>Ga0209606_1000090_pt1 | contig 152313 bp, 112 predicted proteins | sample AD_UKC057_MetaG_FD_184412 | JGI IMG/M metagenome (GOLD analysis project Ga0209606, IMG submission 184412) | Active sludge microbial communities of municipal wastewater-treating anaerobic digesters from USA - AD_UKC057_MetaG (SPAdes) (version 2) | ecosystem: Engineered > Bioreactor > Anaerobic... | reverse complement strand
CGAGGTACAATGGTGTTGTCATTGTGTGCGCTCCTTTTGGCGTCGTGACCCCGGGAGCAATCACCCACGAGATTATATCTCGTGTCTCGGTGGCGCTAAAAGGAGCGCTCTTCTCATCACATCAAACCCTAAATCCTGTGATTTTCAATTTCCGGAAAAAAGAATTGACATCGTGGTTGGGTGTGGTAACCTCGCGCTTCGTTATTTGAACAGCTACTCGCCATTCTTATCCAGAGAGGTTGAGGGACCGGCCCTGTGAAACCTCGGCAACCCGGCGGCGCTCCGCGCGCCAGCCCCGGTGCCAACTCCGGCAAAGCCAGCGGGCTTTGGAAGATGAGATAGCGGCAAAACGAACAGTTTGCCTCTTCAGCACCCATTCTTCCTGAAGAGGCATTTTTTTGCCCTCCTCGACGCTCTGGACATTTCGGCGGGCGGCCGAGGAGGAGCGATGACCCACAACCTGTCTACGCGCGCGGTGCACGGGGGCGATGTACGGCCCCACGCGTACGGCGCCCTCACCCAACCCATCGTCCAGACGGCAACCTATGTGTTCGACAGCTTCGCCGACGTGCAGGCGTACGTTCGCGACAAGACCGCCGGCTGCCCGTCCCGGGGGGAGTACGGCCGGTACGGCAATCCCACCCAGGCGGCCGTGGAACGCAAGCTGGCCGACCTGGAGGGGGGCGAGCGCGCCCTGCTCTTCGCCAGCGGGATGAGCGCGCTGACCATCACCCTGACGACGCTGCTGGGGCCGGGCGACCACCTCGTCTGCACCGCGGACTGCTACCACAAAACCCGCGAATTGATCCGGGATTACCTCCCGCGCTGGGGCATCGCGGCCACCGCGGTCACCGGTGGCGGCCCGGACGCGTTCGCGGCGGCCCTGCGGCCGGAGACTCGACTGCTCTTCATCGAAACACCCACCAATCCGTTTCTCCGCATCGCGGACCTGCCGGAGATCGTTGGCCTGGCCCGGGCGCACGGGCTGCTCACGGTGGTGGACAGCACGTTCGCCACGCCGGTGAACCTGCGCCCGCTGGCGCTGGGCGCCGATATCGTGATCCACAGCGGCTCCAAGTACCTGGGCGGTCACCATGATCTGATTGCCGGCGCGGCGGTGGGACCGGCCGCGCGGCTGGAGCCCGTGGAGCGTGCTCGGGGCGTGTTCGGCGCGGTGGGCGGGCCCATGGACGCCTACCTGCTGCTCCGGGGGCTCAAGACGCTGGACCTGCGGGTGCGCCGGCAGAATGCCACCGGCCTGGCCCTGGCTCGTTTTCTCGTCGGACATCCGGCGGTACGCGCGGTCCACTACCCCGGACTGCCCGATCACCCGGATCACGAAGTGGCCGCCCGGATCATGGACGGCTGGGGCGGCGTCGTCAGTTTCGAGTACGACGGCGACCTGGAGGCGACGGGCCGACTGCTGGAGCGGCTCTGCGTGCCGTTTGTGGGGCCGTCGCTCGGGGGTGTGGAGAGCGTCGTGGTGCAGCCGGCGGCGATGTTGTCCCCCGATCCGGCGGAGCGCCGTCGCGCCGGTCTGCCGGACAACCTGGTCCGGTACGCCGCCGGTATCGAAGCGGCCGAGGACCTGGTCGCGGATCTGGCACAGGCTCTGAACGGGACATCACCCGGACCAAGGAGGGAGTCATGATCGTGTTCAAATTCGGTGGCACCTCGGTCGGCAGCCCCCGGGCCATCGGGGCTGTGGCCGAAATCATCGCTCGGCACCGGTCCGGCGCCGACGGCGGTTCGACCGAGCCGGGCGTTGCCGGCGGCCTAGTGGTCGTGGTGTCGGCCATGGCGGGCGTGACCAACAGTCTCATTGCGGCGGCGCGCGCGGCGGCGGCGGGCCGGACGGCGGAGTGCCGGGACATCAAAGCGGCGCTCCTGCGCCAACACCTAGCGGTGGTGGACGAATTGCTCGGGGATTGTTCCGAGGGTTTGGAAGCCTGCGGGCAGATCGAGGACGCGTTGCACGAGCTGGAGCGCCTGTTGCGGAGCATCGCTGTGCTCGGGGAGCTGACCCGGCGAGGACTCGACGTGGTGGCCGCCTTCGGCGAGCGGATGTCGTCCGGTTTGCTGGCGGCGGTGTTACGCCGGCGGGGGGTGCGGGCTCAGGCGCTGAGCGCCACCGGGCTGATCGTCACCGACGCCCGCTTCGGCGAGGCGTCGCCGCAGGCGGCGCCCACCCGGGAGCGGCTGCGGCAGGCGGTGCCGCCGCTGCTGGGCCGGGGCGTTGTTCCGGTGATCACCGGCTACATCGCCGCCACGGCGGAAGGCGTGACGACCACGCTGGGGCGGGGCGGCAGCGATTACACCGCAGCCATCATCGGGGCGGCGCTGGCGGCGGCCGAAGTCTGGATCTGGACGGACGTGGACGGCATCCTGACGGCCGATCCCAATCTCGTTCCCGGGGCGAGGACCCTGTCCGAACTCACGTACGCCGAGGCGGCGGAGCTGGCCTACTTCGGCGCCGACGTGCTGCATCCCAAAACCATCGGCCCGCTGGTGACCGACGGCATCCCCCTGCGGATCCTGAACACGTTCAACCCGGCCCATCCCGGCACCCGGATCGCGCCGCGGCCGGCGCCGGAGCGGGAGGCGCTCCCGGCGCTCATTTCCACCGAGGGGCTGGCCATGATCGCGGTGGGCACCCCCGACGACTCGTGGACCCTCCAGTTGGCGGCCCGGGCGTTGCAGCACCTCAGCGAAGCGGGCGTGGACGTGCCCATGTTCTCGCAGTCGTTCTCGGAGCACCGGCTGAACCTGGTGGTTCGCGGCCCCGACCAGGCGCATGCCCTGGACGTGCTGGAGCGGGTCTTCGGCGGCGGTGCCGCCGGAGCCTGTGTGATCGGGGTGCGGGGCGAGGTGGCGACGTTGTCGGTGGTGGGTCCGCCCGGCACCGACGGAACCGCCCTGACGGCGAAGGCGTTCGGGGCCCTGGGGCGCCGCGGGACGCCGGTCCTGGCGGTGGCCCAGGGGACGACGGGCCGCAGCGTGTCCATCTGCGTGCCGGAAGGCCAGCTCGCCACCGCCGTGCGTGACCTGCACCAGGAGTTGGCGGTGGAGGTGGCCCATGCGTAAGATCCCCGTGGGCATCCTCGGCGCCACCGGCGTGGTGGGCCAGCGCTTCGTCCAGCTCCTGGCGGACCATCCCTGGTTTTCGCTCTGCGCGCTGGCCGCATCCGACCGTTCGGCGGGGCGGACGTACGCCGAAGCCTGCCGCTGGCTCCTGCCCGGGCGGGTGCCGGAAGCGGCGGCCGGGCTGGAGGTGTGGCCCCTGGAGCCGGAACTGGACTGCCGGCTGGTCTTTTCGGCGCTCCCCGCCGATGTGGCCGGGTCGGTGGAGGAACGGTTCGCCGCCGCCGGCTACGCCGTGAGCTCCAACACCTCGGCTCACCGGATGGACGCGGACGTGCCGCTCCTGATCCCCGAAGTGAATCCCGGCCACACAGCTCTCATCGAGGAACAACGGCGCCGCCGCGGTTGGTCCGGCTGCATTGTGGCGGCGCCCAACTGCTCCAGCACCCAGGTGGCCCTGACCCTCAAGCCGCTGCACGATGCCTTCGGTCTGCAACGCGTGAGCGTGGTGACGCTGCAAGCGGTTTCCGGGGCGGGCTATCCAGGCCTGTCGGCGCTGGACATCCTGGACAATGTCATTCCCTTCATCGACGGGGAGGAAGACAAGCTGGAGCGGGAACCCGCCAAGCTCCTGGGCCGGCTGAACGGCGTCGTCGTCGTCCCGGCGGCCGTGGCGGTGAGCGCCCAGTGCAACCGCGTGCCGGTCCGTGACGGCCACACGGCGTGCGTCGCTCTGAGCGCGGCGCATGCGCCGTCGGCGGCCGAGGCGGCGACAGCGCTGGCGGCGTTCCGGGCGGCGCCCGAAGTCGCCGCGCTGCCCAGCACTCCGCCGCAGCCGGTGGAGGTGCTCGCCGACAGCGACCGGCCCCAGCCGGTCCGCGACCGCGACCGGGCCCAGGGCATGACCGTGGCCGTGGGGCGGCTGCGACCGTGCCCGCTGCTGGGCCTCAAATTCGTGGTGCTGGGTCACAACACCATCCGCGGCGCGGCCGGGGGCGCCGTCCACAACGCCGAGCTGTTGGCGGCGCAGGGGTGGCTGTCATGAGCCAGCGATTCCTGCCCGTGCGCAACGCCCGTCCGCCGAGGATCCGACCGGCGCCCCAAGCCCGGCCGCGCTATCGGAGGTTCGGCCGCGCCGCGCTAGCCGACTTTCTGGATGACGCCGTTGTCTGGCGCAACCTCGAGCCGGTGGACCGCCGCCTGCCGGGGCTGGCGCAGCTGCGGTCCGGGCTGGGGCTGCCCGCCGGCGAGCGGCCGCGCAAAGCGGAAGCCGCCTACGGACGGGTGGTGGCGGAAATGCTTCGCGCCGCCCGTCGCCTGGCGTGTCCCGGCGCGGCGCTGACGCGGCTGATATACATCGGCGACACGAGGCTCAACGACGGGTCCGCCTTCCGCAACATCCGCGACGCCGGCGGCTGGACGGGGCGGCTCTTCATCGGTCGCGACGATGCCACGGCCGCGCGCGAGCTGGAGGTGGGACTCACCACCTGGCAGTCCAACCGTTGGTCGGCGCTGCCGGAGTTCCTCGACTGGGTCGAGGACCGCGACGGAACCTTCGACGAATCGGTGGCTTTGGTCATCGACCTGGACAAGACGGCGCTGGGCGCCCGGGGCCGGAACGACGGCCCCATCGACGCAGCCCGCCTGGACGGCCTCCAGGCCACGGTGCGGCACCTGCTGGGAGCCGGCTTCGACGAGGCGGCGTTCCGGGCCGCCTACCGGCAGCTCAATCAGCCGGAATTCCACCCCTTCACCGCCGATAATCAGGACTACCTGGCGTATCTCTGCCTCATGCTGGGTGCGGGAGTGTGCACCCTGACCGGGTTGACGGCGGAAATCCGGAACGGCTCACTGATTCGATTCACCCAGTTTGTGGACCGGGTGCACCGGTGTCGGCCGCGCCTCGAGGCGGCGGGACTGGCCGGAGTGCACGCCGACATCCGCCGCCGGGTGTGCCGCGGCGAACACACACCCTTTCCCGCCTTCCGGCGCAGCGAATTCCGGGCCACCGCCGACCGCTTCGGCGGACCGGCGCGAGAGCCGATCCAGGACCTGCTGGCGCGGGGCATTGTCATCACCGAGGAGGTGCGCGCCGCGGCCCTGCGGCTGCGGGCGCAGGGGGCGTTGGTGTTCGGCTTGTCCGACAAGCCCGACGAGGCGGCGATGCCCCCGCCGGCGGAGGCCGCGGCGGGAGCCCGTCCCCTGCACCGACTGGTCACCGCGTCGGTGGGCGAAGCCCTGGAATGACCGGCCGGCCGGATCAGACGGCCGGCGGATCGCCGATTTTTTCCACCACGATGCTGCAGCGGGTGACGAGCGCCGCCAGCGCCCCCACCGCGGCCAGCACCGGCAGCAGGGCCGCGCCCACCAGGCCGAGGGTGAGCGGGATTTCCAGCATGGTCTGGCCGGACTCGTTTTTGATGGTGATCCGGCGGATGTTGCCCTGATGGATCAATTCCTTGATCTTGTCCAGCAGCTCGCTGCCGTCCAGTCGGAACTCCTCGGTGCGGCTGCGGCGGTCGTCGGTTTCCTGACTCATGGCGCCTCCTGAAGCGGACCGCCTCCACTGTTTGCTCCCGGCTTGACGCATACCATCGACCGCCGGCGCATGTATAATTCGGCCGAGCGCCCGTCTGAAAAATGTAACGAAACAGCCGTCGCTGTAAACGTACGCCGCGACGGCGGGGTCTATATGGGTGTGGAACGGGAACTGTTTGAAACGTTCTTTCGGCAGCACCACCTGGCGGCTTGCCGCTTCGCCTGTGCTCTCGTTGGCGGAGCCGAGGCGGAGGACGCGGTCCAGGAGGCATTTGTCCGGCTGCACCTGCGCCAGCGGCGGCTCCCCGCGGTGGAGAATCCCGAGGCCTTCTTCTACCGCATCCTCTACAACGTCTGCCGCACGCTGCTGCGCCGCCGCCGGGTGCGCGCCGCCCTGGCCGGATGGTTGGGGCGGCCCGAGCCGCCCCGGCCGGGTGCCGGCCTGGAGCTCAGCCAGGCGTGGCGGATCCTGTCCCCCCGGGAGCGGGCCATCTTCTACCTGATGGACTTCCGCGGATGGGATATGGCGGCGGTGGCCGCCGCCCTGGGCATGCGGCCGGCCACCGTGCGGGTCCACCGCCACCGGCTCCGCAGCAAGATCGTCAACTGGGAGGCCGAGTCATGAACGATCCATTCGGTGCATTCGCTCCTGCGACCCCGCCAGACGCAATGCTGGCGGCGGTCCACCGCGAAGCCGGACGCCGGCGCCGGCGACGCCGTAGCGTTCTGGCCGGCCTCGCCTGTCTGGCCGTCGCGGCCGTGGCGTTGTGGTGGTTCCGGCCCGCGCCCGCGCCGCCGTCCACGGGTGGCGCGGTGCTGGTCCATGCCGTGACCCACGGCGACCAGGAGGTGCCGTACACGCTGCTGACCCTGCCGGACGGCATGACCATGGTAGTCGTCCGCACGGCGCCGTAATGCCGAAAGAGCCGGCGGGTATTCCCGATCCACACAAGTCCGTAGTTCCACAAAGAGGAGAACGACCATGAGAACACTGATGATCGCCATGCTGCTGGTGCTGGCGCCGTGGGTGCTGGCGGGTGATAAGCTGCTCGTGGAGTTCCAGATCTACATGGGGGCCTATGAAGCCGCCTCGCCCGCCCAGGTGGTGGTGACCCTGCCCACCGGCCGGCTGGCGGAGGCCAAGGGATCCGCGGTGATCGAGGATATCCAAAGCACCTTCAAGCTCAAATCCATGCGCCTGCTGGGAGCGCCGGTGGTCGAGGTGGCATTACCGGGGGAGACCATGGTCACTCAGGGGACTAGTGACGGCGGGCCAACGGATCTGATCCAGAACTACCGCCTTCGGGTGAAGACCTTGGGCAAGGAGGGGGATCGGGCCCGACTCGAGGTGGGCCTGAGCATCAACGGCCAACCCGAAACAGCGATGGACATCTTCGCCAAGTTCGGCACTGGTGTGGCGTTGGCCAACCGGCTGGACGGACACATGCTGATTCTGCTGACCACGGTGCACGAGGAGGGGGAGGAGATCATCCGGCCCCAGCCCCTGAAAAAAGTGCTGCCCGAATATCCGGCAGAGCTGAAGGAGCAGAAGATCGCCGGCACAGTCGTCCTGCGGGTGACCATCGATGCGACGGGGAAGGTGACGGACATCCAGCCGGAAAAATCCGACCATGAGAGCTTGACCCATGCGGCGATTGCAGCCGTCAAGGAATGGACGTGGCGGCCCGGCACCGTCAAGGGTCAGCCCAAGGGGTTCATGCTCATGATCACCATCCACTTCCGGCTCAGCTGACCCGCGAACCGGGAAGCCGGGCAATCCCGCCGACGGGATCGCCCGGCCTGTTGCCAAATCGCCGCGCCGGTGGGATCATGGAGACGAACAGGCAGCAAGTCCGCAAGATCCCATGGGAGGTGCGTATGGTCGTCCGGGTGCTGTTGGCGCTGGCCCTGGTCGGAGCGGCATGCGCCATGGCGTGCGGTGGTCCGCCGGCGGGTTCCGCAGGACCGGCGGGCGCCGCGATGCGATTTAAATATTATGTCCACGTGGATCGAGAGGGGATCGGCATCGAGGCCTTCCGGTTTCTCGTGCCGTCCGACTGGCAGGTCAGCGGCGGCATCCGCTGGGCGCTGGACAATCCCGGCCGGCCGGCCACGGCCCATCTGCTGGCGGTCAGTCCGGACGGCCGCCGGGCGCTGGAGCTCTTTCCGGCCCAGCCCTGCTTCTGGACCGACAACCGGATGCTCCTGACCACCAATCCACCGGGCACGCGCTATTTCGGCAACGAGGTCCGGCCCATGCCCGGGCCAGTCGAAGCGCTGCGCGACATGATCCTGCCCCGTTTCCGAAGCGGCGTGGCGGGCCTCCGGGTGGTCGAGTCGAAGGAGCTGCCCGACCTGGCCCGCGCCGTGGGCGCCGGGGCGGCCGCCGGCCCGGGGCTGCAGACGGGTGCCCGCGGCGCCATGGTCCGGGTGGAATACAGCCAGGGCGGCCAGCTCGTCGAGGAGGAAATCTACGGGATCGTGGACTGGATCGCCTTCCCGATCCAGGGCGCGTTCGGCGCCACCACCAACGTCAACTGGGCCGTGGATTACCTGTTTTCCTTCCGGGCGCCGCGGGGGCAGCTGGCGGCCGACACCAAGCGGTTCCAGACCATGATCGGCTCCTTCCGGCTCAATCCCCAGTGGTTCAATAAGTACGTCCAGTTGGTGGAACTGCTCATCCGGATGCAGATCCGTCAGATCCGGCATATCGGCGAGATCAGCCGGATCATCAGCCAGACGCACGACGAGATCAGCCGGGACATGATGGCGGCCTACGAATCCCGGCAGGCGGTCAACGACAGGATCAGCGAAAATTTCAGCCGCTACATCCGCGGCGTCGACGCCTACCACGATCCCTTCACCGACCGGCCGGTGGAACTGCCGTCGGGCTATCGCCACGCCTGGGCCACTCCGCTCGGGGAATACATCGTGACCGACGACCCGAACTACAACCCGAACGTCGGCTCCAACCAGAACTGGCAGCAGCTCCAGCCACGGCGCTGATCGCTGTGGGGTTGCAAAGCGGGCGCGCTCTCCCTAAAATGATGGCGGTCCGGCCGGCGGCCGGATCCACCGCGTGAAGGAGAGCGCGCCGTGCCCATCTACGAATTTTACTGTCCCGACTGCCACACCATATTCAACTTCCTGTCCCGGACCATCGACACGGCCCGGCGGCCGGACTGTCCGCGTTGTCGGCGGCCGGAGCTGGAGCGACAGGTGTCGGCGTTCGCCATCTCCAAAGGGCGGAAGGAGGCCGAGGACGGCCCGCCCGACGACCTCGACGACGCCCGCCTCGACGGGGTGATGGAGCAGCTCGCCCGCGAGGCGGAGGGGGTGGACGAAAACGATCCGCGCCAGCTCTCGCGGGTGATGCGGCGCCTCTACGAGGCCACCGGCCTGCCCCTGGGCGGGCCGATGGATGAGGCGCTCCGGCGCCTGGAGTCGGGGGAGGACCCGGACCAGATCGAGGCGGAGATGGGCGACCAGTTGGAGGGATTGGACCCGTTTTCGACCGAAGGGGTGAAGCGGGCGCGCCGCCGCCTGCTGCCGCCGGCGCACGACGACACCCTCTACGATCTGTGACCGATCCCGATCCAGCGGATGACGGGTTGATGGCGATTCGATCTCCCCTGATCGATTTTGACCAATCACTCGTCCCCGGCTCGCGTATGATTACCATGCAGAATGGGCCGGCCGAGCGGGCCCCGTATCACCCAAAGGATGTGCGCATGAAAGTTGTCTGTCGTTATCGAATCCTCGTGGCGAGCCTGCTGCTGGCCACGGTGGCGGCGATGGCTGCGCCGGCTGAGGTGCTGGTGTGGATTCCCCGCGACGGCCTGGCGCCGGCGCCCGCCGGGCCGGACGTGACGCTGTTGGCGGCGCTGGAGACCGGCTGGCTGGTGCGGATGCCGTCCGCGGCGTTGGACCGGCCGGCAGCTGCAGGTGCCGCGGCCACGGCGCTGGAGCCGTACCGCGGCCACGGCCGGTACTACCTGGTGCGGCTGCGTGGCGCCGGCGATTTCGCGCGGGTGTCCGCCGCCGGGACGGCCTGGCGGCTGGATGCCGCCACGGCGCTCTTCGCCGCCCCGGCGGGCTCCGCCCGGGAGCTGCTCCCCCTGGACCTGATGCTCCGGGCGCTGCCCGAGGGGCCCATCGATCCGGCGTGCGCAGCGGCGGCGCCGGCGCAACGGCCGGCCGCGGTCGACCACCCCCTGGTGGGCCAACTGGCGGCGGAGGTGGACGAAAGCCGGCTCTATACCGCGGTCTCCGATCTGCAGAACTTCGGGAGCCGCAATGTCAACTTCGACGGCTGCCGGCAGGCGGGTGACTACCTCTATGCCTATTTTCAGGAGCTGGGTCTGCCGGTGGAATTCGAGGAGGTCCAGTTCGACACCTGGTCCGGAATCAAAACCAGCCGCAACGTCGTGGCCACGCTGCCCGGCGAAGCCGACTCCGCGTGGTGATCATCGGCGCCCACTACGACGACATGCCGCCGAGCGCCACCGCCCCGGGCGCCGATGACAATGCCAGCGGCACGGCCGCGGTGATGGAGGCGGCCCGGATCCTGTCGCGCTACCACTTCGGCCACACGGTCCGCTTCATCGCCTTTTCGGCCGAGGAGTACGGGCTGTGGGGGAGCCAGAAGTACGTCCAGGGCGCCGTCGGCAGGGGGGAGGCCATCGCCGGGATGATCAACCTGGACATGATCGCTTTCACCGACGCCGTGCCCGAGGACCTCGACTTGATCACCAACCTCGCGTCGCGCCCGCTGGCCGAGCAGTTCGCCGCCAACGCCGCCGCCTACGCGGGCCTCGACTGCCTGATCCTCGAATTCGAATTCTGGAGCTACAGCGACCATGCCTCGTTTTGGGACTTCGGCTACCCGGCGCTCTGCGGCATCGAGGACGAGGATCCGTCCAGTCCCCACTACCACACGAACCACGACACCATCGACACGCTGAACTTCGATTTCATGACCCAGGTGGTCCGGGCGTCGGTGGCCACCCTGGCCGATCTGGCCGGACCGCTCTATCCTGCGGGGGACTTGAACCTGGACGGCCGCTTCGACGCCGTGGATGTGAGCGTTCTCCGCGACTACCTGTCCGACAACCTGCTGGAGATTCCGGCTGGCAGCGCAGCCGCCGACTTCGATGGCGACCTGGTCGTGTCGGTGGTTGACCTGACGCTGCTGCAAATGGCCGCCGCCGGCTAGGCCGGCCGCTGGCGGATTCGTTATCCCCTTCGGTGAGTCCCGGATCGATCCGCACCGGATGCTCCGGAGTGAGCCGGCGGCCCCCACCCGCGGGGAGCCCCCCTGATCCTGTTGATGTCAAACCAGATGTGTCTGATCCGGTCGAACGCGCCGGCAACCGGTCGGGGGCAAGTCCCGCCGTGGCCGGATGGCGAGTCGTTCTTTACATTTATCCCGTGGCCGTGTATAATTTGCCGCCTCGAAATCGGCGGCGGCCGCCCCACGGGCATCCGAACCGCCGCGGAGAACGGTTCATGAGCGAGACCGGCACGCTGTTCATCATTTCCGCCCCCTCGGGCTCCGGCAAGACCAGCATCGTCCAGCACCTGCTCGGGACGGTGGCGGGGCTGGAGTTCTCCGTTTCGTACACCACCCGGGGCCCCCGCGCGGGCGAGGTGCACGGGCGCGACTATTTCTTCGTGGACGAACCCACCTTCCGGCGGATGATCGCCGCCGACGAGTTTTACGAGTGGGCGGTGGTCTATAACGACCTGAAGGGCACCTCTCGCGCGTTCATCGACGAGCGGCTGGCCCGGGGTGCCGACGTGCTCCTGGACATCGACGTCCAGGGCGCCATGCAGATCAAGGCCATCAATCCGAAGGCGATCCTGGTGTTCATCCTGCCCCCGTCGTTTCCGGTGCTGGCGGAACGCCTCCGCCGCCGCGGCCTGGACGACGAGGCGGAGGTTCAGCGCCGGCTGGCCAAGGCGCGCGACGAGATCCGCCGCTACGAGGAATACCACTACGTCGTGGTCAACGAGGACCTGGCGGCATCGGTCGAAACGGTCCGGGCCATCATCCGGGCGGAACGCCAGCGCACCGCGGCCAACCGGAACCGGATCGGCACCATCATCCAAACGTTTGGAGAAGCGTACCATGTATAAACTGCCCCCCAGCGTACCCAGCAAGTACCAGTTCGTGCTCATCGCCGCCGAGCGGGCGAAGCAGCTCCAGCAGGGCGCGGCCCCGCTGGTCAAAACCAGCCACGTCAAGCCCACCTACCGCGCCATCGACGAGCTGATGCACGAGAAGCTGGAGTTCGAGATCAGGGAAAGTCCCGAGCCGGAATACGCCGAAACCCTGAACCCTGACGAAGCCGGCAGCTGATCGGCGGGGCGCGACCGTGACCGTCGCCCTGGGCATCACCGGCTGCATCGGCGCCTACAAGGCGGTGGACCTGATCCGCCGCCTCCAGAAGGCCGGCCTGGATGTCCAGGTGGTGGCCACGCGGCACGCCCTGGAGTTTGTCACCCCCCTCACCCTCGAAACCGTTTCCCGCCATCCGATCATCAGCGACATGTTCCAGCGCGCCGGCGACTGGGAGGTGGCGCACATCGCCCTGGCCCGCCGCGCCGATATCCTGTGCGTGGCGCCGGCCACGGCCAACATCCTGGCCAAGTTCGCCCACGGGATCGCCGACGATTTTCTCTCGACGCTGTACCTGAGCATCCGGCAGCCGGTGCTCGTGGCGCCGGCTATGAACCACGCCATGTGGGACCACCCGGCCACCCGGGCCAACCTGGCCGTCCTGCGCGAGCGCGGGGTGATCGTGGTGGAGCCGGAATCCGGCTATCTCGCCTGCGGCGAGGAGGGCGCGGGCCGGTTGGCCGACCTGGCGGTCATCGAGGAGGCGGTGCACGGCGCGCTGGCCCCCAAGAGCCTGGCCGGCCGCACCGTCCTGGTCACCGCCGGGCCCACCGCCGAGGATATCGACCCGGTCCGCTTCATCACCAACCGCTCCACGGGCAAGATGGGGTTTGCGGTGGCCCGCCAGGCCGCCCGCCGCGGCGCCCGGGTGATTCTGGTCAGCGGTCCGTCGGCCGAGGCGGCCCTGTTCCCGTGCGCCCGCGTGGCCGTGCGGAGCGCCGCCGACATGGCGGCGGCGGTGGCGGACCACGCGCCCGCGGCCGACGCCGTGGTCATGGCCGCCGCGGTGGCCGACTACACGCCCGCCGCGCCGCAGGCTGCGAAGATCAAGAAAGGGGACGGGCCGCTGGCGCTGGAGCTGCGGCGCACCGCCGACATCCTGGCCGGCCTCGGCGCCGCCCGCCGCCCGGGGCAGGTCCTGGTGGGCTTCGCCGCCGAGACCGACGCCGTCATGGCCAATGCCCGCCGCAAGCTGGCGGCGAAGGGCCTGGACTTGATCGTCGCCAACGCCGTGGGACCCGACCGCGGATTCGGCACCGACGTCAGCACCGTGACCATCCTGGACCCCGCCGGCGGCGTCGAAGAGCTGGCCGACATGACGAAGGACGCCATCGCGGCCCGCCTGTGCGAGCGCATCGCCGCCCTGCTCCCCTCGTCCTGATCACCCCGCGGCGCAGTCTCCAGCCGCGGAATTCCGGCGCCCCGGCCGTCGGGGCCGCCGACCGGACCGCCCTTTTGGTTTGGGGCGCGGATCGAAAGTAAGCTAGAATATCTCTCAGCCCAGCCCGAGGAAATCGTATGCCCAGAAAAAAATCCGTTCCGCCGCCCCCGCCGCCCCCACCGTCGCTCAAGAGCGGCTTCGTCGCCATCGTCGGCCGAACCAACGTCGGCAAATCCACCCTGCTGAACCAGGTGCTGGGCAAGAAGGTCTCCATCATCTCCGACAAGCCCCAGACCACGCGCACGCGGATCCTGGGCGTCCACACCACGGCCGCCGGCCAGATGGTGTTCTTCGACACGCCCGGCGTGCACCGGCCCGGCCACGAGCTGAACCGGCAGATGGTCCAGCACATCCACCACGCGCTGCAGAGCGCCGACGCGGTGCTCCAGGTGATCGACATCAGCGAATCGTTCGGCCACGGCGAGCAGTACGTGCTGGACCTGGTCCAGGCCGCCGGCCGGCCGGCGGTGCTGGCCATCAACAAGATCGACCAGGTGAAGAAGAGCCGCATCCTCGAGGTGATCGACTTCTACCGGCAGCGCCACGCCTACGCCGCCTACGTCCCGGTGAGCGCGCTCACCGGCGACGGCGTACCGGCCCTGGTGGGCGAGCTGTTCGGCCTGCTCCCGCCGGGCGAGTTTTTCTACGACGAATCGTTCATCACCGACTCCCCCGACCGGTTCATGGCCGCCGAGCTGGTGCGGGAGCAGGTGCTCCAGCACACCCGGCAGGAGCTCCCCTTCAGCACCGGCGTGATGGTGGACCTGTGGGACGAGGCGCGCTGCGAGACCGACGGCCTGCTCCGGATCGAGGCGTCGATCCTGGTGGAGCGGGACTCGCAGAAAGGGATCCTGATCGGCCGGCAGGGCGGCATGCTCAAGACCATCGGGTCCGCTGCCCGGCGCGAGATCGAGGCGTACCTGGGCTGCAAGGTGTTCCTCGGCCTCTTTGTCAAGGTGGAGGCGGACTGGCGGAACAACATCCGCATCCTCCAGCAGATGGGCGTGGTGCGCTGAGCACCATGGACGCGCGCGAGGAACAGGCACGGCTGGACTGGCTGCGGGATCTCGTCGAATCCCTGGCGCTTTACGCCGACTGGGGCGTGGCGCATTTCGTCGTGGCGCCCGGCCGCCGCACGCAAGGCATTGTGCCGGAATCCCCAGCGATCCCGGTGGCGTCTGCCGCCGCCACCCGGCCGTCCCTGACACCCCGCCCGGCCGTCGCCGCCCCTAGGGCCGCCGCGCCGGAGCCGGCGCGCCCCGTCCCGCCGGAGCCGGCCCGCCCCGCCCCGCCCGCAGGCCCGGCGGCGGGCCAGCCGTCGGCCAACCTGCTGGAGAGCGCCGAAGAGGCGCTGCCGCGCCTCACGCCCGAGGAGAAGGCAAGCCAGCTCGAGGCGCTCCGCGCCGAGATCGGCGACTGCACCCGCTGCGGCCTGTCGGCCGGGCGCCGGCACCTGGTGTTCGGCGAGGGGAATCCCGACGCCGCGCTCATGTTCGCCGGCGAGGGGCCGGGCGCCGACGAAGACCGCACCGGTCGGCCGTTCGTGGGCCGCGCCGGCCAGTTGCTGGACCGCATGATCGAGGCGATGACGCTGCGCCGCGAACAGGTGTACATCGCCAACGTGGTCAAGTGCCGTCCGCCGGACAACCGCACGCCCGAGCCGGAGGAGGGCGCCACCTGCGGGCCGTTCCTGCACCGCCAGATCGAGATCATCCAGCCGCGGGTGCTGGTGCTGCTGGGGTCGGTGGCCGCGCAGTACGTGCTGGGCACGCGCAAGTCCATGGGCCTGCTGCGGGGCAGCGTCCACCGCCACCGCGGCGCCCTGGTCATCCCCACCTATCACCCGGCCTATCTGCTGCGGAATCCCGCCGCCAAGCGGGATGTCTGGGAGGACCTGCAGAAAGCCATGGGGCTGCTCGGCATTCCCGTCCCGAAACGGGGCGGCTCGCCCGGCGGCGCCTGAGGGCGAGGCCATGCCCCCCGCCGCCCCCCCGCCCCGCTACGCCGCGGTCGCCCTGTTCGCGCCGGTGTTCCAGGACTACACGTACGCCATTCCGCCGGCCATGGCCGCCGCCCGCCCGGGCTGCCGCGTGGTGGTCCCCCTGGGGGGCGGCCACGCCAACGGGGTGATCACCGCGGTGGCGGACGCGCCGCCGCCCGGCGTGGAGCGGATCCGCGATCTGCTCAGCCTCGTGGATCCGGAGCCGCTCATCGACCCGCCGCGGGTGGAGCTGGCCCGCTGGATCTCGCATCACTACTTCGCGCCGCCGGGCGATTGCCTGCGCCTCTTCTTCCCGCCCGGTTCGTACGTGGACGCCACGTTCAGCTACCGGATCACCCCCGCCGGCGAGGCGCGCCTGGCCGCGGCGGCGGACAAGGCGTTTCAGGACAAGCTGCTGGCGCTGATCCGCCGCAGCCCCGGCATCGATCGCAAGGAAATCGGCCGGGTGATGCCGGCGCGCTTTCTGGACCGGGTGCTGGCCAACCTCGAGCGCAACGGCTGGGTGGCGCGCGAAAGCCGGGTGCTGGGCGCCCGGACCGGCTTCCGGCGCGTGCTGTTCGCGGAACTGGCCAACCCGGCGGCGGACCCGGCGGCGTATCCGAAACGCCAGCGGGCGGTGATCGAGTTCCTGCGCAGCCACCAGGGACCGCTCCCGCTGGCCCGCGTGGTCGCCGAGACGGGCGTCCCGCACGACGTGACGCGGCGCCTGCAGGCCAAGGGCGCGCTGCGGATCGAGGCGGCCGAAAGCTACCGCGATCCGTTCGCCGGCTACCGGGCGCGCGAGACCGAAACGCTGGTGCTCACGGCGGCGCAGCGCGCGGCCGTGGACCGGATCCGGGGCGACCTGGACGCCGGGCGCCCCGGCCAGTACCTGGTGCTCGGCGTCACCGGCAGCGGCAAGACCCAGGTCTACATCGAGCTGATCCACGACGCGCTGCGCCGCGGGCGCACGGCGCTCATGCTGGTGCCGGAGATCTCGCTGACTCCGGCGCTGACTCAGCGGTTCATGACCCACTTCGGCGGCCGCCTGGCCATCCTGCACAGCATGCTCTCCGACGGCGAGCGCCACGACCAGTGGTTCCGGATTCACCGCGGCGAGGCCGACGTGGTCATCGGCACCCGCTCGGCGCTCTTCGCGCCGCTGGCGGCGCCCGGCGTGATCATCCTGGACGAGGAGCACGACGCCTCCTACAAGCAGGACGAGTCGCCCCGCTACCACGCCCGGGAGGCGGCGCGGGCGTGGGCGCGGCAGTGCGGCGCGGCGCTGGTGCTGGGCTCGGCCACGCCGTCGCTGGAAAGCTACCACGCCGCCACCGAGGCCGGCGCCATGACCCTGCTCGAGTTGCCCGAGCGCATCCTGAACCGGCCGCTCCCCGACGTCGCCATCGTGGACATGGTGCGCGAGTTCGAGCGCTTCGGCCGCAACGTCATCGTGGCGGGCGAGATCTACAAGGCCATCGCCGACCGGATGCACCGGGGCGAGCAGGTCATGGTGCTGCTCAACCGCCGGGGGTTTGCGCCGGTGGTCACCTGCCGCAAGTGCGGCGAGACGGTGCTCTGCGCCCACTGCGACATCGCCATGACCTTCCACCAGGCGGAGCGGCAGCTCATGTGCCACTACTGCGGCTTCCTCCGGCCGGTGCCCGACACCTGCCCGGCCTGCGGGAGCGGACACCTGTTCCTGCTGGGCCTGGGCACCGAGAAGCTGGTGGAGGTGTTCCGCGAGCGGTTCCCGGGACGGCGGGTGGTCCGCTTCGACCGGGACACCACCCGCCAGAAGGGGAGCATGAAGGAAATCCTCGACCGGTTCGAGCGGCGCGAGATCGACCTGCTGGTGGGCACCCAGATGATCGCCAAGGGGCACGATTTCCCGGCGGTGACGCTGGTGGTGGTGCTCTCCACCGACACCAGCCTGCGCATCCCCGACTTCCGCTCCGCCGAGCGGACCTTCCAGCTGCTCACCCAGGTGGCCGGCCGCAGCGGCCGCGGCGACACGCCGGGCCGGGTGTTCATCCAGACTTATTACCCGAACCATTATGCCGTCCGGCTGGCGCGGCAGCAGGACTACCCGGCGTTCTACCGCCAGGAGATGGAGTTCCGGCGCCGGCTCCACTTCCCGCCCGTGGCCCGACTGGTGTTCCTCGCGGTGAAGGACAAGCGGCGGGAGAAGGCCGAGGCGATCGCCCGGGCGGCCGGCGAGCACCTGCGGGCGGCCATCGCCGAGCGGGGGCTGGCGGCGGCGCTGCGGGTGCAGGGGCCCGTGCCGGCGCTGCTGGAGAAGATCAAGGACGACTTCCGCTGGAGCCTGCTGGTGCGGTGCTTGTCGACGGACGGCCTGCCCGAGGTGCTGCTCGATTTCCGCCGCCGCTGCCTGGACGCCCGCCTCCCCTTCGCCCAGATCGCCGTGGACGTCGATCCCCTGGACCTGCTGTGAGAGGGCCCCATTCCGCCGGTATCTTGCGCCCGCCCCAATGGAACCCGCGTCCCGACCCCCGGCAGTTGATCCCCGCGTGCCGAATCCCTCCCGGTGCCGCGCGCCTCTAAACAGATGTGGAATGCTTCGATCTTTTGATCCGCTCCCGCCCGGGGGCGGATGTACCAACCCCACCCGAGGAAACCGGTCCGCCGGTTTCCTTATCTTGGATTCATGACCATGCCGCCGCCGGGCCGAGCGCCCGGCGGCGCTGCGTTGTGGGGCCTTCTTCGGGAAACGGCCGGTCGGCGATGACCGGTCCGGCCGGCGACGCCACGGCGAAAAGCGGGGAGTATTCGCGCTAGCTGTTCGTGCGGGCCAGGCGGTCCCGGATGGCGGCCACCAGGCGGTCGGCGCCGGCGCGGAGCAGGCTGGCCGCCGCCCGCAGGCAGTCGAGCAGCCGCCGGGGGCCGCGGTCCCACGGCACCACCGTCACCACGCCGCCGGCGCCGCGCCGCTCCACCGCCACCACCCGCCCCAGCACCTCCCGGGCCGAGGCGGGAGGATCCAGGGCGGCGGCGGCGTCACCCTTCGTCCGGAATACAAAGCCGCCGTCGGGCGCCTGCCGCCGGAACAGCACCCGGTGCAGGCGAAGCCGGCCGGCGCCGTTCAGGGTGAGGACCATGTCGCCGAAGCGTGCCGGATCGGCTGCGGTCTGCACCAGGTGGACCACGGCGCCGTCGGGCAACGCCGGGCGCATGCTGCGGCCGGTGACCCGGACCCGCACCAGGAAGCCGCGGCTCAGCAGCTCCGCCAACATGACGCCGGCGCGGGGCGAGTCCAGGGCCAGAATGTCCGGGGTTTCGCCGGTTAGGACCTCGCCGGTGTGTTCCAGCTTGATGGGCGGGCGGGGATCGAATTCGCCGTCGTCGGACACCTTGATTACGCGCAGCGGTTCCACCTTGGGATCGGGCGGCTTCGGATCGAACGCGTCATCCATGTGGGGGCCCCCTGTCCGGCGGATGATCGTGTCAGCGGACGGCGGCGGCGATTGTATCGCCCACCGCCGGGTCGGGCCGGAACGCCAGCTCCCGGCCGGGGGTTTCGCGGGCCACCGCGCCGACGAAGTCCAGCAGGTCCGGCAGCACATCCGCATGATACCACGGGATGGAGGTCACGGGGAGCAGACGCTCCATCGCCTCGCGGGGCGACAGGGGCGCCAGCCGGTTGGCGTCGGCGTGCTGCAGGAACAGCAGGCCGCCGAGGGGCGCGCCGGCGTTGCGGGCGATGTCCGCTTCGCCGGCCCACGGTGTGCCGAAGGCCCACATGCGCCCGTCGATGCGCCGCACCACCATCCGGTCGTCGCTGAGGAGCTCAAAGCCGCCGTGCGCCGCCAGCTGCCGAGCCAGGGTGGTCTTGCCGGCGCTGGACCGGCCGGGGAATATGTACGCCCGGCCGTCGAGGATCGCTCCGGCGGCGTGGACGATGCACCCCGCGCGCCGCGCCAGCGCGTACATCAGCAGGAGCTGGTCCAGCGGGTAGCGCAGGGGATTGACCAGCGCCGGCTGGCCGCGGTGCAACGTTCGGAGACCGGGTCCGCAGCGCACCGCGGCCGAGTCGAGGGAATAATCCAGCCACGTGTCCCAGAGCGGCGGCGGTCCGCCGGGCGCGGGCGGCAGCCAGAAACGGAATCCGGCGCCCTCGCGGGCCATGGACCAGGCGCCCGGGTTGTCCAGGAAGATCGCCGCGGGCTCCGGCGGAACGAACGGGTGGTCGACGGATGCCAGGCGGACGATGGTGTCGAACGCCGCCGGCCCGCGGGCGACGCGGCCTTCGAAACTGTGGTAGCGATTCGGCGGGGAGGTGACGCCGGGCGGCACGGGCAGGGACTCCGGCGCCACCAGCGGCAGCGGTGAACGGAGGCGGAGATTGACGTGTCCGATGGAGAGGGTTCGAGTGGGCATTGGGGTTATCGCTGGGCGCCGGGGCGAACTGCGGCAAAAACTGCCGGCAGCTCACAGGCAGGGGCGCGCCGAGACTAGGAACCCGGAGTTGTCTTGCACGTACCGTTCAGACAGAGATTGCCGCTTTGACCGAAATCCGATCCGGACTGCTTGCAGCCGATCGCCAGAACCTCTTCGGCCAGCAGTTCGATCACGCGAAGCCGGGGCTTGTCGTATGCCTGCTTGTCGGTCTGATGGGTGTCTGTGTTCACGGATCAGTCTCCTCTCCGGGTCTGATATTGATGCAGTCGCTCGGCGCGCAGCCGGCCCAACCGGCACACGTAGTCAGCGGGTGTGGTCTCGGCGCCAGTCTCCAGCTCGAAAAACGCCGGGCAGCTTCCGCACACCAGGCGCGCCTCGCAGCGGCTGCACGGGAAACTGTTCCCGGCCATCTTATCATGCAGCCGTGGGATGAGATCACGCCAAATTTGCTTGAACTCTGTGCGAAGCAGATCCGCCGCCGGTTGGGCCACCATGAGGCAAGGCCGCAGGGTGCCGTCGGCGTCCACGTGGAAGCCCGTGATCCCGGCGCCGCAAACGTAGAGGCGCCGGTCCTCGGGCATGGTTTCGTACTTGTCCTGAAACTCCGCCCACTGGCGGCGCCGCACCGGATCGGCCAGCTCCAGCTCCACGGCGGTCTCCGGATCCACCCGATGGGCCAGCGGCTCGCGGCCGCCGTCGAGGCGGGGATTGATGGCGCTGTCCAGGCGGAACGGCGCCCCCAGCTCCCGGGCGTAGGCCTCCAGGGCGCCCAGCTCCGCCGCATTTTCGCGCATCAGGATGGTTTTGAGGGCCAGCCTCACGCCGGCGGCGCGCAGACGCTCCACGCCGCGGCGGGCGCGCGCCCAGGCGGTGGCCGAGCCGGTGATCCGCTCGACGGTGGCGGCGGTGGCGCCGTAGAGCGACACCTCCACGAGCCGCGGCGGCAGCTCCCGGAACAGCCGCACCACCCGCCGGGACAGCCGGGTGCCGTTGGTGAACACGGTGACCAGCATCCCCAGCTTCTTGACGTGACGGTAGATGAGTTCAAAATCCTTGCGCAGGAGCGGTTCGCCGCCGGTCAGGAGCAGATCCAGGCAGCCCGCGGCGGCCACCTGGTCCAGGAGATCGAGCCATTGGGCAGTGCCCAATTCAGATCGGGAGCGGCTGCGCCTGACCGCGCCACCCAGGTAGCAGTGCACGCAGCGCAGGTTGCACCGGGCCGTCAGCTCCAGGCTTCCCGACAGCGGCACCCGCGCCGCCCGGGCGGCGGCGCTGAAACGCTGCAGGTACTCCTGGTTGGACGGACAGACCGACATCACGAACTCTCCACACTCATGTTCGCGCGATAAGCCCGGCGGTGCTCAGTTCGGCGATGAACTCGCCCAGATCCCGTTCCGCCTCGTCGCGGGTCACGGCGAACCGCTCCAGCAGCTCGTCGCGGATCCGGCCCAGCGGCTGTTTGCCGTCGAGGCGCTCCCAGATGAACCCGGCCACCCCTTCGAGGGCGAAGATCCGCTGCAGGTCCGCCAGCCGCCCGCTCACGGGTACCACCAGCGTCTCGCCGGCGATGGAGCGGCTCACGAGCTCCTCCTTCTTATTATAGACGGCGGCCCAGTCCGGCGACGGGGCCGGGTTCGGTCGGTTCACCGCTCACCTCTTGATCAGCAGGGCGGGGTCGCCCAGCAGGATGTAGAGATCGCGGTGGTAGGCGGCCGTTGGATCGGCCGGCGTCCAGGCGGCCAGGGCGGCGCGGATGGCGTCGCCCAGCGTAGCGTGACCGCGATCGAGCTCGGCGGCCAGAGCGGCGTTGAGTTCGGCGGCGGCGGCGTTGTCCGACAATCCGGCGGGGGCGTAGACGGCGATGGCGCCGCCGTCGGGTTGGGTCAGCAGCGCCTCGCCCAGGCCGGGGTAGCCGGGAATGGTGCACTCGCCTGCGGCGCAGGTGAAGGCCAGCAGCAGCGGCAGGCGGACGCCGTTGGCGAGCCCCGGGATGTCGGTGATGCGGAGCAGGCCTTCGGCGGCGAGGCGGTCGACGCCGCCGTGGCCGAGGTAGTTGACCAGGCCGGCGCCGGCGTCAAAGCCGTTCAGCAGAGCGGCTCGGGCGTCGGCCGGCGTCTGCTCGGAGAGGTAAATGCGCTCCACAACCAGATCGAGGGGGAGTCCGGCGGCGATGTCCTCGCTGTCGGCGGGGAAGTCGCCGGCGGGATCCGGATCATCGGCGACGACGAGCGCGCGGCGGCTCCAGTCGCCGGCGGGCTGCGCTTCGTAGGCGATGATTTTGTCCACCATGGCCTGGAGCTCGGCGGCGGTGGCCGCCGGCAGGCGGCCGATGGCCAGCTCGGGCACGCTGTCGTCGCCGGCGATGCAGCCGTAGCGCATGTCGGCGGCGGCCAGGCCGTGGGGAGTGCCGGTGTAGATGGGAGGCAGCAGGTTGTCGCCGTACCCCTTGAGATCGCGGTAGTCAAAGGTGCCGCGGCCGGCCAGAACGACGAAGCGGGGAGGCACGGCCCAGGAGGTGGCGGCGTAGCTCAGGAAGTTACTGACGGCGTGAGGGGAGGGGCGGCCGTGGTTGAACTCGTCGTAGATGTTTTCGATGTCCACGACCAGGGTGCGATACCCTTGCGTGGCGCGGTAAGCGGCAAGCTGCTTGGCCGGCGTGCCGAGCTGGCGCGGGGCGATGACGAGGTAGTCGGCGGCGGTGGCGGCGTTGCGCAAGTCGGAGGGCCGGTCGGCGGTGGCCTTGGCCAGCGGGGTGGCGGCGCTCCAGGCCACGGCGAAGTAGTCGCGGCCGCGCTCGGAGCGGAAGGACACGCGCCAGGAACCGGCGGCGAAGTCGACGGTCGCCGGCTGAAGCCGCGGGGCGGCCGGGTCGGTGACGTCGAGGACGGCCAGGTCGTTCCGGTCGAAGCCGGCCACGGTGATCACGTCCTCATCCAGCCCCCGCAGGCGGAGGCGATTGGCCACGGCGAGGCAGCGGCGCTGGTACTCCACGGTGAAGCCGTCGAGATAGACGAGCGAATAGGCGCCGCCGTCGCCGCGGCGGGCGGTGAGCTCCACCTGGTTGTCGCCGTCGCGCAGGAGCGCCGGATCGAGGGTGAAGTGCAGCGCCCGGGCGGTGCGGCCGCTCCAGGAGCCGTCTCCCAGGGGCACGCCGTTGAGGCGGACGGCGACCTGGTGCTCGGCGAAGGTGCCGGTGTCGGTGCCGCCGTGGAGGCGCACGGTGAGGGCGGCGGCGCCGGAGCCAGCGGCGCCCGGCGTGGCCACGGCGAAGGTCCGGGTTTCGAGCGTCGGGTCGCCGGCGTAGAGGTAATCCCAGAACCAGTAGTCGGACTCGGGGTTGCGGGTCACCGCCGGGGCGGGCAGGCGGTCGCGCTCGACGTCCAGCGTCTCGGCGAAGATCCCGTCGGCGACGGGTGCGACGGGCGCGGCGTCATCGGGGCCCAGGATGGGTGTGAGCTTGCCCGGGGTGAAGCGGTAGATGTCGGTGTCGGCGTAGAGCGTGTGCCGGGCGTCGCCGAAGAAGTAGAAGCCCTGGCCGTCGGGGAACGGCCGGGTGGCGACGGGCACGCCGCCAGAGGTCAGCGCCAGGCGGTCCGCCCGGAGCGTCTGGCGGGGCAGCCCGGCGGCGATGGCGCCGAGGTCCACGGCGTACAGGTCGGCTGCCGGCACCGCCAGTTTGAAGGCGGATGTGGCCGCGGCCTTGGACACGTCGTCGGCCGGCGGATCATCCGCGGCGTCCGGCCGGATGGCGGACGCCGGCCGGCCTGGGTGGGCGGCGCGGCTGAAGCGCACCGGGGCCGCCGCGCGGTCGCGGGGGAGCGGTCCGGCCCAGTCCACGGCGAACGGGCCGTAAGCGTGCACGGTGCCGTCGGCCTCGACTTCCTCCACGAGGTAGTGCTCGGTCACGGTCCGGTCGACCGCGGGATCCGGCAGGCGGTAGACGCCGCCCTGGGGGTGGCCCGGCAGGGCCGGGAGCAGCGCGTCGGTGAGGCGCCGCCACCCGCCGTCGGCCGCATCCCAGCGGGAGACGTAGAAGCCCACGGTGCCCTGTTCCGACGCGGTGGACCAGCGCAGCGCCGGCTCGTCGCCGGCCATCACGCCGCCGAAGTCGGCCAGCAGCACCCGGGTGGGCACCGGCGTACCCGTGGTCACCGCCAGCTCGCACAGTGGGCCGAAGGTGAACGTGGCGCGCGTCTGGGTGGTGTTCCCCGTCTCGTCCACGTAGATCGCTGTGGTGCCGTTGGAAGCGGGTGTGCCGGTGACGGCCAGCCGGCCCGTTGCGGTGGGGGTGACGTTCACCTCGTAGTCGAGCGTGGCGCTGGTGCCGGCGGCCAGGGTGCCGGGGTTCCAGGTCACCGTGCCGGAGCCGCCCACGGCGGGCTCGGCGGTGACGCTCCCCTGGGTCACCGCGTCGTTGCCGGCGTACACGACGGCTCCGCCCGGGACGTAGGCGTTGACGGTGTTCGACGCGCTGAAAGTGATGGCGTGAGGGGTGGGATTGTTCACATCCACGCGGATGCGCAGGCGGGTGAGCTGGCCCACCTGCGGCGGATTCTGGCCCGAGACGAATTTAACCACCTGGCCCACGTACGGCTTATCTGGCGCGCCGCCGGCGTCGGTGGGGAAGTACAGGCGCAAGGAGTTCGCCTGAGGTTGAGTGGTGGGCGGCGGACTGGCGGCGGCGAAGGAGCCCGTGTAATGGGTGATGAAATTGCCGGTCGTGCCCGTAGTCAGGCTGATGGTCAGGTCCTCGGACCAGATGCCGTAGTCGTCAGAGTAAAAGTCATCGGTCCAGCCGGTGAAGGTGTTGCCGCGCCAGACATCATCCCCCGACACGGTGGTGTATGTTTGGCTGAATCCGCCGGACCGGCTGGCGATCGAGTAGGAGGCCCCGGAATCGGAATCGAACTCGTTGAAATCGCCGTCGCAGCCGCAGTCCACGTATGGGTAAAGGTCGAAGGTGAGACTGTCGCCGGCGTCACCTTGCAATCCAATGTTTACGTAGGATTCAGCATAAACGTTGAGTTCCATTGGCACGAATGTTGGATCATCCCCCAGGATCTCAATGTCGTCGATGTTCCAACCGAAATAGCGATCAGCGCTATCCGTCGTGCCCATCACCCATCGCACGTACACCGTGGACTGGCCGTCGGCCACGGCGGAGATGTCGTAAGCAACCTGCGTCCAAGCTGTGTCGATCAAGGTCGTGGTCGGATTCTGCCAGACTAATGTCCAGTTGGTATTGTCGTTTGATACTCGTATGTATGCGTGATCCCAGTTAGAACTCTCGACTCCCAGCCATCGCCAGAAGCGCAGCTGCACGTTGCTGAGATTGGAACAATCGATGGCGGTGGTGGTCAGGTAGTACTCGGGAATGCTGTTCCCGTAACGGGCGTCCGTGGTGATGTCGTAACCGTAAACGTTGTTGCCGGTAAAACCGCTGTTGGGATCACCGTTGGAGCCGGTTGGCCTGCCGTACGCCCATTCGCCTCCCGATATGGTCCAGCCCGGATCGGTACTGAGGTCCCAGAAATACGATGTCGTCGTGTCTGCCGCCCACACGCCAAAAAAGTTGTTATCGTCGCCGGTAGTCACGGCGCTGGAGTTGTCCACACGCAGTTCCCAATGACCGGCGGCGGGATTGTTGAAAGTCCAGCCGGCCCAGATGTTGTCGAGCGAGGCGTTCACACCGAATGTCTGGTTGACCTGTCGGGTGCCGCTGGGATCATAGATCCGGTATCGGGTGGAGGTATCCCAGGCGCCACCACGCTGACGGTCGTTCGTGCCGCCGGTGTCGGCATCGAAGATGTAGATGCCCATCTGGCCGAGGCCCGCCGGCACTTCAATCCAGAACGAATAGTACGTGTTCAAGCCGCCGGTGCCGGCGCTGATGTAGTCGCCGAAGCTGCGGGAGCCGCCGGAGCCGATGTGCGTGGACCAGTAATTCGTCCGGTGGCCGCCGGCCGGCAGGAAAGCCGTCAACACCAGAATCGCTCCGAACAGTATCAGGAAACGTTCCGGAGCAACAGTTCGGCCGGTGTATGTTTTGGATGTGGTGGGGTGCATGGTTCCTCCTCCCGATTGCTCACGTTTTACAGCCAAAAGACATTTCTCAATTATTGATAAATGATTGTTGTGTATCAAAAATACACCAAAGGACCCTAAAAACCAATCCGATCAGCCTATTCAAAGATTCGGATTGAAATATTACACTAAAATTTTACACATGAGTCAATATTATTTTGATTGAATCTGGATACTTCGTAACACTGATTGTTCCGCACCCGGATATTTTTAACTCTAGGGCAGAAAAGTGATGTCGGACGGTGAGAAGTGGTTGCGCTTTCCAACTTTGGTGCGGCTGGATAATCTGATCTGCGGCGGCATGACGATTGGCGTGCGGCGGCACGAAGTCTGGAGTGCGGCGGCTGGACGCCGCTTTGGATTCCGGAACGGTTGTCGATTTGCGACGGCTGAAAAGTATTACGACGCTGCGCGTCAATCCAAAGCGCAGTCGAGCCTGCGCACTCCAAAGCGCTTCGCGCTATCCAAAGACGCGTTCCGCGTCCATCCAAAGCGCAGGCCAGCCTGCGCTCTCCCCTATCGGACCAGCCGCAGGGCCGGGTCGCCCAGGAGAATGTAGAGGTCGCGGTGGTAGGCGGCCGTTGGATCCGCCGGCGCCCAGGCGGCCAGGGCGGCGCGGAGGGCCTCGCCCAGCGTGGCGTGGCCGCGGCCCAGCTCGGCGGCCAGCGCGGCGTTGAGCTCCACGGCGGCGGCGTTGTCCGACAACCCGGCGGGGGCGTAGACGGCGATGGCGCCGCCGGCGGGCCGGGTCAGCAGCGCTTCGCCCAGGCCCGGGTAACCGGGGATGGTGCACTCGCCCGCGGCGCAGGTGAAGGCCAGCACCAGCGGCAGCCGGGCGCCGTTGGCCAGGAGCGGGACGTCATCGAGGCGGAGCACGCCTTCGGCGGCCAGGCGGTCGACGCCGCCGTGGCCGAGGTAGTTGACCAGGCCGGCGCCGGTGGCAATGCCGCTGACGAGCGCCTCCCGGGCTTCGACCGCGGTCTGCTCGGCCAGCGAGATCCGCCGGAGCCGCAGCCACGGCGGCAACTCCGCGGCGACCGTTTCGGAGTCGGCGGGGAAGTCGCCGGCGGGGTCGGGGTTGTCGGCGACGACCAGCGCTCGCCGGGACCAGGCGCCGCCGGGCAGCGCCTCGTAGGCGATGATCTTGTCCACCATGGCCTGGAGCTCGGCGGCGGTGGCCGCCGGCAGGCGGCCGATGGCCAGGTCGGGCACGTTGTCGTCGCCGGCGACGCAGGCGAAGCGGTTGTCGGCGGCGGCCAGGCCGTGGGAGGTGCCCAGGTACAGGGGCGGCAGCAGGTTGTCGCCGAAGCCGCCGAGGTCGCGGTAATCGTAGGTCCCGCGGCCGGCCAGCACCACGTGGCGGGGCGCCACGGACCAGTGGGCGACGGCCCAGGCCAGGAAGTCGCGGATGGCGTGGGGCGAGGAGCGGCCGTGATTGAACTCGTCGTAGATGTCGGCGAGGTCGACGACCAGGGCGCGGTGCCCCTGGCCGGCGCGGTAGGCGGCCAGGGCCTCGGCGGGTTCGAGCAGGCTCTGCGGGGCGATGACCACGTAGTCGGCCCCGGATTCGGTTTCGCGCAGCCGGGACGGCCAGTCGGGAGACGCGGCGGTCACCGCGGCGGCGGTGCCGGCCGAGGCCGCGAAGTAGTCGTGGCGGGGCTGGCAGCGGAAGAACGCGCGCCAGTTCCGGCCGGTGCGCTCCACGGCGGTCGGCTGCAGCACCGGGGCGTCCGGATCGGTGATGTCGAGCACGACGATGTCGTCACGGGTGAAACCGTCCACGGCGACGGCGTGCGGGGCCATGCCGCCCGGCGCCAGGCGCAGGCGGTCGTTGTCGGCGCGGGCCTGGCGGACGTAGTCCACCGCGAACCCGTCGACGTAGACGAGTGAGTACGGGATGCCGTCGTTCAGGTGAGCGGCCAGCTCTACGGCGTTGGCGCCGTCGCGCAGGATCGCCGGATCGATGGTGAAACGCAGCGACCGGGCGGTCAGGCCGTCCCAGCGGGCGGTGCCGACGTTCACCCCGTTGAGGCGGACGGACACCTGGTGATCCGTCCCGAAGCCGGTGTCGGTGCCGCCGTGGAGGCGCACCGCGAGCGCGGCGGCGCCGGTGCCGGCGGGCGCGGGCGTGGGCACCGTGAACGTTTTGGCGCCCTGCGTCGGGTGATCGGCGAACAGGTAATCCCAGAACCAGTAGTCCGATTCAGGGTTGCGGGTGACCGCGGGCGCGGGCAAGTGATCCTCTTCCGCGTCCTGCGTCGTGGCGAAGGTCAGTCCCGACGCCACTGCGGCGGGGGGCGCGCCGTCCGCCCGGGCCATGAGCTGGCCGCGGCCGACGGCGACGCGGTACACGTTGGCGTCGGCGTAGGGGCTGTCCGACCGCCGGCCGTAGAAGACGATGGCGCCCGGCGCCAGGTCGGTAAGATAAGTGACCAGCCGGCCGCCGCTGGTGATCTCCAGGCGGCCGCGATGCGCCAGCGCCTCCACCGCCGCGCGCGGCAGCGCCAGCGCCTCGGCCAGCGCGTCGAAGGTTACGGCGTGCAGTCCGTCGGCGCGCACCGCCACCTTCGCCGCCTCGGGCCGCGCCCCGTCCGCCGCGGTCTTGCCCGCGACAGCGGTTTTAAGGTGTGCCGGCTTCAGGTTCGGCGTGTCCGTATCCCGCCGCTGCCGCGGGTGCGGCGTGCGGGAGCCGGATGCGTCGACGGGCGGGGCGGCCACGACGTCCGGGTTCGACGCAGGTTCCGGTATCGTGACCGTGAACGGACCGTAATCCAGCACCCTGCCGTGAACATCCAGCTCCTCGATCCGGTACTGGTAGGTCTGCCCGGGCAACGCTTCCGGATCGGCCAATCGATACACGCCGCCCTGGGGGTGGCCCGGCAGGGCCGGGAGCGGCGCCTCGGTGAGGCGCCGCCACCCTCCGGCGGCCTCGTCCCAGCGGGAGACGTGGAAACCCGCGGTCCCCTGCTCCGCCGCGGTGGCCCAGCGCAGCACCGGCTCGCCGCCGGCCCACTCGCTGCCGAAATCGGAAACGAGCGCCCGGGTGGGGAGGTCGGTCCCCGTGGTCACCGCCAGCTCGCACAGAGGGCCGAAGGTGAACGTGGCCCGCGGCTGGGTGGTGTTGCCCGTCTCGTCCACGTATGTTGCGGTGGTGCCGTTGCCGTCGGCGTCGCCCCAGAGCTCGATGTCGTCGATGTTCCAGCCGCTGTACGTCGCGCTGCCGTTGGTCGGGCCCATGGCCCAGCGGATGTAGACGGTGGACTGGTTGTCCGCCACGGCCGAGATGTCGTACGTAACCTGGGTCCAGGCGGCGTCGGTGACCGCCGTGTCGGCGGGATTTTCATAAATCTTCGTCCACGTGGAATTGTCGTTGCTCACCTCGATGACCGCGTGGTCGTTCGTGGAGCCCTCGACGTTGAGCCAGCGCCAGAAACGGAGTTGCACGTTGGACAATCCGCTGCAGTCGATGACCTTCGTGGTGAGGTACTCCGCCGCCATGGAGTCGGAGTAATTGCCGGACAGATTGTATCCGTACACGTTGCTCCCGGTGTGACCGGAAGTCGGGTCCGGGTTGCCGGGTGTTCCCCCGCCGCCGGAGGGCGTTCCCCACGCCCACTGTCCCTCCGCCGTCCAGCGGGGATCGGTGGACAGATCCCATGAGCGCACGCTGCTTGGCGTCGTGCCGGTGATGACCAGCCGGCCCGCGGCGGTGGGGGTGACGTCCACATGGTAATAGAGTGACGCCGTGGTTTTGGTGGCCACGACGCCGGGATTCCATTGGAGCCAGCCGTAGGGCCCGGGGGTGACGGCGGGGTAGGCGACGACGCTCCCCTGGCTCACCGTGGCGGTGCCGGCGTACACGACGTCGCCGCCCGGGACGTAAGCGTCCACGGTGTTCGAGGCGCTGAAGGTGATGGCGTGGGGGGTGGGATTGGTCACATCCACCCGGATGCCCAGCCGGGTGGTCTGCCCCACCAGGGGCGGATTCTGGCCCGAGATGAACCGGACCGTCTGCCCCACGTACGGCTTCACCGGCGCCGCGCCCGCGCTCGTGGGCAGATAGAGGCGCAGGGCGCCCGACTGGGGCTGGGCCGTGGGCGGCGGCGGCGCCGCGCCATGGTCGCCCAGGTAGTGGGTGACGAAGTTGGAGGTGTCACCCGACGGGATCGTGACGGTCAGGCTCTCGGACCAGATGCCGTAGTCGTCAGAGAAAAAATCGGTGGTCCAGGCCGGCACGGCGCCGGACTGCCAGCTGTCGTCGCCGGACACGCCGGTGGCGGACCATTTATACCCGCCGCTCCGGCTGGTCAGCGCGTACGAGGCGCTGGAGTCGGAATCGAAATCGTTGGAGCGGCCGGCGCAGCCGCAGTCCACGTAAGGGTAGACGGTAACAGTCTGGCTGGCACCCTCGCTGCCGGCTAAGCCGTAATTCACAAACGAGTCGGCGTAGACGTTGAGTTCGACCGGGATTTCTTCTCCATGAATTATTTCAATATCATCGATATTCCAGCCGTAGGAATTTGGATCAGAATGTCCTTCTATATCCGTAGGCCCCATGACCCAGCGAAGGTAAACTGATTGTTGGTCGTCAGCGTAGTAAGAGATATCGACCGTGATTTGAGTCCAAGATGAATCGAAAATACCGAATATTTGGTCTACCTGCGTAAAATCGCTGCCATTGGTAGAGACTTGAATCTTAGCGTCGTCCCATTCTTCGACTCCCAACCAGCGCCAGAATCGAAGACGGGTGTTCTGCAGCGAGGAGCAATCAATTGCGCCTGTTGTCAGGCACATCTCGCCCATGCTGGTCGCATAGAGCCCATCTGCGGTGTTGTCGTAGCCATAGACGTTGTTACCGGTATGGCCGCTGCTGGGATCTCCGTTGCCCCCGTCAACCGGGGTGCCAAAGGCCCATTCGTTGTCTGCTGTATCCGGATCTTTGGTCCACCCGGGGTCGGTGTCCAGATTCCATGAATGCGCCACGGTACTGGTCAAGGTCCACCCCTCCGCCTTCACACCAAACGCATTGCAGTCGTCGCCGGTTGATGTAGTCGAGACCACGCGCAATTCCCAATGACCGGCCATTGGATTCTTAATAACTCCCCATGAATTGAACCATTTGCCGTCGTATGACGAATCTTCCCCAACATCCAATAAATCACCTGTTTGAGGTTCACTGGCCGGATTATAAAGGAGGAAGGAGGTTGTTGTGTTCCAACCGGTGCCGCCCCGAATATCATGGGCGCCACCCGTATCGGGATCAAAAATAGAAATCTCTAGGCTGGTCAGACCTTCCGGTACCTCGATCCAATACGAGTAGTATGAGCCCAGTCCGCCGTTTGCAATGGAAGCACTGATGTAATCGCCTTTGGCTGTGGAGATGATATAGCCAAATTTGGTTGATAATTCGGTTGTCGGATGTCCGCCTGCCGACAGGAGGGCAGTCAGCGAGACAATTGCCAACAGGAGGAAAACAGCCCGAATCCCATGGATCCGCCGGTTGGAGATGGGTATGTATAAATTGTGGGTCATTTGCTCACCGCCACGAAAGTGATAGCTAAAGCCCAGAGGGACAAAATCCCTTATTAGTATAGCAAATCGAACAATGCGCATACCAGGAAACAGGATTGGCCGGGGATGAGTCGGTTGTTTGAAGGGATCCGGTCCGGACGATTTGACCGGCGACGCGGTCGGGACATCGGCGGCATGTGACACGGTGAGGCCACCCGTTAGTTGAGCACTGCAAGATGATGTTCTGGTAAAAATCGCGGAGTCTCAACGCAGTCGGGCAACCCAATCCTCTTTGCTGCACGGTTTACTGTTCACTGTTCACCGTTTACTGTTTACTGATCAGTGCGGCGGCTCGACGCCGCTCTGGATAGCACGCAGTGCTTTGGAGTGCGGCGGCTGGACGCCGCTTTGGATTCCGGAACGGTTGTCGATTTGCGACGGCTGAAAAGTATTAAGACGCTGCGCGTCAATCCAAAGCGCAGTCGAGCCTGCGCACTCCAGAGCACTGCGTGCTATCCAAAGACGCGTCCCGCGTCAATCCAAAGCGCAGTCGAGCCTGCGCACTCCAAGGCGCTTCGCGCTAACCAAAGACGCGTTCCGCGTCGATCCAAAGCGCAGTCGAGCCTGCGCACTCCAAAGCGCTCGCGCGCTATCCAAAGACGCGTCCCGCGTCAATCCAGAGCGCAGTCGAGCCTGCGCACTCCAAAGCGCTCGCGCGCTATCCAAAGACGCGTCCCGCGTCGATCCAAAGCGCAGTCGAGCCTGCGCACTCCAAAGCGCTTCGCGCTATCCAAAGACGCGTCCCGCGTCAATCCAGAGCGCAGTCGAGCCTGCGCACTCCAAAGCGCTCCGCGCTAACCAAAGACGCGTTCCGCGTCGATCCAAAGCGCAGTCAAGCCTGCGCACTCCAAAGCGCTTCGCGCTAACCAAAGACGCGTCCCGCGTCAATTCAAAGCGCAGACGTATCTGCGCACTCCAAGCTAAAGGAGGGCAGCCCCGCGGCGCCCGGCGGCGATCAGCGGTGCAGCAGCTCCAGGACCAGGGCGGTCATGGCGAGGGCGCCGGTGCGGATGCTCGGTTCCACGGCGGCGGTGAAGCGCCCCGAGTGGAGCGGCGCCGGCGCCGTGCCGGGCGCGCGGTACGGGTCGCTGGTGCCCACGCGGAACATGAGGCTGGGGACGGGCGGGTGCTGCAGCCGGTAGGCGCCGAAGTCCTCGCCGATCATCTCGGGGCGCCGCGCCACCACCGCGTCGGCGCCGAGCGCCGCCCGGAAGGCGGCCGCCGCGCGGCGGCACAGTTCCGGGTCGTTGTAGACGGCCGGCGTGAACTCGTCGCGCAGCGTCACCTCCGGCAGCCGGTCCTCGGGCACCCCGGCGGCGAGCGCCACGTGGCGACTGATCCGGTGGACGGAGGCCAGAATCCGGTCCCGCACCGCCGCGTCGTACGAGCGGATGGTGAGCTGCAGCCGCACGGCGTCGGGGATGATGTTGGGCGCGCTGCCGCCGTGGATGGACCCCACCGTCACCACCACGCCTGCGAGGGGATCCACCTCCCGGCTGTCGATGGTCTGGAGGGCCAGCACGAGCTGCGCGGCGATCACCACGGGATCGATGGTCAGGTGGGGGGTGGCGCCGTGGCCGCCCACGCCGCGGACGGTGATGTCCACGGTGTCCACGTTGGCGAAGGCGAACCCTTCGGCGATGCCCACGACGCCGGCGTCCAGGTCGGGGGTGACGTGCTGGGCCAGGGCGAAATCCGGCCGGGGAAACCGCGTGAACAGGCCGTCCTCGATCATGCCCCGGGCGCCCGTGCCCACCTCCTCGGCCGGCTGGGCCACCAGGAGCAGCGTGCCGGACCATTGGTCCTTGAGCGCCGCCAGCACCCGCGCGGCGCCCACGAACACCGCCATGTGCACGTCGTGACCGCAGGCGTGCATCACCGGCACAGTGCGACCCTCGGCGTCGCGGCCGGCGGCGGCGCTGGCCCACGGCAGCCCGGTCTCCTCGCGGACGGGCAGGGCGTCCAGGTCGGTGCGGAGCATCACCACCGGCCCCGGGCCGTTGCGCAGCACGCCCACCACGCCTTGGCCGCCCACGCCGGTGGTGACGACGGCGCCCGCGGCGGAGAGCTCTGCGGCGATCCGGGCGGCGGTGTTCGCCTCCTGCCGCGACAGCTCCGGCGCCGCGTGGAGCTCGCGGCAGAGCGCCGCCAGCGCGGGGAGTTCCCGCGCCACCGCCGCCGCCGGCGCATCGGGCCCCTCGGCCGCGGCCCCCGTGATCGCGGCGGCGGACGCGGCCGCCGCCAGGGCCAACACCAGCCCGATCCCCGTGCCCAGTCGCTTCATGGCGTGCTCCTCGACCGTGAATGTCCAATCTTCGGCCCGAATTATACCCCGGCGTCCGCCACCGGGGGTGTTGAAATCGGACCACCGTGCCGCTACACTGGTCGTGTTGGGCGCGGTTGTCCGCCGCCTGATACCGACGGACGGAGCGGCGCATGTTGCGACGGGGCTGGCAATGGGCGGTGACCGGAACCCTGCTGCTTGCGGCGGCGGTGGCCGTGGGACTGGCCGTCGCCGGAGCGCCGGCGCCGCCGGACGCACTCCGCATGCCGCGGGCGGCGACGACCGTTGCGGCCGGCCGCCCGTTGGCGCAGCCGTTGGTCCGGCCGGGCCTGCCCAACCTGCACCGCGTATCGCCGGAGCTGTACCGCGGCGCCCAGCCCACCGCCGAAGGGATGGCGCAGCTGCGGGCGCTGGGCGTGCGCACCGTGGTGAACCTGCGCGCCAGCCACTCGGACGCCGACAAGCTGGCAGGGACCGGGCTCCGCTACGTGGCCATCCCCGTCACCGCCGTCGGGATCGGCGATGACCACGTGGCCCGCTTCCTGCGGGTGGCCGCCGACCCGGCGGCGCAGCCCGTGTTCGTCCACTGCCAGCACGGCGCCGACCGCACCGGCCTGATGGTGGCCATGTACCGGGTGGCGGTCCAGGGCTGGGAGCGCGAGGCGGCCATCGACGAGATGCTGCGCGGCGGCTTCCACTTTCACGGCATCTACGAGCCGGTGCTGGCCGGCTACGTCCGCACGGCGGACCTGGCCCGGCTGCAGGAGCTCGCCGGGCTGGCGCCGGCGGCCGCGGCGGCCGAGCGGTGAAGCGCCGGGCCGGCCGGACCCCGCAGCCGTCCGCCCGCTGGGGCTGAATGAATCGACATCAAACCGGGCCGGGCCCGCCGCCCGCCCGCCAGGAGACACCATGCGCGCACTGATCGCCTTCGCCGCCGTCGCCATGCTGGCCGGTCTGATCCCGGCCGCGGACGCCGCGCCGGACTTCAACACCTACTTCGTCGACGAAACCCTGCGCGTGGATTACTTCCACGTGGGGCACGCCGCGGAGGAGCTCGTCACCCTGGACCGGGTCTATCGGCAGGGGATCTGGGCCGGTAGCCGCAAGCACCTCATCGATCCCTTCAACACGGGCAACTACTACGTCAAGGTGTACGACGCCGCGTCGGGTTGCCTGATCTACTCCAAGGGGTTCGACAGCTACTTCGGCGAGTACAAGACCACCGGGCCGGCCGGCGAAGGCGTCCGCCGAACCTATCATGAGACCGCCCTGTTCCCCTGCCCCCGGCAGAAGGTCCGCTTCACCCTCGAGGTGCGGGGGCGGGATCGGACGCTGCAGCCCCTGTTCGCCGCCGAGATCGACCCGGCAGCGGTCACCGTCGACCGGACGCCGCTGGCCGCTGACGCCACGGTCGTCGAGGCGCACATCAGCGGCGATCCCCACGGCTGCGTGGACATCGCGGTGCTGGGCGACGGCTACACCGCCGTCGAGGCGGACAAGTTCCGCGCCGATCTGCGCCGCTTCGTCGACGTGTTCTTTTCTCTCGAACCGTACAAGTCGCATCGCGACTGGTTCAACTTCCGCGGCGTGCTCCGCCCCTCGGCCGATTCGGGCTGCGACGAGCCGAGCCGCGGCGTGTGGCGCCGCAACGCGCTGGGCGCCTCGTTCGACTCGCTGGGGCTGGACCGCTACATGCTCACCGAGGAGAACCGAGCGGTGCGCGACGCGGCCGCCCACGTCCCCTATGATGCCATCCTGATCATGGTGAACCAGACGCGCTACGGCGGCGGCGGGATTTACAATTTCTTCTGCACCTTCACCAGCGACAACCAGTGGCATGCCTACCTGCTCCTCCATGAGTTCGGACACTCCTTCGCCGGCCTGGCCGACGAGTACTACACCTCGGCGGTGGCCTACAACGACTTCTACCCCGCCGGCGTGGAGCCCACCGAGCCCAACATCACCGCCCTGCTGGATCCGGCGCGCCTGAAGTGGGCCGACTGCGTCACGCCGGGCACCGCCGTCCCTACGCCGTGGGAGAAGGCCGCGTATGACACGCTGGCCGCCGCCGGTCAGAAGACGCGCGGCGAACTGGACGCCCGCATCGCCCAGGCCATGCGCGACGGCGCGCCGGCCGACGAGGTGGCGCGCCTCAAGGCCGAAGCGGAGCGCCAATCCAAGGAGAGCTCCGACAAGATGGACGCGTTCCTGGCCGCCAGCGCTTTTGCGGGGAAAGTGGGCGCGTTCGAGGGCGCCGGCTACGCCAGCCAGGGCCTTTACCGGCCCATGCTCGACTGCCTGATGTTCTCCAAAGGGGACAAGGCGTTCTGCAAGGTCTGCGAACGGGCGGTGCTGCGCGTGATGGAGCACTACCGCGAGTGACGCCGCCGGCGGGAAGCGGACCGGCCGCGCGGCGGGCGCCGTCCGCGCGCTCCGGGCTTGCCCGGCGCCGCCGCTGCTGGTATGCTAGCGGACAGTCACCGTGTGAATCCGTTGGTGCGGAGGGGGCGCGATGATCACCCGCCTGGAGGCCCTGAATTTTCGGTGTTTCCGGCATCTGAGCCTGCCGCTGGGCCGGTTTCAGTTGCTGTCTGGTCCTGCGGGGAGCGGCAAGAGCGCCTGCATCGACGCCATCCGCTTCATCCACGACTTGGTCGCGGATGACCTTGAAGCGGCTGTCCTGCGGCGGGCCGGCGACGTGGGCGACCTGGTCCACGACCGGCAAGTCACCCGATTCGAGCTGGCCGTGGAGGCGGAGATCCCCCCCGAGCTGCGGCGCCAGACGTCATTCCCCGATTACCCGGTGGTGCGCTACGAAGTGGCGGTGGGCGCCGACGACGCGGGGCGCGGCCCGGCCATCGTTGAGGAGAAAGTGCTGCTCGAAGAGGCGGAGCCGGACACCGGCCAGCGCGACCTGTTCCCCGTGCCGGTGACCGAGCCGGAAACCATCCTGCGCTCCAGCCGCTTGCGCTCCAACCGCACCGTCATGGCCAAGGTCCCCCACGGCAACGACAATTTCTACGCCGAGGTGGACCGGCCCGAGGGCAAGTTCTGGACCCCCTCCTTCAAGCTGGGCCCCCGCCGCTCGGTGCTGGGCCACATGCCCGACGACCCGGCCCGATTCCCCGTGGCCACGTGGTTGCGGGACCTCCTCACCCGGGGCCTGGTGCGGGTGATTCTGGATTGTGCCGCCCTGGCCCGCTCATGCCCGCCCGGCTTGGGTGTCAAACTGAGACCGGACGGCGCCAACCTGCCGTGGGCCGTGGATGACCTGCGCCGCCGCCACCCGCAGCGGTTTCAGAACTGGCTGAATCTGCTGCGGGGCATCTGTCCCGAGATCGCCGACGTCGGCGTCGAGGAGCAGCTCTCCGACCGGCACTGCCACCTGACCGTGCGCTTCGCCGACGGCCAGGTTATGACCGCCTGGCAGCTGGGCGGCGGTGTGCTCCGCCTGCTGGCCCTCACGTTGATGGCGCAGGAGATCGACGGGCCCACCGTGACCCTGCTGGATGGCGCGATCTGCAACCTCGCACCCCGCGCCGAGGCGGCGGTGGTGCGGGTGCTGGCCGAAAGCCCGCTGGGGCAGGTGATCCTGACCAGCCAGTCGCCGGTCGTGCTGGCGGCGGTGGATGCGGCGGCGGTGATCGCCTGTGTCCGCGCGCCGGACGGCTCCTTGCGCCTGGTGCGCGGCGCGGACCACCCGGACCTGGCCGCCTGGCAGGCCGAAGCGCGGGCGTTCGATTTCTCCGCCCACGGCCTTCTGGACTAGCAAGCACCATAACGGCGGTGAGACGGTTCGGGTGATGCCCCCGCAGGACACCCTATGGCGCCCACACTTCGGAGCGTCCGCTCACGATGTCAAGTGATCAATCAGACGACGGGTGTGTATGGCTGGGACTCGCCTCGCCGGGGAACTCCGGGTACAGCCGCTCCATGCAGTCGGGGCAGATGCCGTGGCTGAACTCCACGCTGGCGTGGCTCTGGAGATAGCTTTCCACCTGGTGCCAGTAGCCGGAGTCGTCCCGGATCTTCTTGCACGAGGCGCAGATGGGCAACAGACCGCGCAGGGCGCGGACCTGCTGGTTGACGCTGCGCACCTTGCGGATCAGCTGTTCCCGTTCGGCCGTGATGCGCTCCCGGACGGTGACATCGGTGAAGAGCAGGACCGTCTGCCCGTGGGCCAACTTCTGGGTGTGCCACTCGATATCCTTCATGCTGCCGTTCTTGCATCGGGTCAGGAAGATCCGGCCCGAAGCCCCCCGGTCTCGCCGGAATTCCCGGACCCAGGCGTCGTAGACCTGTTGCCGGTAGTCCGGATCCGGGTAGAACTTGCGGTACGATTCATCGAGCGTGGGCAAGTCGCTCGCGGCGTAACCCAGGATGTCGACGCACGTGTCGTTGAGGTACAGGACACGCTCTTCGGCGTCGATGAGGGCGATGCCGAACGGCAGGTGTTCCAGCAGCCCATGCAGTTGGGCCTGTTGCCGGATCAGTTCGGCCCGGTCCGCTTCCGCTGCCGCCAGCTGCTCGTGCAGCCGCCGGAGTTCCCGTTGGAGCTGGCTCTTCGTCACCGTCGAGCGATTCATGACCGCACTCCACGGTTCCGGTCACGGTCTGCACGACCGGGGCGGGTCCGGTTGGTGACATTCTCCTCCGGCCGCGCAGGCGACAAAGATGGCATCCGTGGGACCCCCTGCTATCAAAGCATCTAAAAAATGCTGCTGATTGGCTTACGATATTGAGAAAAGCGGGTGCGGTTTGTGAGCCAGATCACAGTTTTGAATGATCGGCCGCCGCGCCGTTTGGCGCTGTGACGGCTGAAGCCGCGGCGGACGGATCGGGCCAGAATGAATGGCGGCACTGGTTCTTGCCGCTGCTTTTGACTGAGTACATCAAGTTGTCGGCCTGTTGCACCATCTCTTCCAGCGTCGGGGGGATCCGGGTGAAGGTGACCGCTCCCATGCTGGCGGTTACGGCTACGGTTTTCAAGTCCGTGAACAGCCCCTGAAGCGACCGGCAGATCCGCTGGAGGACGGGCTGGACTTCGTCGCGGCCGATGCCCGGGAGTAACAGGGCGAACTCGTCGCCACCCAAGCGGGCGACCACGTCCTGCTGGCGCGTGGTTCGCCGCAGGGTGCGGACGACGTTCTGCAGGAGTTCATCGCCCACCGCGTGGCCCAACGTGTCATTGACCTGTTTGAAGTTGTCGAGATCGAGATAGGCCAGGGTGATGGATTGGCCGGACTGGCGGGCCCGCCGCAGCTCCAGCTCGGCCGTTTCCTCGAAGTGACGCCAGTTGGCCGCCGTGGTCAACGGGTCTTGACGGGCGAGGCCGTGTTCATGCCGCAGCGAGGTGATCAAGGTCGAGAGCAGGGTGGCATGGAGCAGGAAGTAGATCAGCCGGACCGTGGCGTTCCAGTACGGGATCAACGGATGGGTGTATACCGTGCCGGACATTAGGTCGTTGACCAGCCAGACCGCCGCGCTGAGCAGGGCAATGACATAGCCGCTGTCCCGGTCTTGCAGGGTAATCAGGGAAATGGGTACCAGAAAGAAAACCGAAAACGAGATCTCGTTTCCGGTGACGTAGTCAACGTATCCGATGATCCCGACGAGGGCCAGCGTGATGCCCAGGCTGAGCCACCGGGGAAGCCGGGCCAGATGATGCATTCTGATTCTCATGGCCGATTCTCCACCGTATCAAACGATTTCTGAGGGGTTGGCGTAGACAACCTTCCGGAAACCGGCGCAGATCATTTCAGGTAATCCCCCAGCCAGCGATGGATCTCCTTCCACCAGCGGACGTTGTTCTGGGGCTTCTCGATGACGTGTCCCTCGTCGGGGAAGTAGAGCAGCCGCGCGGGCACGCCCTTGACCCGGAGGGTGGTGAACAGCGACAGCCCCTCGGTCACGGGAACGCGGAAATCGATCTCGCCGTGGGTCACCAGGGTGGGGGTGGCAAACGCCGCCGCCCGCGCGTGGGGAGACCAGCGCGCGTAGAGCTCCGGCATGGTCCACGGCGTCTCGCCCATGTCCCAGGCGGGGTACCACAACTCCTCGGTGGCGCCGTAGAAGGCGGCCAGGTTGTAGAGGCCGGCGTGGCTCACCAGGCACTTGAAGCGGGTGGTGTGCCCCATAATCCAGTTCACCGAGTAGCCGCCGAAGGAGCCGCCGACGGCGGCCTGGCGGCCGGCGTCGACGAACGGGTAGCTGGCGAGCACGTGGTCCAGGCCGGCCATCAGGTCCAGGTAGCAGCGGCCGCCGTAGTCGCGGCTGACCTCCTCGCGGAATCGGGCGCCGTACCCCTCGCTGCCGCGGGGATTGATGAACACCCCGACGTAGCCGGGCGCGGTGATGAGCGAGTGGGTGAACCAGTCGGTGAGGAATTCGTCGGCCCACATGCCCTGGGGGCCGCCATGGATGGTCATCACCACCGGGTATTTCCGGCCGGGATCGAACCGGGGCGGCCGGAGCAGGAAGCCGTGCACCCGCGCCCCGTCGGCGCCGGTGAACCAGAAATCCTCCAGCGCGGGAAGCTCCACCTCCTGGAGCAGCTCGCGGTTGAAGGCGGTCAGCGATCGGGCCTCCCCGCCGGCGGCGGGCATCGCGTACAACTCACCCGGCTGGTGCGCGTGGGAGCGGATGAACACCAGCCGGCGGCCGTCGGGGGTCACCCGCAGCCCGGTGACGGTGCCCGCGTGGGCCAGCCGCTCCACCCGGCCGGCGGCGAGATCGACGGTGCAGATGCCGGTGCGGCCCTCGTCCCGCGTGGTGAAGAACAGGCGACTGCTGTCGGGGTGCCAGGCGAATTCGACGACGGAGCGGTCCAGGGCGGCGGTGAGGTCGCGGCGCTCGCCGGTCCGTCGGTCCATGACGACGAGGCGCTCGGTGTCCGACTCGTAACCGGGCTGGGTCATGGCGACATACGCCAGGAAGCGCCCGTCCGGCGAGTAGCGCGGCTGCTTGTCCAGGGCCGGGTTCGGCGTGAGGCGTTCCGGATCGCCGCCGGCCAGGGGGACGCGGTACAGGTCGAGGTTCGTGCTCAGCGCCGGTTCCGGCGCGGTGACGCGGACATAGCACAGCTCGGCGCCCTCGGGGGAGACGGCGAAGTCGTGCCGGCTGGCCAGGGAGACCGGCGGCGTGTCGAAGTCGCCGGGGGTCAGGTCGCGCATCGTGCCGCCGGCCAGCTCCACGTGGAAGACGTGGTTGCGGGCGTCGCCGAGCCAGGTGTCCCACTGCCGGTACAGCAGCCGGTCGATGGTCCGGGCCGTGCACTTGGGCAGTTCCGCCCCGTAGGGGTTCTCCGTCTCCGCCTGCCCCTCCGGCACTTTGCGCACCGCGCACACCAGCCCGCGGCCGTCGGGAAGCCAGAGCGGCGATTGGATGTCGGCCTTGGATTGGGTCAGCCGGCGGGCCTCGCCGCCGTCGGCGGCGATGAGCCAGAGGTCCGCCACGCCGTCCCGGTTCGAGACGAAGGCGATAACCCGGCCGTCGGGGGACCAGCGGGGGGAATGGTCCTCCTTCGGCCCGGCGGTCAGCCGGCGGGGCGCGCCGCCGTCGAGGGGCACGAGCCAGATGTCGCTGTCGGCGGCATTGTCGGCCAGCGTCACGCGGGTGACGGTGACGGCCACGTGGCGGCCGTCGGGTGACACCTGCGGATCGGCCACCTCGAGAACGCGGTACAGGTCTTCGGGCTGAAGGCTCCGTCGCTCGGCCGGTAGCCAGCCGGCGGCGGCCAGGACGGTCAGGAAAACGATCCATCGAATCCACGTGCGCATGATGTCCTCCCAATACGTGTCGGCAACAAAACGTCGACCGGGCCGGTTCGGCCGGCTCAGCGATCCAGTTCGCGCCGGATATGCCGGATCGCGGCTTTGAGAACCTTGAGCCGGGCCCAGCGCTTGTCTTCGGCTTCAACCAGCACCCACGGCGCGCGGGTGGTGCTGGTCCGCTCGATCATGTCCACCGCGGCCGCCTCGTAGGCGTTCCATTTGGCCCGGTTGCGCCAGTCCTCCTCGGTGATTTTGTACTGCTTGTAGGGGGTGACCTGGCGGTCCTCGAAGCGCCGCAGTTGCTCTTCGGGGCTGATGGCCAGCCAGAATTTGACGACGATGATGCCGAAGTCCGTGAGCTCCTCTTCGAAGGCGTTGATTTCGGCGTAGGCCCGCTGCCAGTCGGCGCGGGAGCAGAAACCCTCGAGGCGCTCCACCAGCACCCGGCCGTACCAGGAGCGGTCATAGATCGACACCCGCCCCTGTCGCGGCAGGTGGCGCCAGAAGCGCCACAGGTAGGGACGGGCGCGCTCCTCGTCGGTGGGCGCGGCGATGCTGATCACCTGGTAGTTGCGGGCGTCCATGGCCTGGGTGAGGCGCCGGATGGTGCCGCCCTTGCCGGCGGCATCCGGACCTTCGAACACCAGGATGAGCTGGCGCCCTTCCTCGTGGAGCCGGCGGGTGAGCTGGTTGAACTGGCCCTGGCAGCGCAGCAGCCGTTCGTCGTGCCCCTTGCCGTCGGCGCGGCGGGACAGGTCCAGCGCCCGGATGATGCTGGCCGCCGGGGGCTTCGGCCGGTCGGGCTGCGGTTTCGGCGCGGCGGCGTGGCCGACGGCGGCCAGCCCGTCGGTCAAGGCCTGCAGCAGGACCCGGGCCACGGAGAGGTTGCGGAAGTTCTCGTCGGCGGCGGCGATGATATGCCACGGCGCGGCGCCGGTGCTCGTCCGCCGGATGGCGGTCTCGGAGACCTCGCGGAAGCGGTCGTACCGCTTGAAGTACTTCCAGTCGATGGGCCGGACCCGCCACTTCTGGAGCGGATCACGCTCCAGCGCCTCGAGGCGCCGCTTCTGCGCCTTGCGCGACAAGTGCAGCCAGAATTTGACCACCAGGTAGCCCTCCCGCCCCAGCAGCTCCTCGAAGGCGACCATGCGGTCCAGCCGCTCCTGGAAGCGGGCGCCGCCCATCCGGCCGAAGACGCGCTCGATGACGGGCTGGGTGTACCAGGACCCGAGGAAGATGGCCATCCGGCCGCGAGGCGGCAGCACGCGCCAGAACCGCCACATGGGCGGCCGCATCCGCTCCACGTCGGAGGGCTCGCTCATGGCGTGGGTCTCGATGCCGCGTGCGTCCAGCCACTCGTGCAGCAGGTTGACGGTGCTGGTCTTGCCGGCGCCCTCGACGCCGCCCACCAGCACGACCACGCCCAGGTTCGATGCGGCCAGCTCCCGCTGCGCCGCGAGCAGCGCCGCCCGGAGCGCCGGCACCTGCTCCTCGTACGCGGCCTTGCCGATCTTCTGAATCACTTCAGCGGTTTCGAACATGGCACCCCTCCGCGAGAATCTCCCGGTGTATGACGGCGTGACGCTCCAGCTTCCGGTGACTCCGGGTAGCCGGGCGCCCGCGGGCGATCCGGTCCGAAGTCAGGCGGACACGATCCGGTTGCGGATGCCGCCGATCCCCTCGATGGCGCATTCCACCACGTCGCCCGGCCGAAGGAACTCGGGCGGGGTGCGGGCGAAGCCCACGCCGCTGGGCGTGCCGGTGGCGAGCACGTCGCCCGGCAGCAGCGTCAGGCCCAGCGACAGCCACTCGATCAGGGTGGGGATGTCGAAGATGAACTCGGCGGTGGAGGCATCCTGCTTGACGGCGCCGTTGACCCGGCTGGTGAGGCGCAGGCGGTGCGGATCGATCAGCTCGTCGGCGGTGACAATCCAGGGTCCCATGGGGCAAGCGCCGTCCAGGCTCTTGCCCTTGAAGAACTGTCCGCCGTGGCCCGATTGGACGTCCCGCGCGGAGACGTCGTTGAGCACGGTGTAGCCGAAGACGTGGTCCATGGCGGCGGCCTGCGGGATGTTCTTGCCCGCCCGGCTGATCACCACCGCCAGCTCCACTTCCCAGTCCAGCTGCGCGGTGACCCGCGGGTCGAGGGGGATGTCGCCGTGCGGCCCGTTGACCGCCGTGGTCGCCTTGGTGAAGAACTGGGGGCGCTCCGGCAGCCGCAGCTCGCGGCCCCGGGCCCGTGCCCCTTCGCGGGCGTGCTCGAGGTAGTTGAGGCCCACGCAGAAGATGTTGCGCCGCGGCGCCGGGATGGGCGCCAGCAGGATCAGCCCGGCCAGTGGCAGCGGCGGGCCGTCGGCTTGACGGGCGCGGTCCAGGCCGGCCGAACCCGCCGCGATCAAGGCGAGCATGTCCGTGCCGGGCACGGGGGTCACGGCGTCGCCGCGGACGATACCGACGGCCGGGCCATGGGCAGCGGCGTAAGAGACGAGTCGCATGGTCGCCTCCAGGTGGGATCGAACGGGATCATGGTACCAGAACCGCCGGTGCGGGTAAATCCCGCGGACGCGGTACGTGACGGCCGGCTGATGCCGGACCGTCAGGTGGTCCGGTCGCAGGCTGCGTCGGTTGGGGTCGGCGGCTGGTCGTCGCCGGACTTGCGCTGCGGCGCCGCGCCGAGATAGATTCCGGCGAGCGCCACGCCCAGGCCCAGCCACTCCAGTGTTCCGGTGGGGCGGTTGAAGAAGAGGACATCCCACAGGAACGACAGGAGGGGCTGCAGCAGCAGGATCAGACCGGCGAGCGTCGCGGTCACCTTGGGCAGCGCGCGGGCGATGACCACCCAAGCCAGCACCTGGCCCAGCAGCGCGTAGACCAGCAGGCCGGACCACGTGGTTTCGTCGGGGATCGTGAAGTGCTCGCCCTGCAGCCAGCCGCCGGCGCCGAGAAACGCCGCCGACGACAGGGACACCACGCTCAGGCTGGCCAGCGGCGTCAGCGCCCGGGGATGCGCCTGGGCTGCGCGCAGGATCACCAGGTAGGCGGCGTAGCAACCCGCGGTGATCAGCCCCAGGACGACTCCCCAGCGGTAGTCGGGACCGACGGCCTGCCAGCGCGGTCCCACGATGAGCGCGATGCCGCCGAGACCCATGGCGATGGCCGCGAGGTGGCGCGGCCCCAGGCGCTCTTTCAGGATCAGCATGCCGTAGGCGGCGACGAGGAACACCTGGAAGTTGCCCAGCAGCGTGGCCAGTCCGGGTCCCACAAGGCGGATGCTGCGGTGCCACACGGCCAGGTCCACCGCAAACGCCAGGCCGGCGGCGACCGCCAGCAGCGCCGGCCCGGGCCCGTGCCAGAGGCGCTGCCGCGCCGCGGCCGCACCGGCCAGGAGCATGACGCCGCCGAACAGCATGCGGTAGAAGGCGGTCACCGTCGGGCCGGTGTGCACCAGCTTCACGCAGATGGGCGCGAAGCTCAGGATGAGCGCGCCGGCCATGAGCTCCAGCGTGGGACGGCGGTGGTCGGTCATCGGCTTCTCGCCGGGGCGTTTTCCGTCATTCCGCCATGATTGGCCCGCCGAGCGGGTTTGTCAAGATCCGGCGCGGTGCGATTGCGATTCGGCGCGTGTGCGGCTACAATCCGCTTATCATGGGAAGACATTTGCAGACGGTTCTGATGTGGATCGTGTTGGGCGTGTGGCCGCTGGCACTCGACGGCCGGCTGCTGGGCCCGGACGGGCAGCCGCTCGGCGGCGCCCGGGTGGTCGTGGTGGGCCAGACCGGGACGGCGCTGGCCGACGCCGACGGACGGTTCCGGCTGGAGCCGACGCCGGCGCTTCCCTTCGAGCTCGTGGTAATGCGCCCCGACGGCGTGGCGCTTCGTCCCGTGACGGTACGGGAGGTTCCGGCGGACGGTCCGCTGGAGATCCGGCTGGAGTCGGCGGCCAGCAACACTGTCACCGTGGTCGCGGGCATCGTGCCGGACCTGGAACTGCCTCCGGCGGCCGCCGCGGCGGTGATCGGGCGGGGCGACCTGGAGCTGCGGGCGCCGGCGCGGGTGCCGGACGTGCTGGAGAGCATCCCGGGCGCCGGCGTCACAGGGGAGGGGCAGTCGGCGGTGCCCGCATTGCGCGGGCTGTCCAAGGGCCGGACGCTCATTCTCGTGGACGACGGCCGGGTGACCGCCGAGCGGCGCGCCGGCCCGTCGGCCTCCTTCCTGGATCCCGAGACGGTGGGAGAGCTCGAGGTGATCCGGGGTCCCGGATCGGTGGCATACGGGTCCGATGCGTTCGGCGGGATCATCCGGGCGCGGACCCGCCTGGCGTCGCCGGGGGAGCCTGCGGGCGGCCGGCTGTACGTGTTCGGCGCCGCCGGCGCCGCCGGCGGCGGCGGGAGCGCCGAGGGCAACGCGCCGCTGGCGTTGGGCTCGGTCACGGCGGGGGCACACTGGCGCCGGTATGCCGACTACCGCAGCCCGGCGGGGACGGTCGCCGATTCGGGCGCCACGCTGGGCGGCGCGCGCATCGGCTACCAGAGCCTGCTGGGCGGGGGCGTGCTCCGGCTGGGCTGGCGAAGCGATCTGGCCCGGGACGTGGGCAAGCCGGCGACGGATTCCCAGACGACCGGCACCGTCTACCCGGTCGAGGACTCGCACCGCTTCAGCGCGGCATTCGAGCGGCCGGGCCCGGGCGCCTGGTCCCGGATCGGGGCCAGCTTCGCGTGGGACGCGTACCGCCTGGTGCTGGACCGGGACCGCTATCCCACTCCCGACGTGTCGGGGCAACTGAGCCGCTCGGACACGGATGCCCGCGATTACGAAACCCGGCTCGAGGCGGAGCGGGGCTTGGGCGACTGGGCCCGGCTGGTTCTGGGCGCCGCCGCCGCCGGCCGGTACGGCCTGCGGGCGGTCAATACCACCAGCACGTACGGCCCGGGCGGCGTTCCGTCGGCGATCACCACCGAGGTTTCGGTGGCGGATGCCCGGCGCGACGACCTGGCGGCGTTCGCCGCCCTCGACGGCCGGTCCGGCCGGTGGTCCTGGGGCGGCGGCATCCGGGCCGACCGGGTGAGCAGCCGGAACCGCGGCGGGTATTTCGGCGACCGTGACAGCGTCCACGGGGCCGTGTCCGGCTTCCTGGCGGGTGGCGTGGATGTCCGGTCGGATCTGGCGGTCACCCTGCAGGCGGCCCGCGGGTTCCGGGACGCGACGCTCTCCGACCGGTACTATCGCGGGGTGACGGGACGCGGCTTTGTCACCGGCAACCCGGACCTTCAGCCCGAGACCAGCCTCCAGTTCGACGGGAGCGCGGTCTGGACATCCGGTCCGCTGCGGCTGGCGACGTACGGGTACTGGTATCGGATCCGCGACCTGATCGAGCGGTACAAGAGCGGCGGCGATTATTTTTTCCGCAATCGGGGCGAAGCGACCATCCGGGGCGCGGAGGTCGAAGCCCAGGTGGCGGTCACCGATGGGCTGCGTCTGGAGGTAGGCGCGCAGTACCTGCGGGGGGAGGCCGACGATACCGGGGAGCCCACCGACGACGTGCCGCCGCCGGGCGTGTTCGTGACGCTGCGCCGGACGCCGGGCCGGGCCTGGTGGTGGCTGGTGCGTGCGGCGGCCTATGCCCGCGACGAACGGCCTGGCCCCACGGAGGGCGTGGTGCCGGGCTACGGCGTCTGCGACATCGGGGCCGGCTGCCGGCTGGGGGAGCGGCTGGAGCTGGACGTGCTGGTGCGCAATCTGTTCGACGCCTGCTACCCCGGGTCGGCCGATGAAAAGGCCGCACTGGCGCCGGGGATCTCCCTCCAAATGGGTCTGCGGGCGACGTTTTAAGTAGGCTGGATAATATCCGCAGGCGGATGACCGGCCGGCAGCTTCGTCCGGCTCACATCCGGCGGATGAGGATCAGCGACAGGTCGTCGCGGGCGCGGGCCTCGCCGGCGAAACGGTCGACATCGGCCAGCAGGCGCCGGCCGGCCGCCTCGGCCGACAAGCCGTGAAGTTCGGGGGCCAGCGCCAGCAGCCGGGCGTCGTCGTAGAGCTCATTGTGGATGTTGTGCGCCTCGGTCAGCCCGTCGGAGTAGGCCAGCAGCAACTCGCCCGGGGCCAGATCGATGGTCTGTTCGGTGAACGTCTCGTCAATGAGTACGCCCAGGGGTGCTGCGACGGGCGCCAGTGTATCCACGCCGGCCGCACGAATGGCCAGCGGCGGCAGGTGCCCGGCGTTGAGCAAGCGGACCGGCCCGCCGCCGCCGGCCGCCAGCTCCAGGTACAACAGCGTGGCGAAGCGGTTGGGCAGGCCGTCGCGGCAGAAGATGCGGTTCACCTGGCCGCCCAGACCGGCCAGATCGCGGGCGCCCGGCGCCAGGGCCCGCAGGGTGGCCTGCAGCTTGGACATGAGCAGCGCGGCGCCCAGCCCCTTGCCGGCCACGTCGCCGAGCGCCAGTCCGGTCCGCCCGCCGCCCACGTCGAGATAGTCCACGAGGTCTCCGCCCACGTCGTTCGCCGGGCGGGTGTAGAGCCAAACGTCCCAGCCCGGGATTTCCGGCGCGCGGTCGGGCAGCAGCGCCATCTGAACGGCGCGGCCCACCGCCAGCTCGTCCTTGGCCAGCAGCTTGTCCTTGAGCTCCAGCATCAGCACGAGCAGGATGATGAAAAAGCCGAGCAACCGCGCTTCGAGATTGAAGTGGAGGTTGCCTTGATCCCAGGTGATCTGGGGGGTGAAGAAAAAAACCACGGACAGGATGAACAGGAGCTGCCGCGCCGGGGTCAGCTTCAGCAACATGCTCTTGAGGAGCCAGGCCGACAACCAGATGCCGCGCCGCAGCCAGCCCATCGCCGCCAATTTCTCCCGACGCTCCCGGTCCAGGTAGAAGGCGTACAGGTCGTGGAAGTCCCGACGAAACGTGCGGACCAGATCGTTTTTGAACAGATCCTCGATTGTCAGTTTCCAGCCGGCCTTCGGAGCGCCGGGCGGAACGTTGGAAGAATTTGATTCGCCCATGGATCGCCTTTGCCTCGGATGGCGGTCCGAGCCGCAGTCTGCCCGCGATTGTACCTTACCCACCCCGGACAGGCAAGCCGGGGTCTGACTTGGCGGACAGACACCGGATAACCGGATCCTCGCCACATTGTCCGGTGCCTGTGTTAAAATACGCCCTCGCCCCGATAAGGACGCGGAACCATGAACGGGAACCAAACCGATCCGCTCATCGACACCCATCCAGTATCTCCGGCGCCCGCTCCGAGAGATCCCGGGCTGGTCCGCCAGCCTGACGGCATTCCGCCGCGCTACGAAGTCCGCCGCCGGTTGGGCAGCGGCAGCTTCGGCGAGGTCTTTTACGCGTGGGACCGGCGGCTGGAACGGGCGGTATGCGTCAAGGTGCTGCGCAAGGACGTGCTCGGCGACGGCAAAGGCGACGAGGCGACGCAGCGCTTCCTGCGTGAGGCCCAGGCCGCGGCGAGGCTCCAGCACCGCCATATCGTCACGGTGCATGACGTCGTGGAACACGACGGCCGCCTGGCCATCATCATGGAGTATGTCGAGGGCGAGACGCTGCGCGACCTGCTGCAGCGGCGGGGGGCGTTGGATGTACCCACCGCGGTCAGGATCATCGGCCAGATCGGATCGGCGCTGGCCTTCGCCCACGCCGGCGGCGTCATTCACCGGGATCTCAAACCGGCCAACGTGTTTCTGGCCCAGGACGGCACGGTCAAGCTGGGCGATTTCGGCACCGCCCGGGTCATGGACAAAGCGACGCTGACCCACAGCGACTCGCTCATTGGCACGCCCGCCTACATGGCGCCCGAGATGATCCGCGGCGAGTCCGTCGATGGCCGGACCGATATCTACGCCCTCGGCTGCATGGCCTACGAGATGATCGCCGGTCAGCGGCCCTTCACCGATCCCAACCTGGTGACCGTGCTGTTCCAGGTGATGCACGAGGCGCCGCCCTCGCTGCGCCAGCGGGTGCCGGATGTGCCGGCGTGGCTCGATGCCGCCGTCGCCAAAGCCATGGCCAAGTCGCCGGCGGACCGACACCAGCGGGTCGAGGCGCTGTTGGCCGATCTCGGGGCGGAGATCCCCACGGCCGGCGCGGGCATCCGGCCATTGGTCCCGCCGCGCGCCCGGTGGAAATGGGCGCTTGCGGCGGCGGCGGCGGTGGTGGCGGCGATCGCGGTCTGGTGGTTTTTCTGGTCCGGGGCGCCCCGGCCGGTTGCGGTCGCCATCATGCCGTTCGTCAATGAGACGGGACAATCCGAGTTCAACTTCGTCACCCAGGGTCTCGCGGCCGAATTGGCCCGGCTCTATCCGGCGAGCGGCGCTGTGAGCATGGTGCCCATCGGGGACCTGGCGCAAGGCCCGGTCCGGCCGGAAGAGGTGTTAAAGGCCAGCCGGGCCCGCGGGGCGGATTTCATCCAGTCAGGGCGGCTGCTGACGCGCGCCGGTGCGATCGAATTGGAGTACCGCCTGATGAGCACGACGGGGAGCCGGTTGTGGACGGATCGCATCCCGTTGTCGGCCGGGAACCTCCAAACCATGGTGCGGCAGGTGTACCGCCAGAACATGACCTGGCTGAATGTGCCGCCGGCGGATCCGGAGATGGAGATCAACCCGACGGCGTATGAGCTTTACCTCAAGGGCGTCGGCAAGATTCAGGACATGAGCCAAGGGGAAGCGGGCGCGTTTGCCGAAGCCAAGGCATTTATGGAGCGGGGTCTGCAGATCGAGCCGTCGGTGATCCTGTATGCCGGCCTGGCGGAGCTGCACTTCCAGGCAGTCAACACCTGGAACTCGCTGGAACCCGAGAGCCTGTCGTACAGCCGCTATTACCTGGAGAAGGGCCAGGCACTCCAGCCGGATTACGGCCCGCTGCTCCGGTTGAGTGTCCTGCTGGACATCCAGCAGGGCCGGATGGAAGAGGCGATGCAGACGCTGGCGGAACAGTTCCGGGCCGACCGGCTGGAGCTGATGCAGTTCAACCAGGCGGCGACCATCTTCCGCCTCAACGGCGACCATGAAGCCGCAACCGCCCTGATCCGGTACGCGCTGAGCCTGTATCCCGACCACGATTTCATCAGGCTCAGTCTGGTCCGGAATCTCACCCAGGCGGGACAGATGACCGAAGCCCGGAAGATGCTCGAAAAGCTGCTGCGGGACTCGCCCCAATACTACTTTGTGCGGTTGGAATATATCCGCCTGGCCATGATCTCGGGTGACATCGGGACGGCGGACCGGCTTGTCAAGAACATGCCGGAGCTGCTGCCGAGCCGGGCCATCCGCCACCAGGTCGCGTGCCTTCAGGGAAACTGCGCCCCGTTTGACCCGAGCGAGCGTTTTCGCCGCGTCGCCCAGCTCGATTACGACCTGTCGCTGCTCATGGCCGAGTGTTTTTCGCTGAGCGGCCAGACCGATGAAGCCATGAAGTTCATGCGACAGACCATCGACATCGGTTTCACCGACTGGAGCTACTTCGACCGGAATCCCCTGTTGGCCAACGTTCGCCGGGCACCTGGATACATGTCGCTTCGGCAGCAGGGATTGGTCAACCAACGGGAGCGCCGTCTGCGGGAGCGGGCGTTGATTCAGCCGGTGCTGGATCGGTACCAGATCGCCCTGCCCCCGGCGACAGCCCTCAACTGACGGTTCACTGGCCGGTGAACACCGCCGGCCGCTTATCCCAGAAGGCGCGGATCCCTTCGGCGTAATCGCCGCTGTCGAAGACCAGCTGGCGCAGGCCCTGGATGTGTTCAAACATGACGGGGCTCAGCGGATGGGCGGAGGCCAGCAGGCGGACCTGTTCCTTGATGGCGGCGATGCTCAACGGGCTGTTGCGGGCGATCTGCGCCGCCATCTCGAAGGTGAACCCTTCCAACTGGTCGGCCGGAACCAGGTGGTTCAGCACGCCCAGGTTGCGGGCCTGCTCGGCGGGCATGGGCCGGGCGGTGAAGAACATCTCCCGGACGATATTGACCGGCAGGATGTTCATGAAGTGCAGGATGCCGGAGGCGTTGTACGGCACACCGATCTTGGCCGGAGTCATGGTGAAACTCGCGTTCGGGGCGCCGATCAGGATGTCGCAGCTCATGGCCAGGTCACAGGCGCCGCCCCAGACCGCACCCTCGATCATGGCGATGACCGGAACGGGCAGGTACTGGATCTTGCGGATGCCGGTGAGCAGGGAGTCGTAATAGCTCAGCGGGTCCCGGCCGGGTTCCGGCAGCTCCCGCACGTCGTGCCCGGCGGACCACACGGCGGCGCCGGGTGCCGCCCGCAGCACGATGGCGCGGGCTTTCTCCGCGTGCAGTTGATCCAGCGCCGCCACGAGCTCGTCGATGAGCGCGCGGCTGAGCGCGTTGTGCTTCGCCGCGTGGTTCAGGGTGACGGTGCCGATGGCGCCGTCGCGCGCGCACAGCACAAGAGCCATGATGACCTCCGGGGCGGACAGGTTGACCGGTCTCCCGGATTCCACGAGAACGATTCGGGGATCCGTGGCTGCATCTTAGACGACTGGCCGAAAATTGGCAACGGCCGATTCCGGCAACCGGTGGGAATGTTTTGACGGTCGGGCCGGACGGCGTGATACTGATGCGCATAGTCTATTCCGTCGGATGCGCCGCCATGACCAAGAGACGCGCTGAGCACTCCGGGCTCCATCGGGCCGCCGTCTGGACGGCCGGATTGGTCCTGGTGGCGATCGGGTGCGCCGGCCGGTCCGCCCACCCACCCGAGTTCCGGATCCAGCCCGTCCGCCCCCGTGCCATCCTACTGGTCGAATCTCGGGATCAATCGCCGCCACCCGAAGCGGGCGACTTCCGCCCCGCCGAACTGGTGGACGTAACGGCGCTGAATCCGGCCATCCAGTTGGAGATCCGGTACGCGACGGATCGGAACTTCCTCGGAGTTCCCGTCTACGAGCAGGCGCGGGCGCTGCTGCAGCGTCCGGCCGCCGAGGCGCTGGCGCGGGTGCAGCGCGGCCTGGCGTCCCGGGGGTTGGGCCTGCTGGTCTACGACGCCTATCGGCCGTGGTCGGTGACGTGGGTCTTCTGGGAGGCGACGTCGCCGGAGCTGCGCCGGTATGTGGCCGATCCCGCCCAGGGGTCCCGCCACAACCGCGGCTGTGCGGTGGACGTGACCCTGATCCGGCTGGCCACGGGCGAAGCGGTGCCCATGCCCAGCGGCTATGACGAGATGACCCCGCGGGCTCACGTCGATTACCGGGGCGGACCGGCGCAGCCGCGGCGGATGCGCGCGGTGCTCCGGCAGGCCATGGCTGCCGAAGGCTTTGAAGTCTACCCTTACGAGTGGTGGCATTTTGACTACCGCGACTGGCGGCGTTATGCCATCGCCAACATTCCTTTCGACCGGATCGCGCCGCCCGATCCGGCCGGTCAGCCGTGACGGGGAGCCGAATCGCCGACCCGCCGACGGCAGGAGGGCATCCATGTGTGAGTTCTGCCTCAAGCACGGCGAAGGCCGCAAATGGTACCTTGAAGCGGCCAATTACTCCGAGGATCTGCTCGCGGACGTGCGGCGCCGCCGATTCATCGAGTCGTTCGCCACGGATCTGGAAGGGATGACGCGCGACACCGCCCGGATGGAGGATCTTGATCGGCTGCCCGCCATATTCCGCGCGCTGGTGCGGCGCTGGAGCGGGCGACGGATGCGCACATACCATTTCGGCCAGGTGGTGCCCATCGAAGATGTGGTCCGGATCTTCGAACTGGTCAACTCGGTGGTCCGCGTCAGCTGCATCTGCCGGCAGGTGACCCTGGGCCGGGAGAAACGGTACTGCTACGGGGTCAGCATGGGACCGAACGGCGGTCGTTTTGCTGAAATCATCAAGGGTCTGGACGGAAGCTTCTACGCCGGGCCGGACCGCGCCGGCGTGGAGAGCGTGGAAAAAACCGAAGCTCTGGCCGCCATCCGGGAACTGGAGCACGAGGGGCTGTGCCACACCGTCTGGACGTTCGTCACACCCTTCATCGCCGGCCTCTGCAACTGTGACCGGGCGGACTGCCTGGCGCTCAAGGCCAGTGTGGGGCACCGCATCCCCATCCTGTTCCGGGCGGAGTATGTCGCGAATATCGACGCGTCAGCCTGCACCGGTTGCCGGCAGTGCCTGCGCCTGTGTCCGTTCGGCGCGCTGGCATACAGCGCCGGGACCGGCAGGACGGAAGTGGATGCGCGGCAGTGCTTCGGGTGCGGCATCTGTCGGGCCGAGTGTGCGGCAGGGGCGATCCGGCTGCGGGACCGCCGCGAAGTGCCCGCCGCCGCCCGTCTCTGGACGGTGTGACGGCGGTTGTCCGACCGACGCGCGCCTGGAGGCCGCCACGCCGGCCATGGTCGGCCGCTACTACTCGCGGTGGCCGGTTTGACGGGCGAAATGGCGGTACAGCAGCCACGTGATCAGGAACGAAAACGTGAGCACCGCTCCGGGCACCACGATGCCGAACCAAAAATCAGTCATCGGTCGCCCTCCTTTGTGTCGCCGGAGCGGCCGCGGTTGCGCTTGCGGTACGCGTACCAGGCCAGGATCAGGCCGGCGAACGAGGTGACGTACGCCAGCGACATCCCCATCAGCATTTTCAATCCTTCGTTCATGGCACGTCCTCCCACTTGACCTTCCGCTCGAGCTCTTCGAGGTAGGCCTTCTGCTTCTTCTCGTATGCGTCCGATATGGTGGACAGCTTGGGATTGATGATCCAGTACATTCCCAGTGTCAGGGCCAACCCGGCGGCAAGAATGATATAACCCAGCGGCATCAACAGGATACTGAGCGCCGTGCCCACCATCAACGCGGCATAGGCGAGCGGTGAAAGCACGATCGCGATCCAGTCCTCGCGGGTCCACTCGTCGGCGTCCTTTGGATTCCAGTTGCGGCGAATCAGAGCCATAAATCCACCTCCTCAAAGCAGGCCGAGCTTTTCGGCTTCGCGCCGGACGGGGCCCCACCAGCCGATGGGGCGGGACATCGCATAGTACTTGACCAGGTGTTTCATGTCCTCGGGCTTGGTCAGGAACGTCACCGGCAGATAGACCAGCGCCCCCAGCACCATGAGCAGCCAGAACTGCTGGTAATCCTTGAGCGCGGGGATGACGCCGAACGCCGGCAGCACCCAGACCACGAGCCAGGACAGGATCAGGTTGGCGATCCAGGACGCCAGATAGGCCCAGCCGTTGAACCGCCACCAGACCACCTGGAGGATGTTGGGCAGCCACACGCCGGCCGCCATGATCCACAGGGCGAAGATCAGCCACTCGGTGATGTTTTCCATGATGGAGCCGAAGACGAAGGAGCCCAGCAGCAGCAGCAGCGTGGACAGCCGACCCACCCACACGAGCTGGCGCTCGCTCGCCTCGGGCCGCAGGTAATGGTGGTACAGGTCGCGGGTCATGTACACCGCCCCCAGGTTCAGGTGGGTGGAGATGGTGGAGATGTGGATGGCCACGATGGCGGCGAAGAAGAATCCCAGCATGCCGGCCGGCAGGGTGTCGAAACCCAGTCGGAACCACGCCATCTCGTAGTCCTTGACCTCGGTCAGGTTGGGGTACAGCACGAAGAAGCCCAGCACGGCCGCGCCCCAGATGGCGTTGCGGATCAGCACCAGGGCCGTGCCGCTCCAGATGCACCAGGCGGCGTCCTTGACCGTCCGGGCGGACTGGATCCGCTGGGCCTCGGCGTACCAGTCGATGCTGGTGCCCATGCCGAAACCGCCGATCACGGCGATGACCACCATGGTCAGGAACCAGGCGATGGGGAAATCACCGCCGAACCAGCCGGTGAACGCGAACGGGTTGAGCCGGTGGGCTTGTCCCAGCGCCTCCAGCTTGGCCACAATCGCCGTCGGGCCGCCGGCGTGGGCGATGCCCCAGAACGAGACGATCAGGATGGCGATGAAAGCGATGACCCCCTGCTGAAAATCAGCCATCACCACGCCCCAGTAGCCGGCGGCCAGCACGTAGACGGCGCAGGCCACCGAGAAGACGGTCAGACCGATGAACGGGTGCCAGCCGAACAGGTAGTGGCAGACCTTGCCCATGGCGATGCCCACCCAGCCCAGGATGAACATGTTCATGAACACCTGCCAGCCGGCGGTCCAGCCCCGGAGCAGGTGGGAGGGGAGGCCGCCGAACCGGAGTGTCTGCCACTCGGCCTGGGTATAGGCCAGCGACCGGCGGAAGATCCGAGCTGAAACGAATGCGCTGATGGCGCACCAGGCCGAGAAGAAGGTGTACCAGAGCCCGGCCAGACCGTGCTTGTAGATGACGCCGGACACCCACATGGGCGTGTCGGTGGCGGTGTGGGTGGCGTACACCGAGGATGCCGGCAACCACCACGGCAGGCCGCGGCCGGCGAGGAAAAAATCCGCCTCGGACCGCTTGCCCAAGCGGTAGAACAGGACGCCGCTGCCCACCATCAGCACCATGAAGGCGACGATCCAGAACCAGTCCAGAAAGCTCAACTCAACCATGAACACCTCGTCAGGAGACCGGTTTTGGGACGCCATCCGCCGGGTGCGGCGGATCACGCCCGGCTGTCAAATCCAGCGGTCAGTAGATCGTGCCTAGTTTAAACAGGATCCGGGGAAAAGTAGACGATTATTTTAAGGTTGGGAGAAAACACGCGGCCGGTCACAGCAGGCGGATCTGTTCCCGCCGGCAGCGGTCGAGCACGTGGTCCGGCCAGAGACTGGCCTGGACTTCGCCGATGTGCCGGCGCCGCAGCAGGAACATGCACAGGCGCGACTGGCCGATTCCGCCGCCGACGCTGTGCGGCAACCGCCCGTCCAGCAGCAGCCGGTGCCAGGGCAGGTTCAAGCGGTCGGGGCATCCGCGGGCGGTGCACTGACGGACCAGCGCCTCGGCGTCCACCCGGACACCCATGGAAGACAGCTCAAGCGCCCGTTGCAGCACCGGACTCCAGACGAGAATATCGCCGTTCAAACCGTGCCGGCCGTCACCGGTTGAAGTGGACCAGTCATCGTAATCCGGGGCCCGGCCGTCGTGGACGCTGCCGTCGGGCAATCGCCCGCCGATCCCCATCAGGAAGACCGCCTGGTGCTGGCGGCAGGCCAGGTCCTCGCGCTGGCGCGGAGTCAGGTGCGGGTGTTGGCGGCACAGATCCTCGCTGTGGACGAAGGTGATCCGGTGCGGCAGCAGCGGCGTCATGCCGAGCCGGCGGCACACGGCTCGTTCCGTGCGGCGCATGGCGGCGAAGATGCGCGCCACCGTGTGCTGCAAGGTCGCCAAGGTGCGGTCTTCGCGGCGGATGACCAGTTCCCAGTCCCACTGGTCCACGTGGACCGAATGGATGGCGCTGGTCAAGTCGCCCTCGTCGGGCCGCAGGGCGTTCATGTCGCAATAAATGCCGCGGTCTGCCGGCACGCCATACCGGAACAGGGCGTATCGCTTCCATTTGGCCAGCGACTGCACCACCTCGAGATGACGGTCGCCAAGCTGGGTCGCCTGGAACCGCACCGGGGTTTCCACGCCGTTCAGGTTGTCCTGCAGTCCGGAGTTCCGGTCCACGAACAGGGGACAGGTGACGCGGGTCAGCCGCAGCGCCTGCGCCAGCGACCGCTGAAAACGGTCCTTGATGAAGAAGATGGCCTGTTCCAATTCCACCAGTTCGGGAGCGGGTGCAAGGAGTGAGTGCATGTGAACCTTCCGATGAAAAATTATTGTTATTGTAGGAATACAAATTTTTTAGTAAAGTATTATTTATATTCTGCCAGAATTATTATATTATTAATAAATATATGGCCATTAAATTATAGTTATAGAAGTTTTTGAGGTGAAAGATGGACCCGAATTTCGAGATTGACAAATTGGACGGAGAAATTCTGCGCGCCCTCCAGCGGGATGCCCGCCGGCCGTTCCAGGAGCTGGCGCGGGACCTGCTGGTTTCGGGCGGAACGATTCACGTTCGGGTCAACAAACTGAGGGAACAAGGCGTGATCCGCGGGACGCGGGTGGTGATCGATCCGGTCCGGATCGGCTATGACGTCTGCGCGTTCGTGGGCATCAACCTGCACAATGCGCGGGACTACAAGACGGTGTTGAAGCGGCTCCAGGGAGTGCCGGAAATCCTGGAAGCCCATTACACCACCGGCAAGTACAACATCTTCTTGAAAGTGGTGGCCCGCAGCACCCGGGGATTGCACGACCTGCTCATCGAGCGGCTGCAGGCGATCCCCGAAATCCAATCGACCGAGACGCTGATCTCGCTGGAGGCGCCGATCCTCAGGGAGGTCCCGGTGCCGCGTGCCCGCTAGGCGGCAACCGGATCCGTCAGCGCGGCGGGAGGACAACCCGCAGCGTCTTGATCTCGAATTTCCCGAAGTCGAGGGTGACCGTGGCGCCGGTGGGCGCCAGATCCCGGATCGGGTTTTCCATCAGATCGGCTTCGGATACCTTCGCCGGCGTGACGGGCAGCTGGAGCACGGCCCGGTCGGGCCGGCCCAGCGACTCGTAGAACCGGAAGACCAGGGCGTCGCCGTCCTCGGCCAGCTTGACCGTCTCGAGGACGACGCCGACGGTGTCCACGGCGGCGAAACTGTGCGCGGTGGGCAGCTTGCCGGGGTGCCGTGTCTCCGCCCAGGCCCGGAGCGGTGTGTTGAGCTCGGCGCCGCGGCGCACCGTCGCGCCGTCGGCCCAGCTCCCGGCATGGGTGTAGAGGGAGTAGGTGAACGCGTGCCGGCCGCGGTCCGCCATGGGATCGGGCCAGGTGGGGGCGCGCAGCAGCGACAGCTCGATCTCGCCGCCGTGGATGTCGTAGCCGTGCTTGCTGTCGTTGAGCACGGAGATGCCGCCGGCGGCGTCCGACAGGTCGGCCCAGCGCAGGGCCGGCACCTCGAATCGGGCCTTCTCGGCCAGCGTCTCGCGGCGGGTGCTCCGGGTGATGGCGGCGAACGGGATTTCGAAGGTGGCCTGGTCGTTGGTGACGGCAACGGGGAACGCGGCCTTGAGCATCAGGTGCGATTCCCACCAGTCGGCCTCGGTGGCGATGTCCACGCGGTCGAGCGCGCGGTACACGGTGATGGTCTGGGTGAAGGTTGATGAAGGAAAGTCTTCGGTGGGTGCGTAGCGGTCCTTGTCGGGACCCAGGAAATTGTGGCGCACCCGCAGCACGGCGCGCACCGGGGAGGCATGGACAAGCTCCACGGCGGCCGCCTGGTTCAGTTGCCACACCCGGCCGGTGAATCCCAGGTTCCAGGCATCCCAGTTCTCCGGGATGTCCTCGTAGACCCGCAGCGCGTTGATCGCCTGGCCGGGCGCGACGAACTCGTGGTCCAGCTTCTTGTCCCGGAAGCTGCGGATTTGGCCGCTCTCGGGATCGACCTCCAGGCGGTGCCACCGGTTCTCGAGGAACGTCTGGTCGGCTTTGACCTCGAGGACCGCCGGCCCGGGCGAACCGGGCCGCGCCACGAAGACCCGGTAGCCCAGAGACGGCACGTTCTCGGCCACGAAGGCGACGCGAAGCGTGCCGGTCTCCGCATCCTGGCTGAATTCAGCGGGCACGGGCTTGCCATCCACCGTCCACAGCGCCAGTTCGCCGGACGCGACCGGCAGCTCCGCGGTGACGAAATCGGAGCGTTCCCAGGCCAACGGATTGAACACCACCACGGGGAAGCCCTCGATCCGCGACGTGTCCACCGCGGCGCCCACGCGGCGCAGCGCCTGATCTTCGATCCGGCCCAGCTTGCGCCGGACGGTGGCGTAGGTCTCCAGGGCGTCCCGGTAAACCGGCGTGATGGAGGAGCCCGGCAGGATGTCGTGGAACTGGTTGGTCAGCACGTCCTGCCAGAGTGCGGCCAGATCGGCCTTGGGATAGGCCGCGCCCAGCAGCCGGGCCCAGGTGGCCGCCTTTTCCGCCGCGCCCAGTTCCGCTTCGCACCGCCGGTTGTTCTGCTTGATCTGGGCCTGGGAGGTGAAGGTGCCGCGATGGTACTCGAGATAGAGCTCATCCCGCCAGACGGGGATCCGCTCGCCCAGGTCGCCGGGAATCTGCTTCAGGAAATCGCCCGCTTTGGCGTGCACGTACTGGGGCGCCACCGGCAGCCGGCCGTAACGGCGGACGCGATCGAGGATCTCGCGGTTGGGACCGCCGCCGTGGTCGCCCAGCCCATACAGGATCAGGCTTTTCTGCCACCCCGTGGTGGCCTGGTACTTGGTGATGGCGTCCGCGTTTTCCGCCAGGTCCACCCGGCTCGTATAGCCCTCCGGCGGAAAATACGTCAGCAGGCGGGTGCCGTCCGGGCCCTCCCACCAGAACACGAAATGGGGGAATACCGTCGTGTCGTTCCACCAGATCTTCTGGGTGATGAACACGTCGAGGCCGCTCTTGCGGTACAACTGCGGCATGTTCCAGTTATAGCCGAAGGAGTCTGGGTTCCAGCCGATCTTGACGTCCACGCCGAATCTGTCCTTGAAGTACCGCTTGCCGAACAGCAGCTGGCGCACCCAGCTTTCGCCCGAGATCAGGTTGCAGTCGGGTTCCACCCAGGTGCCGCCCACCACCTCCCAGCGCCCGTCGGCGATCCGCTGGGCGATCTGCCGGAAGAGCTGCGGGTCGCGTTCCTCGATCCAGCGATACGTCAGCGCCTGGCTCTGCGCATACACCAACTCGGGGTATTCGTCCATGTTCTTGAGGACGGTGGCGAAGGTGTTGCGGGCCACCGCCCGGGTTTCGGCCATGCGCCACAGCCAGGCGATGTCGATGTGGGCGTTGCCGATGAGATGGACCTTGAACTCCTGGGCATAGCGGCGGAGCTCGGCGGTCTCCGCCAGCGACTGCTTCAGGGAGGCTTCGAGGCGGTCGCGACCGCCGCGCTTGACGGCGTCCAGATCGAGGGCCTGCACCGCCCGCGCGTACGCGGCGCCCAGTTGGGCCAGGCGTTCGGGAGGCACGCCGCGGCGGTCCTCGATGGGATAGGGCCGGCGGGTGAAGGTGTAGCGGACGAGTTCCGGCCAGATCAGCCGTTCGGCGGTCTGCAGGCTGTCCACCCAGTCGCGGAGCGCCGCGACCATGGGGCGGGCCTCCAGGTAGTCCATCTCGGCGTCCCGGATGGCGAAGACGAGTCCCGTTTCGGGCAGCGGATTGCGCCGGGGCGGCCAGAACTCGCCGCGGGGAGGCCGCCGGCCGGCGTTGACCGCCTCGAGGTCGATCGTGGAACCCGTGATCGGCGGCGGGTCGTTGAGGAACACCTCCTTGACGACCTCGGCGCCCTGGTCGCCGCCGCCGTCGATCCGGATGACCTGGACGACGCGGTCGTCCTGCCGCACGGTCACGTCGACCAGGCCGCGGGCATACACTTTCAGTTTCAGGATGGTGGGCGTGCCCAGCACGGGCACTCCCGCCACGACTTCACGGCAGGGGATCCGGGCGCGCACACCCACCCGGGAGGCATTCAAGTCCCGTCCCAGTTTGTAATCCTCCCATGCCTGGCCGTCGAGCGTCCAGGCCCAGCCATCCACCGTCAGGTTCACGGCGGCGGCGATCTCCTGGAGTCTGGCTTTGGCGGCCGCCGTGTCGACGGCCGGATCCTGGGCCGGCAGGGCGGCGCCAGCGGCGGCGGCGAGGCTCGCAATCAGCAGAAGCCGGAGCACGAGTGGCATCCATCCTCCTTCTTATGCTCGGGCCGCCGGCCGGGCCCGTCAAACAGCCGTACCGGCGCCGGAAGCGTGGAGTCATGCTTGAAAGAACATTCTAATCGAGGGGTGGAATGAACCCAATCCATTTTTTCTTCCCGGCAACCAGGGCGCGGGCAACGGATTGTTCAGGCCACCCCGCCGTGGTACTATCCGTAGCACTGAATCTCGGTGGGGAGCGCACCGCATGAATACAATCGGGGTGAGGCGGCTGATCAACCGCGAGATCCGCTGGCTGGCGCTGCTGGTCGCCGCCTCCGTGATCGGATCCGGCTGCGGCCGGGATTCCAGCGGCATCCCCGCGGAGCAGGCGGCCGCCTGGCGGAAGGCTCTCGATGCGGACCGTGCCGCGAAGGACCGGGAGTTCGCCGCCGACGCGACGTCGCCCATGGCCGGCGCAGCGCGGTTGACGCTGGCGGCGCCGGGCGGCGGTCTGCGGGTGGCGGCCGGCGCGGTCGCGCCAACGGCGCCGCCCGGACCGGCCGACCCGCTGGTGTTCAGCCTGGCGGACGGCCAGTGGCGGTGGGAGTCCCGGGCGCCTGGCGGCTGGGCCGAGGTGGCGCGCAGTCCAATTGCGCCTGGTCCGCTGAGTGACGGGATCCGCTTCCGGCTGGAGCGGTTCACCCTCGCGGCGTACCCCGGTGCCGACGGATTGGCCCTGATTGTGTTCGATCCCGCCCGGCGCGAGCACCGCGAGTTTCGCCGACTCCTGTATTTCCCGCCGGACCGCGCGTTCGCCGTGTCGGCGCGACTGGAGCGGCTGCCCGATCCCGAGACCGTGGTCATGCTGACCAGCCGCAATCTGGAGAAGCGGTTCATCCGCTACGCCCGGCTCCACTTCACCCTGGATGGCGCGGCCTGCGCGCTGGCGGCGTTCAAATCCGCCGCGGGCGCGTCGGACGACCGCACCCTGTTCGTGCCGTTCACCGATACCACGACCGGCGTCGAAACCTATCCGGCCGGCCGGTTTCTCGATCTGGACGAGCCCGCCGGCGAGACCATGGTGCTGGATTTCAACCGGGCATACAATCCATTGTGCAACTATTCGCCGGCCTACAACTGCCCCATCCCGCCGGCGGAAAACCGACTGCCGGTGGCGATCCGTGCCGGCGAACGAACCTACCCGCACTAGGAGCGAGGCCGGCGCGGACGAACGCTGCCTGACCACCGGATTCATGCGAATCGCGATTCGTCCGGCCCTGTGTCCGGCCGGTGCCACCGACTCCCGGGTTCACCGGCGCTCGCGCAACCCGGCCCGGAGTTCCGTCAAAAAATAGTGATAATCGCGGCCCCCCGGCCCGTCTATTGGCCCATGAATGGCCCGATGGACGTGACGGCGACTTTCGACGCAGCCGATCGGTGTGCCGGGCCGTTCAAATCGCCGGGTTCGTCCCAGACGACGCAGGAGGATTCATGAACCGAGCAATGTGTCTCACCCTGATGACCCTGGTTCTCGCGGCCGTGGTGATGATCGGCTGTGGGGGGGCTCCCGCCACCGAGACGGCTGCAAACGACGCGTCCGCGCCGGCCCAGCCCCAGTCGCCGGCTGACCTGGGCAACGCGGCCGCCGACCTGTACGGCCAGGCGATGAGCGAGCTGGTGGCGCTGCTCAAAGACAAGCCGGCGCCGGCGGCGGTCAAGGACCAGGTGGCCCAACTCAAGGAGGAGTATGTGCAGAAGCTGGTGAGTCTGGGGCGCCAGCGGGAGGCGCTGGGAACAGCGGACCGCGCCGCCGCCGACATGCGGGTGAGCCTCGGCCTCGAACGGGCGGCCGGCCCGTCCTTTCAGGCGTACTCCGGCATCCAGCAGCATTACATGAGTCTGGACAACGAACTCGCCAACCAGATCGCCAGCTTCAACATTCTCACACAGTACTTCAACTTCGACTTGTTGAAGAAACAGAGCCCGGCGGAAGCCCAGCGTCTCGGACTTCAGTGAGTGGTTCCAGGGAGTCGACCATCGTGAACAAATCAACGATACGAAAATGGCTTGGCGCCGTGGTGGTGTTGATGTCCGTGCTGGCCGTGTGCCCGGTGGCCTCAGCGGCCCTGCCGGGTGCCGGCGTCTATTTCTCCAAGACGCCGATCGATCCGAACAACCCGGCCGGCCTGTCGAAGAGTTTCCAGGCCGGCGATCCCATCTACGGCCTGCTGGTGGTGGACAAGTCATGGCGGGAGCTGTACGGGGGCAAGACGGAGATCCCGGTGATGGTGGTCATGGCCATCGACGACCAGGACATGCTGGAATACCAGTACATCACCCTCAAGGGCCCGTTGGTCAACAACCGGTTTATGGTTCTCGACATCGCACCGGAACCCGCCCGGATGACCGCCTACAAGGACCCGAATATGGTTTTCGGCGAAGGGAAGGGGAACCGGAAGATCGGGCCCATCGGCTTCACCTTCCGCCTGGGCGAGCTGGGAACCGGCACCCACACCGTGCAGATCTATGTGCGCGATTTCGGCACCAAGCACGCTGAAGGATCGTTCGCCATTCAAGGGAGCAACTACGCCTACTACGCCGGCTTGAACCAGAAATATCTCAACGCCGACGCCCAGGCCGTCACTCTGCCACCGGCCAAGATGACCGACAAACAGATGGACGCCACCATGCGGAAGCTCCTGCTCAACGCCGGCTGGCCGGGCGTGCACCGGATCCACATCGTCGACAAGGACTGGTGGTATGACCGCCACTCGGGGGGCGACAGCCCCATCGTGGGTCGGCACATCGCCGCGGCGGCGCTGTACAAGGACACCGACGGTAAATACTACTACCGGCTTTGCACATTCGAACAGCGCAAGCTCATCACCGGCGGGTTCGGGGCGCTGGAGCTGACCGACCAGGGTCGCAAGATCCCCATCCCCGCGGAGAACATCGACAAGTAGCGCCGCCCGGTGTCGGACGGCAGGTGCACAGATGCCATTGTGCGGCGGGAGGCGGCGGCCGCAAGCCGTCGCCCGCCGCTGTTTTGGCGATGTTCTCTTGCGACCGCATTTGCTATAGTGAAGAAGCGGCATGGACACATCGTCGACTGCGCGAAAGGAGCACGGGGCCGTGAGCAGAGTAATCGGGGCGCTGGTTGGTCTGGGGTTGTCCTGGCTGGTGTGGACTGCGGGAGTCCGGGCGGACGATCCGCCGCCGGCGGTTGCGGGCGTGACCGTCGTGAAGGCGGAGGCGGACTTCGCCATGGCCAAGGCCGGTGTCCAGCCCGCCGACGTGCTGCTGCGTTGGAGACGGTTGGCGGGCGCGGCGGAAAGCGGGGAGACGCTGGACTCGTACTTCCAGCTCAAAGAGGTGGAGATCCTGCACGCGCCGCGCGGCGGCGTTGACATCCTGGTGCGTCGCGGCGAGACCGAGCGTTGGGTGGCGATTCCGGCGTACGAGTGGCGGCTCTCGGTGCGCCCCGCTCTATCCGGCGAGGCCGGTGTGGCGCAGGCGGAGGGGGAACGATTGCTCGGAGCCGGGGATGTGGACGGTGCCGTGGCGCGCTGGAGCACCGGGGCGGCCGAAGCGGCCGCGCAGGGCGACCACCTGACGGCGGCGTGGCTGCAACTCCGGTCCGGACAGGCTCTGGTTGAGGCCAGGCGGTGGGCGGCCGCCGTCGAGGCTCTGGGGCGTTGCGCTGACACGCTGGCCGCCGTGGACGCCGGGCGGTTCCAGCCCATCGTCTGGGACATGCAGGGCGAACTCCTGCGCCAGGACAAGCGGCCGGAATTATCCATGGAGGTCCACCGGAAGGCGCTGGCCGCTTGGACGCACGACGGCGGGGAACTGGGTCGCGCCAACAGCATGGTCGGCCTGGGCCACTGCGCCTGGCAGCTGGTTCGCTGGCCTGAAGCCGTCCAGTGTTACGAGAACGCCTTGGCGATCCGCCGGGAGGTGGCGCCCGATTCCATGCTCGTTTTCGGCTCCCTGGTGACGCTGGCCACGGCGTATTCCAACACCGGCGACCTGGCCGCCGCCGACCGCTGCCTGCTGGAAGCGCTGGCGATCCACCGGCGTCACCTGCCGGGCCATGCCGCGGAAGCGAACATCCTGAACACACTGGGCGTCAACGCATCCAAGGCCGGCCATCAGGTCAAGGCCCAACAGTATTTTGAGGAATCCCTCCGGCTCAAGCAGGCGCAGAGTCCGGATTCGATGGCGGTGGCGTACACCCTGAATAATCTGGCTGCCGTGGCCCGCTTGCGGGGCGATCTGGCGCTGGCGGAGGATTACCACCGGCGGGCCTTGAAAATCAAGCTGGCGCTGGAACCGGACAGCATCAGTCTGGCGCGCTCCTACCACAATATCGGCCAGATCTACATGGCGCGCCGGGATTTTCCGGCCGCGGCGGACTACCTCAACCAGGCCCTGCTGATTCTGGAGCGGAAGGCCCCGCGCTCAAGGGAATACGCCGACTGCCTGGAACAACTCGGCAACCTGGCCCGCCTGGAAAACGAGTTTGACCTGGCCGAATTGCGCCATCGGGAAGCGACGGCGATCCGACTGCAGGTGTCGAACGATCCGTTGGATCAGATCCGCACGCTGATCACCCTGGGCGCCATCCGCCTGGAGAGTGGCGACCCGGTCCAGGCGGAGACCCACTACCAGGCCGCACTGAGCATGGCGCGGCAATCTGCGCCGGCCAGCCTCTATGAGGCCCGCAGTCTCCGGGGACTGGGCGACGCCTGCCTGCGGCGGGGCGACCTGGTGGCCGCCGCGCCGGCATTGGAGGGTGCATTGAAGATCTTCGCCGCCACCGCACCCCTGACCATCGACGAGGCCACGACCCAACACCTGCTGGGGGACCTCCACCGCCGCCAGGATCGGCTGCAAGACGCCCTGGCCTGCTACGAGCGCGCCGTGGCGGCGCTCGAGGGGCAACTCGAAAAGCTCGGCGGGAGCCGGGAAATTACCGAATCCTTCGCCGCAGAATATGCCGGCTATTACAAAGACGTGCTGGAATTGAAACTGCTATTGAACGATCCCCGGGGCGCGTTCAACGTCCTGGAGCGTTTCCGCGCGCGCAGTTTGTTGGCCATGTTGGCCGAGCGCGATCTGGATTTTTCCCGCGACGTGCCGGCCGAACTGTGGGAGCGTCTGGAGACCGCGCGCACCCGCTGCCGCGAAGCGCAGGATGAGCTCATGCAGCTCAGTCCCGACAAGGAGCCGGAACGTGTCGCGGAGCGCCAGCGACTGTTGGCGGAGCGTCGCCGCGGGCAGGCCCTGGTTTGGGAAGAAATTCGCAGAGAATCCCCCCGCCTGGCGGCGCTGCGGGTGCCGGAGACACTGTCGGTGGACCAGGTCGCCGACGCGATGGGGCGGGACACCCTGTTTCTGTCCTACGCGGTGAGCGAGCGGGCCACCCACCTGTTTGCCATTTTGAACGGCCGGTTGCGGGTGGAGTCCGTCCCGATCGGCCGGCAGCAGGTTCAGGAAGCGGTGGAATACTATCTCGCCATGCTGAGCAATCCCGCCAGCCGGAAAGTCCGGCTGATGGGTCGGGCTCACGCCCTGTACCGGCAATTCGTGGCGCCGGTCGACGACCTGGTACAGCGCGCGCAGCGCATCGTGGTATGCCCCGACGGACCGCTGCACATGCTGCCGTTCGCCGCCCTGGGCCCGGCCACGAACCGCTACCTGATCGAGGAGAAGCCGGTTTCGTACGTGATCTCCGCGACTGTGTACGCCGACGGCTTACGGCACGAACCGCAGCGCACCGCACGGCCGGTGGTGTTGTTTGGCGATCCGGACTATCCGGGCCAGGTCGCCGGCGGGCCGGCCGCGCGACAGCTCCGGTGGGTGCTCCGTGATGACCCGGTGCCGCCTCTGCCCGCGTCGCGCGACGAGGTGCAGGGGATTGCCGCTTTGTATCCCGGCGCCCACGTGGCGTACCTGGGTGCCGAGGCCCGCGAGGAACGGGTGAAGTCTCTGGACCGGCAACCCGGCTACATCCACTTCGCCTGCCACGGTTTTTTCAACCCGGTGAATCCCATGGACAGCGGGCTCCTCCTGACCATCCCGGGGGAAGGGGACGACGATCACGACAACGGCTTCCTCCAGGTCTGGGAGGTGTTTGAAAACGTGCGGATCGACGCCGAGCAGGTGAGCCTGTCCGCCTGCGAAACCGCCCGGGGTCGGGAACTCGGCGGCGAAGGACTGGTGGGATTGAACCGGTCCTTCCTGTACGCCGGGGCGCGCACGGTGATGTCCACGCTCTGGAGCGTCGCCGACGCATCGACGGCGGAATTCCAGAAACTCTACTACCGCCAGCTCAAATCAGGCCGAGCCAAAACCGAAGCCGCCCGGCTCACCCAAAGAGAATTCATCAATGGCAAGGTCCGCATCGCGGCGACGGAACCGGCCGGAGAACCGCCGGACCTCAGCCACCCCTATTTCTGGGCCGGCTTCGTGTTGAACGGACAATGGCGCTAGACCCTCCCATCCACGATCCGGCGGATTTTCTCACCCGCAACCTGCCGCAGGTGGAACGGGTCATCGGGTGGGTGGGCCGCCGGCGGGGACTGTCGGTGGACGAACTCGAGGAATTCCGCTCGCGCGTGCTGGTCCGGCTCGTGGAGAACGACTATGACGTCCTGCGGAAATTCAGGGGTTTGAGCAGCGTCCAAACCTTCCTGGTGACGGTGGTCCAACGCTTGCTGCTCGACTACATCGCCCAGGAGCGGGGCCGCTGGCGGCCGTCGGCCGCCGCGCTCAAGCGCGGCGATCTGGCGGTGGAGTTGGAAAAGCTCATGGTGCGCGGCCGGCGCACGTTCGAAGAGGCATTCACGGCCCTGAGCGCGCGCCACGGGGAGTCCATCGACCGGGACGAGTTGTTCCGGCTGGCGGCGGAGTTGCCGCTGCGCCGGGCGACGACGTTGGTGCCCCTGGAGCTGGTGGAGAACCTGGCGGCGCGGGGCCAGTCGGCGGAGAAGGAATTGGGGCGGATCCGGCACGTGGAGCAGTCCGCCCGGCTCAGCGCCGCCCTGCGTGACGCGCTGGCGGAACTGCCGGCCGAGGATCGCCTGCTCATCCGGCTGCGCTACGTCGAAGGGCTGACCGTGGCCCAGCTCGCCCGTTCGTTCGGCGGCAACCAGATCGCCCTCTACCGGCGGTTCGAGAAGATCCAGGAACGGTTGCGCAAGCTCCTGGTGCGCCGGCGCACGGTGCGGGAGTCCGTCGACGAGATGCTGGGTTGTGCGGACGCCCGGAAATCGCTGAACTTTTTTGACGATGCCGTCGACGAGCGCGGGGTTGCGGGCGACGGGGAGGATTCGGGGGAAAAACCCGGTTAAACAGTCGGGCGCGGCCGTCTAATGCGATGAGCGCCACACCGGCTGTTGCCGGGGGAGGAACAGCGAAATGCGGGAACACATGAATTGCCCAGACCTGGAAGAGATCGCCGCCTGGGCCGACGGTCGCCTGGACGGGGACCGGCAGCGGGCGATCGTGGACCATCTGGACCGGTGCCCCGACTGCTACGACCTGGCGGCGGGAGCCATCGCGTTCCGCCAGGAGGCCGCTTCCGCCTGGCAGACGCCGGCGGCGGCCCCGGTCCGCGACTTCCGGGCCGCGCCACGCTGGGCCGTACCGGCGGCGGTTGCGGCAGCGCTGTTGCTGGCCGCCGTCCTCATCGTGATGGCGCCCGTCCGGATGGCGGGTCCGGCGCCGGCCGCGGCCGTCCCGAATGTTTCGGCGACGCCCGCCGCCGCACCAGACCGGTCGACGCCGGCGTCTTCCCTGCCTGACAATGCCGGCGGGGATCACCTGGCGCAAGTTCTGCACCAGACGAGCGTCCTGTCTTCTATCCGGACGGCGCTGGTTGCGCCGGATACGATTTCCGCCGCCTGGGTGGCCGAGATCCGGTTGCCGGAAGATGCGGCCTACGGATTCGGCGCTCCGCCGGCGGACGGCTGGTTCGCCCTCGGCATGCGCTGGGTGGAAGCTGAGCTGTACCTGCGGGCGGGTGATCCGGCGGCGGCCGCCGAGACGCTGGCCCGCGTCCGCCGCGATCTGGATCGGTTCGGCGGAACGGCTGAACTGCGTTCCGAGTACGACCGCACCGAAGCCGGCCTGCGCCAAAACGAGATGACGGAACTGCCCGCGGTCCTCTTCGACCGGACCCTCGCCGCCGGCGGGGCGCGCGGTGCGGCCCGGATGGAACTCGGCGCCTGGGTGGGCGGCGGCCGGATCGCCGTGCGGACCGGCTTCGGACCATATTTCAAGCACGCCGACATCGATCGCCTCGAGGCGGGTGTGAGCGCTGCGGGCGTCCCGCCGGGCGTCGCCGCCGCATTCGATGAAATCCGCCGCCAGCTCGATGCCGGGCTTCCGAACGCCGCGTCGTTCCGCCGGACCGATCGGGCCCTCGTGAACATCGGACTGCTGCTGCGCGGAGAATGACCATGCGCCGACTCCTGCTAGCGAGCGTCATCCTGGCCGGCTGGGCGGCGGCGCTTTCCGCCCAGGACGCCACCCCCGCCGACTCGGCGGGCTGGTGGATCCGAAACTACGGCTTGCTGACCATCCAGGAGGAACCGCTGGTGGGCCGGGCGGAGCAGGTGTTCGGGCGAGTGGTCGCCGCCGCCGACAAGAAGGGAAACCGCTTGCCGAGTCTGGTGGTGATCCGCGGAGACGGCGATCCCCATGCCGTCGCCCTGCCCGACGGCAGCATTGTCATGTCCGCCGGCGGCCTGCGCCTGTGCTACCGGGATGTCCCTCCCGTCGACGGTGACGCGCGGCTGGCCTTTCTCCTCGGGCACGAGCTGGCCCACTTGTCCAAGGACGACTTCTGGCATCGCTCCGCGTTCATGGCGCTGCAGAAATATCCGGGCACCGAAGACCGGCGCCAGCTGCTGGAGGAATTGCTGGGCCAGGCCGGCGGCGCAGCGGCCTCGGGCGAATCCATCCGCAGCGTCGTCCGGGTCAAGGAGCTCCAGGCGGACAGCTATGGTCTCGTCTACATGACCATCGCCGGTTACGATCCGGCGGTCATCCTGGGCGGGGGCCAGTCGTTCTTCGAACAGTGGGTCCGCCAGCTGCCGCACGCCGCCGCCGACGGCGGCGAGCATCCCTCCCCGATGGACCGGACCGTTTTTCTGAGGAGCCAGATGGTCCAGGTGGTCGAGGAGCTGGATCTGTTCCACTTCGGCGTCCGGCTTGCCCAACTGGGCCGCTACGAGGACGCCGTGCGGCTGCTGGAACGCTTCAGCCACCGCTTCCCGGGGCGCGAGGTGTTCAACAACCTGGGCTTCTGTTACTACGAGCTGGCCAGGCAGGCGCCGGCGTTCCAAAGCCATGCCGACAGTCTGCGCTTCAAGCTGCCGGCAGTGCTGGACCCGTACACGCCGGCGGGCCGCTATGAGCTCCGGCGCCAGGAGGGGCCGGAGTACCGGCAGGATCCCCTCTTCCGCGGCCGGCTCGACCAGGCGATCCGGTGCCTGCGCGAGGCGGCCGACCGAGATCCGTTCTATGTGCCGGCGCGGGTGAACCTGGCGTCGGCGTTTGTCCTGAAGGGGGAATACGCCCGGGCCCTCGCCGCCGCCGAGGACGCGTCGAAACTGGACCCGGCGGACGCTTCCGCCGGCGTGGCCAAGGCCGTGGCGCTCTACCTGCTGGGCGACAACAGCGGATTGAGCACCTCCGGCGCCGCCATCGAGCTGCTCAAGGGGATCATCGAACGTCGGCCCGACAGCGCGGCGGCTGTGTACGACCTGGCGGCCATCCTCGCCGAGCGGGGACGGGCCGCCTCGGCCCACGAGGCCCGGCAGGCGTTCCTTCGGATCGAACCGGCGGGCCTGTACGCCGATGAGATGCGCCGCGTCCTGGGCCTGCCGCATCCGGAACGGGCCGCCCGACGGGATTCCGGTTTGCCGGTGTTTTACGCCGACCGGGTGCCCGTGGGCGAGGTGACGGACGAGATCGAACAGCGGCTCAAGCCGATGCAGAAGATCTCGTTCGACGTGGGAGATTTTGCCGGCAACGTCTATCGCGGAGACGGCTTGCGGATCCTGGAGCTGGACTTTTTCCTCGAACTAGTCGAAGACAGCGCCGTGGGCGTACCCGACCGCCAGGCTTGGCTGGACCGCTTCGGGCCGCCCGACCGCCTGATCCGCGTGGGCGGCGGGGAGCTGGCGGTGTATCGCACCTTCGCCCTGGATATCGCGGAAAACCGGGTCCGTGCCGTGGTTCGCTTCGCGGAGTGATCCTTCCGCCTCGATTCCACCGGCATCAACAGCCGTTTCCCATGACCGCAGGGAGTGTCTGCTCGAAAAATTCGCCCACCCGGGTTTCGTGATAATACTCGCCGCCCGGTTGGATGAATCCCACATGGCCGCCCCAGCGGGGAGTTTCCAGGAATAAATTGGCGTTGGCTGCGGCCGCGGTGATCGGGTGGCACGCGGGGGTCAGGAAAGGATCGTCCAGCGCGTTGAGCACCAGCGTCGGCACCCGGATCGCCGGGAGGAACGGCAGGCAGGACGCCCGCGCCCAGTAGTCGGCGGCGCTGGTGAAGCCGTGTACGGGCGCCGTGTAACGATCGTCGAATTCCTCGAAGTTGGTGATGCCAGCGTAATCCGCCAATTGCACCTGGCCGGGTAACCGGCCGGCTTTGGCAGCGATTTTCCCGGTGAGCCGGCGGATGAAGCGGCGCATGTAGAGCCGGTTGGTCGGCCGGGCCAGGCGGTGGGCCGAGGCCGCCAGGTCGCACGGGACCGACACGGCCGCCGCCACCCGCAGGCGATCGGGCAGGTCGGCGGGGGATTCGCCGAGGTACTTGAGCGTCACGTTGCCGCCCAGGCTGAAACCCACCAGGGCCAAGTCTCGGTAACCCGTTGCGGCCATCCGCGCCAGAATGACTGCCGCGTCGCCCGTGTCGCCGCTGTGGTAGGAGCGGAGCAGGCGGTTCGGCTCGCCGCTGCAGCTGCGGAAGTTCAGCGCCGCCACGTCCCAGCTCCGCCGGCCCAGGGCGCGGACCATGCCCAGCACGTAGTGGGAGCGGCTGCTGGACTCCAGCCCGTGCAGGATCAGCGCCGCCCGCGGGGCGCCGGCGCGGTGCCAGTCCACGTCCACGAAATCGCCGTCGGGCAGCTCGATCCGTTCGCGCCGATACGCTACGCCGCCCACGCGCCGGCACAGGGTGGGATAGATCGTCTGGAGGTGGCCGCTGCGCAGCCACACGGGGGGCCGGTAGGGGCTGGCGCTCAGATGGGGCATGTGCTGTGTACCGTCTCCGAATTCCGACATCTGATGATAGGCCAGTTTGGCAGAGCCGTCATGGGAAATGTGGGGGGGATTGCGCCGGAGCGGTCCGTTGACATCCGTTGGCGGGGCGGTATCATAGATGCATGAATTGCCATCCTGCTGACCCCGTCGTTCCGACGGACTCGGCCGCCGCACCGACCCGGTCCGTCTGGTCGTCCCCGCTGGCCATCGCCGGTTGGCTGGCGTTGGCCAAGCTGCTGATCCATTTCCTCACCAACGGCCAATACGGCTATTTCCGGGATGAGCTGTACTTTCTCGCCTGCGGTGAACACCTGGACTGGGGATACGTGGATCACGCCCCCATGGTCGCGTGGATGGCCTGGCTGAGCCGCGCGCTGCTGGGCGATTCACTGTTCGCCATCCGGTTCTTTCCGGCGGTGGCCGGGGCGGCCAAGGTCTTCCTGACCGGCGCCATGGCGCACGAGCTGGGGGGAGGCCGTCTGGCGGTGTTTCTGGCCGGACTGGGTGTTCTGGCGGCGACCATCTATTTCGGCATCGACACGCTTCTGTCCATGAACGCCCTGGAGCCGTTGTTCTGGATGGGCGCCGTCTGGTGCGCGCTGCGGGCGATCCGGCTGAGCGAGCCGCGCTACTGGGCGGGATTCGGCGCGCTGCTCGGTCTCGGCTTCATGAACAAGCACTCGACCATCTTCTTCGCTGCGGCACTGGTGGCGGGAGTGCTCCTGACCCGCGCGCGGCGGGCGCTCCTCGATAAGTGGTTTTGGACCGGCGCGGCGCTGGCGCTGATCATCATCCTGCCCAACGTGATCTGGGAATGGCGCCACGACTGGGCGACTCTCGAGCTGCTGAACAATGTCCGCGCCACGGGGAAGAACGTGATCCACCCCCCGCTCGAGTTCCTGGTCCAGCAGGTGCTGATCCTCAACCCGGCCACCCTGCCTCTTTGGCTCGCCGGAATCTGGTTCTTCCTCGCCGACCGGGAGGGCCGGCGCCACCGCCATCTCGGTCTGGCATTCGTTATATTCCTGGGTTTGATGATTGTCATGCACGCGAAGCACTATTATGTCGCCCCGGCCTATCCGATGCTGCTGGCCGCCGGCGGTGTCTGGTGGGCCGCCCGGCTGGAACGGGTCCGTGGGTTGCGCTGGCTGCGGGCGGCATACCCCGCGCTGCTCGCGGTCACGGGGGCGGTGCTGACCCCGCTGGTCCTGCCGGTCCTGCCCGTGGCGGCGATCCCGCCTTACCTGGCGGCCTTGGGCCTACAGCGCCTCAAGACCGAGGTGGCGCACGAGGGGCCGCTCCCCCAGCATTTCGGCGACATGTTCGGCTGGCCGGAGATGGTAGCGGCGGTGGCCCGGGTGTATCACGGTCTGCCGGCGGCGGAACGGGCCCGGGCCTGCATCTTCGCCGGCAATTACGGCGAGGCCGGAGCCATCGATTTCTTCGGCGGCCGCCACGGCCTGCCCAAAGCCATCTCCGCCCACCAGAACTACTTTTTCTGGGGTCCGCGCGACTACACCGGCGAGGTGGTCATCCTGCTCCATGTGAGCCGCGAGGATGCCCTGGAGGTGTTCCACCGAGTGGAGGAAGCGGAGCCCGTGGGGCATCCGTGGGCCATGGCCGAGGAGCACTTCACCATCCGGGTGGGCCGCGATCCGAAGATCCCGCTCGGCGAACTCTGGCCCCGGATCCGGCACTGGAACTAGCGCCGGCGTGACTGTTGTGGACGCGGGAACCGGGCCGGGGATTGAATGGAGGAAACGATCCATGCGTTGCCGCGGTTGGTGGATTCTGAGCATGCTGGCGGTGGCGGGAGCCTTCTGCCTGCCGGCGACGTACTATGTCTCGCCCGCCGGCAGCGACGGCGGTTCGGGCTCGTCGGCGCAGCCCTGGCGGACACTCCAGCACGCCGCCGACCAGGTTCAGGCGGGGGATGTGGTGCTCGTGCGAAGCGGGTCCTATGCCGATTTCCGTTCCAAGTCCTCCGGCGCGGCGGGGCAGCCCGTGCAATTCAGGGCCGAAGCCGGCGCGGACGTGGTGATCCACACGGTGGGGCCGGACAACTGGCACGGCAGCGTCATCAACATCGAAAACCACGACTGGTGGCTGGTCGACGGATTCGAGGTCACGGGCGCCACGGGATCGGCCGGCATCGATGTCCGCGAGGCGGACCACGTCGTCATCCGCAACTGCCACTGCCACCACAATCAGAAGTGGGGCATCTTCACCGGCTTCGCCGAAGCGTTCACCGCCGAGTTCAACGAGTGCGCCTACTCCGGCGAAGAGCACGGCATCTACCACAGCAACAGCGGCGACGATGCGGTCATCCGCCACAACTACTGCCATCACAATCGCGGCTGCGGGATCCAGATCAACGCCGATCCGTCCATGGGCGGCGACGGGATCTGCGCCGACGCCCGCGTGGAGTACAACGTGGTCACCGCCAACGGCGCGGGCGGCGGGGCCGGGATCAACCTCGCGTCGGTGCGAACGTCCCGGATCACCAACAACCTGATCTTCGGGAATCAGGCCGGCGGGATCGCCATGTGGGACGACGGCCAGGGCACCCAGTGGGGCTGCCGGAACAACCTGATCGCCCACAACACGGTGCACATGCCGTCGTCGGCGCGATGGGCGCTCAACATGATCAACGGCTCCACCGGCAATCAGGTCGTCAACAACATCCTCGTTCACGACGGTTCCCGCGGCGGCCTGGAAACGGACGCGGGCAGTCTGAGCGGCCTGGTGAGTGATTACAACGTCATGACCCGCGTCAGCCTGGACGACACCTTTCTGACGCTGGCGACGTGGCAGTCGGGCTACGGCCAGGATGTCCATTCGGCTTCGCATGCGGCTGCCGAGCTCTTCGTCGATCCCGGCGGCGATCACCACCTGCCGGAGTCGGCCTGGGCGGTGGATCACGGGTTGACGCTCGGCGCGGTCACGGACGATCTCGACGGCGTGGCCCGGCCCCAGGGAGCCGCCTCGGATATCGGCTGCTACGAGCGGGCCGCCGGCACGCTCGTAGGCGACTTGAACCGGGACGGCGCCGTGGACGACGCGGACGTCAGCCTGCTGGCCGACTACCTGGCGGGAAATCTCCGGTCTGACGACCTGGCGCCGGCCGACGCGGACCTGAATCAGGACGGCGCCGTCGACGCGGTCGATCTGGCGATCCTGAAACGGTTGTTGTAGCCGGAGCCCCGCCGAGTCCGGCCGGGGAGAGGGCGGGCCGGTGGCGCGGCCGACCGGCTCAATAGCTGCTCGCGGTCAGTTTCACCTTGCCCCGGAAGATCCAGTAGATGCTCACCGTGTAAGCGACCACCAGCGGCATGCCCAGCAGCGCGATGACCAGCATGATCCCCAGCGTCTGGGGCGAGGAGGCGGCGTTGTACACGGTGAGGCTGTTCGCCGGCGCCGGGTTGGAGAAGATCAGATTGGGAAACATGCCGAGGCCGAACAGGGTCAGCAGGGCCAGCATGGCGGCGCACGACGACAAAAAGGCGTGGAACTCGCGGCCGTGATGGATCTCGCGGGGGATGTTGGCGATGGCCAGCATGTTCAGCAGCGCCAGGAGAAACAGGACCGGGTGGCGCTTGATGGTGTCGGTCATGTTGGGCACGTACAGCAGGGTGGCCATGGTGGTGGTGACATAGCAGATGATGAAACCGATGATGGTGTTGTTGACCCAGCCGCGGACCTTGGCCTGCAGCTCGCCGTCGGTCTTCATCACCGTGTAGATGGCGCCGTGCATCATGAACAGCGCCACGGTGGTGACGCCCACCAGCAACGCATACGGGTGCAGCAGGGAGAGAAACGAGCCGGCGAACTCATGCCGTTCGGTCAGCGGGATACCCCACGCCACGTTCCCCAGCGCCACCCCGATGAGCAGGCTGGAGACGATACTGCTCGCCGCGAAGCTGCCGTCCCACATCTGCCGCCACCGCCGCCCGGGCTGCTTCGAGCGGAACTCGATGGCGACCGCCCGGAAAATCAGCGCCACCAGCAGCAGCATGAACGCGAGATAGAATCCGGAAAAGGCCGTGGCGTACACTTCCGGAAAAGCCGCGAACAGCGCACCGCCTCCGGTGACCAGCCAGACCTCGTTGCCGTCCCAGACCGGGCCGATGGCGTTGATCATGAGCCGGCGCTCGGTGTCGGTCCGGGTGAACAGGTGCAGCGCCCCGACGCCCAGGTCGAACCCGTCCAGGATGGCGTAGCCGGCGAACAGGACGCCCACCAGGATGAACCAGATGGTGTTCAGGTCAAGCAGCGCGCTCATGCCCGTTGTCCCTCCCCCGCGGTTTCGTCATCGGCGGGTCCGTGCTGGATCTTCTCGTTGAGCAGGTAGACGAACAGCACGAAGAGCAGCAGGTAGACCAGGCCGAACAGGATGATCGACGTCAGCACCTCCCCGGCGCCGACCACCGGCGACAGGGCGTCGGCGGTGCGCAGCAGCCCCTGGACGATGTAGGGCTGACGGCCCACCTCGGCCGACGCCCAACCGGCCTGATTGGCCAGCTGGGGTCCCAGCACGGCGAACACCAGCAGCCACTGGAACCAGCGCGTCTCGAACAGCCGGCGCCGCCACCACAGGAACAGGCCGAGCCATGACAAAGCCAGCAGCGCCATCCCCAGGGCCACCATGAGGTGGTACGTCTGAAAGACCAGGTTGACCGGCGGCCGTTCGCCGGGCGGCACCGCCCGCAGTCCCACCACCGGTGCGGCCGGATCGCCGTGAACGAGCCAGCTCAGCATGCCCGGCAGCTTCACGCCGAGGCGGACGGTTTCGGCCTCCTCGTCCACCCAGCCGAACAGGTAGAGGGGCGCCGGGGCGGCCGCCTCGTAGTGGCCTTCGTACGCCGCCAGCTTCACCGGCTGGTTCCGGCTCACCCCCGCGGCGCTGGAGTGACCCGTCGCCAGCTGCATCAGCGAGGCGAACGCTGCCACCACCAGTCCCACCTTCATCGAGATTTTCGCGAACTCCGTGTGGCGTCGGTGCAGCAGGTACCACGCGCTCACGCTGAGCACGAAGAACGCCGCCGCCTGCCAGCCGCCCAGCACCGCGTGGCTCAGCCGGTCCAGGGTGGACGGATTGAAGACCACCTGCCAGAAATCGACGATCTCCGCGCGGGGGCCGTTGGGGCCCATGACGATGTGATGCCCGGCGGGGGTCTGCTGCCAGGAGTTGGCCACGATGATCCAGACGGCGCTGAAGTGGGCCCCGAACGCCACCAGGATCGTGGCGATGAAGTGCATGCGCGGGCTGACCTTGTCCCAGCCGAAGAGGAGGATGGCCAGGAATCCCGATTCGAGGAAGAAGGCGAACACGCCCTCGGCGGCCAGGGCGCTGCCGAACACGTCGCCGACGAAGCGGGAATACGCCGACCAGTTGGTCCCGAACTGGAACTCCATGACGATGCCCGACGCGACGCCCAGGGCGAAGACCAGGCCGAAGATGCGCACCCAGAAGCGGGTCATGTGGTGAAACAGGGGATTTTTGGTCTTCAGGTACATCCCCTCCATGGCCACGAGGATGACGCCGAGGCCGATGCTCAGGGGCGGAAACAAGTAGTGGAAGGCGATCGTCAGGGCAAACTGCAGGCGGGACAGAAACAGAACGTCCATCGCGTGCTCCCTGCGTCCGAAATGCGGACGGCCGGTTGAAAGTCGGATGCCGGTGGGTCGGACAACAGCTTACCGTGTTTAAAACGGGGAATCAAGAGCAGTGGTGTGCGGGATCCAGGCTCAGGCGATCCAGCGGTAGAACGCCAACCCCAGCAGCTCGGTCATGGCTGTGACGCTCTTCCGGAAGTTGTCGGCGGTCGGGAAAAAATCCAGGTAGTTCAGCTGCCGTTTGCGTTCGGCCTGGAGGTTGGCCGGATAGCCGGTGCAATCGACGCCGGCCCGGCGGAACAGGTGCAGCGCCCGCGGCAAATGGTAACCCGACGTGACCAGCACCGCCCGGCGAAAACCGTGCGCATCCATCAGGCGGCGGACGTGCGCGGCGTTTTCGGCGGTGTCGCGGCTTTCGGATTCCAGGATGATATCGGAGGCGGGCACGCCCAGATCCATGAGCAGCCGCCGGATCACCGGCGCTTCCGGCTCGCCGCCGGCCACCGAGCCGCCGGAGAAGATGATGGGTCGGGGTTGCCGCTGGTGGATGCGCACGGCGTCCACCACCCGGCCCATGGCGTCGGGCGCGGGAGTGCCGGCGCCGGAAAAATCGGGCACGCCCTCCACGAGACCCCCGCCCAGCAGGACGATCACGTCGGCCTCGGCGACCGCAGCCGCGTCCCATTCCTGCACCTCGACGAGGTCCAGGAACCGGTTGGCGGTGGCGCCGACCGACAGCAGATAGAGCAGCAGCGCCCCCCCCAGCAGCCAGTAGCCCGACCGGCGGCGGTGGGCGAGCCGCCAGATGCCCCAGGCAGCGAACACCACCACCAGCAGCCCCGGCGGCAGGATCATGGCTCTGAGCAGTTTTTTAAGGAAAAACACCGGCGCTGTCTCCGGCCCGCGATTGCCGCTGTCGGCGCGGGCGCGGCTATTTTAGGAGTTCCCCGCGCCGAATGCAACTCGGCGCAGCGCAGGGGAGGGCGGCGGCACCGAGCGACACTCAGAACGCCTGCTGCCGCAGTTCCTCGCGGATGCGCCGGATCTCCTCGATCTTCTGGTCAATCTTGTCGAACAGGTCGCGCCGGGCCTTGATCCCCTCGCGGGTGAGAAAGGCGACGGCCTCGGATCGGGTGTGGCAGACGCCGGCTTCCAGCAGCTGCTCCAGGCGCCGCACCGAATCGTCGTCCAGCCGGACCGACACGATGAGTTGCCGGTGCACGGCCTTCGCCTCGTCGATCATCTTCTCGGCCTGGCGGCCCAGCTGTTCGCTGATTTCGGTGGCGGCCTGCTTGGCCGAGCCGACGAACTGCTTGAAGTCCGACTTGACCTTGTGACGGGTTTCATCCTTCATGATATCTCCTCCGGGTATCGCATCATGTCCGCTGTCCAGCCCCGCCGGGGTGCCGGCCGGCGGAGTCGGTTCAACGTGTCAGGCAAGGCAGGTGTTTGGCACACACGCGGAATATATCATACAAGTAACTATATTACAATTAAGATGATTACAACTCTTTTCTTTTTGACCGCTCGCCCGGGCGCGCTAAGATCAGCCATTGCGCGTCATCGGAGCTCCGGGGTGGGTGCGGAACGGCTGGCAAGGAGGCGGGTCATGGTCCGATACAAGCTGTTGCTGGAGTATGACGGCACGCGGTACGGCGGGTGGCAGATGCAGCACAACACCCGGACAGTGCAGGGCGAGATGCTGAGCGCGGCCCGAACGGTGTTCGGCGTCGAGGAGTTGGAGCTGCTGGGGGCCGGCCGGACGGATGCGGGCGTCCACGCCCTGGGCCAGGTGGCGCACGTCGAGGTATCCAAATCCCGCCCGCCGAGTGAGATCATCCGGGCGTTCAACGACGTGCTCCCGCCGGACATCACCGTGCTGCAGGTGTGGCCGGCGCCGCCCCGCTTCCACGCCCGCTACCACGCCCGGTCACGGAGCTACCTGTACCAGGTGTCGCGCCGGAAGACGGCGTTCGGCAAGCGGTATGTCTGGTGGGTCAAGGATCCGCTGGACCTGCCGCGCATGCGGGCCGTGGCCGCCCGAATCGTCGGCCGGCACGACTTCCGCTCGTTCGTCGACAAGCGACTGGAGGACAAATCCACCAAGATCGAGCTGAGCGAGTTCGAGCTCCGCGAGTGCGGCGACCTGATCCTGTTCCGGGTGAGCGGCACCCACTTCCTCTGGAAACTGGTGCGGCGCCTGGTGGGCACGGTGGTGGCGGTGGGCGCCGGACAGTTGTCCAGTGAACAGGTGGACGCCTTCTTCGAGGGACCGTCGCCTGAACCCGCCCGCTGGACCGCTCCGCCCTCGGGGCTCTTCCTGGAGTGCGTGCGGTTCGCGGACGATCCGCCGCCCGGCGATATCCGCCCGGTGATCCGGCTCGATCGGCCGGTGCGCGGGGCCGGGCGGCCGGATGAGCCATGAAAATCTCCGACGGTGCCGCCTGCATCCAATCCGGCAACGCGCCGCCCGTTCAGTGCGCGCCGCTCGAATCGGTCAGCGGCTGCGCGGTGGCGGTGAGCGACTCTGACCGAACGGCCCCGTGATGATCAATCGTTGGATCCGATTTGTCGACGAGCTGACCCGGCGACCCGGCACCGATCGCCAGCAGTACCTCGACCGGCGTTTCCCCGGCCTGCAGGAGCGACTCGGTTTCCCGGTGCTGGGCGAGGATCGGGCGATCTTTGTCTTCCGTGGATCCGCCCGGCGAGTCGCCGTCACCGGTGACATGACCGGCTGGCGGCGGCGGCTGCCGCTGTCCCGGATTTCCGGCACCGACCTGTTCATGCGGGAGATGCCGTTCGAACCGACGGCGCGCCTTGACTACAAGTTCGTCGTCGACGGGGAGTGGCGGATGGATCCGCTCAACACCCGGGTGATCTCCGAGGGAGGCGGCGAGAACTCGGAGCTGCGCATGCCCCGGTACCGGTCTGTCCCCGAGGCGGACCCGGACGCACCGGCCCCGTTGGGGCGACGCGAGTCGTTCCGATTGCGCAGCCGGCACCTGGCCGGTTCGCGCCGCGTTACGGTCTGCCTGCCGGCGGCCTATGCACCCCAACGCCGCTGGCCGGCGGTGTTCTTCCACGACGGCGCGGAGTACCTGGCGCTGGGCCTGGCCGACCGGATCCTCGGCTATATGGAGCGGGCCGGCGAGCTGGCGGCCGTGGGGGTCTTCATCCATCACGGCGACCGCACCCGGGACTACACGCTGAACGCCGCCTACGCGGATTTTCTCGCCGAGGAGCTGTTGCCGGAGCTGGCCGGACGCTACAGCCTGGCGCGTGAGCCGGCCCGGCGGGTGATGGCCGGTGACTCGCTGGGCGCGCTGGCCGCCGGCTATGTCGCCTATCGCCACCCGGGTGTGTTCGGCGGCTGCGTCTGCCAGTCCGGCGCCTTCAACCTGGCCTACCCGCCGGCGCGGCGCTCGCGCTTCCAGAGACAGGAGCGGGAGCTGTTCGGGCTGAAGGTGGCCGAGGCGCCTCTGCCCACGCGCTTCTTTCTGGTCTGGGGCAGCTACGAGCGCGCCGTCTGCGGACTGGATTTCGTTGCGGCCAACGAGCGCTTCGCCGCCGATCTGCGGCGCAATCCCACGGTCCGCGGCGTGACGGAGCGCGTTTTGCCCCAGGGCCACAGTTGGGGATTGTGGCGGGACACCCTGCGCGCCGGGCTCCGCTGGAGTTTCGGCGGACGGGTCGCCGGCCGGAGCGCCGCTGCCGGCTCCGTTACCGGCTGAAGAGGCACAGAACCATGGAGCCTCTGGTGACTCAAACGGACGACCGGGCTGACGCGATGGAGCGGTACTTGCGCGACCCGCGGCATTCCGTAAAGCTGCTGCTGGCCGTGGCGCTGGCCATGTCGGTGTCGGCCCACCTGCTCTCTCGTCTGCTGGAAGAATGGATCCCGATCCTCCGGCAGTCTCTCAGTCTCAGCCTGATCGTGGAGCTGGCCATTCTGACGGCGCTGCTCGGGCCGGTGATCGCCCTGTTCCGACCGGCCATCCGGCGCGTGATCCGCTGGTTTGACGCCGAGCGCGAGCTCGAGGACTCCGAACTCCGGTTCGAGACGCTGTTCGCCCGTTCCGGCATCGGCGTATTCATGGTGGACCTCGACGGATGGATCCTTCGGGCCAATGAGGATTTCCAAACCATGACCGGCTATTCCGAGCGCGAGTTGCGCGACATGCGGCACACCGAGCTGATCCATCCGGACGATCGGACCCGGCACGAGCGCTACTACCAGGATTTTCTGAAGGGGCGCATCGACCGGTTCACGCTGGAGGCGCGGTATGTCCTGAAGTCCGGCCGGGCGCTCTGGTCCCGGATGCACGCCGCCATGCACCGGGACACCGCCGGGCGGCCGCAGTTCGCCGTGTGCATCACCGAGGACGTGACGGAGCGCCGGAAGGCGGAGCAGCATCTCCGCCAAACCGCCAAGATTATCGAGAACACGGAGGAAGGCGTGGTGGTGACGGCCGCCGACGGCCGGATCCAGTTCGTCAACCCCGCCTTCACGGCCATCACCGGTTATGCGTTGGATGAGGTTCTCGGCCAGACCCCGCGCATTCTCAAGTCCGATCACCACCCGCTCGAGTTCTACCGCAGCCTCTGGCAGCAGTTGATCGCCACCGGGCGCTGGGAGGGCGAGATCTGGAACCGCCGCAAGAGCGGCGAGGTTTACCCGCAGTGGCTGACGATCTCCTCGATCCTCGACGACCAGGGCGGGGTGGCCCAGTATGTCTCGGTCTTCCATGACATCTCGGAACAGAAACAGCGCGAGGCGCTGATCACGCACCAGGCCTTCCACGACGCCCTGACCGGTCTGCCCAACCGGGTCCTGTTCACCGACCGGCTGACCCTGGCACTCGCCCATAGCCAGCGGGTGGGCCGATCCATGGCGGTACTGTTCGTGGACATCGACCGGTTCAAGGTGGTCAACGACACCCTGGGCCACCTGGTGGGCGACCGGCTGTTGCAGGAGGCAGCCCGGCGCATCCAGCGGTGCGTCCGCGGCGAGGACACGGTGGCGCGCATGGGGGGCGACGAATTCACCGTCATCCTGCAGGAAGTGGACGAATCCGGCGCACGGCGGATCACCAGCCGGATCCTCGAGGAACTCGCGACGCCGATCAGCATCGACGGCCAGGAACTGCACACCGCCGCGAGCATCGGAATCAGCATGGCTCCAGCAGACGGCCAGAGCGCCGAGACCCTGATGAAGCACGCCGACATCGCCCTGTACAAGGCCAAGGACGGCGGTCGCAACCAGTTCTTCTTTTTCAGCTCCGGGCACAACGGCCGCTACGTCAGCGATCTGAACCTGGAGCGCGACCTGCGGCGGGCGGTGGAGCGGACGGAGTTCGAGATCCATTTTCAGCCCCGCGTCAGCCTGGCCTCCGGGCGCATCGGGAGCGCCGAGGTGCTGGTGCGGTGGCGCCACCCGGAGCGGGGCCTGATCGGTCCGGGGGATTTCATTCCGCTGGCCGAGGAGACCCGGCTGATCCTGCCCATCAGCGAGTGGGTGTTGCGGGCGGCCTGCAACCAGGCCGTGGCGTGGCGAACGGCCGGGTATCCCGCCCTCCGCCTGGCCGTCAACATCTGCGCGTGCCATTTCCACAAGCCGGGCTTGCCGGAGCAGCTCACGGCGCTGCTGCAGGAGACCGGGTTGCCGCCGGACCAGCTGGAACTGGAGATCACCGAGACGGTGGCCATGCGCGACCTGGACGCCAGCGTGAAACTGCTCGAGGCGCTGCAGGCCCAGGGCATTCATCTGTCGATGGACGATTTCGGCACCGGCTATTCATCGCTCGGCTCGCTCTCCCGCTTCCCGGTGCAGTCTCTGAAGCTGCACCGCTCGTTCGTCGAGAATGTCGAATGGGACCCCGAGCGGGCGCGGATCCTGCGGCTGGTGATCGTGCTGGCGCACACGCTGGGAGTGAAAGTGGTGGCTGAGGGGGTGGAGACCATCCGCCAGGTTGACCTGCTGCGGGATTACCGCTGCGACGAGGTGCAGGGCTTCCTGTTCAGCCGGGCGCTCCCGGCGGACGATTTTCGGGAAGCGTTCCTGACGCACCCGGACCGTCTGGTCGCCTGGCCTGTGGTTGAGTTGCGGACCGGGCCCGCGGACGACATTCCGTCCATCGTCTGAGGACGACATTTACACCGGGCCGCGCCCGTTCGATGGTATGATTCGCGCGACGGCCAACTTGCGCCAAGGAGGACATACGATGGCGCTCAAACAATGGGCTACGCCTCCCCCGATGCAGATCGATCCCACGAAAAACTACCGGGTGTCGCTCGAGACCGACAAAGGAATCGTCGAACTGGAGCTCCACGCCCGGCATGCGCCCAAGACGGTGAACAACTTCGTGTTCCTGGCTCGGGAGGGATTCTACGACGGCATCACGTTCCATCGCGTGATCGCCGACTTCATGATCCAGGGCGGCGATCCCACGGGAACGGGACGCGGCGGTCCCGGCTACCGCTTTGAAGACGAGTTCAAGGACAATCCGTTCCGGCATGAAAAGGGCGTGATCTCGATGGCCAACGCCGGGCCCGGCACGAACGGCAGCCAGTTCTTCATCACCCATTCGCCCCAGCCGCACCTGGACGGCCGCCACACGGTCTTCGGCAAGGTCACCGCCGGCCAGGCGGTGGTGGACGCCATCCGGCAGGGGGACCACATCATCCGGGTGACTGTCCGGGAGTCTTAGGGCGCCGTCGGAGCCGGTCCTCTCGGCCTCATCAGCGATCGGGACGCGTCGGATTCGAACGCGCGACCGCCTCATCCGTTTGTATGGGTAGACACCATACGATGGGGAGGTGGATCGTGCGCGACGAAACGTTTTGGCCGCGGGAGGAACTGCGGGTTGCCGTGCGGGTGCCGGTCGTGTTGGAGGTCACCGGGGATCGGGGAGAGGTGTTCTTTCTCGATTCCGTAACCGCCGACGTCTCCCGGAGCGGCTGCCGACTGGATCTGGGCGGACCCGCGTTGTTCCCCAACTGGCTCGAACTGGGCAAGCCGTTCCGGGCGTCGCTCAACTTCGGCCGGCAGACCCTGGACGCCTGGGTGGCCGTCATCTGGCAGCACGGCGTCCAGTGTGGGCTCCAGTTCGTGGACCGGGACAAGCACTGGGTCATGAACTGAGAGACCCGGGGCAGGTGGCCCCGGGTCAATGGGTGTCGGACATCAGGCTGAATCGTCGAGGGCCGGCGAGTGCGTCCGGCAGCCGCGCGGGGTGCCATGCCCGCCGGTCGGACCACCTCACACACTCGCGCCGATCTGACGGCTGGGCGGTTCCGGCGGCGGCGGCGCCGGAGCTTTTTCCGGCTTGGCGGGCGGTGCCGGTGGTGCCGGAGAGGCGGGCGGCGCCGGCGGAGCGGCTGCGGCCGCCTTTTTCGGGGGGGCCGGCGGTTTGGGCGGTGCCGGCGGTTTGGGCGGCGCCGGTGGCTCGGGCGGTTCGGTGTCTCGGTCGAGGTCCAGGTCGATATCGATATCGAGATCATCGAGGCCGCTCAGCAACTCATCCATGTCTCCGACCAGGTCGTCCATGTCGCGGGTCCAATGGTCCATGTGTTGGCGGTAAGCTTCCACTTCGATCCGGGCCAGCTCCCGAGCCGTTTTCCGGATCTCCTCGATCAGGGGCTGCAACTCGGCCGTGAAATCGGCTTTCACCGTCCGGGCGGCGGCGCGCAGTTCCTCGCGGGACTGGCGGACGCGCTCCGCGACAGCCCGCCGGGCTTCCGTGGAGTCTCCCGCCTCGCGCAGCTCCGTTTCCAACTGGGCCTGCAGATGCTCCATCTTGGCCTGGAGCGCCTCGTTGATCTGTTGGCCGGCCGCATCGATCTTCTGCTCCAGGAACTGCAGCTTCTTCTCGAGCTGCTCCCGGCGCGCTTCGAGCTCCTGGCACTTCTTCTCGGCGGCGGCCTGCTCCGCTTTCAGGCGCGCCTCGTCCCTGGCGGCCGGCGCCGATTGCGGTTGGTCGGCCGTCATTGCCGCGTCAGGCTGGGCATCGGGTGGCGTTGCGACGAGGTCGGCGCACACCACTGCCGGCAGGGTGGGGATGTCCGGTTCCGCGATCTGCAGAAAACTCAATTCGCGGGCGAACAACAAGGCCGTCAGCCCCAGCAGCGCGATGGCGCCCACGAGCAGCCACCGGCTGGGGCGAGGATTATGATTGCGCTTTTTATCGAGTAACATTTCAATTCTCCTCCTGAGGATTTGGCGGGTGTGCACCGCGCCGGGCGAGGGCATGGCGGCGCCGGCGCCGGCGGCCAGCTCCAAAACCCGGGACAGGCACAGAATATACGAACGGCGGCGGCCGGTGGCGGAGACCACCCAGTCGTCACAGGCGATCTCGCGCTCTTCGGAGAGACGACGACCGATCCAGCGCACCGCCGGTTGGCAGAAAAAGAGGGCCATCACCACCTGCTGCAGCAGGTTAGCCCAGTCGTCCCATCGACGCAGGTGAGCGGCCTCGTGCAGCACCACCTGGCGGAACTCTTCAGGCGTGAGGCGGCTGACCATTGTTTCGGGGAAAAGGATGAGTGGACGCAGGAACCCGGCGACGGTGGGGATGGTGATTCCGGGTGCCACCGCCAGGCGAAAATTCCGTTGAAATGCGCTCCGGCGCAGCGCCAGCTCGTCCGCCAACCGAGGCTCCGGGTCGATGAGCCGGGCCCGGCAGCGGAAGCGCTGCAACCGCAGCCAATGGAATCCGAGGCGCACCAGGCCCCCGGCGGCACCGACGGCCCAAACCAGCATCAGCATCAGAGTCCAGCCGCCACCGGGGACCACCAGCGGCGCCCAGCGCCCTGAGTCCGGTGCCGTCTCAGCGACAGGCGGCCGCACCCGCGGCGGTCGTGGCGGAGCCGGGAGCAGACCTGGCAGCCGAGCGGTGGCGGACATCGTGTCCGGGAGGTCCACCGTGGGTTCAACCCGTGCCGGTGCGGGCGGATCCCAGAAGGCGGGGGGCTGTGAGGAAAGGACCATGAAGCCGAGAGTCAATCCCACGATCGCCGCCAGCGCCACCCACCACACCGCGTAACGGGTGCCGGCGCTCAATCGTCGCCCGAACCCAAGAATCACGGCCACCCCCAGGGTCAGGAGCAGGCCGGCGATCAGGCCGTTGATCCAGCCGGCGGCCGCATGGCGGGTCAGCGACTCCAGGACGAAGACGGGGTCCATCAGGATTCCTCTCCCTCGGTCTGATCGATCAGCTCGCGGATCCGGGTCAACTCGTCGCCGGTCAGCGATTCCTGCTCCAGCAAGTTCTGCACCAGCAGCTCCGGCGAGCCGTCGAAAAACCGGCTGACCACATGGTGCAGGGCGCGGCGGCGCGCGTCGGTCCGCTCGGTGGCCGGGTGGTACAGGTGCGCGCGTCCCTGCTTGGTGTGACGGACGTACCCCTTCTCCTCCAGAATCCGGAGGAAGGTCAGGACGGTGTTGTACGCCCAGCCACGTTCGGCGCTCAGGGCGGCCACCACGTCGCCCACGGTCGCGGCGCGGCGCTCCCAGAGCACGTCCATGATTTTCAGTTCGGCGTCGGTGAGAGTGGGAGATTTCTTGCGGGCCATGGAATTTACATCCTTACAACTAATTCTTTAATATTTTAATTCCGATTATCGGTCTTGTGGTTTGAGCTGTCAACTAATTTCTTAATATTAATACGCGGACTGCATGGTCCAGGTTGCAAAAAAATCGACGCTGTCGAAAAGAGCCGCGCGCCTTGCGGCGCGCGGGATCAATCGGTCATGCCAGAATCGGAAGATCAGATCGCCTGCTCGGGGGCTGTTGTCGCCGGCGGCACGGCCGGCACCGTCGGGGCCGGACGGGTTCGGATCCACAGGCGGCGCGCCCCCAGGGCGAAGTCGTCAATGAGCGAATAGACGGTGGGCAGCACGAGCAGGGTCAGGATGGTGGATGCGATGAGTCCGCCCATCACCGTCCGGGCCATGGGAAAGTACCGGGCGTTGAAGACGCTGGTGGTGCCGAACGCCAGCGGCAGCAGGCCCACCACGGTGGTGCCGGCGGTCATGAGGATGGGGCGGAGCCGCTCCAGGCATCCCTCCCGGATCGCCTGGGCGCGGGGCAGCCCGGCGCGCCGGTAGTTGTTCACGTGGTCGATGAGGACGATGCCGTTGTTCACCACGACACCGATGAGGATGAGCAAACCGATCTGGGCCATGAAGTTGAAGGGGGTGTGGGTGATCCACAGGAAGACCGCCACGCCGACGAATGCGAACGGCAGCGAGAACATGATGGAGAACGGATGGGCCAGGCTCTCGAAGAGCGAGGCCATGACGAAATAGACCATGAACAGGGCCAGCAGCATGTCGAAGAGGAATTCCTGGTTGCCCTGATCCTGCTCCGCCACCCAGCGGTCGAAGCTCCAGGTGTAACCCATAGGCAGCGAGATGCTGTTCATGATGTCGGTGACCAGCCGGCGACTCTCGTCGCGGTTTTCCAGGCCGCAGATCACCCCGATATAGGCGCGCGTGCGACGGTCCTCCCGCTCGATGGACTGGGCGGTCTTGACGATATTGAGGTCGGCCACGTGCGACAGGAGAATGTCCCCGCCCTCGGCGTTGCCGCCCACGATCACGCTTTTGAGATCCTCGATGTTTTCGCGGTCCTCCTCCCGCAGCTTGACCCAGATTTCCACCTCGCCATCACTGGAGTGGAAGCCCCGGATTTCACGCCCGCGGAGCACGATGCCCAGCACCTGCCCGACGGATTGGGCGCTGATTCCGTATTTGCCCGCGCGCTCCCGGTCGAGCCGGATCTGTACCTCTTCCAGTCCGCGTTCCTGGGCGGTGTGCACTTCCTTGACCGCCGGAGTGGCGCGGAACCGGCGTTTGGCCTCCAGAACCAGCTCGTTGAGCGTCTGGGTATCGTCGCCGTAGAGATTCACGCCCACCCAGTTGGCGGTGTCCACGCCGCGCATCCGCCCCAGGCTGATCCGGGCGCCCGGGATGACCGGCAGTTTTTCACCGATCTGATCGCGGATCTTGGAGGCTTCGCCGGCCACCAGGCGGGCCTGGTCGAAGTAAACCTGGGTGAAGGCGCTGCCGTTGTTGTAGAAGCTGTACACATCCTTGATTTTCCAGAGCGCCTTGTTGTGAAACAGGTAAGACTCGACCGGGTTGACATAGGTTTGTTCGATGACGGCGTAGTGGTAGTTCTCGGTGAACTCGTACTGGATCCTCAGGTCGCGCATCTCCTGGGCTTCGGGTGTGTTGTCCGGCAGCATCTGGAAGGGGACGGCCGCCAGCACGACGATCGCCAGAATGCTCAAGGTTGTGAGGGCGCGGTGGCGCATCGTCCAGTCGAGGGCGCGGCCGTAACTCCGCGCCAGCGCGGTCCGGGTGGATTCGACCTTGGGCGGACGGATCTTGATGAAACGGGCCATGGCGAGCGGGATGAAGGCCAGCGAAACGAACAGGGAACAGCACAGGGCGATGATGATGGAGATGCCCACCTCCGACAGCCAGGTGGAGAACTCGCTCTTCCGACCGAAGATGAGGGGGACGAAGATGATGATCGAAGTCATCGTCGAGGCCACGACCGCCATGACCACTTCCCGGGTGCCCACCCGGGCCGCCTCCAGCCGGTTCTTGCCTTTCTCGATGTGGCGGAAGATCGATTCCAGGGCCACGACGGCGTTGTCCACCAGCATGCCGGCGGAAAGCATCAGCCCCATCATGGACAGCACGTTGAGCGTCCCGCCCGACAGGTAGAGAATGCCCACTGCGGAGATGATGGAGAATGGGATGGCGAAGCCCACCACCAGCGTGGCGCCGATCCGGCGCAGGAACAGGAACAGGACGCCGACGGCGAGGAGCGAGCCGTAGAAACCCGACTCCAGCAGGCCGCTGAGCGCCTTGGTGATCTCCTCGGCGGAGTCGTGCCAGATCAGGAGCTGGATCCCCTCGAGGGCGGGATCCTGATTGATCTCGTCGATCTTCGCACGAATCGCCCGGACGGTCTCGACGATGTTGGCGTCGGACGCCTTGAGGATCGTGACGGCGATGGCGTAGTCGCCGTTGAGGTGGCGGCCATAGTCGAGCAGGGGCTCGGAATAATTGATGTCGGCGACGTCGCGGAGCAGCAGGCCGCGGTCATTGACCGGGAAGTTGCGGATGGTCTCGAGGTCGGCCAGGGCGTTCTGGGCCAGCACGCCGAAGCGGTGGGCCCCGTCGCGCACCCGGCCCAGGGAGACATTGAGATTGGCGCTGTCCAGCCGGCGGAACAGCCGGCCCACGTCAACGCGGTACTTCTTGATATCGGCCATGCGGAGGTAGATCGAAATCTCCCGCTTGGACACCCCGCCGATCTCGACGTCGGCGACGCCCTGGATCCGCTCCAGGGGCTTCTTGATCTTGTGCTCGAGAAAGTCGTAGCTGCCGCGGAGATCGCGTCCCGACGAGATGCGCCCCTCGATGATGGGAATGTCGCTGGAGCGGAAGTTGCGGACGAAGATGTCGTCCACGTCGTCGGGCAGGTCGACGCGGGCCTGCTCCGCCTTCTCGCGGATCTCGGCGCGGATCACGTCGATGTCCAGGCCCCAGTCGAACTCAAGGTTGATGTAGCTGCCGTCGGACTGGGAGGTGGCGTTCATCGTCTTGAGGTGCGCCACCGTGGCCAGGGCTTCCTCGAGGGGCTTGGTGATGGTCCGCTCCACCTGTTCCGGCGACGCGTTGGGGTAGGGGACGAAGACTTCCACCTGGGGGAAATCGATCTCGGGGAGCAGGATCATGGGGATCTTGACGATGGAGATGCCGCCGAGCACGAGGAAGCAGAGCATGAACATGCAGACGGTCACGGGCGACTTGATGGAGAAGTCGGACAGGTTCATGGCCGCACCTCACTCGCAGGCTGACGGCTGGAGCCCGGCCAGCGGCTCGGGCTTCGCCGCGGCGGCCGCCTGGTCGGCGACGGTGATCCGCCGGTCCACGGCATCGTAGACCACCGGGATCACGATCAGGGTAAGCAGCGTCGAAAACATCAGGCCGCTCATGACGGTGATGGCCATGGGAGCCCTGATTTCGGCGCCCTCGCCGAAGCCGAGCGACATGGGCAGCAGGCCCAACACCGTGGTCAGCGTCGTCATCAGGATCGGCCGGAGGCGAACCTGCCCGGCGGTCAACAGCGCTTCCCGCTTCGACAGGCCCTCGGCGCGGAGCTGGTTCGCGTAATCCACCAGCACGATGGCGTTGTTCACGACGATGCCCACCAGGATGATGATCCCGATGAAGACCATCACACTGATCGGGGTGGCGGTGAAGGCCAGACCCAGGATGGCGCCCACCGCGCCGAGTGGCACGGTGAACATGATGATGAACGGGTGGACCAGCGACTCAAACTGGGCGGCCATGACCAGGTAGACCAGGAACGCGGCCAGCCCCAGAGCAAACAGCAGGCTGCGATAGGCGGTCTGGAGCTCCTCGTTCTGTCCGCTCAGGGCGACTGTGGCGTTGGCGGGCAGTTCCGGCGCCAGACGACGCAGCTCCCGGTTGATTTCCGCTGAAACGCTCCCGAGGTCACGGCCCGACAGATTGGCCGAAACCACTGCAGCCCGGGACGACTTGATGTGGTGGATCTCGTTCGGCCCGCGGGCCATGATGACCTCGGCCACTGCACCCAGCTTGACCGGAACGCCCAGCCCCACCGGAGCTGGCGCACCGGCTGCAGCGGCGGAGTTGATGACGAGCTCCTTCACCTGGGCCACGGTGGTGCGGTCAGACTCGTCCGCGCGCACCATGATGTCGATCTGCTTGTCCTGCTCCTTGAAACGGGTGGCCACGTCGCCGCGGATCTTGTTCCGGATGACACGGGCCACCTGGTTCTCGTCCAAGCCGAGCCGGGCCAGGCGCTCCCGGTCGAAAATCACGTGAATTTCCGGATTGCCCATTTCGGCGGTGGTCTTGATGTCGCCGAGTCCGGTGATCCCGCTCAGGATGCCCACGGTGCGCTGGGAGAGGGCCTGCAGCTGCTCCAGGTCGTAGGTCACGACTTCCACCTCGATCGGCCGCTTGAAGGTGAAATGGGCCGGCCGGCTGAACTTGTAGGAGACCTCGGGCAGGGTGTCCAACTCGCTGCGGACCCGATCGATACACCGCGTCTCGGCGGCCTTGTCCAGTCGATCCTTCATGACGATGTAGACGGCGGCGGTGTTTTCCTTCCGAACCTGGCGGGCGAACTGGTTTTCGTTGGAGCCGCCGATGCTGGAAAAGACGGTGGCCACATCCGGGTAGTGCTTGATTCGGCTCTCGACATCTTGCATGAGCCGGTCCGTGTGCTCGATGGAGGTCCCCTCCGGCAGCTGAATCTCAAAGGTGAACTCCCCCTGGGTCAGGGGCGGGATCAACTCCGTGCCGAGCGTGGTGTAAAGGCCGGCGGCGGCCAGCGTGACGACCAGCGCCAGGCTGATGACCGCAACCTTGTGGTCCAGCGCCAGTCGCAGCCAGTTCGGATAGGCCCGTTGCAGGGCGGTGAACGCCCGGTCAAAGGGCACCAGCACGGGCCGGATGGCCCGGCCGAACAGCCGGCCGATCCAGCCGATGATGCGGCGCATGTCGGCCATGACCACCTGGACGATGGAACCGAAGATGAAGCGGAACAAAGCCCGTATCCCGCGGGCGATCCAACGCCCCAGCCGCTGGAGAGGATGGAGCCAGCGCCGCCGGCTCAGGGGCCGCTCCGCGGCGGCGGCCGCGGTTGCCACCGCGGGGTCGCCGACGTACAGCTCCTCCGCCCGGCGGAAGCGCACCGCCATGAGCATGGGCAGCACGGTCAGAGCCACCACCAGCGACGCCAGCAGCGAATAGGTGATGGTGAGCGCCTGGTCCTTGAACAACTGGCCCGCAACCCCTTCCACGAAGACCAGCGGCAGGAACACGGCCACCGTGGTCAGCGTGGAGGCGGTGACGGCCATGTTGACCTCTTTGGTGCCCTGGTAGACCGCCTCGGCCAGGGCCAGCCCCGACCGCTTGTGCCGGTCGATGGCTTCGAGCACGACGATGGAATTGTCCACCAGCATGCCGATCCCCAGGGCGATCCCGCCCAGCGACATGATGTTCAGCGTCAGGTCGGTCTGGTACATCAGGGCGAACGTGGCCATGATGGAGACGGGGATGGACAGACCGATCATCAGCGTGCTGCGCACATCCTTGAGGAAGAGGAACAGAATGACGGTGGCCAGCAGCCCGCCCATCCAGGCGTTGCTGCGCACCTCGCCGATGGCCTGCTCGATGAAGTCCGCCTGGTCGGCCACGATGGCGTAGCTCACGTCGGCCGGGATGATCTTGGCTTCCTTCAGCGAGCCCAGCCGGCGGGTCACGGCCCGGGAGACGGTGACGGTGTTGGCGTCGCCCTCCTTGTAGATCGCCACCTCGACGCTTTCGCGGCCGTCGAGCCGGGCGATCACCTCGCGGTCCTTGGCGCCGCGGACCACCTCGGCGATGTCCTCCAGGCGCACCTGCCGGCCGCCCTCGTCGCGGATGATGATCCGGCGCATCTCCGCGAGCGATTTGAATTCGTTCAGGGTGCGGACCATGTAGCTCGATTCCTGGTCGTACAGGGAGCCGGAGGCCATGTTCAGATTTTCGCGCTGGAGGATATCCGTGACCTGGGTGATGGGGATGTTCAGCTCGGCGAGCTTCTTCTCGTCGATGTTGATCTGGATTTCTTCCTCGAGGCCGCCCGCCACCTTGATGGCGGCCACGCCGTCCATCGCCTCCAGGTTCTTCTTCAGCTCCTTCTCGGCGAAGAACCGGAGCACGCGCAGGTCGGACAAGCCCTGCAGCCGGACGCGCATGATGGGGTCGCGGGACGGATCGAACCGGAGAATCACGGATTTTTCGGCGTCACGCGGCAGCTCCACGAAGTCGAGCTTCTCCCGCACGTCCAGCACCGCCAGGTCCATGTCGGTGTCCCAGTTGAATTCCAGGACGACCTCGGACTGTCCCGGTCGCGAGACCGAGCTGATCCGAGTGAGGCCGGAGACCACGCCGACGGCTTCCTCGACCGGCTGCGTGATGAGGCTCTCGATCTCCTCCGGCGCGGCGTCGGTGTACGCGGTGTCGATGGTCAGGGACGGGTAGGAGATGTCGGGCAGCAGGTTGAGCGCCAGGCGGTCGAGCGAGACGAGCCCGAAGAGGATCACCGCCACCACGAACATGGACACGGTGACGGGTCGGGAGATCGCGCCGCGGATATAGTTCATGAGAGCCTCCTGTTCGTGGGGTCAGGCAGCGCCGGGGATCGCCGGTTCGGAGACGGACTCCAGGCGGGTCCGGCGTGGGTCGTTGCCGAAACGTTCGCCGGGCGGGCGCGGCGGCGCCCACCTCGGGCGGATCCGCCTAGTTGTGAAGTTGGGCCAACTGGTTCTGGCCGCTCTTTCCCTTGACCTGGACGATCTTGATCTTGCCGCCGTCCTTGAGGCCGCCCTGGCCGGCCACGACCACCTGCTGGTTCTCCTGCAGGCCCTGGCGGATCTCCACCTGGCCTCCGGTTTCGGTGCCGAGCCGGACCGGCGTGCGATGGGCGATCCGGTTTCGCACGGTGTACACGTACGTTTCATCGTCTTCTTCGAGCACGGCGCGCTTCGGGATCAGCAGGGCGTCCGCGCGGCGGGCGGTTTCGATCCCCACCATGACGAACGCCCCGGGCCGGAAGCCCTGTTCCGGTTGTCGCTGTTCCACGGTCACCTTGACCGTGCCGGAGGCCTGGTCCACCACCGGGCTGATCCGGGCCACCGTCCCCGAGGCATGGGCGCTGGTGTCGGCGCCCAGGCGGATCGTGGCCGCCTGACCGCTCAGCACCGACCGGCATTCGGCTTCGGAGAGAAAGACGTCGGCGTACAGCGGGGAGAAGGCGCTGAGCTTGAACAATGCATCCATCGGACGGACGGTCCGGCCCAGTTCCACCTGGCGTTGGACGATGTATCCGCTGAACGGCGCCTTGATGTGGCAGCGGGCGATTTCGAGGGACACCTGGGCCAGTTCGGCTTCAAGTTCGGCGACGCGGTGAGTCAGTTCGCGGCTCTGGGATGCGGACACCCGGGCGTCGTGTTCCAGCTCATTCAGGCGGTAGCGGATCAGGGCAACCTCGTGCTCGCTGACCAACTGGTTTTGAAAGAGCTCCTGGTAGCGGGCCAGTTCTTCCTTCTGGTTGGCGATCTGGACGGCGGTTTTCTCCTGTTGGATGCCGGCTTTCTCCGACTGGAGCTTGGCTTGGGCCAGCTTCTGCCGGGCGGATTGAAACCGGATCTGAAGCTCCGCGTCATCCAAAACACAGAGCACGGCGCCCGACTGGACGAAGTCGCCCTCCTCGGCCGACAACTGGTGAACGATCCCTTCGGTTTGGCTGACCACGTCGACCTCGCGCAAGGCGCGCAGGTTGGTGCTGGCGGTGATGATCGACGAAATCTCACCCCGCCGGACCGCGGCCAGTTCCACCGGCACCGCATCCTTGTCGCCGTCCGGGCTTTGGCCGGCTTTCGGCTTCGAATCGGCCGCGGCGGTTTTGGAGGTGCTGTTCAGGGCGACGCCGCCGATCACCAGAACGGCGCAGAAGCCCAGAAACACATAGACCTTGACCCGTGTGGATAGTTTGTTCAGCATGACCGTTTCTCCCGCTGACGTGGATTACTGCAATCAAATACGCGTGAGAGACGAGGATAGTTCAGCTCCCGCGGGCCGGGCGGTGCGACGGCGGGACGAAGCGGATTCGAGCAGGGACGAACGGGATTGTGAACGGGATGAAGCGTGGCGCGCCGGCGGCCCGTTACCGCTTTCCGGCAGGCCGGTTGACGGTTTCGCGGGTCAGCGGACGAACAGCCGGTGACTGGAGAACTGCGGATCGGAGGTCAGATTGATGCCGAGGTCGCGCAAACCGGCCTCGTCGCCGGGAGTGGGGATGTGGGTGATGTGGGCCTCGCATCCCCGCAGGTCGCGCAGCTTGTCGATGGCCACCTGCGCGGCCGGATTGGTGGTGGCGCTGATGGCCAGGGCGTTGAGGGTTTCGTTGAGGTCGAGGCTGACATCCTTCCCGAACACCTGTCGCTTCAGGCTGGCGATGGAATCGATGATGGTGGGAGAGAGTAGGTGGATCTGGTCCGGGATCCCCGCCAGCCGTTTGACGGCGTTGAGCACCAGACTCGAGGCCGCGTGCATGAGCGGCGAGTTCTTCCCATCCACCACGATGCCGTCGGGCAACTCCACCGCCGCGCCGCAGAAGATACCGTCGTGCCCCTTGCCGCCCTCTTCGGCGGCGCGGGCGGCGACGCGGGCGGGGTTCACCACCGGCCGGTCTTCGGGGGTGAGGCCGTTGTCCCGCATCAGCAGCTCCACCCGTTGGGCGGTCTCGCGGTCCACCAGACCCAGCATGTACTCGCAGGCGTAGCGGAAGTAGCGGCGGATAATCTCCTGACGGGAGGCGGCCTGGACCGCGGCGTCGTCGATGATGCCGAATCCGCAGCGATTGACGCCCATGTCGGTGGGGGAGTTGTAGGGCGACGCCGCGCCGGTGATCTTCTCCATGATCCGTTTCATGGCGGGAAAGATCTCGACGTCGCGGTTGTAGTTGACGGTGGTCTGGCCGTAGACTTCGAGATGGTGCGGGTCGATGACGTTGACATCACGCAGTTCGGCGGTTGCGGCCTCGTAGGCGACGTTGACCGGATGCTTCAGAGGCAGATTCCAGATGGGAAACGTCTCGAACTTGGCGTAACCCGCCGAACGGCCGCGGCGGTAGTCGTGGTACAGCTGGGCCAGGCAGGTGGCCAGCTTGCCGCTGCCGGGACCGGGCCCCGTCACCACGACCAGCGGCTTGGTGGTCTCGATGTAGGGATTGGCGCCGTAGCCCGCGTCGCTCACGATCCGGTCGATGTCGGTGGGGTAGCCGGGGGTGGCGCGATGGGTGTAGACATGCACCTGGCGTCGCTCCAGCTTGTTTTTGAAAATCCGGGCGGCCGGCTGGTCGTCGTAGCGGGTGATGACCACGGCCGTGATCTCGATGCCCCAGTCGGCCAGGTCGTCGATGAGCTTGAGGGCGTCGGCGTCGTAGCTGATGCCGAAGTCGGCGCGCACCTTGCGCTTCTCGATGTCGCCGGCGAAGATGCAGAGGATGATGTCGGCCTGGTCGCGGAGCTGGTGCAGCAGCCGCATCTTGACGTTGGGATCGTACCCGGGCAGCACCCGGGCGGCGTGGAGGTCGAAGAGCAGCTTGCCGCCGAATTCTAGGTAGAGCTTGTCGTTGAACCGGTGCACCCGCTCCAGGATGGCGGCGGTCTGCTCGCGCAAATACCTGTCGTTGTCGAAACCTGTTTGAGTCGGCACGGTTCCTCCCGTCGGACGCGGCGATGGATAAAGGGACACAATGCCACCAAGCGCGCCGGGCGTCAAGTGGCTTGGTGATTGGGGTCGACGGTCAGGGCCGGACTTCCACCTCGAAGGCCAGCACGTAGCGGTCCAGGCGGGGACGCCAGATCAACTCCCGCCGGTGGGCATAGCTGTCCTTCTGGAAGTAGAGGGGAATCCAAATATTATCCGCCTGAGCCCGGATCAGGATCCGCTGCAGCAGCTCCAGGCGTTGCTGCCGGTCGGCCGTCCGGGTGCTGGCGGTGATCATCCCGTCGAGTTCCGGATTGCTGTAGCCGACAATGTTGTACCAGCCGAAGTTGGGATCCCGGCCGCGGGAATGGAAGCAGGCCTCGAAGATATCAGAAGCGTCGCCAGTCAGGGGAATCCAGCTTGCCAGGAACATGTCGGACCGGGACGTTTCCTCGGGCTGAAGATAGGACAGCTTGTCGACCCCGACCGGGGTGGTCCCGATGCCGACGCTCGCCAGCTGCCGGGCGCATTCATCGGCCACTTCGCGCACGCGGAAGTACTTGGCGCGGGGGTAACGGAGCTCGATGGCACCCCCCCGGGGGCGCCAGGTTTGGCGCAAGAGGACGCGGGCTAGTTCCGGGTCATGACCTGGATGCGCGGCCTCGGGAGTGTAGCCGAATACCGAACGGGAGACGACCTGGACCGCGGGTTCCCCCATGTGTTCCAGCGGCCCGGTGGTCAGCCGGGTCCGGTCCAGCGCCATGGACACCGCGCGGCGCACCGCGACTTCGCGGAAAGGATTGGGCCGACCGTCGGCGAGTCGCTCGCGGAACGTGAGCCCCAGATAAACCAGCCGCAGCCCCGGCGAGACTGGGGCGGTGAATCGCCCGTCGGCCCGCAGGGTCGGGATCTGACCGGGCGCCGGCGCCGAGATCAGGTCTACCCGGCCCTGCGCCAGCAGCTCGGCCCGGGTTGTGTCGTCCGGCTCCACCCGGACGCGCACGCGGCGGAACAGCCGCCGGAAATGCCAATGGTTCGGCACTGCCTCAAGGAGATACTCCCGATCACCACGGCGGGCGGCCAGCCGATACGGGCCGGAGCCGGATGGATTGCGCTTGGTCTCGTCGAGAGACCGGCTGCGGTAATGGTCCGCCGGAACGATCATGATCTGCGAGAGCTTGCCAAGCAGCGGTGCGTATGGCTCGTGAGTCGTGATTTCGACGGTGCCGCGGGACACTACCCGGACGGATCGCACGGACGAGAGCAGCGTTTGTTTGGGCGACTGCTCAAGCTGCCGGATACGCTCCAGGCTGTAAGCCACGTCGGCAGCCGTAACGGGCTGCCCGTTCTGGAAGACGGCTTCGGTGCGCAGGTTGAAAAGCCAGGTGCGCGGGTTGGGATTGCTCCAGGAACGGGCCAGCCACGGTCGAACTGTCAGGTTCTCGTCCAGGAAGACGAGCGGATCGAACAGGTGGTGGTAGAAGATGTTGCTGATTTCTTCCGCGTCCAGATGGGGGTCCAGGTGGAGCGGTCCGGTGGGGATGGCGATGCGCAACTCGGATCGGCCGTCAAGCCGGAGCCAGTCGTCCGGCCGTTGGCAACCGGCGGACAGGGCCGCCAGCAACAGAAGAAGTGAGACAGTCGTTCGAAGAATGGTGCATCTCATGTCGGTGGCCAGCCGATGAATCGCCGACCGCCGGGCGGTTCGTCGCCCGGCGGCCGGTGGGAGAATCCGCTAATCCAGGCGGCCGACCGCCTGTTCCACCACATCCAGGATCTCGCAGGAGCGCACCAGCTCCTTCATCCGGGTGTGGTCAGGGTAGAGCGGCCGGTCTTCGCCCAGGTGGGCGACGTATTTGCGGACCACGCCGTGCGCCGCCCGGACGCCCTTGCCCGGCGCGAAGGTCCGGAAGTCCAGCCCCTGGGCGGCGGCCATGAACTCGATGCCCAGCACGCCGCAGGCGTTGTCGAAAATCTGGTGGTTCTTGATCGCCGTGTTCATGCCCATGGACACGAAATCTTCCTGGTCGGCAGCGGCCGGGATGGATTGGGTGCTGGCCGGCATCGACAGGATGCGCTGCTCCACGATGAGGCTGTCGGCGGTGTACTGGCTGAGCATCATGCCGGAGAACATGCCGGCGCCCTTGGTCAGGAACGGCGGGAGCCCCACGCTGAGCGCGGGATTGGTCAGGCGGTTGAGCCGGCGTTCCGACATCACGCAGACCGTGGTGATGGCGGCGCCCACCATGTCCATGGGCAGGCACACGGGGGTGCCCTGGAAGTTGGCACCGGTCAGGGTCAGCCGGTGCTCGGGCAGGAAGATGGGATTGTCGCCGACGCCGTTGAGCTCGATCTCCACCTGCTGGCGGGCGAAGGCCAGAGCGTCGTGGGCGGCGCCGATCACCTGCGGGCTGGAACGCATGGAGTAGGCGTCCTGGACCTTCATCTTTAGCTTGCCGGTCTGCAGGTCGCTCCCCTCGATGCACTTCATGATCGCCACGGCGCTCCGCACGGCGCCCGGGAATCCCCGCACCTGGTGCAGACGCACGTCGTACGGCTTCAGGTTGGCATAGAGGGCTTCGAGGGACATGGCGCAGGCGATCTCGGCCTGCTTGAGCCACCGGTTCATGTCGTAGAGGTGGATGGCGCTCATCGCGGTGATCAGGTTGGAGCCGTTGATGGCGGCCAGACCGTCGCGCGCCAGCAGGCCCGGGACCGGGATGCCGGCGCGGCGCATGGCTTCGGCGCCGGGCAGCCGCTCGCCCTGGTACCAGGCTTCGCCCTCGCCCATGAGCAGCAGGGCGATCTGGGACATGGGCGCCAGGTCGCCGCAGGCGCCCACCGAGCCCTTCTGGCAGACGACGGGAGTGACGCCCTTGTTGAGCATCGCCACGAACGTCTGGGTGATCTCGGGCCGGCAGCCGGAATTGCCGTGGGCGTGCACGTTGATGCGTCCGGCCATGGCGCCGCGGACGTATTCGATGGGGGCGGGGTCGCCGATGCCGGCGGCGTGGTTGTAGATCAGGTACTTCTGAAACTGCATGACCTGCTCGTCGTTGAGCACCACCTCGGAAAATTCGCCGATACCGGTGTTCACGCCGTACATGATCTCGTGGGCCTGGATCTTCTCCTCCAACATGGCGCGGCAGGCGCGGATCCGGTCCAGGGCGTCGGCGCTGAGCTCCACCTTCTCGCCATGGCGGGCGATCTGGACCAGCCGATCGATGGTCAGGGATTTACCGTCCAATACGATGGCCATACATCCTCCTGAATATGAATGTGGAATGGTTGTCCATGAATTGGCGACACCAATGTCCGCTATCTTAGCAGAATCAGGAAGCCTTGGGAACGGTGAAGGTCGCGGGCGGCGGCCGTCAGCCGAGCCAGCGGGGCAGCCAGGTGGTGAGCGGGGGGACGTAGGTGATGAGGAGCACGCCCAGCAGCAGAACGATCAGGATCGGGATGATGGCCCGGATGACTTCGGGCATGGGTTTGCCGAACCGATAGGAGGATAGGAACAGGTTCATGCCCACCGGCGGCGTCAGATAGCCGAGTTCCAGGTTGGCCAGGAAGACGATGCCCAGGTGGACGGGATCGATGCCGTAAGCGGTGCCCAGCGGCACCAGCAGCGGAACCACCACCACGATGGCGGAGAAGATGTCCATCAGGCAGCCCACCACCAGGAGCAACACGTTGACCGCGAGCAGAAACACCCAGCGCGAATGGATGGCGCCGGTGACCCACTCCACCGCCTGGTCCGGCACCTGGGCGTCGATGAGGAAATGGGTGAAGCCCAGCGCCACGCCGAGGATCAGCAACACGCCGCCCACCAGCAGGCCGCATTCGGTCATGACCCGGGGGACGTCGCGGACGATGTGCAGATCCCGGTGGATCACGCTCTCGCACAGGAAGGCGTACAGGGCGGTCACCGCCGCCGCCTCCACGGGCGTGGCATAGCCGGAGAACAGCGCCGCCAGCGCCACCACCGGGATGAGCAACTCCCACTTGGCGGCCCAGACCGCCGACCCGGCCTCGCGCCAATCAATGAGGCGGCCACCCGATTTGATCCTGGGTCCCTGGCGCATCCCCCACCAGGCCGTCAGGATCACCAGCAGGATCCCCGGTCCCATGCCGCCGAGGAAGATCTGCTGGATGGTGATGTTGGCCTGGGCGCTGGTGTTGGCCACGATGACATAGAGGATCGGCGGCAGGCACGGCGGAAACAGGAGCCCCAGCGAGCCGGCGCCGGTGAGCAGACCCAGCGCGGGACGCTCGCGGTAGCCGGCGGCCAGCAGCACGGGCATAAGCAGGCCGCCCAGGGCCAGGATCGTCACGCCCGAGGCGCCGGTGAACGAGGTGAAGAACGCGCAGACCAGCACGGCTACCAATGCGGGTCCGCCGCGGAACCCGCCCACCAGGGTCTGGAACACGCGGACCAGCCGCCGCGACGCGCCCCCTTCGGCGAGGAAATATCCGGCCAGCGTAAAAAGCGGAATGCTGGGCAGGGTGGGATTGGTCACTAGTCCATAATGCTTCAGCGGGATGGAGAGGGTGGGCTCGCCCTGTCCCCAGAACAGGATGAGGGCGGCGCCGCCCAGGGCGGTGAACACGGGGGCGCCCAGCAGGATGGCGAGGGCCAGCACCACCAGCGCCGGCACCATGAGCTGCTCGGGCTCGAACGGCAGCCCGACGGCCAGCGCCGCCAGGCCGGCCGCCAGCACGCTGGCAACGAGGCGCTCCCGCCACCCGGAGCCGGCATGCCAGATCAAGCGGAGCGCCACCAGGGCGAAGCCCACCGGCAGCACGAGCTGGACGACCCACACCGGGATCCCGTACACCAGCACCTTGGCCAGCGGGCGCATCGCCTGAGTGTATTCGAAGCTGGCGATGCACAGGAACAGGGTGACCGCCGCCGCGACGCCGCTGCTGATGAGCCGGGCCGCGGATTTGGCGCGGCCGTTCAGGAAGGAGGTGATGGTGGACAGCGACAGCAGGCGATTCTCGCGGGCGGCGATGGCGCCGCCGAACATGCCCACGAACAGACACATGTGCTGCACGATGGTGCTGGAGCCGGAAATGCCGGTGCGGAACAGCGCCCGGAGTACGATTTCAGCCAGCGGCAGCACCACCAGCGCGGTCAGCGGCAGCACCACCAGCAGGTTCTCCCCGCCGACCAGGGCGCGCAGCCAGGCGGGGCTTGCATGGCCCGGCTCCGGCTGCGGGAGCTCGACGGGGATTTCGACACTCATTGGCCGGCCGCCCCGGATTGGGCCCGGTACTCTTTCAGAAACCGGGCGACTTCATCGAAGAGGTCGGCGGGGACCAGCCGCCCGCGGATCTTGTCCCGGTAGGGATCCACGGCCTTGCGCCACTCGGCTTCGATCTCGGGGGTGGGCAGGGTGACCTTCACTCCGCGTTTTTTAAGCGCCTCCACGGAGCGCTCGTTCTCCGCCCGTCCTGCGGCCTTGATCTCCCGACCCGCATCGGCGGCCGCCTTGAGCAGGGCGGGACGCAGCTCGGCCGGGATCTTCTCCCAGGTCTTCCGCGTAACGACGGTGCCGCCCACCAGCGGCCCCCAGTTGAGCAGCAGCATGTTGGACGCCTGAGCGTCCAGCTGGCTGGCCAGGGCGAAGAAGGGAGGCATGGCCACGGTGTCGATCAGGCCGGTCTGGAGACTGGGCATGATATTCACCGTCTCCAGGGCGACGGGATGGTAGCCGGCGGACTTCCACAGATCGAACTCTTCGGCGTTGCCCGCCCAGCAGAAAAACTTGGCACGGCGGAGATCATCGGGATGGACCAGAGGCTTTTTCGAGAAGAAGCGAACGAAACCCGAATCGCCCCAGAACAACACCACGAAGCCCTTCTCCAGCATGCGCTTTTCCAGCGTGGGGCGCAGCTTCTCGATCACGTATTCCAGTTCGTCCAGATTGCGGTAGTTCATGGGCGTGCCGCCCAGGGCCGACACGCCTTTCTCGATCTCGGACAGCCCCACGCCCGTGAGCATCCCGGCGTCCAGGCTGCCCGTCTGCATGAGCCCCACCATGTCGGCTTCGCCGCCCTGCGTGCCGTCGGGGAAGATCACCAGCTTGACCACGCCACCGGAGGTGGTGCGCCACTTCTCGCCCATGGCCATCAGGGTTTTGTGATATGAGGTGCCGCGGGGCGCCAGCGTGCCGAGCTTGATGGTGACCTTGCCGGCGGCCGCCGCAAAGGTGCCCGCACCCAGCAGCAGCAGGGCGGCGGGGATAAACCGCCGGGCGATCGCCCCCACCAGCGTGCCAACAGGTCTACTCATGATCCGTCTCCTCGTTGGAATCTGCCGTCAGGAACAGTTCGTCGGCGCGGGCCAGCAGCCAGCGGGCACGGCGTTGCGCAACCAGGTTGGCCAGCCGCCACTCGGGCCGGGCGTCGACATCGACCGCCAGCGCCTGCTCCAGCAGGGACTGGAACTCGGCCAGGTTCTGCGTCTGCACGCTGACCGCCTCGGCCAGCGAGACAAACGGTCCGGCCTGCTGGCCGCCGGATAACCGCCGTGCGCTCTCGAAGTGCAGCCGGGCGTCGGCTTCGGGGCTCCGTCCGCCGGCGGCGCGGCCCATGGCGAAGGTGATCATGAACGCCTGCAGACTGCCCTCTCCGTAGTCCGGATCCAAAGCCAGCGCCCGGTCCATCATCGCCTCGACGATGGGCAAGTCGGCCACCAGGTCCGGGTCGTCCTTGCCCAGGGAGATGGCGGCGGCCCAGGCGGCGCCGGTCCAGTAGAGCAGGGGGACGTCCGCGGCGCGGGCCTGCCGGACCGCGGCTTTCGGATCGCGCCGGAGGGCGTCGGCGAAGCCGGGGTGGGCCGCGTCGAATCCGCGCAGACCGTAATTGCGCGCCCGCAGGTAGAGTTTCCGGGCGCGCAGGCGCATGGCGGTGGCGGCGGCGAAATCGGCATCCTCGAGTTCATCGGCATCCTGCTGGACGAACGCATAGGCATATTGGGTGAATCCGCTGGCGGCCGCCAGGAGCAGCCCCTTGTGACGGGGGCTTTCAGCCAGCAGGCTCTCGATGAGCTTCAGGCTGAAGGGCACCGCCGCTTTCACCAGTTCAGGATCCTCGTCGGCGGCGAATGTTTCACCGCCGCCCGCCAGCGCGTCGCCGAGGCGGTTCACCGCCATTTTCTTGACGGAACAGGCCGGACCGAGCCCCGCGGCGATGAGCACGATCAGCAGCACGGCCGCCAGTGGCGAGCGGGCGGCGGCGGGGGCGTCGTCGCAGGCGACAGCACGACAGGAGGCGGCTTGGTTGGATGACACGATCGACTCCTTAAGGTACCGGGGACGCGGATGGGAGACCGGCCCAACAGGCCATGCTACCTTGAGGTGGGTGTTTTTTCAACTTCAATCCAATGGGATGTCGCGGGAAGCGGCTCCGGTCTATTCCAGGTCCGGCGGCGGTTTGCGGCGGATGGTTTTTACAGCGGACCGGCGACGTTTGTCATCCTGACGACGGCGCCGAGCCGCCGTTGGGATGGCCGTGGCGATGCGCGGGGGATCCTCGCGCAGGGCCGCCTGTAGGAGGCGGACCAGGCGGGCCAGCGCCCGGTCGCGGTTGGTCTTCTGGCTGCGGGTATCCTGCGCCGAAACAAACAGGACGCCGTCGCGGCTCATTCGGCTGGCCAGCCGCTCCTGAATCCGCCGCCGGGCCGCCTCCGACAGACTGGCGGAAGCAGCGACATCCAGGCGGACGGTCACGCGGGTGCTGGCCTTGTTCACGTGCTGACCGCCCGGCCCGCTGCTCGGCGTGGCCGTGAACGTCAGCTCGGCGTCGTCCAGGAACACATCGTCGGAAAGTTGGATCATGGCGCGTACCGGTTCAGAACGTGCCCGTCATCCTCCCGTGGCGCGGGAGGCTACTCGGTGGCGATCCCCGCATAACCGCCCAGCCGGTTGAAGTCGGGGGACACGAACAGCAATTGACCGATGACAGGCTGGTCGGCGCTGACCCGCAGCCAGACGGGCGTGGACGGCGCGTCCGGGAACAGGTCGTCCACCGCCAGAAGGAACTGGCTGCCGGCCGCCAGGGGTCCCGACCGGACGCCCATGAGCGTGCCGTCCCGGTCATATCCGCTCACGGCGAACGTGCCGTCCAGTCCGGCGAGACTGGTCAGGCGGAGAACACCGGTCCAGCCGGCCTCGTCCGGAATCATGGGAAAAATCAGGCCGTAACTCCCCCACGGGCAGGCGGGCGCCCCGTCGAACAGGTATGGCTCCGCCAGGCCCGGACGGGTCATGTACAGCGAGAATCCGGTCAGGGGAACGTCGGCGCCGACGCGCAGGCAGGCGGCACCGGGGATCTCCGCCTGTCCGAACAGGACCGGAAGTTCACGTGTGATCTGTTCGCCGGGCGCAGCCGGCCAGGCGGCTTCGGCCAGCACCAGGCCGCCGGCATCCTGGATGAACGTGTGTGCGGTGACCGGGTCCGCGCCCGAGACGGAGAACGTGACACCGGTATAGTACCGCGCGGGATCGGGCACCGCGCCATAGAACAGGCGGTACGGCCAGTCCGTCTGGCCGGACGGCAGCGGCGCGACCCGGATCTGTCGGCTGTACGCCGAGAAGGTGCCGATGCCGTCGACGGCTTTCATGAGAAACGTGTAAGTGCGGCCGGTTTCCAGTCCCGTAACTGTGAAGGCGGTCGATTCGGTCTCACCGACCTCGGTGGTGTACATCCCGTTCTTCCGGTAGATCACGTAATGAACGCCGGGCTGGCCATTGGCATCCCACCGCAGGCGTACGGCGGTGTCGGAGATGCCCCAGCCCTGGAATCCCGTGGGCTTGGCTACCGAATCCGCCGCCGGCGGGATGTCCCGGAGCAGCGGCGGGCCGGTCAGCGGCGTCATCAGGACAGCCGGCAAACCGGCCAAACCCTGGTCCACGAACGAGCCGAACAACTCGAAGCCCACCAGCTCCCGCTCGGCGGACACGGCCACGAATCGAATGAGGATCGGCTCTACGTCCGGGAAGATGCCGTCGAGCAGCCGGACATATTTGCCGCGGGCGGGGATGACCACATCGATCGCCGCCAGCTCGTCGCCCGATTCCGCCAGCGCGATCAGCCGGGCGGTCACCGCCGCCGAACCCGGATTGACGAGCGTCAGGCCGGTGTAATAGATGTCGGAGATATACACGAACGGAAAGACGAGCGCCGTGTCCCCCCCGCGGAGGAGGGGCATGGTGACGAGGCTCTGGCCGTCGTCGGTGCCGAACACGGTGACACCCTCGATCCGGGGCGCATCGGCGACCAGCACCCAGAAGTCAGTCGCCGCGGGTATTCCGGGAAACAGGGCGTCGGGTGTCAGATCGGCGTGAGCGCGAGCCGGCAGCTCATGAAGCGTGGCGGTGGCCAGGTGGGTGCCGTCGGCGGCCAGCGCGTACAGATGGGGCGTGACCGGCGTGTCGCCGGTGTTGGTCAGCACGATCTGGCTGGTCCAGCCGGGCAGCCGGGTGACGTGGGCGGCGATGACCTGGCCGGCGGCGTCGGCGGGCGGCAGCGAAACCAGAACGTCGCCCTCGCAACGTGTCCGTCCGGCCAGCGCGTCCTGCGCCGTGAAGACCCAGTGGTACGTGCCGGCATGCTCATAGATGTGGACGGTTTCCAGCGTCGCGACGGGATCGCTGCCGTCGCCGAAATCCCACGCCACCTCGTACGGACCTTCGCCGCCGGAGACGGAGGCGCTGAACGTCACTTCCAGCGGCGCCACCCCAGCGGCTGGTGCCGCCTGGGCGGCGCAGGCCAGGATGTAGTTGGCCAGGGTGACCGGGATCCAATCACTGCCTCTTAACCCGTCGGTGTCGGTGGCCGTGGCGCGGATCGTGTGCGTCCCGTCGGCCCAGGCGGTGGTGTCCCAGTCGGCGGCATAGGGGGCGGCGGTGTCGACGCCGATGGATACGTCGTCGATGAAAAACTCCACCTGGGTCACGCCCACATCGTCGGTGGCGGTGGCCGAGATGGTCACCAGCCCGACGAGCAGGGCGTGCGGGGCGGGCGCCGTGATCTCCGCCACCGGCGCATGGCCGTCGACCGCATCGATGCCGTCCAACGTGGTGGCGCCGGTGTTGTCGGGATCCAGCCAATCCCGGAGGCGCTGGGCGGCGGTGGCGCCGTTGTCCCAGGAGAGGGCAAACTTGCCGTAATAATCGGGCTGGTCATTCGGGTCCGCCCCGTTGCACGCGGCGGTGCCGCCGTGGAGCTGGCCGATGACGCGGTGGAGATCGTCAAACAGCGGGGAACCCGAAGAGCCGGGTTCGGTGGTCCCCAATTCGTACTGGACCGTCTTCCAGTGCGAATGAGCCGGGGTGCCGCCATAGGTGGTGGATACGGGCGGATCATTATCGAACGTGATCTTCTTGATGTCGCCGCTGGGATGGTGGATGCACACCGTCTGCGCCGGCGCGGAGTCCACCGCCGACCAGCCGGCGAAATGCACGTGGTAATCCGGCGGCGGGTCTTCGCTGAGTCGGAGCAGGGCGACGTCGGAATCCCAGTTGTTGGCCAGCAGGGTCGTGCCGGACACCGTGTCCGTCGTCGGCCCGTCGAAGTTGGCGCAGCTGGAGCTCTGATAGTTGAACATGATCACCCACGTCTCCTCGCCGCCAAGGCAGTGGTTGGCGGTGAGAAAATAGGGTGCGAGGTCGTTGCGGACGTTGTTGACCAGCGCGCCGGAGCAGAGTCGCCAGCCGCCGCCGGTCAGAATCATGGCCACCGAGCGGATCTGGGCCTCCCAGGCGGCGCCTTCGGGGCACTGCACATTCACGTTGCAGGCGCCCGAGTCGCCGAACGATTTGTCCAGCTTGTCGAACACATTTCGGTATCCGTGGATGATCCGGGCGATGGTGATGCGGCCGGGCTGTGCGACGCCCGGCGGTTCGTGATACTCCAGGGTGCACGCGTCGCCCCGGGTGGGTCCGGTGGCGAATTTCCCGTGCGGTTTGTTGTTGCGATGGGTAAAGGCGCCGAGCACCGAACTCTCATCGTCGTTGTACAGGAAGAAGCGGGCGCCGCGGGGCAGCCAGAACGCGTCGTAGACCAGGTTGACGGAATGGGCGCCGGGGCACACCAGGCGCAACCGCCAGAGGCGGCCGCCATCCGGGAGGGACGACCACGTGCCGGCGGAAGTCATGTCCAGGCGCCGCTCGATGGGGTAGCCGAACCGGAATGGCAGGCCCAGTGCCGCCTCCCGGCGATCTTCCGCCAGCAGGCCGGGAACATCCACGGGCGGCAGCACGATGGTGTGGATCGCCGGCTGGGTGGACTTCTGGAAACTGTAAGGGAGTCCCCCTTCGCTGACCTGGGCCGTGAGCGTGGTGGCGATCATCAGCAGACCGGCCGCCACGAGCAAGGTACGGGTGGACCGGGCGGCGACGGGAAGGGTTTTACGGCTGATCATGCGACGGCTCCTGAACGGGCGATCGGCGCGGCAGCGCGAGCCGTATTATAGCACGGCCGAACGGACACGACCGGGCGTGCGGCGGTCCGCGGCCGATGGCCGGCGGGCGGAATCAGCGGCGCGGGAGGGATCGGGCCCCGTCCGGACCATCCTTCTCGAGGGGCGGAAAGGGGATGTGGACGATTCCTATGACCGGAACCGCGCCGCCGTCCGGCGTGCGGGTGGGCTCGAAACGCCAATAGCGGGTCATTTCGGTATAAATCAGCGCCACGTTGGGGGGGCATGACGACGGCTGGGGCGTGGCCCGGGCAACTGCGCCGGTCTCGTCCACCAGCAACTCGATTGGGATCAGACAACTGATTTTGACAAACCGGGTGAGCGAGCGGATGCGCTGCCGCACGTGGGGCGGCGGCGAATATTCGCGCAGCCGGGCCCGCAATTCCGGCTCGCTGAGGCGCAGGGGCTCGCGCTGCGCGGAAGCTGTCGCCGGCGCCGGGGCGGTGTCGGTCGCGGGAGTGACGGGCGGCGGTGCGGCCGGCTGGGTGGGACTCCCGGTCGGAGCCGTGACCGGCGCCGAAGCCTTGGCCGTCATGTCCGGTGTGCGGTTGGTTGAAGGCGTCGCCGGGCGAATCGGATCGGCCGTCGCCGAGGCGTCTGGCGGCGGCGGAGCGGGTTTGGCGTCGGCGCCGGCCGCCGGTGCCACCGGCTGCGATCCGGCCGCGGGCGAGGCGACAACGGGTGTGGTGGACTGCCCGGAGTCGTCGGGAGCCGGCTGGAACATCCAATAGCCGATCACCGCGGCGACGGCCAGGAGCGCCGCCGCGGCGATGCCGGCCGCGAGCGGCACCCATGACCGGCGAATCTTCGCCGGTGGCGGCGGGGCGATGGCCAGAGTGACGGACGAACCCGTGTCGGCGACGCTTCCAGACACCTTCGCAGGAGCCGGAATGGCCAGCGTGGGATCGGATTCGGCCGCCGGTGCGACGGTCAATCCCCGCAACTGCGACTGGAATTCGGCGATGGACCGGGGCCGGGACGCCGGCTCGGTGGCCAGCGCCCGCAGAATGGCCCGGCAGAAATGCGGCGACAGGCCGGGCTGGGTCGTGTCCGGCGGCATCAGCGTGTCGCCTTTTTCCCGCTCCAGGGCATCGGGCGGAACCTGGCGGGTGACCATGTAATAGAGCGTGGCCGCGCAGGCGTAGATATCGGTCCACGGTCCCTGCTCGCCACGCCGATGGTACTGTTCGTACGGGGCGAATCCGGGCGTCAGAATGACCGACAGGCTCCGGCTCTTCTCCCCCATCGCCAGACGGGCGGCGCCGAAATCGAGCAGGATCGGCTGCCGGGCGGCGGTCAGGTAGATGTTCTGGGGCTTGATGTCCCGGTGCAGGAAGCCCTGGCTGTGAACGACGCCGACTCCGTCGAGGATGGGCATCATCATGTCCAGCGCCTGCTGCTCGGTGAGCGGCCGATCCAGCCGCTCGAGGAATTCGGCGAGCGAGATCCCCTCGATGTAATCCATGACTAGATAGGCTGTGCCGTTTTCCTGGAAGAATGTACGCACCCGGACCACGCGCGGGTGGTTGAACTTGGCCAGGGTGCGGGCTTCCTTGAGGAATTGCTCCAGCCCGTAAGTGAAACTTTCGGTGTCGTCCTGGCTGTGCAGGACCACGGTTCGGTGGTCATCGTCGCGACCGGCCATGTCGCGGGGCAGGTACTCCTTGATCGCGACGCGAGTCTCGAGACTGAGATCGTACCCGAGGTAGGTGATGCCGAACCCGCCGGGGCGGCCCAGGACGCGGCCGACGAGGTAATTGTCCCGCAGCAGGGAACGCGGCGGCAGGGCAATGGGGCTGATTCGGGAGCGTTCATCGTAACCGCAGGCGGGGCAAAGCGGCGCCGTACCCTTTTCATGAAAGCAGCCGGGACAGTAGCTTTCGTTCGTGCCCATGAACCTCTCCCGGACGGGCGAATCCGCTCCGGCCCGCCGCATCACCGCGGTGCGATCATGCGCCGGCGACGCCAGCCGGTGGTGACGTCTCCGCCCGGCGCGATTATCGGGACCACCCGTTGCTCCTGAGACGGCGCCACGGGCCGCAGGCCGGTCATCATCTTAGCACAGAGCATGCGATCCGCATAGGCGCAACCCCGGCGCGCCCGTTCGGTGAAAGGCAGCCGGAGCGGTTGTGTATAATTGAGGGGATCGGGTTCGGTTTTGACCTAAGTCAAAGTCAATGCTCCGTGGAGCATTTATGATGTGCCCCGGAAGCGAGACATTACAAGAGCGGAGGCGAAAATGAGTATGTTTTGTTATCAGTGTGAACAGACGGCTCAGGGCAGCGGGTGCACCAAGGCCGGCGTGTGCGGCAAGGATGCGGATACCGCCACCTTGCAGGATCTGCTGCTTCATGTCACCAAGGGACTGGCCATGTGCGCCCACCGGCTCCGGCTGCTCGGGGTGCGTGACCGGCAGTACGATTTGGCGGTTGTCGAGGCGTTGTTCACCACCGTGACCAACGTCAACTTCGATCCGGCGCGGCTGGAATCCATGATCCGGAAAGTCGCCGGATTGCGGGACCGGGCCCGGGACGCGTACGCGGCGGCCTGCCAGCAGGCCGGCCGGACACCCGAGAAACTGGGCGATCCGGCGCACCTGGCCCTTGCCGCCAGCCGCGGCGAGCTGCTCCAGCAGGGGGCGCAGATCGGCATCCAGCGCCGGCTGGGCGCCCGGAGCCAGGATCTGGTGGGGATCGAGGAACTCATCACCTACGGCCTGAAAGGCATGGCGGCTTACGCCGATCACGCGTTGATCCTGGGCCAGGAGGACGAGGCGGTTTTCGCCTTCTTCCACGAGGCGCTGGATGCGCTGACCCGGCCGGACCCGAAGACCGATGCGCTGCTGGCGCTGGCGCTGCGGGTGGGCGAGGTCAACATCCGGGTCATGGAGCTCCTGGATGCGGCCAACACCGGCGCGTACGGCCACCCCGAACCCACCCGGGTGCGCATCCACCCGCTCAAAGGCAAGGCGATTCTGGTGTCCGGCCACGATCTCAAGGATTTGGACGCCCTGCTGCAGCAAACCGCGGGGACGGGGATCCGCGTGTACACCCACGGCGAAATGCTGCCGGCGCTGGCCTACCCCGGCTTGAAAAAATACCCGCACCTGGCGGGCAATTACGGCGGCGCCTGGCAGGACCAGCGGCAGGAATTCGATGCCTTCCCGGGTGCCATCCTGATGACCACCAACTGCATCCAGAAACCGAAGGACACCTACAGCAACCGTATTTTCACATCCGGGCTGGTGGCGTGGCCCGGCGTGACCCACATCGCCGATCGGAACTTCGCGCCGGTCATTGCGGCGGCCCAGGCGGCGCCCGGTTTTGCGGCGGACGGACCCGACGACACCATCTGGGTGGGTTTCGGCCACCACACCGTGCTCGGCGTGGCGGACAAGGTGATCGATGCCGTCCAGAAGGGCGCCATCCGACACTTTTTCCTCATCGGCGGTTGCGACGGCGCCAAGTCCGGGCGGAACTACTACACCGAGTTCGCCCAGTCGGTGCCGAAGGATTGCATGATCCTCACCCTGGCCTGCGGCAAGTACCGGTTCAACAAGCTGGAGTTCGGGGACATCGGCGGCATCCCGCGCCTGCTCGATGTGGGTCAGTGCAACGATGCGTTCTCCGCGGTCAAGATCGCCGGCGCGCTGGCGGCGGCCTTCAAGACGGACGTGAACGGCTTGCCGCTGTCCCTGATCCTGTCCTGGTACGAGCAGAAGGCCGTGGTGATCCTGCTGTCGCTGCTGCACCTGGGCATCCGCAACATCCGCCTGGGCCCGACGCTGCCCGCCTTCGTGACGCCGGATGTTCTCCAGGTTCTGGTGGACAAATTCGCCATCCGCCCCATCGGGACCGTGGAAGAAGACCTGGCTGCGATTCTGGGCGCGGCGCCGACGGCCTAGCACTCAGACACGGGTACATCCGGTCCCGGCCCATTCGGACGGGAGCGGGCATCCGCACTCCACCGCCGGGGTTGTCCCCGGCGGTTTTTTTTGAAAATGATTGCCTCGCCTGACCATCATCGCTATCATGACTGGGTGTGCACGACTCGGCCTGCCCCATGCGTTTCCGGATTCCAACCAGGGAGATACGGTCATGAGCATGACCCCCGTTGATCCGTCTTCCGCCGCACCCGATCTCCAGGCGCTCCTCGATTTCGAATTCAAGCCGTTCGCCGAAATGACCGACGCGGACTACCACCGCATCGGTTTCCGGTCCGGTCTCGAGATCCACCAGCAGCTCCTCACGGACAAGAAACTCTTCTGCCGATGCCCCGCGGGCAGATACAGCGACCACTACCACGCCGAGGTCCTCCGGCACATGCGCCCGACGCTGTCCGAGCTCGGTGAGTACGACGGCACCGCCCTGATGGAGTTCAAGACCCACAAGGAGATCATTTACCGGATCAACCGCAACACGGTCTGCACCTACGAGATCGACGACACGCCGCCGTTCGAGCTCAACGAGGAGGCGCTCGAGATCGCCCTGGGCATCGCCATGCTGTACCGGTGTTCCATGGTGGACGAGATCCACATCGCCCGCAAGCAGTATCTCGACGGCAGCATCCCCACCGGTTTCCAGCGGACGACCATCGTCGGCGTCAACGGCCGGATCCCGTTCAAGGACCGGGAGGTGCGGATCGTCCAGCTCGGGCTCGAAGAGGACGCCTGTCGGGAGGTGAGCGACGTCGGCCACCGGCGGGTGTACCTGACCGACCGCCTGGGCATGCCCCTCATCGAAACGGTCACCGGGCCGGACATGCGCACGCCCCTCGAAGTGGCCCAGGTGGGTGAGATCTGCCGCCGGCTGGTGCGCAGCACCGGCTGGGTGCGCACGGGAATCGGCGCCGCCCGGCAGGATGTGAACGTCAGCGTCACCGACGGCACGCGGATCGAGATCAAGGGCGTGCCGCGCATCCCCAACATCCCGCTGCTGACCTACCACGAGGCGATGCGCCAGTGGAGCCTGCTGCGGCTGCGGGCCGAGCTGCACCGGCGCGGCGTGACCGCGGCCACCTTCGCGACCCGGACGATGGAGGTGACCCGTAGCCTCCGCAAGACACGCTTCCAGCCCATCCGGACGGCCATCGCCGAAGGGAAGGTGGTGTTCGGCGTTAACCTGGTGGGCTTCCGCGACCTGCTGCGCTGGCCCACCCAGACCGACACCGCGTTCTCCCGGGAGATTTCCGACCGCGTGCGGGTGATCGCGTGCCTGACCACGCTGCCCAACATCGTGCACAGCGACAGCCAGAGCGAGACGCTGGCGGCCGCCGAGTGGCACGAGATCAAGAAGGCCACCGGTGCCGGCGACAATGACGCCGTCGTCGTGGTGTGGGGCCCGCCCACCGACGTCGAGACGGGCGCCCGGGAGATCGCCATCCGGGCGCGCGAGGCCACGGTGGGCATCCCGTCGGAAACCCGTCAGGCCCTCCGGGACGGGACCAACGGCTTCGAGCGGATCCTCCCCGGTCCCGACCGCATGTACCCGGACACCGACCTGCCCCCCAAACGCATCGCCGGCGAGCGGCTGGAGCGGATCCGCCGGAACCTGCCGGCGTACTACTGGACGCGCGAGGCGTGGTGCCGGACATTGGGGGTGCCCGAGGACGTGGTGCGGCCCCTGGCCATCTCGCCGCAGTGGGAGCTGTTCGAGAAGGTCGTTCGGGAGTGGGGGCTGCCGCCGGTCCTGGTTGCCGTGGCCCTCATCCAGCTGCCCAAGCGGCTCAAGCGGAAGCGCCTCTCGACGGCGCGGCTGACAACCGACGATTTTGAAGGAATCCTGACCGCGCACCGCGGCGGCCGGCTGGCCCGCGAAGGAATTCTGCCCGCCCTCGCCCGAGCGGCCGAAGCCGGACGATTTGAACCCGGACAGCTGCCGCCGCCGCTGCCGGCGGACGGCGTCGAGACGGCGATCACCCGCAGCCTGGCCCGCGTCAAGGAGCTGGCCGTCCCCACACCGGCGCAGCGGTTCCGGACGGCCATGGCTCTGGTCATGCGGGAGTTGGACGGACGCGTGCCTGGCGCCGGGGTGGCCGGGCGCCTCGCGGCCCGGCTGCAGGAGGATATCCATGAGCGCTGACGACAGCTACAAGGGTTACCGCGGCGAAGCCTTGGCCGCGTTGAAAAATTTCAACGCCATGGTCTGGAGCGACGTCGAAGTCCACAGCTCACAGGGCGTCTTCACCGGCATCATCCTGCCCCGTTCGGAGACCGCGGACCCATACCATGTCGTGCTCAAGCTCCGCAACGGGTACAACGTGGGCATCGCCGCCGGCGGCATCTCGAACATCGTCATCGCCGGCCGGAAGGAAGCCCACTACAAGATCCCCGAGAAGGACTTCCCCTTCGATCCGAAGAAACCCCGGGTCAAGCTCCTGGGCACCGGCGGCACCATCGCCAGCCGACTGGACTACCGCACCGGCGCCGTCATCCCGGCCTTTTCACCCGGTGAACTCTATGGATCAGTCCCCGAACTGGCCGACATCTGCAACCTGGAAACCGAGAAACTCTACGGCGTGTTCAGCGAGAACATGGGGCCGGAGCAGTGGCGGGGCACCGCCGAAGCCATCGGCCGCGAAATCGCCAAGGGGGTCCAGGGCATCGTCATCGGCCACGGCACCGACACGATGCACCACACCGCCGCCATCCTCTCGTTCATGGTCCAGGACTCGCCGGTGCCCATCGTGATGGTGGGGTCGCAGCGCTCCAGCGACCGGCCGTCGTCCGACGCGGCGCTGAACTTGATGCACAGCGTGAAGGCCGCCGCCGAGGGCGACCTGGCGGAAGTGATGGTCTGCATGTTCGGGCCCACCTCCGACGAGTACGGCCTGCTCCACCGGGGGACGCGCGTGCGCAAGATGCACTCCAGCTACCGGTCCACGTTCCGCACCATCGGCGACATCCCGCTGGCCATGGTCAGCCGGGAGAAAATCACCCCCCTGCGCCCCGACTACAAGCCGCGCCGGCGGGACCGGAACGTGACCATCAACACGGCGTTCGAAGAGATGGTGTCCATCGTCTACTACTATCCCAACATGCGGCCGGACATCATCGACTCGCTCATCGACAACGGCTACCGGGGCATCATCATCGCCGGCACCGGGCTCGGCCACGTCAACAAGCCGCTCTACCCGGCGCTGAAGCGGGCGAAGGAGAAGCAGATCGCCGTCTATATGACCGTGCAGACGCTGTGGGGCTACGTCCAGATGTACGTCTACGACACGGGGCGCGACATGATGGAGCTGGGCGTCGTGCCCATGGCCAACATGCTCCCCGAGGTGGCGTACGTGAAACTGGGCTGGGCGTTGGGGCAGACGAGCGACCTGGCGGAAGTCCGGCGGATCATGTACACGCCCATCGCCGGGGAGATCACCGAGCGCGAGCCCTGCAACGGCTACCTCGTCTTCCAGGGCGGGATCCCCGAAGTGGAGGAGTTCATCTCCCGCTATCACCGTTGACGGAACCGCTCGCCGGACCGCGGGCGCACCGGCCGCACATCGCGAGTCCAGGGCCGGTTGCGACGGCAGCCTGAATCCATCTGAGCCGGATTGAATCTGTTGTTCCTGAACCGGGCGCCGCCGCGCCCGGCAAGGAGGATCTTATGATGAAAAAAGGCACCATCCTGTTCGCGATGCTGGCTGCTCTGTCGCTGCTGGCGCCGGCGCTTCGCGCCCACTGCGAGATCCCGTGCGGCATCTACGGCGACGAGCTGCGGGTCCAGGCGATCGCCGAGGACATCGATACCGTGGAGAAATCCATGCAGCAGATCGTCCAGCTCTCGGCGCAGGGAGAGAAGAACTACAACCAGCTGGTGCGATGGGTCGTGAACAAGGAGACGCACGCCGGCTACATTCAGGAGACCGTCGCCCAGTATTTCCTCACCCAGCGAATCAAGCCTGCGGATGCGACAAACGCAGAAGCGCACGCCCGGTACATCCGGCAGCTGACCCTGTTGCACGAACTGCTCGTCGTGGCGATGCAGGCCAAGCAGAGCACGGATCTGAGCCGCGTGGCGCGATTGCGCGAGCTGCTGGAAGCGTTCCGCAAGGCCTACTTTGGCGAGTCGACGGCCCACGGCCACAGTCACTGACAAGTTGTCCGTAATAACGATATATTTGAATCGAGATCCAAATACGGGATCCACTGTAAACAGTGTTGCATCCGTGTGTTCGGCGAGAGGCCGCTGGTTGATGTTTCCACTTGACCTGTATTGGGAAAACAGTATAATTAAAACTGTTTGAAACATTCTCCATACCCTCCCCAATCCACCTTATGGTGACGGCTGCCCTGGTACCCACAGGGCAGTTTTTTAGTTGATTCGCAAAGCTTTTTCGGCTAACGTGGCCTCGCCTGAAGGTGTCGGATCCGCCCCGCACATGTTCGGATCCGGCTTGGCGGTATGCGACGACCCGGTCGATACCGGCGAATCTCGAAGGGCATCCGACGGTCATGATCTATTTAATGATTTTCGCCTTCGGCATCGTGGTGGGCAGCTTCCTGAATGTCTGCATCTACCGGGTGCCCCGCGAACGCTCCATCGTCACACCCCGTTCAGCCTGCCCGGACTGCGGTCAGCCCATCACCTTCTATGACAACATTCCCATCCTGAGCTTTCTGATCCTGCGCGGGCGATGCCGCCGGTGCGGCGCCGCCATCTCCTGGCAGTACCCCGTGGTCGAGGCGCTCAACGGGTTGCTGTGGATCGCCGCCTATCTGGGGTGGGGCTTGACTCCGTCGGCGCTGCTCTACGCCGCCTTCGGCAGCGCGATGCTCGTCCTGGTCTTCATCGACGCCCAGCACCGCATCCTGCCACACGGCATCACCATGGGCGGCTGGATCGTCGGGCTGGTCACCGCCCCGTGGCAGGTGATCCATCAGTACGAAGCACCGAACGTCGCCCGGCTGCTGGGCCTGCTGGGCGTGCTAACGGCGGACGAGCGGATCCTCGCCTGGATCGGATCGCTGGTCGGCTCGCTGCTGGGCGCGGGGATGCTGCTCGTGGTGGCCGTCGGCTACTACCTGGTCCGCCGGGAAGAGGGCATGGGGCACGGGGACATCATCCTCATGGGCCTGGTGGGCGCGGTACTGGGTTGGGGGCGCACCCTGCTCACGGTTTTCCTGGGATCATTGCTCGGGGCGGTGGTGGGCTTGGTGCTCATCCGTCGAGCCGGCGGCAGCCGGAAATATGAAATTCCGTTTGGGACCTTCCTGGGCATCGCCGCGGTCTTTGCCCTGTTCTTCGGGGAAGCTCTGCTCAACTGGTACTGGAGCCTGCTGTGAGCGGCGGCATGCCTCCGCGGCACACAATCTACATTTTAGGCGGAATCGTCACGCTGGCCATCGTGTCGGCGGTGGCGATGAACGCGTTTCTCACTCTCCACGTGCACAAGGTTCAGACCGAGCGCAATGACGCGCTCCGGGCGGCGAAAGTGGGCCGGGTGATCACCCAGCTGCAGCTGGTCATGCATTCCCCGCTGACTCGCCAGCAGCGCCTGATCCGGCTGCAGGGGATCTACGAGCGGGAAGGTCTGTACCTGCTGCAGATCCGGGACCCCGAGGGCGTCACGCACTTCGGCCAGTCCACGATCAGCATCGCGTCGGGGATCGCCGACAAACTGTCACTCGATGCGTTGCTGGCCGCGCGCCCCGCTCCGGATCAGGTGCTGTTGGAAGCGCTCACCGTTGTGCACCATGGCCAGATCCCGGTGATTCTGGCCCGGGCGATGCTGTACGCCGACGGCCTGAAACCGTCCTTCCTGGTGTTTCTGCTCATTCAGGATCCGGAGCCGCCGCTGATGGGGACGTTCGAGCAGTTCGCGGTGCTCTTCCAGACGATCGCAATCCTGGCGCTGCTGGCGCTGGGCTGGTACCTGCTGCGCCGTGCCGTCCGCCCCTACGAATCACTGGTTCGTGAGATCCGGCACTCGTCCACCGGGCTGAAGCCCGCGTCGGAACCTTACGCCGACGAGGTCTCGGTCCTGGTGGGTTCGTTCAAGGATGTGATCCGCCAGCTGCGCGACAAGGAACGGGAGTTGCAGACCCTGCACCAGCAGGCCACCCAGCGGGCGGATTTGTCCGAACGGCGTGTGCGCGATGTATTCCGCTGCCTGCCGCTGGCGATCCTGTCGCTGGACGCGCGCGGCGTGTTCCAGGAGTGCAATCCCGCCCTGGAGGAGTTGCTGGGCCGACGCCGGGTGGCGTTCACGAACCAGTCGTACCGGGAGATCTTTCAGGATCAGCCGGAGATCCGCGCGACGATCGATGCCGCGTGGGGTGCCCAGCAAAACCTCACCCGCCGCTTGCTGAAGATGTCGGTGCCCGGCAGCGAGGAGCCGGAGCGGACGGTCAGCCTGTCGCTGTTCCCGCTGGGAGGCGCCGAGGGAGTGGTCGGCGTGATCGAAGACGTCACCGGGCCGATGCAGCTCCAGGAACGCCTGCGCCTGCAGGAGAACCTGGCCGCCCAGGGCGAGATGGCGGCGGGCATCGCCCACGAGCTCAAGAACGCACTGTCCACCATCAGCGGCTATGCCCAGATGCTGTTGGGCAATGCCCGGCCGGGCGCGGAACAGAAACGGGCCGCCGCGCTGGTTCAGGAGGTGGAGGAGATGGCCCGGGTGATCACCGACTTTCTGGAATACGCCCGGCCAATGCCGCTGGAGCACCGGCCGGTTGCGCTGGACGGCGTGATCGCCGAACAGTTGGATTTGTTCGCCGAGCGCCATCCCGACATCGAATTCCGCCGCCAACTGATTCCCTGCTCGGTCTCGGGCGAGGAGCACCTGTTGAAGAAGGTGATGCACAACCTGCTGCTCAATGCGATCCAGGCGCTGGAGAAATCAACCGTGAAACGGGTGGAAGTCCGGTTGGAGGCTCTGTCAGGCCAGCTGGTCCGGGTATGGATCGAGGATACCGGGCCCGGCATCGACGCCAAGGCGTTGGGGCGCATCTTCACGCCGTTCTTCACGACGCGGCCCGGCGGCACCGGGATGGGGTTGGCCGTTGTCCACAAGATCGTGGCCCTGCACGGGGGGGCGATCCGCGTCCAGTCGGAGCCCGGCCGCGGCACCGGTGTGGAGCTGGATCTGCCCGTGCCGCCGCCGGCCGAATGATCAGTCAGTCCGCTGGCGGGATTACTGCTGGAAGCTGTACGGTTTCTTCTGCTTGCCCACCTGGTCGTAATAGGGTACCGCGTTCCGCCACCAATTGTGGCGGGTCCGGAAATCACCCATGAACCGCCTCGGAAAAAACATCACGTTGTCGAGACCGGTGTTCAGGCCGCAGGTGGACAGGATCGGCCCGGAGACCAGAAAGTAATCCAGGCAGCCGTCGCCGTTATAGGACCAGTAGGGCGGGGTGTAGCGACCGTCCAGCACGCGGGGGTTATAGCCGTAGTAGTAGTAGTAGGGGGAGGGATAGAATCCGGCGGAGTCCGACTCCAGGAAGGAGTAGTCCTTCCGGCCCGCGGCATCGGGGCTGACCCCGTCGGCGTCGGTCAGTTCAAAGTGGTTGCCCAGGATGCTGATGCCGGAACTGAGGGTCAGCCGCACCGGGCCGGAATTGGCATGGTCCGGAACGATCACCACCGCCATGTTGTCCTGCCAGAGCATGAGCCGGGCGCGGGCGCCGTTGAACTCCACGAACCCGGGCGCGGACACGTTCTTCATGTTCTCGGCCCACACCCGGTTGGCATCACCGAGCGCGAACCCGCGTCCCTTGATGATCACCGTGGTGCCGGGAGGGCCGGAGTCCGGGAATATCCCTTCGATGGCGATGCGGGCGTCGGCGGCCGACACCGCCGTCACGAGCAGGATCATCAAACCGAGGAAGAGAACACTCTTTTTCATCAAATCCTCCGCGAGATCAAATTCCACTGTATTATCGCACCAGCCGGCGAAAAGTTGCGTGTAAAAAAGCCCGGCCCGGAAGGTCCGGGCCGGGCACACACAGAGCCGGGGATCGGCTGACGGATCAGTAGACCATCACCCGAACCGTATCGCTGGCGACGCCGCCCTTGCCGTCAAAGACCTGGAGGCTGAAGACGTACGTGCCGGTGACAGTGACATCGAAGGTGGTGACGGCGCTGGTAGGCGCCGACAGGGTAACGACCGGCCCGTCCAGCTGCTGCCACAGGAAGGTCAACGGATCGCCGTCGGGATCGTACGATGTCGAGCCATCCAGGCTGTAGGTGCCGAGGCGACGGCTGATCTGATCGGAGCCGGCATAGGCGACCGGCGGCGAGTTGGGCGTGATCACCTGAACAACCGCATAGGCCAGAATTTCCGCGCCGCTGCTGCTGGTGGCGATCAGCGTGTAGGTGGTACTGGCCGTGGGCGCGACCATCAGGCTGCCTTCGGCCTGGACCGCCCCGATGCCCTCGATGCGGACGGCGGTGGCGTTGCTTACCTTCCAGCTCAGCCGGGACTGCTGGCCGGGACTGATCTGGGTGGGTTCGGCGATGAAGAACAGGATCTGCGCGTCGGCGACGGTGATGACCACCGTGGCCCGGACTTCCTGCCCCGGTGCACGGGCGATCAGCACGTATTCCTGCGTGGCCGCCGGCGCCACATAGGTGGTTCCCTCGGTGGACACGGGGCCGATGCCCTCGATTTCCACCGACTCGGCGTGCAGGACCTTCCAACTCAGGCGGGACTGCTGGCCGGGGCTGATCACCGCCGGGTCGGCCAGGAAGAACAGGATCTCGACGTTCTCGATCTTCCGGGTGGTGACCACGACGTCATCCACCGCGTAGGCGGCGCCGGTGTCGGTCACGCGCAGCCGGAACACGTACACATGTCCGGACTCGGCGGTGAACGACGGGGTGGCGGTGTTCGCGCCGCTGAGCGAGACGGCGGGGCCCTGGACCTGGGTCCAGTGGAAGGCGATGGCGTCGCCGTCCGGATCGTAGGACGCGGTGCCGTCCAGAGCGATCACACCGGCGGGCACATCGATCTGGTCGGGGCCGGCGTTGGCGATGGGCGCGTCGTTGCCGGTGCGGGCCATCCGGGTTCGGACGTCGTACTTGAGGCGGGGCACATCCACCGGCACCACCTCGGCCACCTCGCCGCGGATCGGCTGTTTCCAGGCGCCGTAGCGGATGCCGGCGGCGTAGCGGCCGGTGGTCTCGTCGCTGAGCATGGATTCGTTCCAGCTGCCTTCGACGAACCAGCTCCAGTTGTCTCCCAACGGCCGCAGCAGGCGCACCAGTCCGCCCGCCCGGCTGGCCAGCTCGCCGCGATCGATGTAGCCCACGTTCCCCTCGAGCATGAACCGGGCCGGTAGGTCAACCTGGGCGGTGACGCCGTACTGGTTCAGCGTGTTCAGGTAGGTTTCGCGGAACACGTGGTTCGAGATGTAGTCGCGGTCGATCACGCTCTCACCGAGCAGACCCTGGGTGGCGAATCCGCCGACGGAGCCCCAGTCGAACAGGTACTCGGCAATCACGCTGCCCTGGGCCAGGGTGCCGCCGTCGGCATAATCGTCCAGCTCCACGCGCTTGAGCGAGGCGAACGCGCCGGCCTGGAACCGCTTGTACCGCGTGACCAGGCCCAGGTCGAACTGGAACTCCTGCCGTTCGGGATACAGCAGGTATTCGCCCTGGCCTTGCAGCGCCAGGCTCGGGGTGAAGCGGTGGAAGTAGCGGGCGCTCACGCTGCCGGTGAGGTCGCCATCTTCGGTGGCTCCCAGATCAAAGCCCAGCAATCCCAGGTCGCCCCACGCCATCTTCAACGGCGCGGCGGGCGCCTCGGCCAGAGCCGGTGTGGCCACCGGGACCGGCGGCGGGAGCGGCGGCGGTACCGACTTGGCCTGATCCCGCATCCGGGCGAGCTCATCTTCGAGCCGTGCCTGACGGTCCCTGAGCTGCTGGAGCTCGCCGAGGATCTTGTCGAGGTCAGCCAGTTTGTTCAGGATCGCGTCCTGCTTCTGGCCCAGCTCGGCCAGCTTGTCCTTGCAGGTGTCCTGCTGCAACTGCTGGATCACGCCGCTGATGGGCACGTCGCGCTTGAGGATTTCCTTCACGCCGTCCTTCATCCGGTACAGCGTGAACACCACCCGCCGGTTGATGAACCGGCCTTCGGGCGTTTCGTTCTCGGCCTTGGGTTCGCGTCTTCCTTTGCCGGTAACTTCCACCTGATCAGGGCGGGCGCCGTATTTGACCAGGAAGTCGCGGACCGCGGTCGCCCGCTTGATGGCCAGCTGGTCATTGTAGCGGTCGGACCCCACGACGTCGCAGTGCCCCTCGACCAGCAGGCGGAGATCGGGACTCTTGCCGAGGAGGTCGGCCACCTCGAGCATGGACGGGAATCCGTCCACAAGGACAGATGAATTGAAGACGAAGTTGACTTCCTCCCAGTCGTTCTTGTCCACCGGCAGCGCCCAGGCGCCCAGAACCAGCAGAACGAGCAGGCAGGACCACGTTGAACGTTTCACAGCTCCTCCTTATGCCAATCAAAGATAGTGCGGTTTCAACCCGAACAAAGGGAATTCGTGTCGTATACTAAGGATGCAACAATCGAGTCGATGTCGTAGAAACGTGCTGCTGTCCGCAAACGAACATTCGCACAGTATTTGCGATATTTTAGTCAAAGGAGGCCGGGTTTGTAAATGATTCGTGAAAAAATCCAACAAGCAGTCGGCATCATGCAGGAGTTGAACATTGACGCCTGGCTGATCTTCGGCCGCGAGTCGCACACGTCGACGGATCCGTGCGGGCCGCTGGTCGTGGGCGCCGGTTATACCTGGGCCTCCGCGTTCATCATCACCCGGACCGGCCGGACCATCGCCATCGTCGGCAGCCTGGACGCCGCCGAGATCCAGAAGCGGGGCGACTACGCCACCGTGATCACCTACGTGGGCGGGGTGCGCGATGCGCTCCGGCAGACGCTGACCGAGCTGGATCCGGCCACCATCGCCATCAATTACTCCTATGACGACGTCATGGCCGACGGACTGTCCCACGGTATGTACCTGCTGTTGGTGCGAAACCTGGAAGGGACACCGTACCCGGACCGGCTGGTGCCCTCGGAGCGCCTGATTGCCGCCTTGCGGGGCCGCAAGTCGCCCGAAGAGGTGCGCCGCATCCAGCGCGCCGTGACCGAGGCGGAAAAGATCTTCCAGGCGGTGACCGGCTTCATCCGGCCGGGCCGGACGGAACGGCAGATCCACGAGTTCGTGCTCCAGCGGGTCCGGGAAACGGGCTTCGAGCTGGCCTGGGACGAGGTGCACTGCCCCGCCGTGTTCACGGGTGTTCCGGATCATGGCGAGGCGCACACCGGGCCCACTGACAAGGCCGTGGAGCGGGGGCATGTGATCAACATGGATTTCGGGCTGCGCGTCGACGATTACGTGTCCGACCTCCAGCGGACCTGGTACGTTCTGCGCGAGGGCGAGCACGAACCGCCGGAAAGCGTCCGGCGCGGATTCGACGCCGTGGTGGGCGCGATCGCCCGCGCCGCCGAGGCCCTGAAGCCGGGGGTGGAAGGCTGGCGCATCGACGAGATCGCCCGCAACCACATCATGGCCTGCGGCTTCGACGAATTCAAGCACGCGCTGGGGCACCAGGTGGGTCGCTCGGCCCACGACGGCGCCGGCCTGCTCTGTCCGCGCTGGGAGCGTTACGGCCAGCTCCCGTATCTGAAGCTCGAGGCGGGGCAGGTCTACACTCTGGAGCCGCGGGTGCACATCGCCGGCCACGGCGTGGCCACGGTGGAGGAGATCGCGGTGGTGACGCCCGAGGGCGGCCGGTTCCTGTCGTCGTTTCAGCGGGAGCTTTGGATTATCCAGTGATCCGTCGAGCGAGCTCGGCCATGGTGTGCGCGAATGGACCGGCGATGAAGTGATCGGTCAGGCCGTCGGTGAGCGTCGTGGGCCGGACATTGAGCTCCACGATCGTGGCGCCGGCCGCCTTGGCTTCATACGGGATAAGGCTGGCGGGCGCCACCTCGGCCGAGGTGCCCGCCACCAGCAGCACCCCGCATGTTCGGGCCAAGGCGAAGGCGTCCGTCAGCGCCGCTTCGGGAATCGCCTCGCCGAAAAACACGAAATCCGGCTTGAAGATGCGGCCGCAGGCGCAACGCGGCACGGGGAGGGCGCGTACGGACGGGTCGTCGGTGGGGCACATCCGCCCGCAGCCGAGACAGACCAGCCGCCGCAGGCTGCCGTGAAACTCCACCACGCGGCGGGAACCGGCGGCCTGGTGCAGGCCGTCGATGTTCTGGGTGATCACCGCGTGTAGCACGCCGGCCGTTTCCAACTCGGCCAGGGCCCGGTGACCGGCGTTAGGCTGGACGCCGCCGTAGCTATCCAGGAGCTCGCGGACGAATGTCCAGACCTTCTCCGGATGTCGCTGGAACGCGGTCAGCGTGGCGTATTCCGCCACGTCATACCGATCCCATAATCCGCCGGGGGAACGGAAGTCGGGCAGGCCCGATTCCACCGACACGCCGGCGCCGGTGAACGCCAGATTGAATCGGGATCTTCGGAACGCGTTCGCGGCGCGATCCAGGATCTCTCCATCGTGCATACCTGCCTCCGCGGTCGCAGACGCCGACCGCCATGATATCGAAAATTAGCCCCGGGCGGCAACCGGGATCCGCCGTCGGCCGGAAACGCCGGCCCGGCCGCGTTGCAACAGGCGGGGCTTTCCAGTATACTGCCCGGGGACACGGACGATGACGCACGCACCCACGCCACTGGCCGACCACCACAACCGGCTCATCAATTACCTCCGGATCTCGATCACCGACCGGTGCAATTTCCGCTGCCAGTACTGCATGCCGGCGGAAGGCATTCCGTTGCTGAACCACGCCGACATCCTGACCTACGAGGAAATCCTGCGCTGCGCGCGGATCGCCGTCTCGCTGGGCATCCGGAAAATCCGGGTCACCGGCGGCGAGCCCCTCGTCCGCCGGGGCGTGGTGCCCCTGCTGGCCGAACTGTCCCGGCTGTCCGGCCTTGCCGACCTCAGCCTGACGACCAACGGCGCGTTGCTGGGGCAATATGCGGCGTCGCTTCGGGCCGCCGGCCTCCACCGGGTCAATGTCAGCCTGGACACGTTGCGGCCGGAGCGGTTTGCGGCCATCACCCGACAGCCCGCCCTGGCGAGCGTGCTCGAAGGCATCCGAGCGGCTGAGGCGGCCGGTCTGAATCCCGTCAAGCTCAACGTGGTCACCATGCGGAGCGTCAACCTGGACGAGATCGCGGATTTTGCAGCCATGACGTTGCACCATGCCTTTGAGATCCGCTTCATCGAACTGATGCCCGTGGGGGGCCACGCCTATTGGGATCCCGCCCAGCTGGTGACGGGCGAGGAGGTGCTCCGGATCCTCAACGAGCGCTACGAACTGGCGCCGCTGGATGACCCGGCGGGGGCGCCGGTGTCCGACCGCCTCTTCCAGATTCGGGGCGCGGCCGGGCGGATCGGACTGATCAGCCCCATGACCGACCACTTCTGCCGGCGCTGCAACCGGCTTCGCCTGACCCCGGACGGCAAGCTCCGCACCTGCCTGTTCCACGAAGCGGAAGTGGATCTGCGCCGGCTGCTGCGGGCGGGCATCGACGATGAGGCGCTGGCCGGCGTGTTCCGGTCGGCGGCGGCCCAGAAGCCGGCGGGGCCGGCGGGTGTCATCGGCGGTGTGTGGAAGTGCACGTCGGCCATGTCCCGCATCGGCGGGTGACCGGCTGGTTTAATCTCCGTGGCGAGGAAGGGCGCGTGGATTTTTTGAAGGAGGCGCTGGTCAGGGCGGTTCGGCTGATCGTCACGGGTGACGCCGACCTCTACAGCGCGCTCTGGATCTCGCTGACGGTCAGCCTGGCGGCCATCACGGCGGCCACGCTGTTCGCGGTGCCCGCCGGATTCGCGCTGGGCACCTGCCGGTTTCCCGGCCGCCGGATCATCCTGACGATCTGCCAGACCCTCATGGCGGTGCCCACCGTGGTGGTGGGCCTGTTGTTGTACGCGATGCTCTTTCGTCAGGGCCCCCTCGGTTCGCTGGGTCTGCTGTTCACGCCGACCGCCATGGCCATCGGTCAAACGGTGCTGATTCTTCCCCTGCTGGTGTCCCTGATCAGCGCGGCGTTGGAGCAGGCGGATCCCCGACTGCGCGAGGAAGCCTGGTCGCTGGGCGCAGGTCGCCGCCAGCAGCTCTGGCTGCTTCTGCACCACTGCCGGATCCCGCTGGCCGTGGCGGTGTTCTCCGCCCTGAGCCGGGCGATCTCGGAGGTGGGCAGCGCGATGATGATTGGCGGGAACATCCGCGGCTACACCCGGAACATCACGACGGCGATCGCCCTGGAAACCAGCAAGGGGGAGTTCGCCCTCGGGATCGGGCTCGGATTCATCCTGCTGGCGGTGGCGCTGGCGCTGAACGCCCTGAGCGTCATCCTGCGCCGGAGGTTCCGTGCTCTCTAGGATCACTCTCGATGACGTCGGTGTCCGCCGCAACGGATCGGAGCTGTTCCGCGTGCCGCAGCTGGCCGTCACCGGCGGCCGCATCCTGGCCATCCTCGGGGAGAATGGCAGCGGCAAGACCACGCTCCTCCGGTTGCTGGCGGGGCTGGAGCGCGATTTCAGCGGTGCCATCCGTTACGATGAGGCACCGCCGGCCGCCTATTTTCAGGGGCGCAACCAGCCGCGCGACCTGCTGCTGCTGGCGCAGGAGCCGGTGTTGTTCGACTTCTCGGTGGAGCGCAACCTGGCGTACGGCCTGCGCCTTGCCGGCTTGTCCCCGCGGGAGGCGCACGCGCGTGTCGCCGGCGTCCTCGGACGACTGAATCTGGAGGCGCTGGCGAAGCGACGCGCGACCCGGCTGTCGGGGGGGGAAAAGCGGCGGGTGGCCCTGGCCCGGGTGCTGGCGATGGCGCCGCGGTTCCTGTTGCTCGATGAACCCTTCGCCGACGTCGATCCCGTCAACCGGGAGCTGCTGGAAACCGTGCTGCTGGAACAGGTCCGGCAGCTGGGCGCGGCGGTGGTGTTCACGACCCACCAGGAAGAGATCGCGATCCGCTTGACGGACGAGATCGTCCAGATCGCCGGGCGCCGGCTGGTGCCGTATCATCCCCGGAACGTGCTGCGCGGCACGGCCAGCCAGGAAAACCGGCAGTTCTTCTTTCGGACGGGGAGCGTGACCCTGGAAATTCTGCCGTTCACCCGGCCGCCCGATCAGGTGCACATTCCGCCCACCGAGATCGTCGTCAGTCGCGAGGCCCTCCACAGCACCGCCCGCAATCAGTTGCGGGGAACGATCCGCGCCACACGCCAGCAGGACGAGGCGGCGGATATCACGGTGGATTGCGGGATCTGCCTGGAGGCCCGAATCACCCTGCGGTCGCTGCAGGAGCACCGGTTGGTGGTGGGGGACGAGGTCTACTTGAATTTCAAGACTTCGGCGGTTCGCTGGGTGTAATCGCCGGGTTTCATTGGAAAATCCGGCCTCAGGGCTGAACCACCAAGCGCTGTCCTACCCGAATGGTGTTGTCCGGCAGCTTGTTCCACTGGCGGAGTTGGGCCACCGTCACCTTGTGGTTCACCGCGATGCGATACAGTGTTTCGCCGGCCTGGACGCGGTGGATTTTCCGTCCGGCTGCGGCCGGCGCGGCGGGAGCCGGTACGACTGACGCGGCGGGAGCCGGTGCGGCCGGCGCGGCGGGGGTGACAATCGGCGCCGCATCGCCCGACGCGGCCGTATCCGGGGTTTCGGCGGGCGGCAGCTTCAGGCGAAAACCGGCGGGGAATGACAGCTTGGCGGCGGCCCGGGACCGGATCACGGCCGGGTTGAAATCCAGCATGACGTCGGCGGGGACCCGGTACTGCTTTTGCAGCTGGGCGAAGGTGGCGCTGCGGGAGAGGTGAATCTCGCGGAACTCCCAGGGCGACGCCTGGACAAGGTCGGGAAAATAGCGTTCCGGTTGCCGCAGGATCCGCAGCGAAGCCAAAAATTCCGGGTAATAGTTACGCGAGGCAAATCCGAACTGGCCCGAGGAGTAGTAGCGGATGATGGTGGGCGGGTCCGAACCCAACCGCTGTTGGGCCCGGAGAATGCCGTTGGTGCCATGATTGTAGGCCATCACCGCCAACGGCCAGCTTCCCAGCTTGCGGTGGGCGTCCCGCAAAAACTTGACGGCGCCGTAGGTGGCGAGCAACGGGTCCAGCCGTTCATCGAAATTTCGGTTGACGCGGAGGAACACACGGCCGGTGGAGCGGATGAATTGCCACACGCCCGTGGCGCCCTTGCGGGAACGGGAATCTTCCCGGAACGACGACTCGAAAAAAGGGATCGCCAGGATCTCTTCGGGGATTCCGTTGGCGCGGAAAATCGTCTGCATGTGCGGGTAGTAGCGCCCGGCGCGCCGCCAGCCGGCCGCGAACTCCTCGCGGATGCCGCGCTGCGACCGCAACCGGCCGGCCAGCTCGCGCAGCTCCGCGGCGGCGGGCGGGCGGCCCAGCCTGCCGCCGACAACGGCCAGGACCCGAGCCGTCGCCGGATCCGGCGGGTCGCCGGACTCGATGCGCCCGGCGGCATGGCGCAACAGTCCCTCCCAGTGTTCCAGGCGCGAGCGGACAGCCTGCTCCTGGGCTTTGGCGGCAGCCGGATCCCGAAGGAAATCGCCGTCGAGCTGCATGACTTCGTAGACCAGGCGCAGATCCTGGCGGTCGTGGATCAGTACCTGGTTCTGGCCCCAGCGCGTGAACACCTGCTCCCAGAAGTCCACCTGATCGCTCAAGCCGTTTTCGGAAAACAAGGCGTTTGCGGGCGCGGCCGGGATCGCGTGTGGCAGGAATAACAGGCAGACCGCCGCCACGAAGGCGACACCGATACGAAACCGGGGGCGGATTCGTCCGCCCCCGGCTGGGTGAGAGAACTTGATGTCGTGGATGACCAAGGTGGTCACGCCGACGGATCGGACGACCCGTTACTTCTTGACGGGCGGCTGCTCGGCCGGCACCACCGTCCGCGGACGCTGGCCGATGGGCACCGGCATGGGCGCCGACCCCGGTCGGCCGGGGGCCGCGCCGCCGCTGCCCACCTTGATGTCGTCGACCTTGTCCCAGTTGACCGTCACGTCGTATTTGGAACCCAGCTGGTTCCGGATCTCCTGGAGCTTGGCTTCACGTTTCTGGGTCATCAGCTTGCTGGTTACGGCTTTTTCGGCCTGGGCGAAATCCTGGGTCTGGGCCGCCTGCTTTTCCTCCAGCTTGATGATGTGGAATCCGAACTGCGTCTTGATCGGTCCCTTGACCTCGCCCGGATTCATGGTGAATGCCGCCTCCTCGAACTCCTTGACCATCCGGCCGCGGGAGAAGAATCCGAGATCACCGCCGCGCTCGGCGTTGCTCTTGTCCGTGGAATATTTTTTCGCCAGCTCGTTCCAGTCGGCGCCCTTGTCGAGCTCGGCCTTGACCGTGGCGGCTTCCTCCTCCGACTTGACCAGGATGTGCCGGGCATGAATGCGCTCGGGCGTCAGGAACTCGTTCGGATTGGCCTCGTAGTATGCGCGTGCTTCGGCGCTGGTCACCTGGAGCCCTTCGGTGGCCGTCTTCAGATATTCGGTGTACAGGATCCGCTCGGCGTAGGAATTGATCTTCTCCTTGATGTCCTCACGATCCATCAGCCCCTGGACCTTGGCTTCCTCGGCGAACACCATGCGGTCCACGATGTTCTGCACGTAGTCCTTCTTCCGCTGGGGATCGTTGAAATGGCTGACGAATTGGGGCGGGATGCGGGCGAACTCCGCCTCGATCTGGCCGACGGTCACGACGCGCGCCCCCATCTTGACCAGGATCTCCTTGGAGTGATCGGCGGCGGGCGCCGGTTCGGTTTTCGGCGCGGGCGGCTGTTCGGACTGCGCCCACACCCCGGCCGTGAGCACCACCAACGCCAGCAGGGTCATCCATCCAGCAGTCGTCTTCCTCATGGCAACCTCCTGAAAGAAAAAAGCAAATCGCTAATTTAGCGGATTTGGGTTCCGGGCACAAGTGAAAACATCCACCGGCCCGAGGCCGGCGCATTGCAAACCGGTTCGGGCATTGTTAGAATCACTGTGATGCCTCCGCGACGAAAAAAGACGAGCCTATCGTCCGAGGCGGCCTTCCGGCTGCCGGGTCCGCGGGAGTTTGGCATATTGGAAATCCTGTGGCGGGACGGACCGCTCTCCGTCGCCGAAATCCGGGCCCGGCTGCCCGATTCCCCCCCGCTGGCCTACACCACGGTGATGACCATGCTGGATCAGCTCCACCGGAAACATTTGGTGCTGCGGCGGAAAAGCGGCCGGGCATTCCAGTACACCGCCGGCGCGCAGCCCGAACAGGTGCGCCGGGAGCTGGCGGCGACGTTTCTGGCCAATTTCTTCGACTCCGACCCTGCGCGGCTGGCCGCCGCCCTGCCGGTGTCGGCCGCACCGCCCGACTCGCGCCGCGCCGGACGGCCACGCCCGTCGCGCCCCGCTCCGGGGGATGGCTGGTCGCGGGAACCGCTGCCCCCGCCGGCGCCGCCGCCCGTGGGACCGGACGAAGAAGACGACAGTTACTTGTTGTAAATTTCCGCCACGCCCGGTCGCCGGACAGGGTATAATCGGCCGCTGTTTGGCTGGAGGAATCGCCACAACATGAAAGCACTGATCCTGGCGGGCGGGAAAGGTTCGGAATTGCTGCCCATGACCGCCAACACGCCGAAGCCCATCGTGCCCGTGGGCAACATCCCCTTCATCTTTTACCAGCTGGACCGGCTGAAAAAGGCCGGCATCAAGGAAGTGATCCTGTCCCTGTCGTACCAGCCCCGCCATATCCAAGAGTTGCTGGGCGACGGCTCCAACTTCGGGTTGGTCATCCATTACACGGTGGAAGCCGTACCCCAGGGCACCGCCGGCGCGCTGCGCACGGCCGCCCCCCTGATCACCGGCCCCACGCTGGTGCTGAACGGGGACATCCTGACCGGGGTGGACCTGAGCCGGGTCATCGAACACCACCGCGAGCGCCGCGCTTTGGTGACGCTGGTGGAGGGCCGGTCGAATCGACCGGAACGGCTCGGTGTCATCCTCAAGAACCGGACCGGCCGCGTGACTGGATTCATCGAGAAGCCGCGCGACCATGAGCTTCAGGACGACTGGGTGAACATGGGCGTCTACGTCATGGAGCGGGAAATCCTGGACGCCATCCCGGCCGGCACCTATTACACCCTGGAGCGCGAGCTGTTCCCGGGGCTGATCGGACATGGCGCCAAAATCATCGCCCAGAAGACCGACGAATACTGGTGCCACATCGACAATCCCTGCTGCTATCTGCAGGCCAACTTCGATGTGCTGTCCGGACGCGTGCCGCTGCCTAAATTTTTCGGTCTGTTCGAGCCGAGACCCTTCAACCTGCCGGCGTCGAGCCGGATGGACGCGAAATCCTTCGTTCACGAGTCGTGCGTGATCAAGGAGAACGTTGTCATCGAGAACGCCGTGATCGGCGAAAAATGCCGGATTGAGGAAGGGGTGCAGGTCCGCGATTCGGTGATCATGAGCGGCAGCCGCCTCAAGAGCGGCGCCTACCTGCGCTACAGCGCGGTGGGGCGCAATTGTGTGCTGGGCGAGGCGGTGACCATCGGCAAGGGAGCGTTTCTGGGCGACAAGACCACCGTGGCCGACTTCAGCCGCATCTGAGGGGGCGGCTCCACCCCCAACCCGATGCAGGGAGGCGACAGGATGACGCACCGTCGGCGCCGGGCGGTTTCCGTGGCGGTCGTTGTGGGGGTTGTCACTGTCGGCCTGGCAACCTGGACCCGGGCCGCCGGATTCCGGCCCATCACCGTCAGGGAGATCTACAACAATCCGGCCTTCCTGTCCCGCGTGGTCGAATATCCGGTCTGGCGGGCCGACAGCCGTGAGCTGATTTGCCGGGTCAAAGACCCGGAGACCGGCCGCGCCGTGTACCAGGCGGTGGATCCGCTCACCGGCGAATGCCGGCTGGCGATGGACCCGGAGCAGCTGATCCAGAAGCTGTCGGGCTTGGCAGACCTCGCCCGAAAGGCGCAGCCGGAGGCTGCGGTAACGGGGGTGACCTTCTCGCCCGGTGGAGACCGGGCGCTCTTCCTGTTTCGCGGGGACATCTATGAGACCGAGCTGCTGAGCGGCGCGATCCGCCGGTGGACGATCACGCCGCAGGCGGAGTCCGAGGTCCGTTACAGCCCGGACGGCGCGAAAATATCATTTGTCCGGGACGACAATCTCTGGATCCTCTTCCGCGAAACGGGGCGGGAGGTGGCCGCGACGTCCAACGGCAGTCGCGCGGCAGCCTACGGTGTGGTGGACTGGGTCTACCAGGAGGAGTTCGCGCTCGCGCAGGGCTACTGGTGGTCGCCCGATTCGCGCGCCTTGGCGATCCTGCGGCTCGATCAGTCCAGCGTGGCGGAATATCCGCTCGTGGACTGGCTGCCGCAACATCCCGTCATCACGTTCCAGAAGTACCCCAAGGCCGGCGGCGCCAATCCTGTGGCGGCGCTCTTCTACTATCGCCTCGACGACGGCGAACTCCGCCAGCTGGCGGTGGGTGGCGTGCCGGACGTGTATCTGCCGCGGGTGGCCTGGACGCCCGATTCGCTGCACCTGCTCGTGCAGCAACTCAACCGGCGGCAAAACCGCCTGGAGCTGGTCCGAATGCTCCCGGCGGCGGCGACCTGGCAGGTGATCCTGACCGAACAGGATCCCTGCTGGGTCAATGTGCACGACATGTTGTACCCACTCCGCCAGCGGCGGGAATTCATCTGGGGATCGGAACGTGACGGCTTCCGGCATCTGTACCGGTACGACCTGGATGGCCGTCTGATCGGCCGGATCACCCGAGGACCCTGGATGGTGACCGAGCTGAACGGCCTGGATGAATCCCAGGGGATCGTCTATTTCACGGCGACGGAACACAGCGTTCGGGAACGCCACCTCTACCGGGTGGGCCTGGAGGGCGGGCCGCCGCGGCGGATGACCACGGATCCGGGCACCCACGACATCCTGGCCTCGCCCGACGCGACCCGCTACCTGGACGCATATTCCACGGATGCGACGCCGCCGGAATTCCGCATCGGCCGGCTGGCATGGCCGCTGTCGGGAAAAACGTTCCGGCGTCCCGATCCGGAGCTGCTGACGCCGTACGGTTTTTCGCATTGGGAATACCTGAAACTCCGGGCCCCCGACGGCGCCGAGCTCCACGCCCGGATCCTGAAGCCGCCGGATTTCGACGCCGCCCGGCGGTATCCGGTCCTGGTTTATGTCTATGGCGGGCCCCATGCCCAGGTGGTGGCCGACAGCTGGGCCGGCGCCTACTACCTGTGGCATCAGCTCATGGCCCAACGCGGCTTCGTGGTGTTCAGCCTGGACAACCGGGGTTCCGCCGGAAGGGGTAAGGCGTGGGAGAACGCGATCCATCGTCGTCTGGGCGAACAGGAACTCCATGACCAGCTTGTCGGGGTGGAATACCTCAAGACGCTGCCATTCGTGGATGCCCAGCGAATCGGGATCTGGGGGTGGAGCTACGGCGGTTACATGACCTGCCTGGCGATGACCCGGGCGTCGAATGTCTTTCGGGCGGGCGTCGCGGTCGCGCCGGTCACCGACTGGCTCGATTACGACACCATCTACACCGAACGCTACATGGATTTGCCCCAAAACAATCCGGACGGCTACCGCCAGTCCTCACCAGTCCACTTCGCCGGGGAGCTGACCGGACAGTTCTTCCTCGTGCACGGCACGGCCGATGACAACGTGCATCTGCAGAATACGGTTCAGTTGTCCCGACGGCTGATCGAGGCGGGCAAACCGTTCGAACTGATGCTCTATCCGCTCATGGAGCACGGCATCCGGAGCCCGGAGTCGCGGGTTCACCTGTTCGAGGCCATGATCGCCTTTTGGGAAACTCGGCTCAGGGAGTAGCCGGCGGCGATTTTTCAGATTGGAGAATCCGCCGGACCAAGTTGGCCAGGTCGTTGATCTTGTATGGTTTTTGCATGAATTCCACGTATCCCGACTGCAGGGCGCGACGGATCTTCTCGTCGGAGTCATAACCGCTGACCAGGATCACCCGCAGGTCCGCCCGAATGCGCCGAAGACAGCCGATGGTCTCCAGCCCGTCCATTCCGGGCATGACCATGTCCAGGATGACCAGGTCAAACCGCTCCGGGGCGGCCTGGATCATTCGGACCGCTTCCTGACCCGAGGCCACGGAATCCACATCGTAACCGAGCTCGGCCAACAAATCCCGCGCGACCTCCCGCACCATGTCTTCGTCATCGACCACCAGCACCCGCTCGTGCCCGCGCGGCATGAGCGTGGTGGTCTCGAGCGGGCGTTCGGCGCTGCTGGGAAACGGCCCGTCCGGCGCCAGTGCGGGAAGCAGGATCTGGATGGTGGTGCCGCGGTCCGGTTGGGCGCTCCAGAATATGTAGCCGCTGTGTTTCTTGATGGCGCCGTAAACCAGCGAGTCGCTGATGGACGCGTCGGCGGTGCCGCCGTTGGCGGTGAAGAACGGATCGTAGAGCTGGTGGAAGTATTGCTCCTCGACTCCGGTGATCGCGTCCATGATGCGAAGCCGGACGTAATCGCCGACCGGGACTTCAGGATGCAGCCGGAGAAATCCGTCGTCGGGCTGGAAGCGGTCCGTGATCAGCAGGATTTCTCCGCCGTGCGGCTGTTGAGCCTGTGAGCGGAGCAGGACCTCGGACAGGAACTGCTCCAGCATGCTCCGGTTGCCCTGAATCTGGATCGGCTTGCTGTCCAGCCGGACTTGGAGGCGGAGATCGGGGGCCAACACCGAGGCGAGCGTGGCCAGAACCGACTGGATGATCTCGTTCAGGTCCAGCGGCAGCAACGGCAGCTCCCGCTGCCGGGAGACAGACAGCAACTGGGCGATGAGGTCCGCGGCCCGGTGCGCCGAATGCTCTACGATCTCGATCCGCCGACGGTCTTCCGGTCCGTGCAGGTTCTGTTTCAACAGCTCCACGGCGGGGAGAATGGCCCCCAGTAGGTTGTTGAAGTCGTGGGCGATGCTGCCCGCCAATCCGCCGATGATCTCCATCTTGCGCGCGTGCTGGAGCTGCTGCTCGATCTCGCGTTGTCGGGTGATGTCGCGGCCGATGACCAACAGCCCCAGCGGCGGGCCGATCAGGCTGTGCAGGGGGCTGACGGCCAGCTCCAGCAGCAGCTCGCGGCGATTGAAGAGCATCGCCTGTTCCCAGCAGATGGATTCGCCGCGGCGGCAGCGGATGAATGTCCGGAACGCCTTGGTCCTGGACAAGCCGCGATTGAGGAACAGGCGGGTGAACGGCTTGCCCAGATCGTCCCGCGTGAAGCCGGAGATCTCGAAAAAGCGCGCGTTGGCGTAGGTGAGTATCCCCTTCCGGTCGATGGTGATGATGCACTCAGCGAGCGAGTTGAAGACGTTCTCGAGGAACTGCCGCGTCTCCTGGAGCGCAGCGGTGCGCTCGGCCACCCGCTGCTCCAGCTCCCGATTCCAGTCTTCCAGGCGGTTCTGAAGCAACTGGACCTCGGTCACCATCTGGTTGAAGGACTGGGCCAGCGTCCCGAATTCGTTGGCGCCCTCCAAATCGAAATGATGGTTCAGGTCGCCCGTGGCCAGCTTGCGGGCGCCGGCCAGCAGAGTGTCCATGGGTTGCCGGATCATCCGGGCCACCTGCTGCAGCCCGAGGTAGGTGACAACCAGGGCGACGAAAAACGACACCAGGATGAAGATGTGAATCTGGTGCAGGTGAGCGTACATGTTGTCCAGCGACAGGCCGGCGTGGAGGATGCCCCAACGAACCGTCGAGGGCTTGATGAACACGGGCGCCTGAATATCCAACACGTAATTCTGTCGGCCCCCGGGCAGCGCAATCAGGCCTTCGGTGAACGCAGTCTGCCGCAGGTATCTCAGCTCCGCGCCTCGGATTCGGAGGATCGCGTCCTGGTTCTCGCGATAGTAGTCGTTGCAGGCCGCCAGCGTCAGCTCCTTGTCGTAAACGGCCAAATAGAGGATGCCCTGTTGCTCGACCATGGTTTCCAGATAGCTGTAAATGGACGCATAGTTATACGTCACCAGCAACGGGGTGAAAGTGGCCTTGAGATTCCTCTCAAATTCCTCGCCGCGCTCTTGGGTTTCCGTCAGCAGGATGTCGCGGAACTGGTAGCGGATGAACACGGCTAGCAAAAACATGGCCATGAACAGGATCACAAAGGAAAAAAACAGATACCGGTTGTGGACGCGAGCGAAACGGCGGCGCAGCGAGTCGAGGATCTGCATATCGGCCTACCGGGGCACGGGATCAAACCAGATCTCCCCCAGGTTGAGGGAACAGATGCCGAATGGATTCAACCGCGCGCCCCGGACATGGGGCTGCAGCAGATAAGTCATCACGTAGCTCTCCAGCGGGATCAGGGGGACGGTTTCCTGCAGGCGGGTCTCGATGGATTGAATGATCCGGAGCTTGGCGTGGAGATTGGACTCCCGGTAGAGCCGGTCGATGAGGTCGTCGACCACCGGGTCTCGGTAACCGGCGACATTCTGTCGGGATTCGGAATGCAGCAGGTTTTCAAGGTACTGTTCGGCAATGGGGGTGTCGGCCGTCCAGGCCATGATGGTGACGTTGAAATTGCCGCGGCGGATTTCTTCCTGAAAATCGGTCCACGGGGTCTCCCGGCTGATGAGCGAAAACCCGAGCCGATGGGCCGTATCCGTCATCAAGCGGAAAAAATTAGGTTCACGCTGAAAGTCCAGGTAAACCATCGGCGGCGGCTCCCCGTCGCGGTTGCGGGATCGCTCCATATGCATGGCGGCGGCCGCCGGATCGAAAGCGAACCGTCCGGAAGGCGGACTGAATCCGAACATGCGCGCCGGCAGGAAGGATTCGGTGGGCTTGAGCGTCGGATGGCTGTGCGTGAGAAATTCCGTCCGGTTGAACGCGAGCGACACCGCCTTGCGGAAGGACGGATCGTCCGTGGGTGGGCGCCGGCAATTGAACACCAGCATCGAAGTGGTCAGTTGGGCCTGGACGAGTCGTTGCGCTTGCGGCATGAATCCGTCGTTCGGGGTGCCTGGATATGCGTCCATGATATCCAGTTGGCCCGTCTCGAAGAGACGTCGGTTGTACCTGCCGGAATATTCGGGCGACACGGTGAACCGCACCCGGTCGAGGTGGGGCGGCGATCCGTGAAAATGGTCATTGCGCTTCAGTTCGATTCGGTCGGCCTGAAACACATCGAGCATGAACGCGCCGGTGCCGATGAAGGGCGGCCGCTCGACCCTGCCGTCAAGCGGGAAATGCCGCCGGGGGACGATGCGGAGCTGGTCCATGGCCAGGATCTTGAGGAATTCAGGATAGGCGTGCCGCAGAACGATTTCCAGTGTGCGGGCATCGGGGGCGCTGATGCGGAAGCTGGGCCGGCCTTCGATGTACTCCTGGTCGATGAGGCGGGCCAGAATCAAGCCACTGCTGGCGGACTGACCGGCAACGGTCAGGCAACGCCGGAAGGTGTGCAGGACGTCCTCGATGTCCAGCGGGGAACCGTCGTGAAATCGAACCCCGGAGCGGAGAGTAAACGTATAGATGCGCCCGTCGGATGATATCCGCCACTCCTCCGCAAGGTCGGGCAGAACGTTCAGCGCGTCGTCGTATCGCACCAGCCCGTTGAACATGCTGGCGATGATTGTCGCCTCGTACACGTCGGTGACGTAGAGCGGATCCAGAGCGGACACGCCGGGGATGATCAGTCGGCATACTCCGCCCCGCTGCGGCACGCTCTTGGGCGCCGGTGGCTTGGGCGTCGCCTGCTGGCAGGCGGTGCTCAGCAGGATCAATCCGCCGCATGCCGCGGCCAGCCGGGCGCGCCACACGACCCGTCGGGAGAGCCGGGACCGGTGAAATCTGCTGCGTTCCATCTGTCTTGTATTATATACTGATTATGCTGAGTCCGACATCGAACCCGCGGTCAACGCATGCACGCTCAACATCTTGAGACCGTCCATATCGACTATTTCTCCGGTTCGCCGCTCCTCCGGCTGTACCACCAACTCTGTCTCAGCCAGCTCACCCAGATGCTGATCCATGAATTCAACAACGCGCTGACCTCGTTGAGCGGTTACGCGCAGATGGCCCTGGCGATCCGGCGCGAGGACATCCTGCTGAAAGCCGCCCATAACTTCAACGACGTGACGAACCAGTTGCATCAGCTGGTCCAGAACATCCACAACCTGACCCGGACCGATCTGGATGTGTTCGAGCCCATGGATCTCAAGCAGAGCGCCGTGCACGTGCACAAGGTGCTGGACCATCATCTGAGCAAGCGCAGCATCCGGCTGCACGTGACGGGAGAAGTCGAGCACGTGGTGTCCGGCCACCCCGTCCTGCTGGCCCTGGCCATGCTCACGTTCGTGCTCGATGCCCGCGATCGATTGCTGGCGGAAGGAAGCGGCGGGGACATCCGGATCGAACTGGCCAGTGCGGGATCGCGCGCGGTCGTCATGTTTTCCGATACGGCGGTCAAGGGGTCGGGTTTGGGCACTGCGGAGGCGCTGCCGCCGCTGGACGCGTCCCGGCTGGCGGATCCGCGCCGCGAATTTGCCGCCCGGGCATTGCATGCCATCGCGGCGGCCCATGGCGGACAGGTGCGCCCGCACGACGAGCGGGACCGCCGGTTCATCCGGATGGAGATTCCGTACCAGCAACCGGCGCCGCCACCGACCGGCTGATCCAATCCAGGTAGGCCCTCCAGCCATCGACTACGGGTAACCGCAGAATCTCCGGCACCTCGTACGGATGGATCTGTGTGACGGTCCGCTCGAGTGCCGGATAGGCGGCGGCTGTTGTCTTGATGATCAGCAGGCATTCGCTGTCGCGACACCGCGCCCCCTGCCAGGTGTAGAGCGAAACCACTCCCGGCAGCACGTTGATGCAGGCGGCCAGCCGGTCCGCCAGCAGACGGTCGGCGATGGTGTCCGCTACGGCGGGATCCGGGGCGGTGCAGAGCACGACGCAGGCATCGGTCATGAGCTACCTCCAAACCGGTGGCCGGCCCGTCGGCTGCCGCCCAGACTTGCAAACCGCGGGTCGACGCAGTATGATTATAACAAAGGGATCCGCGGGTGTAAGAGCCATGCCCGTCAAGAAACGCGCCGTCATCCGCGAGTTGCTGTACATCGCCATCATCTTGTGTTGCCTCGGCTTCATCGTGGCGTCGCTGTTCGGGCGGCGGGGATGGCTGAGTCTGCGGGAAAAAGAGGCCCGCTTCGAGGCGCTCCAGCAGGATGTCGACCGGCTGAAGCGGGAGAACCAGCAGTTGAAGGAGCGGGTGGACAAGCTGCAGAAGGATCCCGCGACGGTCGAAGATGAGATCCGGCGGAAAATGATGTACGCGAAACCGGGTGAGACCATCTACCAGGTGACGCCAGCCAAGGAGTCCCCGTGAACGGCGCTCCCAGTCAGGACCACGTGCGGGGGATCTTTCTTGGCGCCGCCATCGGCGACGCCATGGGGATGCCGTTCCAGTTCCTGCATCCGCAGGTCGTGCGGGAGCTGTTCCCAAAACGACCGGAAGCGTACCTCACCGCGCCGGAGGGGCATGTCAACGCCGCCCTGGGCCGGGGGCACTACACCGACGAGACCCAACTCCTGATCCTGACCGCAGAGTCGCTGCTCGAGTGCGGCGACGTGGACGTGGACAGCATGGCGGCCGGCATGCTTCAGTTGTACGAAACGGACGGCTGGATCACCCCCGGGCGATCCGTCCTGGCCGCCTGCCGCCAGCTGCGGCGGGGCCGCTCCTGGTTCGAAGCCGGCGGATACCGCGACGGGAGCAAGCCGCTGGCGTTCGTGCCGCCGCTGGTCCTCCGCCACTTCAGCGACAACGACGCCATCGTGCACCACAGCACCGCCCTGGCCCGCGGCATTCTGGTGGAACCGAAGGTGCTGGCGGGCTGCGCCTGCTTCGGGTTGCTGCTCAAGAACATCAGCCTGTGCCGCGACAGCCGGGAGCTCGTCGGCGCCGTCCGGGCCACGGCGGACTGCATGGCCGGCCACCACCCCGCGTTTCGCGATATGCTCCTGTGGGTGCTGTCGCTGCTGGACACCGGCATCGAGGAGGGCCTGGAGGAACTGGGCACCGGCTACAGCGTGCTGGAGACGCTGTTTGCGGCGTTGTTCGCGTTCCTGAAGTATCCGGACGATTATCTCTTGACCGTGTCCAGCGTGATCTACGCCGGGGATAACGCGGACACGACCGGCTTTCTCGCCGGCGCCTTATCCGGCGCCTTCAACACCTTTGAGCGGATCCCCGAGAACCTGGTGGCCGGTTTGCGCGATCACGAATTTTTGATCGACCTGGCCGACCGGTTCTACTCTTTCTCGTCTTCACTCCCGTCATAGCCATACTGCTTCAATTTGAGCCGGAGCGTCTTCCGGTCGAGTCCCAGCAGCCTCGCCGCCATGGATTTGTTGCCGTTGACCTGGCGGAGCACCCGCAGGATGTAGAGTCGCTCCACTTCGGCCAGTGGGATGATTTGGCTGGATGCGGCGGCCGGGACCTGCCGTTCGATGAAGGAGTCTTCAAAGCCGGCCGTCCGGACTTTGAGCGGCAGGCTGTCCGGCCCGATGACGCTGGTGGGGGAAAGCGTTGCCGCCGACTCGACGACGTTTTCCAGCTCGCGCACGTTGCCGGGCCAGTGATAGGTGTCCAGCGCCTGCCGGGCGTCGTGACTGAGCGAAAGTCCCTTGCGGCGGTTGCGGATCATGTAGCGGTTCAGGAAATGTTCCGTCAGCAGCGGAATGTCGCCGCTGCGTTCGCGGAGGGGCGGTAGCTCGAGCCGGACGACATTGAGCCGATAGAACAGATCTTCGCGGAACAGGCCCTTGGCCACCAGCGAATCCAGCTGGCGGTTGGTGGCGGCCAGGATCCGGACGTCCACCCGGATTTCACGGGTTGAGCCCACCCGTCGGATCTCGCCGTCCTGCAGGACCCGCAGCAATTTGGGCTGGACGGCCAGGGGCATCTCCCCGATCTCGTCCAGCAGGCAGGTGCCGCCGTGGACCGCCTCGAAGATGCCGATGTGCGTCTTGTCGGCGCCGGTGAACGCGCCGCGCTCGTAGCCGAACAGCTCGCTCTCCAGCAGCGTTTCGGGCAGCGCGCCGCAGTTGACGGCCAGAAAGGGCTTTTCGCGGCGGAAGGAGTTTTCATGGATCGCCCGGGCGACGAGCTCCTTGCCGGTGCCGCTCTCGCCGTAGATCAGCACGGTGCTCTCGGTGTTGGCTACGCGGCCGATGAGCTTGAACACCTCGATCATGCGGCCGGATTGTCCAATGAGCTGGTTGGCGTGGCTCTTAAGCGTGTCCACCGGCTCCAGGGTTTCCGCCTCGCGGAGAAGTCCCCGTTTCTCGACGGCGTTGGCGACCACCTGCCGCAGCCGGTCGGGGTGAAACGGCTTGGAGATGAAATCAAACGCGCCGGAGCGGATGGCGTCGATGGTGATGGTGCTGTTGCCGAAGGCGGTCACGACGATCACGAGGATGTCCGGGTAGCGCTCGGCGACCTTGCGGACCAGCTCGATCCCGCTCATACCGCTCATGCGCACATCGGTGACGACCAGGTCCACCGGAGCGCGCGCCAGCAGGGCCAGTGCCGCCTCGGCGCTGTCGGCGCCGCGGAGCTGGTAGCCGGAGCGGCGCAAGGCTTCGATCATCATGACGCGGGAGGCCTCATCATCATCAACCACCAGGATGGAAAACGTGTTACTCATCGCGCGACGGAGCTCCTTTGAAGGTCAGGGTCACGGTCCAGTCGGCCGGCGGCCGGCGCAGCAGGCGCAGGCGGCCCTGGAACCGGTCGATCAGGGTGGCCATGATCAGCCACGGTGTGGGGAACGATTGCAGCAGGACGTCGCGGCAGCTCGGCGACTTGGCGGTCAGCATCCGGAACTCGTCGGGGATCCGCACCCTGCGGGTGTGGAACTGAAGGTTGCCGCCGCCGGCGGTGTCGTTCCAGCTCATCCGGATCTCCGGCGGAGGCGGCGCGGCGGTCGGGTCGGTCCAGGCGGTGCATTCCGACAGGAATTTCCAGACCAGCTCCATGAACAGTTCGGGGCGCCCCGCGAGGACCGCGCGCCGGCCGAGCCGGCCGAGGGTCAGTCGCACGCCCTGTTCGCGCAGGTACGGCTGCGTCGCCTGCGCCAGCGAAGCCAGCACATCGGCGGGGTGAAAACGCGCCGACGCGGCATCGAGGCCGCGCAGGAATTCCAGCAGCCGCACGATGGCCCGCTCCAACCGCTGGCTTTCCCGGCGCACACCCACGACCAGCGATCGCTGGTCTCCCGCCGGATTCTCCTCCAGCAGACTGGCGGTACCGGCGAGCGCGTGCAAGATACTGCCGGTGTCGTGGGCCAGGCGGTCCGCCACGAGCTGGAAGATCAGGTTGGTTTCCTCCGCCTGGAGGACCCGCAGAAGATTCACGAGATTCGAGGGATCGCGTTCATCGGCCATGGCAACTGTTTTCCGCCACGGATTGGCGCTTCAGATTATAGAGGATATGTTGATGAATGAGAAGCAACCGGTGAAAAAATCTCCACTTGAGACATTTTGTCCTAGAATGGTTCGCGAGATTAACCGCTAATTTGTTGTAAAGAAAACAGATCGGTTCGGTGCCGGTTTGGCAGGTTTTTTGCACTGGGGAACCTGACATTTTGACGAGGGAGAGAAGTCGACATGGGAAAAATCATCGGCATAGATCTGGGAACGACCAATTCGGTGGTCAGCGTGATGGAAGGCGGCAACCCCGTCGTCATTCAAAACTCGGAAGGCAGCCGCCTGACGCCTTCGGTCATCGCGTTCACCAAGGACAATGAGCGCCTGGTGGGGCAGATCGCCAAGCGCCAGGCCATCACCAATCCGGTCAACACGGTCTTTTCGATCAAGCGGTTCATGGGCCGTAAATACAGCGAGGTGGGCCAGGAGACCAAGCTGGTGCCATACACGGTGATGGCGGGCCAGAACGGCGACGCCCGGGTGGACATCAGCGGCAAGCTCTATTCGCCGCCGGAGATCTCCGCCATGATTCTGCAGAAACTGCGCCAGGCCGCGGAGGATTACCTGGGCGAAAAAATCACCGACGCCGTGATCACCGTGCCGGCGTACTTCAACGATTCGCAGCGCCAGGCCACCAAGGAGGCCGGCCAGATCGCGGGTCTCACCGTCCGCCGGATCATCAACGAGCCGACGGCCGCCGCCCTCGCGTACGGCCTCGACAAAAAGAAGGACCAGACCATCGCCGTCTTCGACTTCGGCGGCGGCACGTTCGACATCAGCATCCTCGAGGTGGGCGAGGGCGTGGTCGAGGTCAAGTCGACCAACGGCGACACCCATCTGGGCGGCGACAACATCGACCAGCGGATCATGGAGTGGCTCATCGCCGAGTTCAAGCGCGACCAGGGCATCGACCTGTCGAGCGACAAGATGGCGCTGCAGCGGCTCAAGGAGGCCGCCGAAAAAGCGAAGATCGAACTCTCCTCAATGCAGGAGACGGACATCAACCTGCCGTTCATCACCGCCGACGCGGCGGGCCCCAAGCACCTCAACCTGAAGCTGAGCCGCTCGAAGCTGGAGCAGATGATCGCCGACATCTTGGAGCGCACCCTGGCCCCCTGCCGTCAGGCGCTGACCGACGCCGGGATGAAGCCGTCCGACATTCATGAAGTGGTGTTGGTGGGCGGTTCCATCCGGATCCCCAAGGTCCAGCAGATGGTCCAGGAGTTTTTCGGCAAGGAACCGTGCAAGGGCGTCAATCCCGACGAGGTCGTCGCGGTGGGCGCGGCCATCCAGGGCGGCGTTCTGGGCGGCGAGGTCAAGGACGTGCTCCTGCTCGACGTAACCCCGCTGTCGCTGGGCATCGAGACCCTGGGCAGCGTGTTCACCCGGCTGATCGAGCGCAACACGACCATCCCGACCCGGAAATCCGAGATCTTCACCACCGCCGCCGACGCTCAGGATTCGGTGGAGATTCACATCCTGCAAGGTGAGCGGGCCATGGCCACCGACAACAAGAGCCTGGGCAAGTTCCACCTGGTGGGCATTCCGCCGGCGCCCCGCGGCATCCCCCAGATCGAGGTCACGTTCGATATCGACGCCAACGGCATCCTCAACGTATCCGCCCGCGACAAGGCCACGGGCAAGGAGCAGAAGATCACCATCACCTCGTCCAGCGGGCTGGCCAAGGATGAGATCGAGCAGATGGTCCGCAACGCCCAGTCCTTCGAGGCGGACGACAAGCACCGGCGGGAACAGGCCGAACTCCGCAACCAGGTGGACAGCCTGACCTACAACCTGGACAAACTGGTTCGGGAAAACAGCGCCAAGATCGATGGCGCCCAAGTCAGCCAAGCCCAGGAACTGGTGAAGGAATCCCGTGACAAACTGGGCAGCCAGGATCCGTCGGGTCTGGAGCCGCTGCGCGACCGCCTCAACAGCCTGACGCAGCAGATCGCCACGCAGCTCTACCAGCAGGCCTCGGCCGGCGCGGGTCCCGCGGGCGGCCCCGGCCCCGGCGCCGGTCCCGGTGCCGGTCCGTCGGCCGGGCCTCAGGCGGGCCCCACCGACGGCAAGAATGGCCGCGATGACGTGGTCGACGCCGAGTATTCGGAAATCAACTGACCCAGTCGACGCGGCGCCGCGCCCCCGCGGTCCGCATAAAATAAAACCGGCCGGAGCCACGCTCCGGCCGGTTGCATTTGCGGCGGACCGCGGCTTCAGTAAACGGACGGCTGCTCCTGGCCGCTCAGCACCCGCCAGGCGCCCATGGCCAGCGATTCCAGCTCGTTCTCGCCGGCGAATACCTCGACGGGGGCGATCCATTCCAGGCGCCGCTGCAGCTCGCCCGCCAGGCGCTTGGAATGAGCCAGGCCGCCGGTGACGAGAATGGCGTCCACATGACCGTCCAGCGCCGCGCTCATGGCGCCCACCTCCTTCACGATCTGGTAGGTCATGGCTTGAAACACCCGGGCGGCGGCCGCGTCACCGGTGTCGATCCGGCGCTCCACTTCGCGCAGGTCGTGGGTGCCCAGGTGGGCCAGCAGGCCGCTCTTCTTGGTCAGCGCGTCGTTCAGCGCCTTGGCCGTGGGGTACTTGCCGGAGTAGGCCAGCTCCACGAGCTGGGTCACCGGCAGCGTGCCGGTGCGCTGGGGTGAGAACGGGCCGCCGTCGTTGGCGTTGTTCACGTCGATGATCCGCCCGGCGCGGATGGGGCAGATGCTGAAGCCCGATCCGAGATGGGCGACCACAAGGTTCAGATCGGTCAGTCGGCGGCCCAGCTTCTCGGCGGCCTTGAAGGCGGTGACGCGCACGTTCAGGGCGTGGACGAGGGAGCGCCGTTCCAGGCCGGGCAGACCCGTCAGCCGCGCTGCGTCGTCGAACTCGTCCACCGACACGGGATCGACGATGAACGCCGGAATCCCCAACGGTGAGGCGATCGCCTCGGCCAGCAGCGCGCCCAGGTTCGACGGATGGTCGGCCTTCGTGCGCCCCTGCCGGATGTCATCGAGCATGGCGGCATCGACCCGGTAGGTGCCGGCGTGCAGCGGCTTGAACAGCCCGCCGCGGCCGACGCACGCCGCCAGCTGGCCCGGTTCGACGCCTTTCTCCGCCAGCTTGGCCTTGACCACGCCGAGCCGGAAATCGAATTGGCCGAGCACGGAGGCAAACCCCTTCAGCTCCGCCTCGGCGTGCTGGATGTCCTCCGTCCAGAGCAGGGTGCGCCCCTCGTAGAGGGCAATCTTGGTGGATACGCCGCCGGGGTTGATGGTCAGAATTTTCATCGGTGATCCTCTCGGTTGGATAATCGGGTGCGCGCGGTGGTTGTGCCTCAGCCCCAGATCGCCCCGAGGGCGATGGAGCGGAGCTTGGTCCCGGCGTCGTCGCTGCGGCTCAGCAGCACGATGGGCACGCGGGCGCCCACCACCAGGCCGGAGGCCTGGGCGCCGGCCAGGTAGATCAACGCCTTGACGGCGATGTTGCAGGCGGAGATTTCCGGGGTCACGAAGATGTCGGTGGCGCCGGCGATGCGGCTGTCGATCTCCTTGATGCGGGCCGACTCGGCGCTCAGGGCCACGTCCATGGCGACGGGTCCCTCGATGGTCGCCGGTGCCACGGGAGTGTTCTGGTGCAGCTTCAGGATCCGCTCGTAGTCCAGCGTCTCCTCCATCTTGGGATTGACCTTCTCCATCGCCGAGAGCAGGGCGACGTTGGGAACGGCCACGCCGAGCTTGCCGGCGAATTCGGCGGCGTTGCGGATCATGTCCAGCCGTACGTCCAGGGTGGGCCGGATGTTGATGCCGCCGTCGGTCCACAGCATCAGGCGGGAGTACGCGGGCATCGCCACCACGGCCACGTGGCTGAGCACCCGGCCGGTCCGCAGGCCCGTGTCGGCGTCGAGGACCGCCTTGAGCAGCGTCGGGGTGTCGGTCTTCCCCTTCATGAGCAGGTTGGCCTCGCCCGCCCGCACCAGGGCCAGCGCGCGGGCCACCGCCCGGTCCGGATCGGGCTCGGCTTCGATGCGCAGGCCGTCGCAGTCCCGGGCGTGGGTTTGCCGCAGGGCGTCAAGCTTGGCCGGATCGCCGATGAGAATCGTGTCGCAGATGCCCGCCCGGCAAGCTTCGGCGCAGGCCGCCACGATGGAGCCGCCTTCGGCGGACGGAACCGCCAGCGTGCGCCGGGGCCGGTTCCGGACGGCCGCGAAGAGTTGGTCAAACGTGCAGATCATGAATGTCCTCCAGATGGGTTTGCGGTCGGATCACTGCTTGTACTGCTTCAGCGTGTCGGCGAACTCCTGCAGCCGGCGGTTGACGCGGTCGTTGACCGAGCCGGTCGTCCAGTTGCCTTGCGCGTCCGCCACACCGGCGACCACGCCGGTGAGCAGCTCGATGCCTTCATCGACGGAGGCGATGGCGAAGATGTGGAATTTGGCCTCGCGGACCGCGTTGACGATGGGTTCCCGAAGCATGAGATCCTCGACGTTCTGGACCGGGATGAGCACGCCCTGGGTGCCGGTCAACCCGCGCGCTGCGCAGATGTCGAAGAAGCCCTCGATCTTCTCGTTGATGCCGCCCACCGGCTGGATCATCCCCTTCTGATTCACGGAACCGGTCACCGCCAGGTCCTGGCGGAGGGGCAGGCCGCTCAGGGCGGAGAGCAGCGCGTACACCTCGGTGGAGGACGCGCTGTCGCCGTCGACGCCGCCGTACGACTGCTCGAAGCAGATGGAGGCGTTCATGCTCAGCGGCTTGTCGGTGGTGTAGCGGGAGCGGAGCAGGTGGCTGATGATGAACACGCCCTTGTCGTGGGTCATGCCGGACAGGCCCACCTCGCGCTCGATGTTGATCACCCCGTCGCCGCCCACCGACACCTCGGCGGTGATCCGGCTGGGTTTGCCGAACGAGTAGTAGCCCAACTGGTAGACGGACAGCCCGTTCACCTGGCCCACCCGGCGGCCGTCGGAGTCGATGAGGATGATTCCGTCCTCGATCAGCTCCTGCAGTTTTTCCTCGGGGAGGTTGCTGCGGAAGATGCGCTCCTGGAAAGCCTTCTCCACATGCTTCCGGCTGACCTGCGGCTGATGGTCCCGGCCGGCCCAGTGGCTGGCCTCGCGCATGAGGTCGGCCACGTCGGAAAAGCGGGTGGTCAACTTGGTGCGGCGGCCGGCCATGCGGACCGCCTGCTCCAGGACGGCCAGGATGCCCTCGCGGTCGAAGTGGAGCAGGTCCTCTTCGTCGATGATCTTGCTCATCAGCGAAATGAAACAGTTGATGTTGGCGGTGGTGTTGGTCATCACCGAGTCGAAATCCGCCAGGATCTTGAATATCTTCCGGAAGTCCTCGTCCAGCTGGTACAGCATGTGGTAGAGCTCGCGGTCCCCGATCATGACGATCTTGACGTCGATGTCGATGGGCTCGGGCGTGAGGTAGAAGGACGCGAGGAGCGGGTACGGATCGAAGCTCTGGATGGACACCTTGTTGTACTTGAGGGCCCGCTTCATGTTCTTGTACACCTCGGGCTCCATCAGGGCGTCGCGCGCGTTGAGCACGAGATAGCCGCCGTTGGCCCGCAGGAGGGAGCCGGCCCGGATCTGCATGAAATCCGTCCGGATGGCGCCGGAGCGCTCAACGCTCTTCTCGATGGTGCCGAAGATGTTGCGGTAGCTGGGCACGGTCTCGATGATGATGGGGGCGCCGGTGAGGTCGGAGTTGTCGATGATCACGTTGATCATGTACGGCAGGTACGGGTTGCCGGATTCCTTCGGCGCGGAGAGGAAGCTCAGGATGTTCGACTTGTCCTCCTGCTTCTCCTTGAAGATCTCGATCCGGTCGAGGATGTCGGCCTGCACATCGGCCAGGAATTCCTTCACCTCATCCCAGGGGAAGCGGGTGCGGATCTCGCCGATGATCTCGTCGACGAACGGCTGAACCGTGCCGCGGACCAGGCTGCTCTGGGTCTCGATGATTTCCTTCTGCAGCGCCTTGAGCTGCTTGCTCAGTTCGCCCATCTCCTGGGCCAGCTCCTTGTGCACGGCCTTGATCCGCTCAAATTCGGCGGGGGGGTATTCCTCCTGGTCGGCCTGCTGCTCCAGCTGGGCCATGGCCACGGGCTTGTCGTCGATGACCGGCATCAGCTCGGGGCGCTGGATGGTGCCGTACTGGACCTGGACCAGCGCGAAGCTGCGCTCGTTCACCTTTTTCTCGAAGCCGCGGATCAGCTCCTTCTCGCGGGCGTGGGCGCGCTCCATCAGCCCGTCCAGCTCCTTCTTGAACTGGTCGCTCTCGAGGATCTCCGGCACGTGCTCGAGGCAATACTCCACCAGCCGGCTCATCTCCTTCTCCAGCAGCTTGCCGTGGCCGGCCGGCAGGTGGAGGCAGCGCGGAGAATCGGGGTGGCGGAAGTTGTGGACGTAGCACAGGTCGTCCGGGATCCGGCCGGAGCGGTCGATCTCGGCCAGCAGCGACTGGATGGTGGTCATCTTGCCGGTGCCCGACAGGCCGGTGACAAACACGTTGTAGCCGATGCTCTTCATCTCCAGGCCCAGCCGGATGGCCCGGAGCGCCCGTTCCTGGCCGATGATGGTGGTGCAGGGGGGCTGTTCCTGGGTGGAGTTCCACGGGAACTGGTGGCCGTTGAACCGGAAACGGAGGGCGTCGGGACTGACCCGCAACTGATCTTCGATGGACATGCGGAACTCCTTGGCGAGTGTTGGCGCCGGGACTCATCGCCGCGCGGCGAACCGGCGCGCCGCCGTCCCTGTTGAGGCGGAAGCAGGCTGGCGGCTATAATGACTCATGTGACATCAAGGTCCACTGGGTCAATCACCACGAACAATGCCATATTACTTCGACTATACTAACAGCAGCCTCTTTTTGAAAGCAACACTCTTTCGGGATCTGCCTGTGCGGCACGGCTTCGGCACTCGGCGGGGCGGCGTGGCGGGCTGGGCGGCGGCGGGCGCCGATTGGGCGGCTCTGCAGCAGGTTCACTCCGCCCGGGTGGTCCGGGTGTCGCGGCCGGCGGCGGGGACGGTGCTGGACGAGCGCGGGACGCCGCTCCGCGAGGACGCGCTCCCGGCGGGCGACGCCCTCGTCACCGACGCCGCCGGCCTCACGCTGGTCATCCAGACCGCCGACTGCCTGCCGGTGCTCCTGGTCGATCCCGTCCGCCGGGTGACGGCGGCGATCCATTCCGGCTGGCGGGGAACCGCCGCCGATATCTGCGGAGCCGCCGTGCGGCGGATGGTCGGCGACTGGAAATGTGACCCGGCGGACATCCGCGCCGCAATCGGACCGGGCATCCAGTCGTGCTGCTACGCCGTGGGGGACGACCTGGCCGATCGGTTCGCCGCACTGTTCACCGGCTCGGTCATCCGGCGGGTGAATGGCCGGGCGCACCTGAACCTGCGTGCCTGTGTGGCGGCGGCCCTCCGGCAAGCCGGCGTGCCGCCCCAACACACGGACACCGCCGTCCTGTGCACCTGTTGCTGGGGCGCGTTGTTTGACTCGTACCGCCGGCAGGGGGATGACGCCGGTCGGTTGTACCACTGGATCAGGTTCGACGGTTGAAGATCAAACGGCGGACGCCGTCGGCGAACAGCACTTCCATCTTGCCGATGCCGGTGATCTGAACCACTTTCCCCTTGCCGAACACGGGATGGCTGATCAGATCGTCCTCGTTGAAGACGCCGTTGATGATGTACGGCTTGTAATCGTCTTCGGGGACTTCGGCGGTGGCGTTTCGCCACTCCGTCATGATGGCCTGGCTCTTCTTTTCGGCGTCGGTGAGCCGGGGCGGTTTGGGGGTCTTGGCGGCGGGGGTTTTCTTCGGTTTTTCCACTTGTTCCATAAACTGGCTCTTCTTGTGTTTTTCCGGCTTGCCGGCTGTGGTCGCGGCCGGCTTCTTGGTCCCCGCCGTTTTCGGCGACGGGATCGGCCGGGGCGGCGGGATCTTGGCGACAGCCGCCGGTTTTGCCGGCGGGCTCTTCCGGGGCGGCGCCGTCTTCCGGGCGGCCGGGACGATCTTCTTGCCGATCGTCGCGGGTTTCGGCGGCTGCGCCTTTTTGGCTGCCGCCGCCGATTTTACCGGCTGGCTCTTCTTGAGCGGGGCCGCCTTCTTGACGGGCGGAACGGCCTTTTTCGCGGTCGCCGCCGATTTTGCCGGCAGGCTCTTCTTGGGCGGCGCCGCTTTTTTGGCCGCCGAGACGACCTTTTTCACAACCGCCGCCGGCTTCGCCGGCTGGGACTTTTTGACGGCCACCGCCGGCTTGGCCGGCTGGGGCTTCTTGGGTTTCTCCTGTTTCGTGGCAGGACGAGCAGCTTTCATTTGCTTCTTGCCCGCTTGCTTCACCGGTCTGGCCGTCGGGTGTGTTGCCATAGCCGATCTCCTGGCCGGAATTCGCGCACATTGTAACACGATTTTGTGCGGGATGTTGCGAATAGCTGGAAAGCAGGAAAAATCAACGGTGCTTCCAATCAGGAGAGGCTGTCGGTATACTCTGTCCCATGGATCGGAAAGACAGGCTCCGACATCTGTTGGCCGGCCAGCCGGGTCCGCTTCCACACGCCGCGCCTGAGACGGACGCAGCCAGGGACGCCGCGCCGGATCTGGCGCCCCGGATCACACGCTATCCGCTGGCGCATCGCCATGGCGACGTGCCGCTGGCGGCCGGCTGGCCCATCAGCGGCAATCTGCTCCGGCTGGCCGGGCTCGACGGGCCCGAGACAGGCTACGCCGGCCGCCCGCTCCTGCTGGACACGGAGACCACCGGCCTGGCGGGCGGCACGGGCACCCATATTTTTCTCATGGGCCTGGCCGACTGGCAGGACGGGGAGCTGGAGGTGCGCCAGTACTTCCTGCCGGATCCGCGGTGGGAACGGCCGTTCCTGGAGCGGATCGCGGCGGAGCTGGCGGCGCACGACCTCGTCGTCTGTTTCAACGGCAAGACGTACGACATGCCGCTCCTGCAGACGCGCCTGGTTCTGAACGGCATGCGGCTGCGGGAACTGCCGGTGCTGGATCTCCTCCACCCGTCCCGGCGGTACTGGCGGCCCATCATCGGGAGCTGCACCCTGCAGAACCTGGAACAGGCGGCGCTGCGCTTTCAGCGGGAGGGCGACCTGCCCGGCTGGGAGATCCCGGACCTGTA
>Ga0209606_1000087_pt1 | contig 154833 bp, 134 predicted proteins | sample AD_UKC057_MetaG_FD_184412 | JGI IMG/M metagenome (GOLD analysis project Ga0209606, IMG submission 184412) | Active sludge microbial communities of municipal wastewater-treating anaerobic digesters from USA - AD_UKC057_MetaG (SPAdes) (version 2) | ecosystem: Engineered > Bioreactor > Anaerobic... | reverse complement strand
TCGCGTCGACGTTGGACTCCACAACCCGCAGGCTGGGGTCGATGTAGGCCAGCAGGTCCAGCTGGTCACGCGCCTCCTTGGGGGTCAGCGCGAAGGCCGCTGCCGAGATCAGGGCGACGGCGGCAAGGGTCACAACGGTGGCAGAACTCTTCCTGGCGAAGGCTTTCATCGTTCACTCCTTGAACTGCGTGGCTGACGCCCGTCCAAACTTCAGTCTCTCTCGAGGTGCTCGGATTCAGTAGTCCCAATGGCCGCTCTTGGGAAGCGGCCCCCCCGAAGCTCCGAGTCTACGCCGCCAGGCCATCGAGATCAAGGACCGCTGCGGGCAGCCGGCCCCGCTACACTGGCCAGGATGGGGCTTCGAGTCTCGATCTGGCTGACCCTGCTCAGCGCGGCGGTGCCGGCGGTCGCGGCCGCGGGGAAGCTGCCCGCCGCTGCGCCGCCGCCGAGCCTGCTGCTGGTCACGCTCGACACGACGCGCGCCGACGCGGTCGGGGTCTACGGCAGCGCGCTGGCCGCCACGACGCCCAACCTGGACGCCCTGGCAGCCGCCGGGGTCCGCTACGCGCGCGCCGTTGCCCCGGCGCCGCTCACCCTGCCGTCCCACGCGAGCCTGCTGACCGGGCTCGACCCGCTCGAGCACACGGTGCGCGGCAACGGCACCGCCGCCCTCCCGGAGGGGATCCCGACCGTGGCCGGGGAGCTGTCCTCCCGCGGCTACGCGACCGCGGCCTTCGTCGGCTCGCGGGTGCTCGACCGCCGCTTCGGTCTCGACCGCGGCTTTTCGACCTACGACGACGCCATGCCGGCCGAGCGGATCGGCGAGTACGGCTACCCGGAGCGCCCCGCCGACGCGGTCACTGACGCCGCGATCGCCTGGCTGGCCGGACAGGCAAAGGGACAGCCGTTCTTCCTGTGGGTGCACTACTACGACCCGCACGCCCCCTACGCTCCGCCGCCGGAGCTCGCCGGCGCGAGCGCGCGCGCGCGCTACCTGGGCGAGGTGGCGTTCGTCGACCGCCAGATCGGCCGCCTCCTCGCGGCGGCCGGCCAGCATGCGCCAGCGCTGCTCGTGGCCGCGGTCGGCGACCACGGCGAGGCGCTCGGCGAGCACGGCGAGCGCGGCCACGGGATCTTCCTGCATGGCGCGACGATCGAGGTGCCGATGATCCTGGCCGGGCCGGGCGTGCCACGGGGACGGGTGGTCGAGGGGCCGGTCGCGATCCGCCGGCTGGCGGCGACCCTGCTCGCCGCCCTCGGTCAGGACGAGGGCCTGCCCGGCCCGCCGTTGCCGGGCGCCTCCGACGCGCCTGCCCCGCCGCCGCTGCCGGTGTTCAGCGAGGCGACCATGCCGGCCGAGGTCTACGGCTGGGCGCCGCTCGCCGCGGTCACGGACGGGCGCTGGCGCCTCATCGCCGCCCCGCGCCCGGAGCTCTACGACGTCGTGGCGGACCCGGGTGAGACCCGCAACCTGATCACCGACCGTCCCGAGGTGGCGGAGCCGCTGCGCGCCGCGCTGGAGGGGCTGGCTTCCCGGCAGCCGGTCGCCGCTGCGGCGGCGGCGCAGCTCGACCGGGGCACTCGCGCCGCCCTGCTCGCCCTCGGCTACCTGGAGGCGGGGCCGGGCTCGCCCACCGATGCCATCGACCCCAAGGACGGGGTCGGCTTGCTCGAGGACTTCGAGCGCGCCAAGAGCCTGCTGGCAACCGGGCGGGCCGCCGAGGCGAGAGCGATCCTGGCAGGGCTGGTCGACCGCAACCCGTCGAACGTGCCGTTCCTGTCGCGGCTGGCAGAGGCCGCGCTGGCGGTCGGCGACGGCGAGGCGGCGCTCGCCACCTGGGGTCGCGCGTCCGAGCTGCAACCGCGGTCGGAGTTCCTGCGGCTCGCGCAGGCCGACGCCTTGCGGCGGCTGGGGCGGGACGACGAGGCCCGCCGTGCGCTGCGCGGCGTGCTCGAGGTCGACCGGCGCAACGCCCCGGCGTGGCTCGGGCTCGCCGGCCTCGCCGGGGGCGCGGAGGAGGAGCTCGCGGTGCTGTCCGAGGCGATCGCGGCCGGGACCGACAGCATCGTGGTGCTGCTCCAGGCGGCGCGGCTCGAAGCCGGCCTCGGGCACGCCGCCGCGGCGAGCTCTCTGCTCGACCGCGCGGCGACCCTGATGCCCGGCGCCGCCGTGGTCTGGCTCGAGCGGGCGCGGCTCGACCAGGCATCGGGCCAGCTCGACGACGCACTGGAGGCCTGCCGGCGCGCCGCCGAGGCCGAGCCGGCCGATCCCGAGACGGCCCTGTGCAGCGGACGGGTCTTCATCGCGCGCGGCGAGCCTTCTCGAGCGCGGCCCCACCTCCTGCGGGCCCAGGTCCTGGGCCGCGGCACTGCGGCCGAGGTCGAGGCGAAGGCCCTCCTCGAGTCGCTGGCCGAGTGACGGCGCGCAGGCCGCGCCCCGACGCTGATCATGGCAGGAAGGGGGCTTCCGACCGCGTGGTACAGTCGGCGGGTGCGGACAGACTCCGGGTCTCGGGGCCCCGCCCAGGCTGGCCGGCGCGCAGTCTGCATCGACGCAGCTGCGCAGGGGCCGCGGTGACCGGCGAGCAGCCTTCGACCGGGTGCCAGAGCCCGGGGTCGAGCGGCGGCCCGAGCCGGCGCATCGCCGACTGGGTGTTCCTCGCCGCCGTCGTTGCGGTCGCCGCCGTGCTCCGCCTGTACCGGCTGGGTGCGGAGGGGCTGTGGTTCGACGAGGCCAACACGGCGGTGCTTGCCGGGCTCCCGGTGGGCGAGCTGCTCGAGCGGATCACGGTCGACAACCAGGCCCCCCTGTACTTCCTGCTGGTCAAGGCCGCCACGAGCATCCTGGGATGCTCCGAGTGGGCCGTCAGGTCGGTGTCGGCGGCATCAGGCATCGCGCTGGTGTGCCTGGCCTACGATGTCGGCCGCCGGTTGCTGTCGAGGGATGCCGCGCGCTGGGCCGCCATCCTGCTCGCCACCAGCCCGATGGCGATTCACTACAGCCAGGAGGCGCGCCCGTACGCGCTGTTGATGCTGCTCGTGCTGGCCGGTTTCCAGATCGCATGGAGCTTCGACGCGCGGCCGACGTTCGCTCGTGGGCTCGCTCTGGTGGCGGTGTTCCTGGCGGCGTGCCTGGCGCACAACATCGGACCGTTCTTCGTCGCCGGGCTCGCCCTGGCCAGTGTCTGCTCCGGGCGGCCCGACGCCCGCCGGCTGCGCGCGTGGGGCGCGGTCCTCGCGGCGACCGCCGTCGGCTACCTCGTCTGGCTCCCCAACCTGCTTCAGCAGGCCACTGGCATGGCTCACTCGTTCGCCTGGGCCCGCGGCATCTGGGGCAGCGAGTTCCCGTACCAGATCCCCAGATCGCTGGCCGCGATGACGCACGGGTCGTTGGCGCCGATCCGCAACCGCGTGCCGGACATCGTGTGGCAGGCCTGGGTCGCCCTCGCGCTGTCGGGGCTGCTCTGGATCGGCGGCCTGCACCGCCGCGCGAGGCTCGCCGATCGGCGTGCGCCCTTGCTGCTGGCGCTCGCCGGCGTCACGCCACTGCTCGGCATGTGGCTCTACTCCGTCGTCTCCAGGTCGCCGATCTACCTGGTGGGACGAGTCGACAGCCCGGCTCTGCCGATGCTCCTGCTGCTCACCGCGAGCGGCGCCGTGGCGATCAAGCCGGGCTGGAGGTGGCTCGGCCCGGGGGCGCTCATCGGCCTCGCCATCCTGCCGCTTCGGCTGCACCTGGGAATCGATTTCCGGTCGCAGGAACGGACAATGGCCCGCCTGGTCGAGGCCCAGCGTGGGGAAGGTGAGCCACTGATCACCACTGCATTCGACTGCAGCCTCGTCTACTACACGGATCTCCGGCACGGCGGCACGCTGGTGCTGTACCCGTCCGCGACCGAGCCCTTCCTGGGCTGGGTCGACTGGAGCAGGTACGACCCGGCAGCGCTCGAGGCGGACGCGGACGCGGTCGCGCTGCAGGCGATGGACCGGGCCCGTCAGAGCGAGTCTGGGAGGGTCTGGCTGCTGCTCCATCCCGATCCCAGGTACGCCGCGATCGCGACCGCGCTGGCGCGCCGGATGTCGCTGGCCGGCGAGCTGGACTTCGGGTACCTCGGCATCAAGCTGATGGTGTACGAGCCGGCCGCGCCGCCCTCCAGGCGCGACGGCACGCTGCCGCAGCGATGAGGTCCTCGGGGGCGCTGGTCGCGGTCTGGGGTGCCCCCCCAGCGGGGCTTGACCCGGTCCTGTCAACCCACTCCAGGCGATGGTAGACTGAGCGGCGGTGGAGGGGAGGAAATTGAGAATCGGCCCGTGTGGACTTCGGCGTCCCCGGCACGCGTCTTCACGATCGAGCGCTCCAGCCCGGGTCGGCACGGCGGAGCTTCGGTCTTCTCGATGAGGGTCATCGTTGGCTGATGACGGCGGCGGGTGAACGGCCGCGCGACCGCGATCGGTCCCGTGGCCGCGAAACGCCAACCTTGAAAGGAGGCAGCACATGTCCGAGCGTCTCACCCTGGACGGCAGGGAGGTTCCTTTCCGACCGGGACAGACGGTCCTGGAGGTAGCCCGGGAGAACCACGTCAGGATCCCAGCGCTGTGCTACCACCGCAAGACCGGTCCCGCGGGTCGGTGCCGGGTCTGCGTGGTCGAGGTCGAGGGCCAGCGCGGCCTGGCCACCTCCTGCAACCTTGCCGCCAGGGCGGGGATGGTCGTCCACACCGCCTCCGAGCGTGTCCTCGAGGTGCGGCGTATGGTCGTCAACCTGCTGCTCTCGAGCGGCGAGCACAACTGCCTCGCCTGCGAGCAGAACGGCCACTGCGAGCTCCAGGACGCGGCGTACCAGCTCGGCATCGAGACGCCGGCCTTCGTCCTGTCGGGGCCCAAGGCCGAGGTGGACGACTCGAGCGAGATGATCGTCTTCGACCACCGCAAGTGCATCCAGTGCGGCCGCTGCATCGCCGCCTGCAACCACGTGGTGGTGAACGAGGTTCTGGGCATGGCCGAGCGGGGCTTCGAGGCCAGGGTCGTGTGCGACCTCGACCAGCCGATGTCCCGGTCGACCTGCGTCCAGTGCGGCGAGTGCGTTCAGCTCTGCCCGGTGGGCGCGATCATCGACAAGAAGGCCGTCGGACGGGGCCGCGCCTGGGAGCTCGAGCAGGTCAACACCACCTGCCCCTACTGCGGGGTCGGCTGCCAGGTCACCCTGCACGTGGACCGCGGCGCGAACCGGATCGTCCGGGTCACCGGCCGGGAGGTCCCGCCGAACGACGGCATGCTGTGCGTGAAGGGGCGCTTCGGGTACGAGTTTCCGTCGAGCCCCAAGCGGCTCACCCAGCCGATGGTCCGCAAGAACGGGAAGCTCGAGCCGGTGTCTTGGGACGAGGCGCTCGACTACACGGCGCAGCGGATCGGCGACATCGTCGCCAAGCACGGGCCCGACGTCTTCTCGGCCTTCGGGTCGGGGCGCATCACCAACGAGAACAACTACGCGATCGCGAAGTTCACGAGGGCGGTCATCAAGACCAACAACGTCGATCACTGCGCTCGAACGTGACACGCCCCCACTGTCGCCGGTCTGGCGACAAGCTTCGGCTCGGGCGCGATGACCAACAGCATCCAGGAGCTCCAGGACGCTGACCTGATCTTCGTGATCGGCTCCAACATGACCGAGGCCCACCCGGTCATCTCGTACTACGTCAAGCGGGCCGTCAACAAGGGGGCGACCCTGATCGTGAACGATCCGCGGCGGACCGACCTCTGCCGGTGGGCAGCCCACCATGTCCAGATCAAGGTCGGCTCGGACATCGCGTACATCAACGGCCTGATCAACGAGATCTTCAAGAACGGGTGGGCGAACGAGGACTTCATCAGGGAGCACACCGAGAACCCGGACGAGATGCGCGCCTGGGCCGAGTCGTACCCCGTGGAGCGCGCCAGCGAGATCTGCGGCGTGCCGGTGGCCAGGATGAAGGAGATCGCCCGGCTGCTCGGCACGGCCAAGTCGGTGAGCGTCTGCTACACCCTGGGCATCACCGAGCACATCTGCGGCACCGACAACGTGAAGACGCTCGCCAACCTGCAGATGGTCCTGGGCAACCTCGGCAAGCACGGCGCCGGGCTGAACCCGCTGCGTGGGCAGAACAACGTCCAGGGAGCCTGCGACATGGGCGCCCTGCCCAACGTGTTCCACAACTACCAGCCGGTCACCGACGCCAAGGCGATCGAGAAGATGGAGAAGGACTGGGGCGTCACCGGCCTGTCGAGGACCGCCGGCTACAAGATGCCCACCATGCTCCACAAGGCGCTCGACGGCGGCACCAGGGTGCTCTACTGCGTTGCGGACAACACGGTCCAGACCGAGCCGCACATGGCGCACACGATCAAGGAGCTGCAGGCGCTGGAGCTCCTGGTGGTCACCGACATCTTCCCGAACCTGACCACCGCCCTGGCGCACGTGGTCTTTCCGGACTACAGCTGGGGCGAGGAGGAGGGCACGTTCTCGAACACCGAGCGGCGCGTGCAGCGCGTGCGCCGGGCCCTCACCCCGCCCGAGGGCTGCCGGCCGAACTGGTGGATCCTCCAGGAGCTCGGCAAGCGGCTGGGCTACGACCTCGGGTTTACGTCGGCGCGGGCGATCTGGGAGGACATGCGCCGGACCGCGACCAGCTACGCCGGCATCACTCACGAGCGCATCGAGGACGTGGGCCTGCAGTGGCCGTGCCCGACGCTCGAGCACCCCGGGACGGCGTTCCTGCACAAGGACGGCAAGTTCTCCCGCGGCAAAGGGCTGTTCTGCAAGACCGACTGGATCCCACCGGCCGAGGTCGTGGACGAGGAGTACCCGCTGGTGCTGTCGACCGGCCGCCGGCTCTGGCACTACCACTCCGGCACGCAGACCCGGAACTCGGTCGGGCTCGAGAACCTCTTCCCCGAGGAGCTCCTGGAGATGCACCCGACCGATGCCTCTCCGCTCGGGATCGCGAGCGGCGATCTGGTCAAGGCGGTGAGCCGCCGCGGCGAGGTCACGCTGCGCGCCTGGGTCAACGAGCGCGCGGCGCCCGGCCTGTGCTGGATGGCCTTCCACTTCGAAGAGGCGTGCGCCAACGTGCTCACCATCGATGCGTTCGATCCGGTCACCGAGACGGCCGAGTACAAGGTGTGCGCGATCCGGGTCGAGAAGGTCCGGGACGGCGAGGCCCCGATGGAGGACCTCCGACGCCAGGCCCGGCCCTGAGCCGTGCCGGCGGCGGGAAAGGAGACGAACATGGCAGGCAACCTCGAAATCAAGTCCGTCCTCGACCTGGCGATCGGCCGCGAGGAGGAGGCGTTCCGCTTCTACTCCGAGGTCTCGGGGCGGGTGGAGAACCCGGGCGTGAAGGAGATCTTCGACCAGCTCGCCAAGGACGAGCTCGGCCACAAGGTGTTTCTCCAGGCGTGCCTGAAGGACCCGGAGCTCGCCTCCAAGCTCCCGGTGCCGACCGACTACAAGATCGCCGAGGCCACGGCCGAGCCGAGCCTGTCGATCGACATGAAGCCGGCCGATGCCCTGGCCGTGGCGATGAAGAAGGAGCTGGGGGCCGCCGAGTTCTACCAGGACCTGGCGAGGTCGGCCTCCGATGCGACGCTCACCGCCATGTTCGAGAACCTGGCCCGCATGGAGCTCGGCCACAAGAGCCGGATCGAGCACATGTTCGTGGACATCGGCTACCCGGAGGTCTTCTGACATGAATCCCCACGCACGAGAGGCGATCCTGGCCCTGGCGGCCTCCTACCCGGCCCCCAAGGCAGCCCTGCTGGGGGCCCTCGAGATCCTGCAGCGGGAGGAGGGTGGCCACCTCGACGCCGAGGACCTGTCGAACGTCGCGGCCCTGCTGCGGGTGCCGCTGGCGACCGTCTACGCCACCGCCAGCTACTACACCATGCTCAACCTCGAGCCGGTGGGCTCCTACCACCTGCAGGTCGACACCAACATCCCGGCCACCCTGGCCGGTGCCGGGGAGCTGCTCGCCCATCTCGAGCGGTCGCTTGGCATCGGCGTGGGCGAGACCACGCCCGACGGGCTGTTCACGCTCTCGGCCGTGGAGGACCTCGGGTCGTGCGGCACCTGCCCGGTGATCCAGGTCAATGACCGGTACTACGAGAACATCACCCCCAAGAAGGCGGACGAGCTGATCGCGAGCCTCCGGCGGGGCGTGATGCCCGACTGGAAGGTCGACGGCAACTGGGCGAGCGAGTGCAACATCCTGCTCGCCCGCCGCGGCAAGCGCGGCTCGACCGCGCTGGCGGGGTACGTTGCCGACGGCGGCTACCAGGGGCTCGAGAAGGCGCTCGCGCTGCCGCCGGCCGAGGTCGCCAAGATGGTCCGGGATGCCGTGCTCCGCGGCCGCGGCGGCGCCGGCTTCCCGGCCGGGGTCAAGTGGGGGTTCATCCCCAAGGACAACGCCAAGCCGGTCTACCTGATCGCCAACGCGGACGAGGGCGAGCCCGGGACCTTCAAGGACCGCCAGATCATGGAGTTCGACCCGCACCTGCTGCTCGAGGGCATGGCGGTGAGCGGCTACGCGGTCGGCGCCCGGCTCGGCTACATCTACATCCGGGGCGAGTTCGCCTGGATCGCCGAGATCCTGGAGCGGGCGATCGCCGAGGCGCGCGCGGCGGGCAAGCTCGGGACAAACGTCCTCGGACGGGGCGTGGAGTTCGACGTCCGCGTCGTCCGGGGCGCCGGCGCCTACGTCTGCGGCGAGGAGACCGGGTTGATCGAGTCGCTCGAGGGCAAGCGCGGCAACCCGCGCCTGCGGCCGCCGTACCCGGCGGTCTCGGGCCTGTTCGGCTGCCCGACCATCGTCAACAACGTCGAGACCCTCGCCTGCGTGCCGTACATCGTCCGCGAGGGCGTCGAGGCATTCCGCAAGATCGGCACGCCCAACAACTTCGGTCCCAAGATCTTCGGCGTGTCCGGGCACGTGGCGCGACCGGGGGCCTACGAGTTCCCGCTCGGCGTGCCCCTGGCCAGGGTGATCGAGGCCGCGGGTGGCGTCGTGGGCGAGCTCAAGGCGGTCATCGTGGGTGGGCTGTCGACGCCGATCCTGACCGCGGAGGAGTCCAGCGGCCTCCTGCTCGACTACGACTCGTGTCTGAAGGCCGGCACGGCGCTCGGGTCGGGCGGCGTCATCGTCATGAACGACACGGTCCGGATGCCCGAGATCGCGCTGCGGACCATTCGCTTCTACGCCCACGAGTCGTGCGGACAGTGCACGCCGTGCCGCCAGGGGTCCGCGGCCATCGAGCAGATGCTCCACCGCGTGGTCCACGGCGGCGGCGCCCCCGAGGACCTCGAGAACGTCCTCCACCTGTGCAAGAACATCAGAGGGAACACGCTGTGCCCCACGGGCGATGCCCTCGCGATGCCGATCGAGGCCATGATCAGCAAGTTCCGGCCCGAGTTCGACGCCCTGGTCCGATAGGAGAGCGCCATGCCCAAGAAGATCCTGGTGGTTGATGACGACCCGGACATCCAGGAGTTCTGCCGCACGATCCTCGAGGCGGCGGGCTATCTGGTGGTGTCGGCCGCGAGTGCCCGCGAAGGGCACCAGCAGGTGACAACCGGGAAGCCCGACCTGGTGGTGCTGGACGTGATCATGGAGGAGGCCGACTCGGGCTTCAAGGTCGCCCAGGACCTGGCCAAGAGCAACCCCGGCCTGCCCATTCTGATGCTGTCCTCGATCGCCAGCGCGGCGGAGCAGGTGTTCGACACCAGCACCCTGCCGGTGGCGGCGCTGGTCAGCAAGCCGATCACGCCCAGGGAGCTGCTGCAACAGGTCGAGAGGCTGCTGGCCGCCGGGAAGCGGCCGGCTTGAAGTCAGCCCGCTCCGGTGGGGGCGGGAGCTTGCCCTTCGTCGTAAAGGAAAGGGGGAGAAACATGGGAACCGAGGCACTGGAGAAGAAGCGCTGGGTGATCGCGATCGCCGCCGTCGTCATGCAGCTGTGCCTGGGCACGGTCTACGCGTGGTCGGTGTTCAAGATCCCGCTCAAGCAGGCCCATGGCTGGGCCGAGACCCCGACCCAGGTCACCTTCATGATCTGCATCGGCATGATCGGCCTCTCCGCCGCCTTCGGCGGGATGCTGGTCGACAAGAAGGGGCCGCGGTTCGTGGCCACGCTCGGCGGCATCCTGTTCGGGGTCGGCACGCTGCTGGCGGGCCTGGCCGATCAGGTCGGCAACCTGTGGCTGCTCTACCTCGGCTTCGGCCTGATCGCCGGCCTGGGCAACGGCTTCGGCTACGTCACGCCGATCGCCACCCTGATCCGCTGGTTCCCGGACAAGCGCGGCCTGGTGACTGGCCTCGCAGTCATGGGCTTCGGCGCCGGCGCGTTCTTCATGGGCCGCATCGCGCCGCAGATGATCGCCAGCCACCAGGTCAAGGACCAGGCCGGCGCGGTGATCGCCTCCGGCGTCGCTCCCACCTTCTACATCTGGGGCCTCATCTTCCTGGTGGCGGTGACGGCCGCCGCCCAGCTGTTCAAGAACCCGCCCGCCGGCTGGCTGCCGGCCGGCTTCACGCCGCCCGCCAAGACGGTGTCGGCGGCCGACTCGCGCAACCTGGCCGAGGCCGTCCGCACGCCGCAGTGGTGGATGCTGTGGGCCATGCTGTTCCTCAACATCTCGGCCGGGCTCGGGCTGCTGTCGCAGCTGTCGCCCATGGCCCAGGAGTTGCTCAAGGTCAAGATCAGCGACCCGGCCAAGCTCGCGATCGCCGGCGGCACCATCCTCGCCATTGCCTCGATCTTCAACGGCCTCGGCCGGCTGTTCTGGGCCTGGCTGTCCGACGGCATCGGCCGCAAGGCGGTGTTCGTGACCATGTTCATCACCCAGGCCATCCTCTACGTGTTCCTGCCCCAGGTGGCCACGGCGACGCTGTTCGCGATCATCGCCTGCTACCTGCTGGCCTGCTATGGCGGCGGCTTCGCCACCATGCCGGCCTTTGCCGCGGACAGCTTCGGGCCGGCCTGCATCGGCCGGGTCTACGGCACCATGCTCACCGCCTGGGGCGTGGCCGGGGTGGTCGGGCCCCTGGTCTTCGCCCAGCTCAAGAAGCAGCAGGCCCTGTACGTGGCCGCCGGCCTGCTGACCGTCGGCCTGGTGATCGCCATCGCCTATCGCCGTCCGGCGCCCAAGCCGGTTGCGGCGACGTAGCGGCCGGCACGGCAGGCTCGCCGTGCCGTCCGGCTCATGGTCCGGCCCGGAGCCGCCGCGGCCGGGCCCCGTCGAGCGGGGCGAGCGCCCCGCTCGACGGTTGTTCGGGCCAGGGTGGCTGGTGGTCGGCAGCCGGCAGGATCGGGCCGAACGGGTGGAGCTGGCGGCCGCGGTCCTGCGCCGCCTGGCACCCGGGCGGCGGATCGCCGGGGTGATGGTGACGACAACGGCCGCCGACGGCGCCGGCGGCCTGCCGGCCGGCGGCTACTCCCTGCTCGAGGACGAGCAGCCGGAACCGGGAACCGCCCCGTTCGCGATGCGGCAGGCCGGAGCGCAGCGGGTGCTGTCGCTGCGGTCGCACCCCGACGCGCTCGCCGCCGGCTTCGCCGCGGCGGTGGCGCGCCTCGGACCCGGCGCCCTCGTGGTGGCCGCCTCCAACGCGCTGCGGCGGGTCGTGGACCCCGACCTGTTCCTCATGGTCGGCCGGCCGGGCGATGCCGCGGCCTGGCCGGCGGCAGGGGAGGTCGCGCACCTGGTCGACCGTTGGGTGGATCGGCGGGCAGCGGCGGCCGAGCTTGCGCCCGCCGGGCTGGCGGTCGCCGGGGGGCGCTGGATCCTGCCGGAGCCGGCCACCGCCATCGTCCTCGCCGGCGGGCAGAGCCGCCGCATGGGCGTCGACAAGCGATTCCTGCGGCTTCATGACCGCCCCCTCCTGGAGCGCGTCGTTGCCACCCTGCGACCGTTGGTGGGCGAGGTCGTGATCGGCGCCAACGACCCCGAGCTCGGCCGTTCCCTCGGCCTGCGCACGATCGCCGACCGGGTGCCGGGCGAGGGCCCCCTGATGGCGCTCGCCTCGGCGCTCGAGGCCACCACGAGCGACCGCAACCTGCTGGTCGCGTGCGACCTGCCGGAGATCCCGGCATCGCTGGTGACGGCCCTGCTCGCCGCCGCCCTGACCGCCGAGGCGGTGGTGCCGGTCGGCGCGGACGGCCTGCGGGAGCCGCTGCTGGCGGTCTACCGGCGGCGCCTGCTCGGCGACGCGAATGCCCTGCTCGCGGGCGGCGAGCGCCGGCTGTGGTGGCTCGCCGAGGGCTGCCGCACGGCCTTCCTCGAGCTGTCCCGCTTCGGCATCGATCGGCTGCCCAACCTCAACACCCGCGACGATTTCGAGCGGTACCTGGAGGGCGGCGACCCGGCCCGCTGAGGCCGGCGGCCACGCCGCCGAGGATCGCTGCCACGCGCAGGCGCAGGCCGGGAGGGGGCGCGCCGGTCAGTCGGGCGGGCCCGCCGCCGGGGCGGGGAGCTCGACCGTGACCAAGGTGCCGCGGCCCTCCTCGCTCTGGACCCGGACCTGGCCGCCGTGCTTCTCGACCACGTCCTGGACGATGCGCAGGCCGAGCCCGGTGCCGGGCTCGTCGGACCGGCGGGCATTGCTGGCGCGGAAGAACTCGCTGAACAGCCGGCCCTGCTCCTCCTTGGGGATGCCGATGCCGGTGTCGCGGACGGTGAGCACCACGCCGCCTGCCGGGCTGCGGTCCAGCGCCACCTCAACCTCGCCGCCAGCGGGCGTGTACTTGAGGGCGTTCGAGACCAGGTTCTCGAGCACCTGCTCGAGCTGGTGCGGGTCGCCGCTGACCAGCGGGAGGCCGTCGGCTGCCGTCAGGCGAAGCGTGAGCCGGCGCTCGGCGGCCTGCTCGCGGAAGTGGGCATCGACCCGCGCGGCGAGCTCGCCGAGATCGAGCGGCTCGTGCCGCGTCGACATCCCGGGGAGGCGGTCGCGGGCAAGGGTCAGGACCTCGCCGACCCCCGTGTCGAGGCCGCGCAGGCGGCGGATCACCCGATCGAGGTGGTCGACCTGGCGCTGCGTCAGGCTGTCCAGGTAGCCCTCGCGCAGGAGGTGGAGCATGCTCACTCCGGCCGCCAGCGGCGCCCGCATGTTGTGGGCGACGCGGAACATGAACTGGAGGCGTTCATCCAGCAGCCGCTGCACCTCGGCGTGCCGGCGGGCGTGGTCGATGGCGATCGCCGACAGCTCGGCCGCCAGGCGGAGGAAGTCGGCATCGGCCGGGCTGAAGCTGTCGGGCCGGTCGGAGTAGGCGCCGAGAATCCCGGTCACGCGGTTGTGGACCTTGAGCGGCGCCAGCGTCACCGAGCGGATGCCGAGGCGGGCCAGCGCCTCCTGCTCCTGCGACGGGCTGCCGAACCCGATCTCGCCGGTGACCAGGGTCTCGCCCTCGATGACGCGCCGGTTGAGCGGGTTGCGGGCGATCTCGACCACCCTCTCCGCGAGGAACTCCTGCGGCAGGCCGTGCACCGCCACGTAGCGCAGCGCCTTGCCGTCCTCGTCCAGCAGCTTGACCGACACTCCGCGAACCTGCATCACCTCCGCCAGGCTCGAGCTCAAGAGGTCGAGGACGCGGCGCAGGTCGGTCTCGGAGCCGAGGACCGTCAGCACGGTGTAGGTGCTGCTGAGGCGCTGGTTGAGGGCCGCGATCTCGTCCCGGCTCTCCGCCAGCCCGATCACCCGCTTGCGCAGCGAGGCCATGATCTGGGCGGCGGCGACCGCGACGATGAGCACGGATGCCGCGAAGAAGGTCAGCTGGGCGGCGACGTGGCCCGGGCTGTCGAGGAAGTTGACGGTCTGGCCGCGGAACAGCAGCGGGTGCGAGTCGATGAAGCCCATGCCCTCCGCGATCGCCTCCAGGGCCATGCCGCCGGCAGCCACGCCGGCGAACAGGTAGGCGGTCGACGCACGGAACAGGATCGCCGCGAACACGACATGGGGCAGGAAGAAGAAGATCAGCGGGCTGGCCGCGCCCCCGGTGAAGTGGACCAGCAGGAAGACGGCCGCGTAGTCGAGGGCCACCTGGAGCAGGGCGTAGAGGCGGTCGGGAGACGGGACGTCCTCGCCGACCGCCCGCGCCCGCACCGAGGCGACCGCGAACGGGATGTTGTAGAGCAGGATGCCGACGGCCACGGTCAGGATCGGCCTGACCTCGACTCTGAAGCCGAGCCACCAGGAGACGGCGAGGGCGAGGACGATCGCCGGCGGCACCCACCAGCGCAGGCTCACCTGCCACAGCGCGCGCCGCGTCCAGGTGCGGCTGATCAGGCGGTCGCCGTAGAGGAGCTCCGGCCGGCGGGCGCCGCGGCCCGAGCCCGCGGGCGACCCGGCGCCGGCCGGAGAGCCACCCGTCACCGGCACCGGACCCCTCCCCCGAGCCGCTCTGCCCGGCAGTCGCGATGCCCGTTCACGCCCCCAGGGTAGCAAGTGTGGGGGCTGCCGTCACCGCAAGCTCGCCTGGCGTCGCGAGGAAGGTCCGATTCCTGCGACGGCTTCGCCGGTGCTAGACTCTGCACCGGATACGGACACGTCCTGCTCGGCGCTCCCCGGCGATGCGCGGCCAGGCGCGCCGCGGGGGCTCACCGAGGGGGCGTGGATCGAGGGGGAGGTTGGCATGAGTCATCGCGGGACGGCACGGTGGATGCTGGTTGTGGCGGCGGGACTGATGCTGGGTCTGTTCTCGAGCCGGGCCCAGGCGCAGTGGCAGGTCGCCTCTGCCGACGGCAGCTCGACGCTCAAGCTGGGCGTGCTGCTGCAGCCGCAGGGGGAGATCATCGAGACCGCGGACGCCGAGGACCACTCGCAGAACCTCTTTCTGCGGCGGGCCCGCATCCTGCTCGGCGGCACCTACTCCGAGCGGTGGTCGTTCTTCCTCGAGACCGACAGCCCCAACCTGGGCAAGAGCAAGAGCGACGGCAGCAAGACCACCGACCTCTTCATCCAGGACGTGTTCGTGACCTACTCGACCGGGGACAAGTTCAAGATCGACGCCGGCATGATGCTGATGCCGCTCTCCCACAACCACGAGACCTCGGCCGGCATGCTGCTGCCGGTGGACTACGGCCCGTACACCTTCGTCCAGTCGGACCCGCTGACCGAGAAGGTGGGCCGCGACTACGGCATCCAGGCCCGCGGCTACCTTCTCGACAAGCACTTCGAGTACCGGGTCGGCGCCTTCCAGGGCTACCGCGGCAGCGACCTGGCCGGCGGCAGCGGCGCCGGCACCGAGCCGTTCCGGGTCACCGCCCGGGCCGTGTGGTACCCGTTCGAGGCGGAGACCGGCTACTTCTACACCGGCGCGAGCCTCGGGGCGAAGAAGATCCTCGCCGTCGGCGCCACCTACGACGTTCAAAGCTCGTACTCGACGATCGCCGCCGACCTGTTCTACGACCAGCCCATCGCCAGCGGCGCGGTGACCTTCCAGGCCGACTGGGCCAGCATCGACGGCGACGACTTCCTGCTGTCGCTGCCCGAGCAGGACACCTGGCTGATCGAGGCGTCGTACTACCACAAGGAGACGCGGCTCGGGCCCTACCTGCAGCTCGCCTCGCGCAGCTACGCGCTCGAGGACGCGTCCCACGCGGACGAGGAGCGGATGCAGGCCGGCCTGGCCTGGTGGCTGAGCGGCCACAAGATCAACGTCAAGGGCGCCTGGACCAGGATCACCAAGGACGGCGCCCCGGATCGCGACCAGGCGCTGCTCCAGCTGCAGGTGTTCTGGTACTGACGGCGATGCCCCACAACCCGGCGCCTGACGCCGACCGAGCCTGGCAGGAGCTGCTGACCGGCAACCGTCGCTTCGCGGCGGGCGCCCCCCGGCACCCCCGGCAGTCGGTTGCCCGCCGGGCGGAGATCGTGGCCGGGCAGCACCCGTTCGCGGTCGTGGTCGGTTGCGCGGACTCGCGGGTGCCGCCGGAGATTCTCTTCGACTGCGGCCTCGGCGACCTGTTCGTGCTGCGGGACGCCGGCAACGTTCTCGACGAGGTCGGGGAGGCCTCTCTCGAGTACGCGGTCGAGCACCTCGCGGTGCGGCTGGTGGTGGTGCTCGGTCACAGCGGCTGCGGCGCGCTCACCGCCGTCATCGAAGGCGCTCCGGTCGAGGGCCACCTCGTCCGCCTGGTCGAGCACCTGCGGCCGGCGGTGGAGCGGGCGGCGGCGAAGCCCGGGGATCTCCTGGACAACGCCGTGGTCGAGAACCTCCACAGCGAGGTCGCCCGGCTGCGGCGGCTCGAACCGGTGCTCGCCGGGCGGGTCGCCTCCGGGCAGGTGCGGATCATCGGCGCCCGCTACGACCTGGGCAGCGGCCTGGTGACTCAGATCGTGTGAACGGCCGGCGCGCCGCCCGGGGGCTGGCCTCGGGCGCGCGGCGGCAGCGTGGCCGCGGCTCCCCGCGAGCGCTCAGCGGTGGCGGGAGCGGACGGCGGAGACGTCGACTTTGAACCGTCGCAGCTTGCCCTGCAGCGTGCTGGGCTTGAGCCCGAGCAGCGCCGCCGCGCCGCGGGGGCCATAGATCCGACCGCCGGCGGCCTCGAGGGCCCGGGTCAGCAGCGACCTCATCCCGTCCTCGAACGTCGCCACCTCCGCTGCCGGGCTCTCCGGCGCGGGCCGCGGGACCGCGACGGCCCCCGGCAGGGCGGGGAGCTCGAGCCAGGGCCCCTGGCTGAGGAGGAGGGCCCGCAGGATGGCGCTCTCCAGCTCGCGCACGTTTCCCGGCCAGTCGTAGGCTTCCAGGCGCTCCAGGTCCGCCGGTGCGATCGCCGGCGGGCGCCGGTGGAGCTCCGTGGCGTAGCGGGCGACGAGGTGCTCGACCAGGGGCCGGATGTCCTCGCGGCGCTCGCGCAGCGGCGGCAGGGTGATCGGGAAGATGTTGAGCCGGTAATAGAGGTCGGAGCGGAACGTCCCCTGGCGAACCATGTCCTCGAGCGGCCGGTTGGTGGCGGCGACGACGCGGACGTCGACCGGAGTGGCCACGCTCGAGCCGACCCTGGTGATCTCGTGCTCCTGCAGCGCGCGCATCAGGCGCACCTGGAGGGGGAGCGCGGCGTCCCCGACCTCGTCGAGGAACAGGGTCCCTCCGGCGGCAGTCTCGAAGAACCCCTCGCGCCGGCTGGCGGCGCCGGTGAAGGCGCCCTTCTCGTGGCCGAACAGCTCGCTCTCGATCAGCGTCTCGGGGATGGCGGCCAGGTTGACGACGACGAAGGGCCCTGCCCGGCGCGGGCTCCGCTCGTGCAGCGCGCGGGCCAGCCCCTCCTTGCCGGTCCCCGTCTCTCCCCGGATCAGCACCGTCATGTCCGCCGCGGCGACCAGCTCGACGTTTCGCATCACCTCCCGCATGATCGGGGACTCGGCGATGTAGCGCCGCCCCTCCCGGGCGCGGTGGATCTCTCGCTTCAGGGCGGCGTTCTCGCGGTCGAGCAGGCGGTTGAGGCGGCGGACCTCGTCGACCATCAGGCTGTTGTTGAGGGCGATCGCCAGCAGCCTCGCCACCTGCTCCGCGTCGGCGAGACGGCTTCCGAGCAGGTCGGAGCCGGGGCCCTGGGCGAGGTCGAGGGTGCCGAGCACCGCGTCCTCGACGATCAGGGGGATGGCGGCGAGCGCCCGATAGCCGAGGGGGGCGAGGAAGCGAGCCTCCTGGTAGCGCTCGAGCGACCCGGCGAGGTCGACGGCGACCACCGTGCGGCGCGTCGTCACCGCCTCCCCGCACACCGACCCGGTGATCGGGACGCGACGCCCCACCCCCTCCTGAGGGATCTTCGGGTCGTAGACGAACACGATCTCGATCTGGTCCGGCTCATCGTCGACCAGCCGGTGGATCGAGACCCGCGTCTCGCCGAAGTGGCGCCGCAGGATGGCCCCGGTCCTCTCCAGCACCTGCTGCATGTCGACCGTCGAGAGGACGGTGTCGATGACCTCGTCGATCATCCCTTCGCGGACAGTCAGCTCGCGGTCGCCTTCACCCACATGCAGGTGTGTACCCTTTTCAGGTGTTCCTGTCAACCATATTTGGGTGCTGTTGTTGTGTGCAAATGCCAAAATATTGAAATGAATGATGTTGCGGACCTGGCGTGAGTCTTGCTGAAGGCGAGTGCTGGGCGAGACGAATGACCATCGGAGCACGGCTCGCCGGCAACCGGGAGGTGCACGATGTACGACACAGCACTCATGCCGTTGACCGAAACCGACCGCGACGAGGCGACCCTGGCGCATCTGCAGTCGATGCTCGACCACAGGGGCATCGGGAAGGTGGTCCTGGTCAGGGTGGTGCAGCCGCCGCCGGTCACGGCGGTCGACTACGCGCTCGATCCGGCGGTGGTCGCCGGGCTCGAGAAGGACCTGCGCCGACGGGCGGCGTCGTACCTGGAGTCGGTCGCCAGGCGGATCGACTGGCGGGGTGCCGGGCACGCGATCGAGGTCGTGCTCGGTGAGCCGGCCGAGGAGCTGGCACGGCTCGCCGAAGGCCGCGGGGCCGACCTGATCCTGCTCGCGCCCGATCCGCCGAGCGGCATCCAGCGCTGGTTCCGCGGCAACCTGCTCGACCGCCTGATGGGTTCGGCCCGGGTTCCGATCACCGTGCTGAGCGGACCGGCCCCCTGGAGGCGGTCGCAGGCCCGCGCCCCGCGCACCGCGGCGTAGACAAAGGAATCGGCGTTCGCGGGCGCACCCGGTCTCGGGCGCGCCCGCGACGCGTTTCCGTGCTCAGAGCGCCACGATCTGCTTGAAGCCGCCCCAGAACATCCGCTTGCCGTCGAACGGCATCTTGGACATGTCCATGTTGGCGAACCGGGGGTCCTTCATGATCTTGGCGTTGACCTGGTCGCGGTGCTTGCGCGAGCGGTAGACGACGTACGCGAAGACCACGGTCTCGTCGCGCTTGAGCTTGACGCTCTGCGGGAACGAGGTCAGCTTGCCCGGCTTCACGTCGTCGGCGACGCACTCGACGTACTCGAGCGCCCCGTACTCCTTGCAGACGGCGGCCATCTTGCGGGCGAGGCGGCGATAGGAGTCCAGCTTCGCCTTCTTGACCGGAACCACGAAACCATCGACGTAGTGCATGTTCCCTCCTGGTCGGGCGCCGGCCGTCGATCTGGCCGGCGCAGTTCATCGACGTGCTGGCACAACGATGTCTCCACTCCGGCTGAGACGGATCAGGCCGGCCACAGCCAGCCGAAGGTGCCGGCGGTCACCAGGGCGTAGACCAGCCCGTCGGCGACGTGCTTCCAGGTCGTCGCCCAGGACTGTCCCCGCCAGATCGAGTCGGGAAGCTGGCCGATGCCGTAGGCGAGGAAGCTCGACGCCCCGACGACTCGGAACACCGCCAGGTAGTCGCTGCCGGGCATCAGCGTGCGGCCCGCCAGGTAGCCGGCGAAGAGGCTGATCACCAGGCAGTAGATGAACCACATCACGGGCCCCTTCCCCATCTGCGGCGTGCCGGTGGGAAACACCGACATCACCCCGACCGGCCCGCGCTCGAACTTCGCCTTCATCTCGGGCGAGGAGCAGTCCTTCATGCTCGCCGCGTTCGGAAACATGTAGTCGCCCTTGGCGACCCTGGCGGCGCGCAGGGCCTCGAGGACGGCGTCCTCGTTCGGCAGCTTCCTGTAGTCGTTGCGGTGGATGGGCAGCACCATGTGGACGATCGCGCTGACGATGAAGACGAACACCGCCGAGAGCACGATCGGGAGCACCAGGGACATCAACGGCACCATGGACGATCTCCTTTCACGGCCGGCAGCTGCCCAGCGGTCACCGCCGCCGGCTCATCCGCGGCGTTCAGCAGACGCGGGCCTTCGGGGCTTGGTCATCTCCCTTCGAGAATGCCGAGAAGGTCTCGTGGTATTCCGCCGAAGAAGCGATCCGCTCGGTGGTGACCGGCCACGGTCTCGAGGCGGCCGGGAACTTCGTTCGCCTGGTCCTGTATATTTGGTGGGTGATCCTCCAACCGTGCGGAGCGTGGTGGAGCCGTGCCGGCCTCTCGCTGGTGGCGGCGCTGGCGGTCGGTGCGGCCTGTTCGTCGGCCGCGGACGAGGTGCCCGCCGCGGCCGCCGTGCCGGCCGCGCGGCCGGCGGACCTCGCCGGCTACCAGTGGCGCGACGTGGACGGGAAGCCGCTTCCCTTCCAGGACCACGGCGCGATCCTCGAGGCGCTGCGCTCGGCAACCGTCATCAGCCAAGAGAAGATTGGACGCGGGGTCGGTGGCGCGGAGAAGCTGGTGCTGGAGAGCGGGGGACGCCGCTTCCACGCGGCGTTTCGCAGCGTCGACGTGACCAAGCGGCCGCCGCCGACCGGGGGCACGACGAAGCCGACGATGAAGTACCGGGACGCGGCCGTTTTCGAGGTCGCGGCCTACGAGCTCAGCGAGCTGCTCGGCATGGGCCGGGTGCCGCCCGCGGTCGCACGCAGCATCGGCGGCAAGGCCGGCACCGTGCAGATCTGGATGGAGGGCACCACTCCAGAGGTGGTGCTGGTCGAGCGCGAGGAGCTGCAGCCGCCCGACCAGGTGCGCTGGCGCCGCCAGAAGCAGATCATGGTCGTCTTCGACACGCTGATCGCCAACACCGACCGTAACCAGGGAAACCTGCTGATCGACGATCGCTGGAACATCTGGCTGATCGACCACACCCGCGCCTTCCGGCGGACTCCGGACCTCCTGTACGTCAAGCGGCTGGACACCTGCGAGCGGCGGCTGTGGACCGCGCTCGTCCAGACCGACGAGGACGCGCTCTTGCAGGCCGTCGAGCCGCACCTGGAGCGCGCGGAGATCGTGTCACTGCTGCAGCGCCGGGCGAACCTGATTCGCCACTTCGAGAGGCTGATCAAGAAGCAGGGCGAAGACGCCGTCCTCTTCGACCTGTCCCCTCCGGGGGTCGGACACGCCGACTGACCGCGCCCTCGGAGTGGGCGGCCGCTGCGGCAAGGACCCGTTGTGATGGCCATGGAGTCGGCTGATGACTGCTCTGGCACCAAGCAACGTCGAAAGCGTACAGCGTCAGGGACGCAGCCGACTTCCGGGTCGGCGGTACGTCTTGGGCGCTGTTCGACAGCGCCCATCCGACTGAAAGCGGGCAGGGCAGAGGCCGGCTGAGGAAACCGGCGTCACGAACGCGCTCAGGGCCCGAATCCCTGACCGCTCTCAGTCGGCTGGGTAGCGCTCGTCGTACAGCCGGATGATCGCGTCGGTGATGTTGAGCGAAGTCGCGAAGTAGGCGACCGGCTGGGCGGCGAGCAGGAAGATCACGTCGAAGTCGTTGGCCTCGGCGTACTCGGTGGCCAGCTTCCCGATCTTGGCGCCGATGTCGGCGACGATCTTGTCCTGCCTGGCGTTCAGCTCGCGGTTGAAGGCGCGGGCCTGGTCCTCCAGGCCGCGCTGCGCCTGCAGCAGCTCGCGCTCGAGCGCGGCGAGCGCCTCGGCGGAGGCGACGCTCTGCTGCGTGGCGAGCCGCTGCTTGAGCCCGTTGACCTGCGCCTGCAGCTGCTCGAGCTGGTCGCGGCGCGGCTTGGCCCAGCTCTCGAGGGCCTGTAGCTGGCTCCTGCCTTCCTGCACCGTCGTGGCCGCACGGTCTCCGTCGAGGAAGCCGATCTTGCCGGCCGTCGCGGGGACCGCTGCAAGGACCACGATCAGGACCACCGTCAATCGCGCTGCTGCTCGCACGGCAACCTCCCAGAAACCCGCGGCAAATTGTAGCGTACGAGCCAAATGAGGCGCCAGAGCCGGCACCCGGGGAGGGCGGCCAGTGCTGTGGAACCGCCGCCACCGGCAGCCCTTCGGGAACGCCGATCGAGTGGCGCCGCGCCCGGGGGCTGGACGAAACGCCGTCGCGGATGCAGATTGTCTTTTGAAGACGGCGGTTGGCACGAGACCGAGGAGGTGGGCGATGAAGAAGTTGGCGTTGATGCTCGCAGCGGCAGTCGCGGCGACGGGCCTCGTCCGCGCCCAGGGAGCGGCTCCCGACGTGGAGGTCACCGGCGCCGACGAGCTGGTCCAGAGGACGGGTGGGCTGGCATCGACCTGGGTGAGGCCGGATGCCGACATCAGCCGCTACGGCAAGCTCTACCTGTGGGAGCCGGAGTTCTCCTTCCGCGAGGGCGGCGAGACGACGGCCGGCACGACCGCCAAGCTCGTGCGAGGCGACTCCGGGCCCTACGCCATCCGGCCGGAGGACCAGGAGCGCTTCAAGCAGCTGGTCAGCGAGCAGTTCGTCGCCGAGCTGGCGCGCGGCAAGCTGTTCGAGGTAGTCAATGAGGTGGGGCCGGGCACCCTGATCGTGCGGGCCGGGTTCCTGGACATCACCTCCGACGTGCCGCCGAACGTCGAGCGCTACGGCAACGTCCACCTGGCGTCGGTCGGCGAGGCGACGATCGTCTTCGAGCTGATCGACGCCTCGACCGGGGTCATCCAGGCGCGCGCCGCCGAGCGCCAGGAGATCCAGCCGGAGTTCCGGAAGCGCGGAGTCAACGCCGCGCCGGCCAACTCGGCCACGGTGTGGAGCGACGTCGAGCGCTGGGCCCGCGAGCAGGCGCAGGACCTCCGCAAGGCGCTCGAGAAGGCGAAGACGAAGGCGGAGAAGCAGGCGGAGCCATAAGTTTGCGGCTCGCGCCCCCGGCGCACCGGCGACTTTCGGCAAGAAAAAGGCGGCCCCCGGAGGGGCCGCCCGTCTCAGCCTGCTGGCCGGTGACTAGAAGTCGAAGTGGATCGACGCGTGCAGCTGACGGCCGTACGCGTCGTAGAAGCCGTAGAAGCCCGTGCCGTAGTCGTTGTCCTGCATCTCGGTCGCGAACGGCGGCTCCTCGTCGAGGATGTTGTTGATGCCGAGCACCACCTGGTAGTGGTCGGCGAAGTCCCAGGTCCAGGCGAGGTCGAAGTAGTTGTAGGCGTCAAACTCGTAGACGTCGTTGATCTGCAGCCAGTCGTCCCCCAGGCTGTTCGAGTTGAGGTCGGGGTCGTCGCTGGTGTCGTCGTTCAAGACGCTCGAGATGTAGCGCCAGCCGAGCGTGAACACCATGTTGAAGTTGGTCTCCCACGAGATGCGCGCGGTGTGGCGCCACTCGGGGGTGGGGTACGGATCGCACTGCTCGCCGAAGTAGCCGACGCAGTCGAAGCCGATCAGGGGGTTGTCCAGCGAGTCGGTCAGCATCCAGGTGCCGATCAGCGAGGTGTTGAGGAAGCCGGAGTCGCCGATGCCGATCAGCCAGGCGTAGTTGAGGTCGACGCCCTCGCCCTCGAGCGTGCCGAGGTTCTGCTGGGTGGTGATGGTGTAGCCGTCGGTGAACAGCCACAGCGTGCCGGCGACGTCGCGGTGGATCAGGCTGCACAGGCCGGGGTCGCCGTTGGCGATGCACCCGGCGAGCACGCTGTCCGCATCGAAGCTCTGGATGACGTCGTCAATCTGGATGTCCCAGTAGTCGACCGCGACCGACAGGCCCGACACCGACGGCGGTGTGATCACGATGCCGGCGGTGATGGTGTCCGCGGTCTCGGGGTCGAGGTTCGGGTTGCCGCCTTCCCAGGTGTTGTACTGCCCGGCCGGGTTCTCCGGCGAGCTGCCGTACTGGGCGGCGGTCATGCCGGTGAGCAGGCACTGCTCGAGGGTCGCTGCCGGGTCGGTACCCGCGCACGGGTCGCTGGCGCCATTGAGCCCGAGCCCCTGCGGCCGGTAGAGCTCCTGGACGTTCGGGGCGCGGGTCGCGCTGGCGATGCCGAGGCGGAGCTTGAAGAGGTCGACCGGCGCCCACGTCGCCTGCGCCTTCCAGGTGTCGGTCCCGCCGACCGAGCTGTAGTCGGAGAAGCGGTAGCCGAGCTCGAGGCTCAGGTCCTTGAAGCCGGGCGCGTCCTGGACGATCGGCACCAGGCCCTCGAAGTAGTACTCGGCCACGTCGTAGCTGCCGTCCACCCACACCGTCGGGCCGCCCTGGCCGGAGCCGTTGCCGGCCTCGTAGTTGTCGTCCGGATGGACGTAGAGCATCTCGTTGCGGTAGTCCGCGCCGAGCGCGACCTGGATGCCCTCGGTGGCGGTCGGGAACTTGATCCCGTACTCGCCGAGGTCGCCGTTGAGCACGCCGTTGACCATCTCGGTCTTGGTCCCGGAGATCAGCTCCATGTTGAGCATGATGTAGTCGGCCGCCTCCTGGGTCACGCCGCCGATCTGGAACAGGTTCCAGGGCGCGCAGCCGTCGTTGCCGGAGCGGCACTCCCAGGTGCTCGGGTCGTCGGGGTCACCGATGACGTCGAGCGCGTCGGTCATCCGGGACACGCTGAGGTCGCCGACGTACATCTGCGGGCTCAGCATCTGGGCGTACATGGCGTAGACGTCGTAGCTCCAGGCGTCGCTGAGGTCGCCGCGCAGGCCGGCGAGGAAGCGCCACGTGGTGTGGCGCATCTGGCTGGTGCGGGGCCCGGTCTCGACGCTGCGGCGCCCGATCACCAGGTTCGCGTACTCGTCGGGCTCGAAGCCGTTCTGGGTGCAGATGATGTCGCGCTGCTGCGGCGACATCATCGGGTTGTCGCAGTTGATCTGCTGCGTGTTGTTGAAGTTGCCCGAAGGCGCGATCTGGGCGTCGGTGTAGTCGTCCATGAACATCACTTCGGCGTAGACGTCGAAGTACTGGTTGAACTCGTAGTTCATGAACGCGCCCGCGGACCACTTCTCGTCCGGCCGCTGCATGAAGTTGTCGGGGGCGTAGTTGTAGACGTCCCCGGCGCGCGGCCGGAAGGTGTTGCCGGTCGCCTCGTCGAGCACGTAGTCGCCGACCTTGATCCAGTCGCGGTTGAAGACCTGGAAGCGGCCGGTCGGAATGGTGCCCGAGCCGCTGCAGGACGGGCCGTCCTCGTTCTGGGCGGTGGCGCAGTTGGTGTAGTCGCGGGCGTCCTTCTTCAGGGCGTCGATGTTGCGGTAGTCGACGTAGATCGAGGCGTGGCCGCGGCCCTCCCCGAACTTGTGGCCGAGGGCGAGGTTGAAGTTGTACTGCTCGCCGTCGACGCCGCTGCCGGTCGGGTAGGGGAAGCCGGCGTCCTCGTTGATCCGCGCCGCCAGGCCGTTGTTGTTGTCGTGCTGGTAGCCGTTCCAGGCGAACGTCCCCCGCATGCCCTCGAAGTCCTCGTCGAGCACGAAGTTGACGACGCCGGTGACGGCGTCCGCGCCGTACACCGACGAGGCGCCGCCGGTCAGCACGTCGACCCGCTTGACCAGCACCGCCGGGATGAAGTTGAGGTCGGTGGAGGTGCTCCACGCATCACCCGGGGCGGTGCGGCGGCCGTTGATCAGCACCAGGGTGCGGTCCGCGCCCATGTTGCGCAGGTCGACGGTCGCGGTGCCCGAAGCGCCGTTGGAGATGGTCGAGTTCTGCCCCGAGAAGACCTGCGGCAGCTGCCGGACCACGTCCTCCAGGCGCAGCGCGCCGGTGTAGGTGATCTCCGTCGGGTCCATCACCGAGACCGGGCTCATGGACTCCAGGGTCGGCCGGGGAATCAGCGATCCGGTGACCGTGATCTCCTCCTCGAACGACCTCTCCTCGGCCTGCGCGATCGCCTCCTGCTGCTCGGGCGTGAGCTCCGGCTCGGCCTCCTGGGCCAGGGCCGGGGCGCCGTACATGATGATCCCTGCGAGGGCGACAAGCATGCCGCCCAACAGGACGATTCGACGCCAGCTCATTGCGTTCGACATTTCCCCTTCCTCCTCCTTGTGGTGTTCCCACTTCCTCGAACCGGACCGTTCTTTCAGTGAGTCTGATGACACCTCCATCGTGGTCTGCGGCCTCCGAGTTGGTCGACGAAACTGCGACAACGTTGCATTTGAACTCTCGGAATTGACTGGGTGAAGGCTAGCATCATCGAGTGCCGGCGACAAGCGCCCGCCGCCGGAGACGGCGGCGGCGCGTCGTACTCCGGGGTGCGCGGGGATTCCGGATGCGGGCTCAAGCTGGCGTTCCGAGTTCAACTGGTGTGACGCAAGATCCGTTCCAGATTGTCGAGGGGGCCGGTTCCGCGGGTGGACGGGACCGGGAGGCTGCGCGCCCGACCGCCGGCGGCCCGCGACCCTGCGAGCCAAGGCACTGATAAGCCATGTGTTCAAGGGCCGCGCTGCTGACGACTGGGACCGCTCATCCCGGCGGCGCGCCCGGGGCGCCACCGGGCGGCGCCTCCCTCACCCGAGAGGGACGCGTTCAAGATTCCGCACATCTTATCCGGCTTCTCGTAGTCAGGAGTGAAATGCAGTCGCGGAACACCCCACCGCATCGGGACTTCTCAGCTTCGGGCCGGTGCGTCCGGTGGACCACGGAGGCCCGCGGCCTTCCGGCATCCGTGGGATCCGTGCTGCGCGCAGTCGGCCGCCTCCCCGACGGGCTCCCGGCGCTCGGAGGGCGAACGGCGCCCCGGTCAGGGCTTGCTCAGGTAGTCGAGCAGGTCGCGGGCGGTGGCGGCCTCCGGGCTGCCCGGCGCCAGCGCGAGGAAGCGCTCGAGGTGCGCCATCGCCTCCTCGTTGGCGCCGTCGTTGACCGCGATCATGGCCAGCGCGTAGTGGGTCTCCGACTGGTTCGGGTCGACCTCGAGCACCTTGCCGAACAGCTCCTTGGCGCGGACCATGTCGTTGGCGTCGTAGGCCCCGAAGGCGAGGCGCAGCAGGGTGTCGCGCGCGACGGCGGGCTCGACGACCGCCAGGCCCATCGCCGCCGGCACGAGCACGGCCGGATCGCCGAGGCCGAGCGCCGCGTTGTAGCGCGCCCGGATCGCCTGCTCGTCGTTTGGATCGTCGTCGAGGATTGCCTCGGCGGCGTCCAGAGCCTCCTGGTAGCGCTGGAGGTGGAGCCCCTGGGCGGCCACGCCGAGCAGGGCCTCCTCGAGCTGCGGGTCGATGGCGATGGCTTCGTTGAACCTGGCGAAGGCGCCCTCGTGGTCGCCGGCCTTGGCGAGGGCTACCCCCTCGTTGTACACCTTCCTGGCCTCGGCCGTCGCCCGCCCGGACCGCTCGAGGTCGGCCAGTGCGGCCGCGGTCTTGGCGTCGTCCCCGAGCTTGCGGTAGGCCTCCCAGCGGCAGCGCAGGGTGGTCTCGTCGGTGGCGCCGAGGGCCATCGCCTTCTCGGCGGCGTCGACCGCCTCCTGGTAGTGCTCCTGGCCGAGCTCGGCCACGCTCAGGCCGGTCCACGCCGGCCGCAGCTGCGGGTCGTGGGCCGTGGCCTCCTCGAAGGAGGCCTTGGCTGCCGGGTAGTCCTTGGCGTTGAGGGAGATGACCGCGGCGTTGTAGGCGACGATCGCCGGCTCCGAGCTCGAGGTCGGGACCAGGTCACTGACGGCCACCGCCGCTCCACCGGGCTGCATCACGAAGTCGTGGCGGGCCGTGCCCTCCAGGCTCCAGTTCTGCTCGGCGGTGAAGGTCTGGTATCCGGTCTTGTCGAACCTGTACTTGTAGGTCACGTTGACGATGTCGAAGTCGAGGATGAAGGTGCCTTTCTTGTCGGTGGTCCTGACCTCGTTGAACGACGAGACCTGGTCCGACGTGGCGGTGACGGTCACGCCTTCGATCGGGGCCCCCTCCGGGTCGACGACCCGGCCGACGAGCCTGCCCCTCCTCCCGGCGGAGACGAGGCCTGGCACCGCCACCAGCAGGACCAGGAGCCACAGGATCGCGCGCTGCTTGCTCGACATCGGGCTGCCTCCCTTGGGTCCCGAGCCGCGCCGCTGCCCCGCATCTGCCGGGCCACGCAGGCCCGCGCGGCAGCTTCATGCAGGCCGCGGCCGGACATCCGTTGCGCCCGCAAGTATAACGCTGGAGCGGGAAACCGGTTCGCGAACCGGAGCCCGCGGGCGCGGCGGGCGAGGGTGGCTACTCGTGAGGAAGAGGCGGCGCGTCGCTCGCGCCGGTCCACCGGCGCCTGGGGCTGCCGGCGGCGGCCGCCGCCTGCGCCTTGGCCTGCCAGCGCGCGGCGGCGCGCTCGTTGCCCTTGGCGAGGTAGCAGCGCGCCATCAGCTCGTAGAACCTGTCCTCGTTCCGCTTCCTGCGGACGGCGAACGTGAGGTGGCTGATCGCTGCGTCCCAGTCGCCGGCCGAGAACGCCTCGCGGGCGCGCTGGTAGCGGTAGTACGGGTTCTGCATGCGGTGGTCGATCACCCGCTTCCGATAGGCGGCGGCGAGCTTCGGCTCCCCCTGCCGTTCGTAGAGGCCGGCCAGGTTGCTCATCGCGACGACCTCGTCGCGGTCCGCCTTCAAGGCCTGCAGGTAGGCGGCCTCGGCGTGCTCTGAGCGCCCGTGCCGCATGTAGAGCGTGCCGAGGTTGGTCCAGGCCGGGGCGAAGCCGCGGTCGTTGTCGGCGATCGCCTTGCGGAAGCAGGCGACGGCAGCCGCCGCGTCCCCCTCCTGCATGCTCTCGACCCCCATGTTGTTGAAGTAGTGGGCCCGCGCCCGGGTGTCCGGAATCTCGCGCGTGGTGTAGCTCGCCCGGAAGTCGTCGATGTTGAAGTCCACGACGTGGACGCCGAGTCCTCCCAGGTTGACGCGCACGTTGACGTGCCGGTTGAGGATGAAGACGTCCCGGTCGAGCGTCCAGTCCGGCGGCAGGTCGACCTCCTGGAAGGACGCGGTGAGGCCGACCTCCCGCGCCATGGCGATGAACAGGTTGGAGAACGACAGGCAGTTGCCGGTCTGCAGCCGGAAGGCCTCGGCGGCGGTCCGCGTCCGGTCGTTGAAGGTCAGGGAGAAGCTGTCCTTGGTGATCAGCGCTTCGATCAGCTCGTGCAGCTTGACCTGGTCGGCCGCCTTGCGGTGCACGTGCTGGTCCAGGAAGGCCAGCATCTCGGGGCTGACGGCCAGGACCTCGGCGTCGCTGATCGGCGCCGACAGCGCGGGCGATGCGCCGAGAGCGGTCCCGGACAGGAGCTCTTCGGGCGAGATGCCGGTGGCGGCCAGGCTCTCGTGGGCACTCCAGCAGCAGAGTGCGAGGGCCACGATACCGGCGAGGGAGGTGCGGTTCCACATCGTCAGAAGGCCAGTGTTCCCTCCAAAAGGATCTCACGTCCTCGCGGCTGGCCCCCTGTTGCGGCGGCGGGCCAACGGCATGGTGACCGGCCCGGCAGGCAAGCCGAGCGCGCGGCCTCAGTCAGGTACGTGGGAGACGACGAACGGTTCGTCCCCCTTCATGAAGCTCACCGCCAGCACGGTCATCTGCTCGTCCAGGATCAGGACCTTGGTGGAGAGCTCGCGGCCGGGAATCGAGACCACGATCCGGTGCTCGCCGGCGGGGACGTGTGAGATGTTCAGGTTCATGGTGGTCTTCTCGCTGGTCTTGCCCAGGAACTTGACGGTGCAGCGTGAGGGCTTCGAGGTTAACCGCAGCGAGCCCCAGCCCGGGTTGGCGGCCACGATCCTCGCGGTCTTGAGGTTGCCGTGGACCGCGACCGTGGCCTGGGGCTGGACCGTCACCACCTCGGTCACGGTCTCGTAGCCGGGCTTGGCGAAGCGGACCGTGTGCTCGCCGGCGGCGACCCCGCCGATGGTCAGCTGCGGGGAGGTCTTGGTGTGGGGCACGCCGTTGACCTCGACGACGCAGTTCTGCGGGGCGGAGGTGACGATCAGGGTGCCGACCGCCTGCGGTGCCTCGGGGCTCTCGGTCTCGCCGGGGGCGGCGGGCGCGGGCACCGGCACGAACTCGCCGACCGTGACCTCGATCGGGACCTGCCCGACCAGGACCTCGAAGCTCTGCGGCGCAAAGCCGTCCTTCTCCACCCGCACGGTGTGGAGGCCGCGGGCGACGTCCATCAGGTAGGCGCCGTCGTCCAGCCGGCTCGAGATCCCGGCGAGCTCGCCGTCGAGGTAGACCCGGAGGCCGGGCTCGCACAGCACCTGGATGTCGCCCGCCACGGCCACCGTGGCTGCCGCCGCGCAGATCATGACGATCAGAGCGAGCAATCCCCAAGGTCGCATGGGTCCTCCCAAAAGGCGTGGCGCCCCTCAGTGTAGCGCGGCGGCCCCCTCGCCCGCACCCGCGTCCGCGCCCGCTTCCGCGCCCCCGCCGTTGGGATGTCTCTCGTTCCCGTTCCCGTCCCCGTTCCCGTACCCGATGGCCGTTCGGGGTGGATTGAGTTCGTACGTGAAATTTGGAGATTGCTGCGACGTCTGGGCGGCGTGCGGCGATCCGGGAACGGGATCGGGGTGGGGCCCTGGACCCTGACCCCGATCCCCCAACTCCTGGTCAGGCGAATGCGCTGCAGCGACCCGGAAGCCGGAGGGCGACTGACCTCTGAGGATCGTAGACCGCACCGGGAGGGGGCGCGCTACTCCTCCTCCTCCTCGCGCTTGCCGGCGGCGGCGATGATCTTCTCCTGCAGGTGCTTGGGCACCTCGTCGTAGCGGTTGAACTCCATGTGGAAGTCGCCGCGGCCGCCGGTGATCGAACGCAGGGTCGCCGCGTAGGTCAGCATCTCGGCCAGCGGCACCTGGGCCTTGACGGTGGTGGTGCCGCCTTCGGTGTCCATGCCCTGGACGCGGCCGCGCCGCGAGTTGAGGTCGCCCATGACGTCGCCCATGCACTCCTCGGGGATGTAGGCCTCGATCTGCATGATCGGCTCGAGCAGGGTCGGGTTGCACTGGGAGGCGCACTCCCGGAACGCCTTGCGGCCCGCGATCTTGAACGCCATCTCCGAGGAGTCCACCGAGTGCTCCTTGCCGTCGAGCAGGGTGACCTTGAAGTCGACCATCGGGTAGCCGGCGAGCACGCCGCGCGCCGCGGCCTCCTGGACCCCCTTGTCGACGGCCGGCCGGTAGCCTTGAGAGATCGAGCCGCCGTAGATCTTGTCGACGAACTCGTAGCCGTTGCCCCGGTTCGGCTCCATGCTGATCCGGCACTCGGCGAACTGGCCCGAGCCGCCGGTCTGCTTCTTGTGGCGCGTCGTCACGTCGGCCGAGCCGGTGATGGTCTCCCGGTAGGGGACCTTGGGCTGGTGGAGGTTGACGTCCACCTTGTAGCGCTTCTTGAGCCGGCCCACCACCACCTCGACGTGGAGCTGGCCGGTGCCGGAGATCAGGAGCTCCTTGGTCTGCGGGTCACGGCCGACCGCGATCGTCGGGTCCTCGTCCCGGATCCTGGCCAGCGCGGCCGCCAGCTTGTCCTCGTCACCCTTCGACTTGGGCTCCAGCGCGAAGCTGATCGAGGCCTCGGGGATCGGCACCGCCGCGACCCGGATCGACTTCTTGGGCGGGCACAGGGTGTCGCCGGTGTGGGTGTCCTTGAGCTTGGGGACGGCGCCGATGTCGCCGGCCGCGAGCGCCTCCACGTGCTCCAGCTCCTTGCCCTGGACCACCGACAGCGCGCCGAGGCGCTCGGAGCCGTCGCGGGTTGCGTTGGCGACGGTGGCGTCGGAGGCGATGCCGCCTGACAGCACCCGCAGCAGCGAGATCCGTCCGGTGTACGGGTCGGAGATGGTCTTGAAGACGTAGGCGACGAAGGGGGAGTCGGCGGAAACTGCGAGCTCCTGCTCCTCGCCGTCGACGGTGGCGGCGAACCGGCGCCAGCTCGGGCTCGGCGCGAGGTCGACCAGCGCGTCCATGAGCGGCTGGACGGCGATGTTCTTGCCCCCGGCCAGCGCGAACACCGGACACAGCGCGCGCGACTCGACGGCCGCCTTCAGCCCCTTGCGGAAGGTCTCCGGTTCGAGGCCGCCGCTCTCGAGGTAGCTCTCCATGAGCGCCTCGTCCTGCTCGGCCACCATCTCGAACAGGGCCTCGCGCGCCGCGGCCACGTCGTCGGCCATCGCGGCCGGGATGGCGACCTCGGCGGCCTTGCCGCTCTCGTCGTGCGGCCAGGTGAAGGCCTTGCCGCTGACCAGGTCGACCACCCCTTCAAACGCTGCCTCCTCGCCGATCGGGAGCTGGACCGGGATCACCTCGCGGCCGTACTTCTGCTGCAGCGACGCGACCGTGCGCGAGAACGACGCGCGGTCCCGGTCCAGCAGGTTGACGGCGAAGAGCAGCGGCAGCGAGGAGCTGGCGGCCGCCTTCCACAGCTTGTCGGTCTGGACCTCGGGGCCGGCAACCGCCGACACCAGCATCAGCGCCGCGTCGGCCACCCGCAGCCCCTGCAGCGCGTCGGTGGTGTAGATCCCGTACCCGGGCGTGTCGACGAGGTTGACCTTGGTCCCCATGCGGTCGAAGTGGGCGACCGCGGTGTTGATCGTGATCTTGCGCTCCTGCTCGTCCTCGTCGAAGTCGGTCGTCGTGTTGCCGTCCTCCACCTTGCAGAGCCGATTGACGACGCCCGCGTCGAACAGCATGGCCGACACCAGCGAGGTCTTCCCGGTGTGGGAGTGCCCGATGACCGCGACGTTGCGGATCGTGTCTGTGGTGTAGGTGTTCGCGCTCATGATGTCTCCCTCCGAGAAAGCGATGTCGTCTGGGTCAGGTGGCGAGCTCGATCGAGCTGCCGGTGAGCCGCCGGTACGCCTCGCGGTAGCGCTCGAGGGTCCCGGCGACCACCTCTGCCGGCAGCACCGGCGCCGGCGGCTGCTTGTTCCAGCCGCTCCTCTCCAGCCAGTCGCGCAGGTACTGCTTGTCGTAGGACGGTTGGCCGCGCCCGGGCTCGTACGAGTCGGCCGGCCAGAAGCGGGACGAGTCCGGAGTCAGGGCCTCGTCCATCCACACGATGCGGCCGTCAGGGTCGAGCCCGAACTCGAACTTGGTGTCGGCGATGATGATCCCGCGCTCGAGTGCATACGCCGCGGCCTCGCGGTAGATCCGCAGGGTCAGGTCGCGCAGCGTCTCGGCAACGCGGCCGCCGACGATGCCGACCATGCTGTCGAAGCCGATGTTCTGGTCGTGGCCCTCGGTGGCCTTGGTGGCCGGCGTGAAGATCGGCTGCGGGAGCCGCTCCGACTCGCGCAGGCCGGACGGCAGCGCGATGCCGCAGACCGAGCCGCGCTCACGGTACTCCTGCCATCCCGAGCCCGCGAGGTAGCCCCGGGCGACGCACTCGACCGGGATCGGATCGAGCCGGCGAACCAGCACGCTGCGGCGGTCGAGCTCGGCGAGGCCGCGAAAGGGCTGCGGGAAGGCCGAGCGCTCGGTCGCCACCAGGTGGTTCGGGACGTCGCCGAACCGGCCGAACCAGAAGTTCGACAGCTGGGTCAGGATCACGCCGCGTCCGGGGACCCCCGGGGACAGAACGCAGTCGAAGGCGCTGATCCGATCGGTGGCGACCAGCAGCAGGTCGCCGTCGACGGCGTAGATGTCCCGGACCTTGCCGCGGCTCACCAGCTGTCCCCCCGGGATCGAGGTGGTGAGCAGCGCCATTTCAGGCTTCCTTGGCCTCGATCACCGCCTGGGCCTGCTTGGCCATTCGCGACTTGTAGCGGGAGGCGGTGTTGCGGTGGAGGACGCCCTTCCGCCAGCCGACATCGATGACCGACAGGGTCGCCGGGAGCAGCGCCTTGACCTGGTCCGCGTCGCCGTCGGCGATTGCGACCCGCATCGCCCGCATCTGCCGCCGCACCCTGGTGCGCACCGACTTGTTGCGCATGCGCCGCTCGAGTGACTGGCGGTGGTGCTTGCGCGCCTGCCTCTTCGTTCCCTTGATCGTTGCCATCTCGGACCTTCTCCTTCAAGCGCCTCCGGGAGGCGGCACGGGTCGCATATTCTAATCGAAAGTCCGAATCCAGGCTAGTGCCAGGTTCAATTCCGGGCTCAATTCCGGGCTCCAGACCCCGTTTCGATTCCGGACTCTGGGCCGGTGCCCGTCCCCGCTTCCGCTTCCCCTTCCGCTTCCGCGCCCGGACGGTGCTCAGGACGCGGGAAAGCTGCGGGGGTCTTCGACTTGCCACCGTGCTGGGCGGTTCGCTTCCAATGACCTACCCCCCAGGTCATCGGTGACCTTGTCGGCCCACACGGGCCCTGGGGGTGCTCAGAATGACCACGGACAGAGTCGGAAGCGGGCGCGGAAGCGGGCGCGGACGCGGGCCGGTCGGCCGACCCAACCTCCGGCCCCCACGGCCTACCGGATGGTCATCCCCAGCGAGCGCAGCCGCTCCCGAGCGAGGTCGGCCTCGCGGCTGCCCGGGTGCTCGTAGACCACGTACTGCAGGTTGAGCACTCCCTGCCCCTTGTCGCCCAGCTTGAGGTAGAGCAGGCCCTTCTTGAGCTGGGCGGCGGGCGCCTTGTCGCTCGCCGGGTACTCCTCCAGCACCTGGTCGAAGATCGCGAGCGCCTCCTCGGACTTGTCCTGGGCGTCGAGGCACTCGCCGATCCAGTACAGCGCGTTGTCCGACAGCTCGGTCGAGGGCCAGCGCCGCCGGTACTCGCCGAAGCCGTCAGCGGCGAGGTCGTAGTTGCCGCGCATGTAGTCCTCATAGGCCGCGCGGTAGAGCTCCTCCGGAGATGACGCCGCGGCGGAACCGGCCGCGGCGCCGTCCGGCGGGACGGCCGCGCCGCCCTCGCCGCCGGGCGCAGGTCCGGCGGCGGTCACCGGCGGCAGGTACTGGCCGGTCGCAGCGGCGGACCGAGCCCTGGCGAGCTCCTGGGAGATCGCCTCGAGGCGCGTGGTCGTCCGCTCCAGGCTGGCGTCGAGCGCCTCGATCTGCTCCTGGAGCTGCTCGACCCGCATCGCCAGGTCGGCGTTGGAGCGGGAGGTCTGGGCCGCGCCCTCCTGCAGCTGGCGCTTGATCGCGTCGAGGTCCTGCTTCGCCGGCATCGACTGCGACAGCTGCTCGACCTGAAGCTGGACGTCGGCGATCTCGCGGTGGAGCAGGGTCATGTCCTCGGACGAGGTGCAGGCTGCAAGCGGCAGCAGCGGGAGAGTCAGGACCAGCGTCCACAGCACTCGCATCGCGAGCCTCCTAGCGCGCGGTGATGACGAAGTGGGCGCGCCGGTTGAGGCGCCACGCCTGTTCGCCGCTGCCGACCTCGAACGGCCTCTCCTCGCCGTACGAGATCGTGCGCAGGCGCTCGGCCCCGACGCCGAGGAAGATCAGGTAGTCGCGCACCGCCGCCGCCCGGCGCTCACCGAGCGCGAGGTTGTACTCGCGTGTGTTGCGTTCGTCGCAGTGGCCCTCGATCAGGATCTGGATCGTGCGGTGCTGCTGCAGCCAGGCCGCGTTGCGGGCCAGCGCATCGCGGTACTCGGGCTTGATGTCGTAGAGGTTGGTGTCGAAGAAGATGTCCTCGAGGTAGCCGCCGGCGTTGAGCAGCGCGAGGTCCTCGGGCAGCTCTTCGCGGACCTCCTCGGAAACCAGGGGCTCGGCAGTCGGCTCGCCGACGATCTCCTCCTCGATGCCCTCGGGCCCCTCACCGGTCCCGGGCGTGGTCGCGGTCGGCGTCGGAGCGGTCGGGGGCGGCACCTTGGTGCTCTTGCAGGCACCGAGGGTGGCCAGGAGGAGCACGGCGATCAGGGCTGCAGCGAGACGGGAAGTGGGTCTCATTCGAGGCCTCCTTGACGGTCACTCTACCAGCCCGGATCCGGGCTCACAAGCTCTTGAGAGCTGGTCTCGGCGGGGCGGTGTGGAATCGACGCGCGATGTGCCCGATGTCACTGGAGGAGAGGATATAGGGGATAGGGAATAGGGGATAGGGGAGAGGGGAGAGGGGAGAGGGAACAGGGGATAGGGGAGAGGGAGTAGGGGAGAGGGCCTAGCTGCCTTGTGGGGTAGCCATCCTGGCTGCCTTGTGGGGTAGCCATCCTGGCTGCCCAGCTACGGGTTCGCGTCGTCATCCGCGAGGAGCCCGCCGCCGGGACGGTCGAGCCGGCCGGCCCGGTGGAGCTTGGCGAGGTAGTCGTAGACGACGATCGAGCCGGCCACCGCGAGGTTGAGGGAGGGCACGAGGCCCCACTGCGGGATCTGGACGACGGTCGCCGCGGTCGCGACCAGCTCCTCGGGGATGCCGCCGAGCTCGGCCCCGACCAGGAAGCACGGGCGATCCGGGTAGCTCGCCTCGAACAGGCCGACCGCGCGCCGGTGCAGCTCCACCGCCACCAGCTGCCAGCCACGCTGCTCGAGGTGCGACCGGAAGGCGCCGGCGTCGCGAAGGTGGAGAACGGTGGTGTAGAGCTCGGCGGTGCGCGCGGCCTCGACGTTCCAGTCACGCTCCCCGACCAGCAGCACCTCGGTCGCGGCGGTGGCGTGGGCGGTGCGCACCAGCGAGCCGACGTTGTGCTCCTTGGAGATGTTCCAGGCCGCGATGGCGAACGGCCGCAGCCCGTCGCGGTAGTCCTGGCGGCGGCGCTGCCGGCGGTCGGCGCGGCGCGCGGCGGTCCACGCGGCCTTCTTGGGATCCACCATCGGACCCAGGGTAGAGCATGCGGCCGCCGCCGGGAACCACAGAAAAAACGAAACCCCGCGCGCGGCGGGATTTCGTCATGGTGGGTATCCCCACCCGGACTTCTTCAGTGGGTTTCGCGGCCGTAAAGTCCGTTGAACACCCGCGGTCCGAAGGGACACCTCCAATATGTGTGCACGCCGCGGCTGTGTCAAGGGGGCGTGGGAGCTCGTCTTCGGGAGCGAATCCGACCGCGCCGACGGTGAGACTCCCGGCCGCTGGATGAGCTTGGCTGCAGGCCTCGATCTGCCCGGGGATCAGCCGCGCTCGAGCGTCCGCCCGTCGAAGGCGTGGGGCAGCAGCTGGGACACCGAGGTGACGACCCGTTCACCGGCCGGGTTGGCCAGGATGACCGGGAAGTCACCGAACTCCGACAGCACCTGCCGGCAGGCGCCGCACGGCGAGGCCGGCGGCACGGAGTCCGTGACCACGGCGAGCGCCTGGAAGCGGCGAGCGCCGGCGGCCACGGCCGCCGCCACCGCGTTCCGCTCGGCGCAGACCGAGAGGCCGAACGAGGCGTTCTCGACGTTGCAGCCGCTGCTCAACCGTCGGTCCGGCAGCAGCAGCGCCGCTCCGACCCGAAACTGCGAGTAGGGGGCGTAGGCGTGGTCCCGCGCCGCGGTGGCCGCTGCGACCAGGCGGTCGATGTCATCAGAAGAGAAATCCATGGCTCCATGATACCGAGCCGAATGAGGTGCGGAGCGCCCGTTGTCGATTCTGACCTTCTCTCGGGAACGGGAACGGGGACGGGAACGACAGCTGGCCGTTGTGGGGTCGCCATCCTGGCTGCCTTGTGGGGTAGCCATCCTGGCTGCCCGGAAGCGGGCGCGGGCGAGGGGGCGGGCGGGGGCCCTACCCCCTATTCCCTACATCCCATCCCCTCAAGAAAAAGGTGACCGCCCGAAGGCGGTCGATGGAGACGTGTGATGTCGCTTGAGGATCTGGCTGTCGTCACCGCCGGTGAGAACCGGACGACGGTCGCGAGCTCGTCGCCCCGCCGCCGGAGCTCCCCGCGTGCGATCGGGAGGTCGCGCCGCTCCCGGCCGAGCGGGGCGCTGACGAGGAACCGCGAGCCGAGGCCGTCGGGTTGCGAGGCGCGGGCCGGCTCGAGCTGACGGTCGGGCCGGTGCGGGACGGCGCGGAGCGCGGCACGATCACCGGGCTCTGCGATCCGCCGCCACCTGCCGGCCCCGGCATCACCCGGCTGCTCGGCGCTCGGTAGCGGGAGCCCAGGTCGACCGGCTGCCGGGCGAGGCTGCCGCCCCTCAGGTAGGGGGACGCAGCCTGCGCGCCTGACGGGCTCCCGGCCGACGCCGGCCGTGACCGCGGAACGAAGGGGTTGCTGGCGACGGACCCGCTGTGGACCCGGCTGTTCGTCCCCCCGCCGGTGGACGGGCGAGCCGTGCCTGCTGCCGGCTGCCCGGAACCCCCGTGCAGGGGCGACGACGGCGACGTGGTCAGCACGCGCCGGTCGGTGGCCGTCTCCGCGGCCCGGGGGGCCGCGGTCCCGCGCGCCGCGGTTGAGCCGGCCGCCGTCTCGCGAGGCGCGTTGGTGCGGACCGTCGTGCTCCGCGATCCGGCCGAGCGCCGCGTGACCGCCTCGAGGGTCGTCGGCTCGACGAGCCGCAGCGCGTCCTCGCCGCGCAGGCTCGCGTCGCGCGCCATGACCGGTGTGATGTCGCGGGTGGTGCCGCGCTCGACGTCGCGGAAGACCCGCTCGAGCTCGGCTGACGGGCGCGCCATCGACGGCGGCGCGGTGGCCAGGGCATCGGACATGACGACGCCCATGGCGTCCTGGCCGCGCAGCGCGCTCTCGCCCGGCTGCACGAGCCGGGACAGGTGCGGGCTCGCGAAGTCCCGGGTCGAGATGACGTTCCAACCGGCGCGGTCGATCCCGGCCACGCGCACCCGGCCCTTGAGATCGAGCGCCACCTCGTTCGGCCGGGTGATCGCGGCGCGATGGACGTCTCTCGCGGACCCGCCTTCGCCCCCGCTGCCCGGGCGCGGAATCGCGTCCCGCCGCGGCGGCTGGCCTCCCCCGCCGCCGGGGTGGCCGGGGTAAGGATCGTAGGGGTAGCCGTAGTAGTAGCCGTAGCTCGGCCAGTACCATCCCCAGTAGTAGCCGCACGGGGCCCAGCCGACGTAGCCGGGCCACCAGCACCAGCTCACCCAGGCCGGGCTCCAGTAGGGCTGCCAGCCCCAGACCCAGCCGAAGCCGGCAGCGAAGTACCACGAGCCGTAGTGGTACGGCAGCCAGCCCCAGGGCTCGTAGGAGATCCACGACCATCCGGGCTCGGTCCAGTACCAGCGCCCGGCGGTGTAGGGACGCCACGAGTCGTCCACGGTCGGCTGCCAGGCCCAGGTGTTGTACTCGGAGACGTAGACCCAGTTGCCGTAGTTGTCGAGCTGGGCGGCCTGGCGGTCGTAGCGGGCGTCGACGTGGACCGCGCTCTCGCCGCGGATGACCTGCCGGCGCTGCTCGACCCAGCTTGCGAAGTCGTCGCCGATGTTCAGCACGGACTCGGAGCCGACCACCTCGCCGCCGCTCACCAGGGTCGCTGACTGGGCGCGCACGAGCACGCCGCCCGCGATGGTGGAGGCCTCGGCGAGCCCTTCCCACACCTCGACCCGGAGGCCCTCGGAGGGCAGCGCCTCCACCCGGTAAAGCCCGGTGTCGTTGAGGTAGACGGTGGCGGACCGGCCATCGATGCGGACCGGCTGGTTGGTCAACCGATGGGGGCCGACCTCGACCACGATCGTGCCCTCGCCGAGGAACAGCACGGTCTGCTCGGCGTTGACGTCGCGGCTGAACGCCACGGCGTCGAGGCTAAGGGTCGTGTACTCGTCGATCCAGACCGCGTTCCCGTCGGCGAGCATGACCTCCATCCGCGCCTCGCGGGCGGTGTCGATGCGGTCCCCCGGAGCGAGCGGCATGTTGATGACGGCCTCGATGCTGTCCTGCTGGGTCGCCGGCTGGACGGTGGCGTAGCGCTCGAGGTAGGAGATGTAGCTCAGCGAGGTCAGCTCGTCCCCTTCGGAGGCCAGCAGCGGCCCCGCGACCCCGGCCAGGAGTGCCGTCAGTAGGAGCTTCCTCATCGTCCACCTCCCGTTCCGCCAACAGGCAGTGCAACCGACGTGCCAGCGGGATTTCGGGAACGCGGTGCGTTCACCCGTTTCCGTTTCCGTCTCCGCGCCCCTGCCCGAGATGGCGCTCGTGCACCGTGCGGTCTCATCGGGGACGGAGACGGGCACGGAGACGGGCAGGGAGACGGGCAGGGACGCGGGCGGCGGCCATTTGACCTGTCACCGGTCACCGATCACTCTCCCGGAGGCGGGAACGGGAACGGGAATCCGGCTTCGCCTTCCGGCTCCGTTCGGCGAACTCCGCCGTGACGAGTCGGCTCCGCCGTGACAAGCGGGGACGGGCACCCTTCGACTCGCGGCGCTGCGGCGCCGCTCGCTCAGGGCAGGCCCCTCGGGCTCGGAAGCGGAAGCGGGCGGGCGCCCAATCCCCCAGATCCCAGATCCTGGCCGGGTGGGGGCGGATCACCGAGGGTGGAGGCGGGAGATCTCGACGAGCTGCTGGGACTGGCGGACCTTGACCAGGGTGCCGGCGGGGTAGCAGCCGCCGCGCAGGGTCGCGTTGGGGTAGGTCACGCTGCCCGGCCCGAGCAGCACGCCGGGGTTGAGAACGGTGTTGCAGCCGGTCTTGCAGCCGTCGCCGAGCACCGCGCCGAACTTGCGCAATCCGGTGTGGACGATCTCGCCCCGGTGGTGGAAGGTGACCTCGCGGCCGACGTTCTTGACGTTGGACAGGATGGTGCCGGCGCCGAGGTTGACGTCCCGGCCGAGCACCGAGTCGCCGACGTAGTTCTGGTGCGGGGCCTTGGCCCCGGGCAGCAGCACCGAGCCCTTGACCTCGGTGTGGGCGCCGACCAGGCTGCCGCTGCCGAGCACCACGTGCTCGCGAACGTAGGCGCCGGTCCGCACCGTCACCCCGGCCTCGAGGACCGCGGGGCCGACGATGACCGCGCCCGGCTCGATCCGGCAGCCGGCGGCGATCGCGATCCGGTCGCCGAGGAGGTGCACCCCGACCGGCACCTCGATCTCGACGTCCCATCGCGACCAGTCTTCGAGATACGCCCGGAGACGGTCGCCGAGGGCGCTCCACACCGGCGCGTCGAGGCCGAACAGGTCGCGGTGCGGGAATCCCTCGAGGTCGAAGAACTGGCTGGCGCTCAGCTCGTTCATGCCGGAGCCTCCTCGAGCTCCTCGGCTCGGCGCTTGACCACGACCACCGTCTGGTCGTCGGTGGGGTGCGACGTCTGGCTGAACTCTGCGAGATCGGCGATCACCCGCTCGACGATCGCCACCGGGTCGCGCCGGCGCGCCGTGTGCACGACGTGCAGCAGCCGGTCCTCGCCGTACTCCTCGGTCGACCCTGGAGCCCTGGCCTCGATGACGCCGTCGGTGTACAGGACGAGCAGCTCACCCGGATCGATCTGGGTGATGCCGATCTCGTAGGTGGCTGACGGCGTCGGGCCGATGATCATGCCGCCCGTCTGCAGCCGGTCGGTGAGCCCGTCGTCGTGGATCAGCAGGGCCGGCGGGTGCCCGGCGTTGCAGTAGAGCACGGTGCCGTTGGCGTGAAGCTCGGCGAGGAACAGGGAGACGAACTTGGTGGCGAGGCGGCTGCGGTGGATGATCGTGTTGAGTCGCTCGACGGTGGCGGTCAGCTTGAACTCCCGCGACAGGCCCATGCGCAGGCCGGTGAAGACGTCGCGAACCTGGAGGGCGGCGGGCAGGCCGTGGCCGGTGGCGTCGGCGACCACCACCACGAAGAGGTCCTCGGCGAGGGTGATGACGTCGTAGAAGTCGCCGCCGACGACCTCGGCGGTCACGCTGCGGGCGGCGATCTCGAAATCGCCGGTGCGAGGGAGGTGGCGCGGCAGGATCGAGCTCTGGATGAGCCGGGCCTCCTCCATGACCTCCTGCATTTGCTCGTCGCGCAGCTTCTGGTTGATCGCGAGGCGGATGATGTTGAGGGTCGCGATCAGGTCGTCGCGGACCTCGATGCCCTGCAGGATGTCGAAGGACAGCACGAACCTGCCGTCGGCCACCGACACCGCGGCGAACCAGTCGCGCGTTCCGAGGTCGGCCTCGAGGCGCTGGTCGAGCCGTGCGTCGTCCCGGGACATGACCAGCGACCCGGTGTCGAGCAGCTGCTCGAAAGGCGGGTAGGTCCGCCAGATCCGCAAGCCGAGCGGCGCCTTGGCGACGTCGCCGAAGGTGGTCACCAGCTCGTAGCTGCCGTTGTCCTGCGAGTAGATCCGACCGCCGCGGATTCCGAGGTCCTCGGCGAAGACCCGCGCCAGGAGCTGCGCGGTGTCGTGGATGGTCTCGAGCGGCGTCGAACCCAGCGCGATCGTCTCCAGCGCCTGCTCGATGCGCCGGAAGAGGGAGATGGAACGACGCGGCATGACCGGATCATGCCACGGGACCGAGCGCCAGCACAAGAACGCCGGTCCCCGAGAGCCAGGTGGTATCATGCGCGCCGGCGTTCGCGCCGCAGGAGGTCGAGTGTCGCGAGCTCTGGCGCTCGGTTCGGTCGTGCTCGTGGTGGCTGTCGCAGCCGGCTGCGGCGGTCGCCGGGACGGCGCGCCGTCCCCGCAGGTCGATCAGGCGGTGACCTCGCACGCCCGCGCCGAGGTCAAGTGGGAGACCGATTGGAGCCGCGCCTTCGAGCGAGCGCGACGCGAAGGCAAGCCGGTGCTGGTGAACTTCTACGCGGAGTGGTGCGTCTGGTGCAAGCACCTCGAGACGATCACCTTTCGCGATCAGAAGGTCGCGGCCCTGCTCGCGGAGCGGGTGGTGCCGCTCAGCGTCGACATCGACGGCGACGTCCAGCAGCTGATCCGCGATCACCGCATCGAGGCCCCGCCGACGATCGTGGTGTTCGACCCGGCCGGGGCGGAGCTGGGGCGCATCCCCGGCTACCTGCCGCCCACCGGCTTCCTCGGCACCGTCGAGCGGATGCTGGCGGCCCCGCCGCCCGCCTCGAGCTGATCGGCGCCGGCCGAGGCCGCGCCGGGTGCGGGCGCCCGGCGGCGGCACGAACCGGTCAGAATGCGCGCAGCGCCCTCCGAGCACCGTGCGGGGCCACGCCAGCCACGACGACCCCGCTCGGAGCCCGTCCAGCGGCTAATCGTCGTCCGATTCGGAGCGCCGGTTCGCGACCTCGACGGCTGCCGGGCTCGGCATCGGCTCTCCGGGCCGCGGCGTGTAGAAGGCGAGCTGGAAGGGCCACGGCATCTCGGTAAGGTTCGCCGGCCGCGCGCCGCACTCGCTCGGAGCCGGCTCGGTGCTGTCCAGGAAGGCCTCGAGAACCACGGCGCCGTGGTTCGGGCACGGCGGGATCGCGCTCTCTCCGGTGGCATAGTCCACCGGGGTGAAGACGATCCCCGAGGGGATCGGAAAGGTCTCGGTCCGGGCGCCGGCGTCGACGGTTGCGAGGTAGGCCTTGATGAAGTCGTTCCACAGCGGCTGCGCCGCGACCGCGCCGGTCATGTTGCGGCCGATCGGCTGCTTGAGGTCCCTGCCGACCCAGACCCCGACCGTCAGCCGCGGGGTGAACCCGACGAACCAGGCGTCCGAGAACTTGTCGGTGGTTCCGGTCTTGCCGGCCAGATTGGCCTCGATGGCCTGCGCCGACACACCGGTGCCGCGGTCGATCACCCCCTCGAGCACGCTCAGGGCGAGGTAGGCGGCAGGCGCCGAGATGGCGCGCTGGCTGCGCGGGAAGAAGCGCTCGACCTGCCGGCCGTCACGGTCGTAGACCGCGGTGATCGCGTAGGGCTCCGGGACCTCCCCCAGGTTGGCGATCCCGGCGTAGGCACGGACCAGGTCGACGAGCCGCACCTCGAGGGCGCCGAGGGCGAGTGACGGGAAGGGATGCAGCTCGGTGCTGACGCCGAAGCGCTTGGCCATCGCCACCACCGCATCACCGCCGACCAGCTGCTGGAGCTTGACCGCCGATGCGTTGTAGCTGTGCTCGAGCGCCCGGCGGAGTGTGGTGACGCCGTAGTACCTGTTGTAGTAGTTCCTCGGGCAGTAGGCGAGCTGGCCGGTCGAGTCGGGGAGCAGAAACGGTGCGTCGAAGATGGTGTCCGCCGGGGTGAATCCCTGCTCGAACGCGGTCAGATAGACGAACGGCTTGAAGGCCGAGCCGCACTGCAGGGTCGACTGGACCGCGCGGTTGAACTCGGAGCGCTCGAAGTCGAAGCCCCCGACCATGGCCAGGATCGCCCCGGTGCTGTTGTCCATGGCGACGAGCGCGCCCTCGACCTTCGGCTCCTGGAGCAGCTCGACCGGGATCGGCGCCGCCGGGTCCGCCGGAAGCTCCTCCGGCAGGCCGACCAGCACGAGGCTCCCCGGCCGGAGGATCCGGATCAGCGAGCTGGTGCCGGTCCAGCGGGCGCCGGCGAGGTCCAGCGTCGCCTGCCGGCCCGCGACTCGCAGGGCCGCCCGGTCGCTCGAGACTCGCTGGACCACGGCACGGACGATGGCGCTCGGCTGCAGCTCGAGGTGGGACCACGAAGGGTCCCGGTAGGCATCGGGAGACTCCGCGAGGCCCTGGTCGACGACGTTGGGTGGCGTTCGATAGCCGGCCACCCTCTTCTCGAGGTTGACGAGCCCGCGGCGCACGACGCGCTCCGCGATCGCCTGCAGCTCCGGGTCCATGGTGACGTGGACCCGTAGGCCGCCGGTGTAGAGCTCGCTGGTGCCGTACCTCTCCCCGACCTCCTTGCGCACCATCTCGAGGAAGTAGGCGCCGTTCGCGATGTACTCCCGGTGCAGCCCCACGTTGAGCGGCGTCGCGACCGCGGCGGCGTGCTCCTGCCGGTCGATGAAACCGAGCTCCCGCATCCGGTCGAGCACCTTGTTGCGGCGCTGCAGCGCCGCCTCGGGGCGGGTGAACGGGTTGTAGAGGTTGTTGGCGCTCGGGATGATGCCCGCGAGCAGCGCCGCCTCCGGCAGCGTCAGCTCGAGCGCCGGCTTGGCGAAGTAGAGCCGCGCCGCCGCCTCGACCCCGTAGGCGCCGTGCCCGAAGAAGATCTGGTTGGCGTAGAAGGTCAGGATCTGTTCCTTGGTGTAGCGCTTCTCGATGTCGATCGCGAGCAGCGCCTCCTTGATCTTGCGCTGCAGGGTGTTCTCCCGCTCCAGGAACAGGTTGAGCGCGAGCTGCTGGGTGAGGGTCGAGCCGCCCTGGGTGATGACCCGGTCGCGCCCGGACACCAGGTTGCGCAGGATCACGGCCGCCGCCCGGACGATCGCCTTGGGGTCGACGCCCCCGTGATCGAAGAACTCGGCGTCCTCGATGGCGACGATGGCCAGCTTGAGATGCTCGGGGATCTGGTCGGCGGTGAGCTCGATGCGCTGCTCGATGGCGTAGGAGGCCAGCTTCTGACCGTCCGGCCCGATGACCTCGGTGGTCACCGCCGGACGGAAGGTGGCGAGCTCATCGACCTGCGGCAGATGCACGAACTGGGCGAGGATCCAGCCCACGACCGCCCCGGCCGCGACCCCGGCAGCGGCCACCGCGGCGACCTTCATCAGCAGGGGTTTCGACCGCTCCAGCGCGCCCACGTTGACAGGGTAGCAGAGGAAGCATGACCCGCTCGAGGCACGATCGTGGCGAAGCCGAGGCGGCGGTCGCTGGGTCGGAGGGGGCGGATCAGGTCGGCTGCATCGTGCTGCCTCAGGGGCGCACGAGCCAGCCGGCGGCGGTCCCGTCCTCGAACCCGCTGCCGAAGATCAGCGAGCCCGGGCCGGAGGGAGTCGGAGTCGGCGGCGGGGTGGGCGTGGCCACCGGCGTGCTGGTCGGCGTGGCGGTGGGCGGTACGGGCGTCGTCGTCGGAGTCGGGGTGGGAGTGTGGGTCGGCGGCGGCGGGGTGAGTGTGGGTGTGCTGGTCGGCGGCACCGGCGTCGCGGTGTCAGTGGCGGTGGCAGTGGGTGTCGGGGTGCTGGTCGGCGGCAGCGGCGTCGCCGTGGCGCTTGGGGTCGGCGTGCGGGTCGGTGTGGCGGTCGCGCTGCTGGTCGAGGTCGGGGTGCGGGTCGGTGTGGCGGTCGGCGGCACCGGCGTCGCTGTGGGGCTCGGCGTCGCCGTGCGGGTGGGCGTCGCCGTGGCGGTCGCGGTGTTGCTCGGGGTGCGGGTCGGCGTGGGCGTCGCGGTCCGGGTGGGCGTCGGCGTGCTGGTGCGAGTGGGCGTCGCCGTCGGCCCGCTGGTCACCGACAGCTCGAGCCGGTAGAGCTGGGCGCTGTCGGTGGCGTCGCCGGCGAGCTCGACGAAGTAGGTTCCCGGCCCGCTGGGCAGTGGCACGCTCGGCAGCGCCTCGGGCAGGCCGGCGCCGTTGGCGTCCGCGAACGCGAGCTCGGTGGTCCCGTTGACGTCGAGCACCCGCAGCGACAGGTCGTGGATGGCGAGCGAGTCGAACGAGCTCCCCGCGGTGCAGCTGCCGTTCGGGTTCTGGGGGCCGCTCAAGTAGGTCCAGCCGGTCGGCGTGACGGTGATCGAGAGCGAGGCGCCGCTGCCGACGGTGAGGCTGTAGTCGTCGTAGTCGGAGTCGTCGTCGACCGACAGGTTGTCGATGGTGAGCAGGCCCGTCGGCGTCCCCAGGGGGTACGCCGTGGACGGGTCGTCGTCGTGCTCGGCGCCGTCGCCGTAGCCGCGGTTGGCGGCCAGGATGTCGTCGTGCTGGGGCCCGTCGAAGGCGCTCGAGTAGTAGGGCTCCATCAGCTTGGTCTGGTTGACCGGGCAGACATGCTGCAGCCCGAGACCGTGGCCGTGCTCGTGGGCGACCACGTTGCGCAGCCGCAGCGAGTTGCCGGTGGTCACGGAGTAGAACGAGTCGCCGGTGTCGATGACCATGTCCCCGACGTCGGGGTAGAAGTTGTAGCCGAGGATGCCGGAGTTGCCGTCGATGGTATGGCCGCCGAAGCGCACGTCGCCCCGCACGCCGAGTGATCCCGCCGAGTTGACGAAGGCCGCGCCGTCATCGCTCGGCTGGTAGAGGTAGCTGATGCCGGTCAGCTCGCCCCAGCGATCCAGCACCTGCTGGAGCAGCGCCAGCCAGGTGGCCTCGTCGCCGTAGATCCCGGTCAGGAAGGCGCGCAGGTTGCTTGGCGAGCTCGGCTCACCGGCGTAGCCGGGGATCGCGGTGCCGTCGGGGACGACGCTCCAGGTCAGGGTGGTGGGGTCGCCCTGGCCGAGCCCGCTGCCGTTGCTGGCCGTGCTCGACCAGCGGTTGGAGTCCGGGAACTGGTACTCGCCGAGCGGCGGGGCGGAGAGCGAGTGGGTCACCCGGGCCAGGGCGGCCTTCGCGATCGCCTGCTCGACGTACCACTGCGGGGTGCCGTCCTTGAAGCACAGCGCCGGCGCGGGCGGGGGGCCCGGCTGGGCCGGCGGGCGGTCCGCTGCGGCAGCGCAGGCGGCCGCGAGGAGCATCGCGATTCCGAGCGCCGCGGGCGCCCCGGGGCGTGCCGTGCTCATGCGCCCTGTCTCCCCAATGCCGTGCGCCGACGCCCTCACGGGCTGGTGACGGACCACGCGGTGGTGGTGCCGGACTCGAAGCCGTCGGAGAACAGCGGCTCGCCGCCGCCCTCGAAGATGCAGACGCCGATCGCCTGCGGGACGTAGTTGGTCAGGATGTTCTCGATCACCCGGTCGTGGAACTCCATCAGGTTGTCGCCGCAGCCGGCGATGTGGCAGTAGCTCATCACCGTCCCGGGCCCGCCCGGGCACGAGATCGGGCCCTGGTAGCAGCCGGCCTCGCCCGAGTAGCACTCGTCGATCGGCGGCTCGTAGCAGTGGGTGTGTCGGGACCCGAAGTTGTGGCCGAGCTCGTGGCCAACGATGAAGGCGTCGCCGGCGAGGTAGTCGATCTTGAACACCTTGTTGAAGCTGTAGCCGTAGGAGTGCGAGCACAGCCCGCCGAGCCAGGCGATGCCGGAGGCCGAGTAATCGGACGGCGACTTGCCCGAGAGCATCGCCGCCAGGGCGCGGTCGACGTTGCCGTAGTGGGCGCTCCAGTACGAGGAGAACTCGCTCAGCTCGGCGGCCGACGCCGCTCCGCCGCTGTTCTGGTTGTAGGGGTCCGATCCGACTCGCAGGATGGTGTCGCCCTGGAGGAGCGTCACGTCGAGGTCGCGCTCGTACATCACGTTCATCGCCGCCACCAGGTCGGCGATGTAGTCGAGCGCGGCGGCCTGGTTGTTGCCGAACTTGAGCTGCATGAGCTCGGTGTCGGTGTCGAACGCGATGACGGCCTCGAGGCCGGCGGAGGACACCGCCTCCGCCGGCGCCCGGTCCCCGGGCGGCAACGGCTCGAGTGGGGCCTCGAGCGTCGCGTCCCCGGCGGAGCAGGTCCACGGCTGCACCGTCCAGCCCTCGGCGGCCAGGCGCTCGGCCGCGGACACGACCAGCAGATCGGCGCCGGCTGGGATCAGGTCGTAGACCGTGCCGTCGGCGATCACGAACCCGCGCAGGCTGCGGGTGGCCGGATCGAGCGAGAGCAGGATCCGGCCCTCCCCGCCGGCGAGCTCGCCCCACAGGTGGATGCGGGACGAAGCGGCCAGGGGCGTGACCCCGGCCGGGCTCACCAGGAGCCGGAGCGCCATGAGGTCGACGATCTGGTGGCGGGCGACGATGACCGGACGGCGCTGTCCGGGGGCGACCGGCCACGCCTCGATGGTCACCTGCGCGCCCGGGGCTGCCGCCGCGAGCCGGTCGAGCACCGTGGCCGGGACGACGACGCGCTCCCGAAGGACGCCGCCGGGCGAGACCTCGAGGCGGCCGGGGATCGCCTCTGCGATCGTGATGCCAGCGGCTGCCGAGGCGCCGCTCAGCGCCGACAGCAGGACCAGCCAGACCGCGGTCGCGGTACGGCATCGAGATGACATCTCAACGCTGGAGATGCTCCTGGCGATGGGGTCCTCCGTCCTCCGAGGAACCGGTTCCCGGGGCGGTTGAAGTTCGGAGTGACCCCCCTCACAATCACCCGGTGCAGGTGGTTCTCGGCCTCGGCGGCAACCTGGGTGACGTGCCGGCCGCGCTCGTCGCCGCGCGTGCGCAGCTCGGAGCATGGACGCAGGTGCTGGCCGCGTCGCGGCTCTACCGGACGGCGCCGGTGGGCCCGGTCGCGCAGCCGCCCTTCCTCAACGCGGCGCTGCTCGTCGGCGTCGACCTCGGCCTCGGCGAGCTGCTCGAGCGGTGTCACGAGCTGGAGGCCGCGGCCGGCCGGAACCGTGCGGGCGAGCCGCGCTGGGGCCCGCGGCCGCTCGACATCGACCTGCTGGCTGCGCGTGACATCGTCCACCGCGGACCGCGGCTCGAGCTGCCCCACCCCCGCCTCCACGACCGCGCGTTCGCGCTCGTGCCGGCGGCGGAGGTGGTGGGCGGCTGGATCCACGCGCCGTTCGGCCGGACCCTCGACGCGCTGGCAGCGGACGCGCTGGGGCGCGACCCCGCCGCGATCCTCGAGGTCGTCCCGGACGATCGCTGGCGGACCTGAGCGGCGCCGGCCGAGGCTTGGCAGGTCTCGGGGCGCGCGCTACACTGCCCGACCGCGGCGACGCGCCGCAGGAGGTTTCGACATGAGTGCGAAGCGTGGGGGCACCAGGAAGAACGCGAAGGCCACGGCGACGGCTCTCGACAAGCTGGGGATCGGTCCCCTGCTCGGGCTCCAGCCGGTCAATCAGGGCGCGTGCACCGGGAAGTGGATCTCGTGTGCGGGCGGCCAGGAGCTGATCTCGGTCAGCCCGGCGGACGGCTCGCCGATCGCCGCTGTGCGGCAGGCCGACGAGGCCGCGTACGAAAAGGTCGTTGCGGAGGCTGTGGCCGCGTTCCCGGCCTGGCGGATGACGCCGGCACCGGCGCGCGGCGAGGTCGTCCGCGACCTGGGCAACGAGCTCCGCGCGGTCAAGGAGCCGCTCGGCAAGCTGGTGTCGCTCGAGATGGGGAAGATCCTCTCCGAAGGGCTCGGCGAGGTCCAGGAGATGATCGACATGTGCGACTTCGCGGTCGGGCTGTCGCGCCAGCTCTCCGGTCCGACGATGGCCTCCGAGCGCCCGCGCCACCGGATGTACGAGCAGTGGCATCCGCTGGGGGTGGTCGGCATCATCACCGCCTTCAACTTCCCGGTGGCGGTCTGGGCGTGGAACGCGGCGCTGGCCGCGGTGTGCGGCGACACCATGGTCTGGAAGCCGTCGTCCGACACCCCGCTGACCGCGATCGCGGTCCAGAACATCTGCAACCGGGTGATGGAGCGGCACAATCTCTCCGGGATCTTCAACCTGGTGATCGGCCCCGGCCGCACCGTTGGCGAGCGGATGATCAACGACCGGCGGGTGCCGCTGGTCTCGTTCACCGGCTCGACCGCGATGGGCCGGCGCGTGTCCCAGGCCACGGCCACCCGCTTCGGGCGCAGCATCCTCGAGCTCGGCGGCAACAACGCGATCCTGGTCGAGCCGGACGCCGATCTCGACCTGACGCTGCGCGCCGTCCTGTTCGCCGCGGTCGGCACCGCCGGCCAGCGCTGCACCTCCCTGCGCCGGCTGTTCCTGCACAAGAAGATCGCGAAGCAGTTCCTGGCCCGTCTGGTCAAGGCCTACGGCAGCATCACGATCGGCAACCCACTCGAGAAGGGCGTGCTGATGGGTCCGCTGGTCAACGCGGCCGCGGTCGAGGACTACCTCGCGGCACTCGCCACGGCCCGCAAGCAAGGCGGCAAGATCCTGTACGGTGGCGGCGTGGTCGACCGGCGTGGATTCTTCGTCGAGCCGGCCATCGTCAAGCTCTCGTCGCAGGTCCCGATCGCCCGCGAGGAGACGTTCGCGCCGATCCTCTACGTCATGGAGTACGACGACCTCGAGCAGGCGATCGCGGTCCACAACTCGGTCGACCAGGGCCTGTCCTCCGCGGTCTTCACCTCGAGCATGTACTCGGCGGAGAAGTTCCTCTCCCACGAGGGCTCGGACTGCGGCATCGCCAACGTCAACATCGGCACCTCCGGTGCCGAGATCGGCGGCGCCTTCGGCGGCGAGAAGGAGACTGGCGGCGGGCGCGAGGCGGGATCGGACGCCTGGAAGGCCTACATGCGGCGCCAGACCTGCACCATCAACTGGAGCAGTCAGCTGCCGCTCGCGCAGGGCGTGAAGTTCGACGTCTAGGTGTTCGCGCCGCGTTGGCCTCTTCGGAGCACGGCGTAGCCCGCAGTGCTGGCGATCGGCCTCCGCGGCGCGAACACCTCGGGATGCGCTGCGCGCATCCAATTGCGGTGCGGGGCGGAGGCCGGCGTCAAGCACCTCGACAGCGGGCGCGCATCGGGTTTGGTACGTTCCCGTTCCCGTGCCCGCTCCCGTACCCGATGGCGGATTCCTGCCCACTATTGCGCGGAGCCGTGGGAGCCAAGCCGGTTTCACCTCCGTCCTCTTCTGCAATCGGGAACGGGGACGGGAACGGGAGCGGGAACGATCAGGAGACAGCCGTCGGGATGAACGGTCGGCGCGGCTGTGGGCGACCTCGTTGATCATGCGGTGGCGGCGTCCGGCGAGTTTTCATTCGTCGACTGAATTGAATAGTATGGGCGGCATGGAAGGCCGCATTCTGATCGTCGATGACGACGCCTCGGTCCGCACCGTGCTGCGCCGGATCCTGGGCTCTGCCGGGTACAGCGTGCAGGAGGCGGGTGACGCGTTCCAGGCCCTCGACCTGCTCGATGCCCAGCCCCCGGACGCCGCCCTGCTCGACCTCAAGATGCCCGGCATGGACGGGCTCGGGCTGATCGCCAACCTGCGCCAGCGCGGCCTCGAGATCCCGGTCGTGGTGCTGACCGGTCACGGCGACGAGTTCACCTCCCAGCAGGTGCTCGACGCCGGGGCCGCCGCCTACCTCACCAAGCCGCCCGACCGGGCCGACCTCCTGCTCGCGGTGCGCGGCGCGGTCGCCCAGGGCCGGGTGGCCCGGGAGCTGGCCGAGGCGGAGGAGCCGCCGCCGCTGCTCGGCACGAGTGTCGCCGTCGAGCTGGTCCGGCAGCAGATCGCCAGGGTCGCGCCGTCCCACGCCACGGTCCTCATCCAGGGCGAGTCGGGGACCGGCAAGGAGCTGGTGGCCCGCCGCCTGCACCACCTCTCGGAGCGGGCCCGGCGGCCGTTCGTCCGTGTCAACTGCGCGGCGATCCCGAGCGAGCTCATCGAGTCCGAGCTGTTCGGCCACGAGAAGGGATCGTTCACCGGCGCCCACCGCCGGCAGATCGGCAAGTTCGTCCAGGCCGACAGCGGCACCATCTTCCTCGACGAGGTCGGCGACATGAGCCTGAGCACCCAGGCCAAGGTGCTGCGGGTGCTGCAGGACGGCGAGGTCGAGCCGGTCGGCGCCGGCCGTCCGTTCCAGGTCGACGTGCGGGTGGTGGCGGCCACCAACAAGGACCTGCCGGCCAACGTCCGCGAGGCCACCTTCCGCGAGGACCTCTACTACCGGCTGGCGGTGGTGGTGCTGGTGACCCCGCCGCTGCGCGACCACCTGGACGACATTCCGCTCCTGGTCGACCACTTCACCGCCCACTACTGCCGCGAGTACAACCGCCGCCCCAAGCGGTGGAGCCCGGCGGCGCTTGAGCAGCTGCGCCGGCACCGCTGGCCGGGGAACGTCCGCGAGCTGAAGAACGTCGTCGAGCGGGCCGTCATCATGGAGCTCGAGGACACCATCGACCGGGTCGCGATCGCCGGCGCTCCGGGCGCGGCCGCGGGCGCCGAGAGCCTGCTCGATGCGTCGACGCTGGCCGCGTTCCAGCAGGCGTCCGAGATCGCCTACCTGCGCCACCAGCTCGACCGCCACGGCTGGAACGTCGCCGCGACGGCACGGGCCATCGACACCCCGCGCTCGAACCTCTACAAGAAGCTCCAGGCGTATGGGATCAGCCGGGAGGACACGTGATCAACTGCATCACCCTCGCCGATCTGGCGGTCCATGGCGCCCACCAGAAGGGCCACTTTCGCCTCTCCTCCGGGCTCCACTCGTCCGACTACCTGCAGTGCGCCCTCTACCTCGCCAACCCGGTGCGCGCCGAGCGCGCCGGCCAGGAGCTGGCGCAGTCGATCACCGCGGCGATGGTCGAGCCGGGTGCGATCGTCGCACCAGCCCTCGGCGGGCTGATCATCGGGCACGAGACCGCGCGAGCGTTCAGGGTGCCGTTCTTCTTCACCGAGCGGGTGGAGGGGAAGATGGCGCTGCGCCGGGGCTTCGGGGTCGATCCCAAGCAGGCGATCGTGGTCGTCGAGGACGTGGTGACGACCGGCGGCTCGTCGAACGAGGTCATCGACCTGCTCGAGGGCCTCGGCGCCTGCGTCATCGGCGTCGCGTCGCTGGTGAACCGCTCGGACGCTGACAACCCCTTCGACCCTCGGCCCTACACCGCCCTGCTGCGGGCCTCGTTCCCGACCTGGAAGCCCACCGCATGCCCGCTCTGCCGGCAGGGCAGGCCGCTCGTCAAGCCGGGGTCGAGGCCGGTCAAGTAGCGCTCAGGGGATAGCGATGAGGGGATAGGGGCTAGGGCCCCTGCCCGCCCGCTGCCGGCTGCACGGACGGCTTCGTTCCCGTTCCCGTTCCCGTGCCCGCGCCGATCCGCCTCCGCGCGCGACGTCGTTCCCGTTCCCGTTCCCGTTCCCGAACCCGCGCCCGCTTCCGCGCCCGGTTCCGAGCGACGTTTCGCTCCCCTTCCCGTTCCCGTCCCCGTTCCCGATCCCGTGTCCGCTCCCGCTCGTTCGCTCCGTCCTCGAGAGCGCTTCGCGCCGATTCTCTGGAAGCGCTCCCCGAGGGTGCCACCTTTGGCGATTTCGGGTCCTGAGCAATTTGTCAGGAGCATCGTCGTCCCGAAATCGCCAAAGATGGCACGCCCGCGGGAGGCGCTTCCCTCGCTCTCTCCTCGTCCCCGGGGAGCGGAAGCGGGTGCGGGCGCAGCCAGGTTCGCCCTGGCCTTACGAATCGTCCTTGCGGCCGCGCGTGAAGACCTCCTGCCACGCGGCGACCTCGCTCGACGACAGCTTGGCCTCGGCGCGGGCCCTCGGCGGCGTGGGCCGAGGGCGCGTGCTCCACTCGGCCAGCGTACGGACAGTGGCCCCGCGTTCGCGGGCGCGTCCCGCGAGGCCGCGGTCGTCGGTCACCACGACCCACTCACGGGCCCTCCGCCCGGCCGGGATCCTGCTGATGATCACGTCGTCGGCGGAGGCGGCGCCGGAGTGGACGATGGTCACCCGGCCCAGCGCCTCCTGGGCCGGCGCGCCGGCGGCCGGCGGACCGTCGAACACCACCACCACCGACATCCGCTCGTGTCGGGTCGCCTCCAGCACCAGCGCGCGAACGGCCGGGCGCGACCGGGCCGATCGCGGGAGACTGTGGAGGAGGTTGGTGCCGTCGACGAGGAGCGGCATCAGCCGCGCTGCTGCTGGGCGCGGCGCAGCAGGCGCTCGAGCTCGCGCTTGCCGGCCAGCTCCTTGTACATCTGCTTGGCGCGCGGGTTGTCGGGATCCGCGGCGAGAGCCTTCTCGAGCGCCTTGCGCTCGCGCTCCTGGTTGCGGCGGCGGCGCCAGAACAGCGCCAGCTCGAGCCACGCCTCGACGTGCTCGGGGTCGACCTCGATGGCGCGGCGCATCGCCGCCAGGGCGCGATTGGTCCACAGCGGGTTGCGGAGCAGGAGCTGGGCCAGCTTCACCAGCTCTGTGGGTCGGGGGTCGAGCTTGCAGGCGTGCTCGAGGAGCTGGATCGCGAGGTAGAACTCGCCCTCGCGGACCAGCTCGTCGGCCCGCTTGAGGTTGGCCTCGACGACGGCGCTGCGCGCGCCGACGTCGGCGGCGGCTCGCTGGGCCGGCTCGGCGAGCCGCTCGCGCTCCTTCTGCACCTCCTGGAGGATCTTGTCGTAGCGCTCACGGCTTCGCCAGTCGGACAGCACCTGGTGCGCCTCCGTGGCGCGCTCGCAGATCGCCTCCAGCTCGGCGCCGAGGTCCTTGAGGTGTCGCTCCGAAACACGGGCCGGCGAGTACCGCTCCTTGATCCGCTGCAGGGCCCGATTCACCTCGTCGCGGTCGGCGCCGGGCCGGAGCCCGAGCGCTCCGTAGTGGTCGACGCGCCGGCCTTCCTCGGCAAGCCGCCGGATGCTCTGCCGTTCCTGGCGCTGGATCTCGGCGAGCGTCTCCTCCTTCACCGACGGGGTCGCGGCCGGCTGCTCGCCCGGTGCCTGCGGCCGCGCCGGGGCGGCACGCCGGGTCGCGTCACCGACCGAGACCACGCCGGCCGCGATCAGGGGGTAGAGGGTGGCGATCGCCTGCTCGTCGGGCAGCGCCGAGACCTGGAACAGGTCCGAGATCGTCCGCGTGCCCTCGAGGCGGCTCAGCAGGAAGCCCTCGGTCGGGGTGAGGTTGAAGTCCTGCAGCAGGAGGTCGAACTCGCGGGAGCGCCACACCGTGCGTTCGAGGGAGCCGAGCGCCGCGAGCTTCGCTCGATGGTCGTCGCAGGCGCGGGCCGCGATCAGGATGATCTGCGCGGTGAACAGGTCGGGCAGGGTGTCAGGCTGTCCCGAGCCCTCCTCGGCGACGTACTCGTAGAACAGGGCCGGCTCCGCCGCCGCTCTCCGGATGATCGCCAGCGTCAGCTCCTGGAGCTCGCGCTGCAGCACCGCCGCTTCGAGGCTGCCGCGCGCCACCAGGAGATGGCCGAGTGGCGGGGCCTCCTCCCCGCCCTGCGAGAGCAGCGACAGGGCGCGGTCGTCCTCGCTGATGATGCCGCGGTCCACAAGCCACATCCCGAGCTTTTCGTCCTCGATGCTCGAGCGGGCCGCCCGGATCTCTCCCTTGACGAACATGATCTCGCGCCGCGTCCGACTGGTGGCGACGGCGAGGATTCCGGTTGCGGCCTCTCTGGCCAGCCGCGCGAGGTGGTCCGGCAGCGCCGTGCTCAGCTCGAGCCGCACCACGGAGTCGCCGCTCATCGCCGTCAACCCCCTCCGCTGCCCGCCGCCGCGTCCTCGGTGGGCGACAGCTCGACGGGATGGGGCGTGAAGCCCTCGAGCATCAGGTGCGCGGGGACGCTGGCGACCGCGCGAGCAGCGGCCTCGCGGCTCGGGAAGTGCCCCCAGATCAGCCGCCAGCACGGGCTGCCCTCGGCCCCCTCGCTGGCCACTGGTCGCAGGACGTCGGGGTACTGTCGCGCCTTGTTGAGGACGCGCTGCAGCTCTTGCGGCTCGCAGCCCATGTCGACCACCAGGCCCCAGTCGCCGGCTGTCGAGGGCGCCTGGGCGGCGCGGTTGGAGCGCAGCCACAGCGCGGTCGCCCCGATGACGATCGCGAGCACCGCTGCCAGGGCGGCGAGCAGGGCCCAAGCCGGGACGCGCCGGCGCCGGCGCTCCGGGGCGGAAGGAAGCGGCTCCCGCTCCTGCTTCCGCACCGGCTCCGGCACCGCAGGCTCGGCCGGCGACGCCACCGGGGCCGGCTCGAGCATGCCGGCGGCAACCAGGGCCGCGAGCAGGCTGACAACCTCGCCCTGCCCCTGGGGTGAGCGACCGGCGATCTCGGCGGCGGTGCGCTGGCCGTTGACCTTGGCAACGATCAGGTCCGCCTCCTCCGACAGCCGAAGCGGCGAGTACAGCTCGAGGAAGTCGGCGGCCCGGCGCAGCCGGATGTCGAGGTCGGGGAGGATTGCCCGCGTCAGCTGCGGGTCCTGGCTCGACAGCACCAGCTCCACGACCGCGTGGGCGGCAGAGATGGTCGGCGCATCGGTGCCGGCGACCTCCGAGTCGCTGATCTCGAGCCGGTGCTCGGGGTCGAGCAGCCACGCCGCGAGGGCCTCCTGGACGAGCTCCTTGACGGTCCCGATCGCGACGGTCTGTGACAGGCCCGGGGCGGCGGCGAGCGCAAGGGCTTCCGCGACGAGGTCGGGGCGTCCAACCGGGCGGCAGCCGAGGCGGCGGGCAAGCAGGGCCGGGTCCGGTCCCTCGACCGACACGATCTTGCCGCGGGCCAGGCGCAGCACGAGCTCGCCGGTCGAGCCGGAGAGCCGGACCTCGCCGGCAGGCCGTCGGGCGAGCCATCGCCCGAGGCGCCAGATCAGCTCGGGATCCCGCATGTCGGACTCCATCATAAACGGTCTAACGGGCAGGAGGTATTGCCGGCCTCGTGGCCGGGCGCCTCCTTGACAGTCTCGGCAAAGCTTTCTACCATGACCTTCCCAACGGCCAGCCGTTCGGGAGGTTAGCTCAGGGGTAGAGCACCTGCCTTACACGCAGGGAGTCGTGGGTTCAAATCCCCCACCTCCCACCACCCCTGAGACGGCACGATTGCGGGGTCGTAGTTCAGCTGGTTAGAACGCCGGCCTGTCACGCCGGAGGTCGAGGGTTCGAGTCCCTTCGGCCCCGCCAACCCAGCCAAACCGAGCCGCCCTTCGGGCGGCTTTTCGTTTGTCTGGTGGCGGGGCCGAAGGGACTCGGTCACCGCGGAGCCAGCGGGCGGACGTACGCCGCCCACCGCCCTCTCCGGCCCGGCTGACGCCGGGCCTGCGACCCCCACGGCTACGTCCGCACTCCGCTGCCTATCGCGGTGTGCAAGTCCCTTCCCTCGTGACCCCGGCGACCCTGGCGGGCGGCTGTTTTCGTTCCGTGGCGGGGCCTTCGGGACTCGCAGCACCGTCACCTGCGCGCTGTCACGGGCAGCCCGCGTTGCGGCCTGCCGGTTCCAGCCTGCGCAGCTGCCGGCGGTGTCGAGCCCTTCCCTCGTGACCCCGGCGACCCTGGCGGTCGGCTTTTCGTTTGTCTGGTGGCGGGGCCGAAGGGACTCGGTCACCGCGGAGCCAGCGGGCGGACGTACGCCGCCCACCGCCCTCTCCGGCCCGGCTGACGCCGGGCCTGCGACCCCCACGCCCTCTGAAACTGCGAATGTGTCCATGTCGGCCCCGGCACGCAATTGGCGCGAAGGCCCCAGCGATCCACAGGGTCAAGAATCACCGGGTGCGCGAACGCGGCGCAGACCTCCGCCCAAGCCTCCGCACGCACGATCGGGGTCCTCCTCAACTGTCCGTTCACGGTGTGAGGTCGAGATACCTGAGAATCTCACACTTCAGCCAGACACTCCTTCTGGGGGTGCCTCAGGGCTCGCGGCGGAGGCCGAGCTGGATCGAGATCGCGCGGTCGAGGGCTTCGAGCTCGCCGGCTTCGAGGAGGCCAAGGCGCTTGCTGATGCGGTGCCGGGCAACCGTGCGAAGCTGGTTGGCGACCGCACGGGAGGGCTTGGCGAGGCCGCTCGACGTCGGGCCGACGCGGCTTTCGTAGGGTCGGAGGGGGCGGTCGGGCAGCGATGTCACGGGCACGATCTGGAGCACCGCGTCGAGCCGGCAGGCGACGTCGTTCGAGACGACGACCGCCGGGCGGGTCTTCCGGATCTCTCGACCCTCTGCCGGGTCGAAGCGGACCAGGACGACGTCGCCTCGGCGGAGCTCGGGGGTCACTCGTCGACCTCCGCGTCAGCCGCTTCCCACTCGGCGGCCAGCTCTGCCGCTTCGTCCCGGTCCTCGGTGTACGCCACCTCGAGCTGTCGCTCGAGCAGCCGGGCGCGGTACTCGCGGACCGCCTCGCACACGACGGCACTGGTGTTCGGGACCTCGTACAAGAACGTCGCCACATCAGGGTCGACCGTCACGGTGATGCGCTTCTTGCCCACTGCCGGATCCTCCGGTGAGATGATCATAGCATACGAAATGTCATATGAACAATACGCACACTGCGATTCCAGCGACGCCATCTGTCCGCCGGCGGGATCGAATGTGAATCGTGGCTGAGGTTCGGCCGGACGGTGGAATGGTCCGAGGCCGGTACAATGGCCGGGTTTCGAGCCCGTCGTATCGGAGAGGACATGGAGAAGACCGGTTTCCTGCGCTCGTTCCCCCGCACCTTCTGGGTCGCCAACGTCATGGAGCTGTTCGAGCGGGCCGCCTACTACGGCCTCAACTCGGTGTTGGCTGTCTACCTCACGTTGAAGGTCGCCGAGGGCGGGCTCGGGTTCGGCCAGCAGGCGGTCGGCTTCCTGCAGGGGATCGTCTATGCCGCCACTTACGTGCTGCCGATCCTCGGCGGCGCGCTCGCCGACCGTTACGGCTACCGCAAGATGCTGATCGTCGCCTTCTCCTTGCTGGCGACCGGTTACTTCGCCGCCGGCCACATGTCGAGCTACGCCCTGGTGTTCCTGTCGCTGCTCGTGATGGCGACCGGCTCGGGACTGTTCAAGCCGATCATCTCGGGGACCATCGCCCGCACCACCAACGAGAAGACGTCCTCGTTCGGGTTCGGCATCTACTACTGGATGATCAACCTCGGCGCCTTCCTGGCGCCGCTGGTGGTGAGCTGGCTCAAGGGGTTCTCGTGGCGGTACGTGTTCACCGCCTCGGCGGCCTACTGCGCGGCGATGCTGCTGCCCGCCCTGTTCGTCTACACCGAGCCGCCGAAGCCGGAGAGCCGCAAGACCTTGAAGGAGGTGCTCGGCGGCGCCGCCGAGGTGCTGGGCGATGCCCGCTTCATGCTCATGATCGTGGTCTACTCCGGGTTCTGGATCCTCTACTTCCAGAACTTCGGGTCGGTGCTGTGGTACCTGCGCGACTTCGTCGACCGCGAGCCGGTGAGCGCCGCGGTGACCGGGTTGCTCGCCGCGATCGGGCTCGACGTCCGCTTCACCTTTGACGCCGAGCACGTCACCGTCATCAACGCCGGCACCATCATCCTGCTCCAGGTGCTGGTGAGCCGCCTGGTCGCCAACCGCAAGGCGCTGCCGACCATGGTGACCGGCATGGCGATGGGAGCCGTGGGCTTCGTTCTGCTCGCGAGCTCCTTCAACCCGTGGGTGTTCATCCTCGGCATCGCGGTGTTCTCGATCGGCGAGATGACCGCCCACCCCAAGTACTACAGCTTCGTCGGGCTGGTGGCGCCCGCCGACCGCAAGGCGGTCTACATGGGCTACGCCTTCCTCTACGGCGTGTTCGGCTCGTTGCTCGGCTCGAACCTCGGCGCCTTCCTCTACGAGCGGATGCTGGCCCCGGTGGTCGGGACCGAGGCGGCGGCCGGCCGCACCACCCTGTTCTGGACCTTGTTCGCCGTGCTCGACGTGATCGCAGTGGTGGGGCTGATCCTGTTTGCGCGGGCCTTCGGCGAGGACACCCCCGACACCCGGCGACGGGCGCGCAGCGCCATGTTCGGCGTCTACGGGCTGATCCTGCTGCTCGGCCTCGCATTCGCAGTCTTCGCCTTCACCTCGGACCCGATCCAGGTCCGCACTGCGGTGCAGTCCCTGATCTTCCTCGCCCTGGGCGGCGGCGGGCTCGCGGTGAACGCCCGCGGCGGTCGCAGCGCGAGCTGAGAGAGCGGGTCACGCGTGCTCACCCGAGCTCGGAACGATGGCGCCCAGCGGGGAGAGCGGCGCCGCCGGGAATGGCCGGTCGCCGAGGGCTGGTTGAGTGAGCGATGAGAAGTCGTCGCGATCGCCCCGCGTGGTCCGATCCCGACGTCGACCTCCCACCCGCCCCGGGTGGCCCATCGAGGACGTGAATGGTCGAGCCGCAGCAAACAGCGCACGACGCCCGCCCGGCGCCCCGCCGCCTCGCGCTCCTCGCGCTGGCGGTGGTGATGGCCGGGCTTGTCGCTGCAGCTCCGTACTGGGGCGCGAGCGCCGCGCACGCGGAGGAAACCGAGGCGACGCCCTGCCCCGACCCGGGGGATGACGGCTCGCCTTGCGGTCCGAGCTGCCCGTGCGCCTGCTGCCCCGGGCATGCGCCGACTCCGGCGGTGGTGGTCGCGCAGTGCTCGGTCGCCGCCCCGTCGCCGAGCACGCTCGAGACCACTCCCCACAGGGCCCTGCAGTCGACGGACCTTCGTCTCCGCATCTTCCACCCTCCTCGCACCTGACCTCGAATCGACAGCTGGGTTCGGTCCGCTCGCGGCGCGCGAGCTGCCCGAGTTGGCGTTTCTGACGCCCATACATGGGCGTCGTGGGAAGGCAGGTGTTCGACGATGTGGTGCCCTCGTACGCGCGCCCCTCGCTGGCGGCGCACTCAGATCGCTTTGGTCGCCCTGCTGGTGGCCGGTTCGGTGGCGGCTCGCTCGGTGCCGGCGGAGACCGAGACTTCGGCTTCAGGGAAGGGACTGCCGGCCGGCCAGGTGATCAGGGTGAGCTGGCCGGAGCTGGTCCGCCTAGTCGACCAGCACCCGCTGGTCGCCGCCGGCGCCTTCGGCATCGACGCCGCCCGCGGAGCGGTCACCGCCGCCGGCGCCGCCCCCAACCCCTCGCTCGCGGCAACCGCCGGCCGGGGAGAGGCGGTGGTCGGGGACGAGTCCGACGACGAGTGGGCGCTGGAGCTGGAGCTTCCGCTCGGCTGGCTCGCCCTGCGCGGCTCGCGGGTGGCGGCCGCCGAGGCCGATCTCGAGGCCACCGAGGCCGAGAGCGAGCTGCTGCGGCGGGAGGTCCTGCTCGAGCTCAGGACCCTGTTCTGGAGCCTGGTCTCCGAGCAGGAGCGGGTCGCCGCGCTCGAGGCGCTCGAGCAGCAGACCGCGGCGCTGGTGGCCACGGTCCGGAAGCGGGTCGAGGTCGGCGAGGTCCGGCCGGTGGACGGCCCGCGGTCGGAGATCGAGCTCGAGAAGGTCGCCGCCGAGCTCGCGGCGGCGCACGTCGCGCTCGGGGCGCGCCAGGCGCAGCTCGCGCTGTGGCTGGCTCCCCCGGCGGAGGGCACCATCGTGGCGGTGGGAGATCTCGGCGCGCTGCCGCATGCGATCGACCTCGACGCCGCGCGAGCGAGGCTGCGCGCCTCTCACCCGGCGCCGGCGGCCGCCCAGGCGCGTATCCGCTCGCTCGAGGCCACGCTCGCGACCGAGAAGCGGGCGCGGATCCCGGACTTCTCGCTGGCCGCGTTCCAGTCCCACGAGCTCGACCGGGACGCATACGGTATCGGCCTCACCGTGGGTCTGCCGCTCCTGAGCTGGAACGGCGGCCGGATTGCGCAGGCCGAGGCCGAGCTCGAGGCCGGCCGGCTCGAGGCCGAGGCCGTGAGCCGGGAGCTCGAATCCAGGGTCATCGAGGCCGAAGCGGCGTGCCGCGCCGCGGTCGAGACCGCGGCCCGCTTCGGCAGCGCCGTGGTCCCGCGCTCCGAGGCCGCGGCCGCGACCATGGAGCGGACCTACGAGCTCGGCGAGGCCAGCCTGCTCGAGCTGATCGACGCCCGCCGCACCCTGCTCGACACGCGCCGGCTGCACCTCGGCGCGCTCGCCGCGGCCCAGATCGAGTGCAGTCGTCTCGGCAGCCTGGTCGGAGAGGAGATCCCATGAGCAGCCACAGCATCCTTCGCGCCCTCGCGGTCCTGGCCCTGACCCTCGCCTGGGCGGCATGCGGCAGGGGCGAGTCGCAGGCGCCCGGGGCCGCAGCCCAGGCGCCGCCGGTCGAGCAGGCACTCGCCGGGCGCGGCGCCGCCGCAGGCGTCGAGCACGAGGCCGAACCCGAGGAGCCCTCTGACCTCGACCGGCCGGTCGACGAGCTGTTCCGCGCGGCCTGCGAGCACGGACGGCAGACCTTCGCCTGCGACGAGTGCCGCTGGGAGGTCGGGGTCGTCCGGGTGCCGGCGAGCCTGGTCGACGGCGGGCTCGTCGAGACCGCCGGGGTGGGACGCCGGGCGATCGCGGTCCCCCTGACCCTGACCGGCGAGGTCCGCTTCGACGAGCGCCGGGTCGCTCACTGCAGCTCCCAGGTCGAGGGGATCATCCGCGCGGTGCACGTCGCGCCCGGCGACATGGTCCGGCGCGGGCAGCCCCTGCTCGAGATCGAGTCGGTGGTGGTCGGCGAGGCGCAGGCAGCCTACCTCGAGGCCCGCGGCCTGCTCGACATCGCGCGCCGCAACTTCGAGCGGGTGTCGGCGCTCAAGCAGGAGGCCATCGCCTCGGAGAAGGAGTACCTGCAGGCGAGACAGGAGCTGGAGGCGGCCGAGATCCGGTCGGAGGGCGCGCTGGGCACGCTTTCGCGGCTCGGCGCGGGCGCCGGCGAGGCGGGCCCCAACGCTGGCGGCAACGCCCGCGGCCGTTTCGTGCTGCGCGCCCCGGCGTCGGGCACCGTGCTCACGATGCACGCGGTCCCGGGCGAGGTGGCCAGGACCGAGGAGTCGCTGGTGACGGTCGGCGACAGCTCGACGGTCTGGGTGTGGGCCGACCTCTACGAGCGCGACATCGCCGCGGTCAGCCGGGCGCACGCGGCGCAGCCGCTCGCCGCCGCCGTCGCCGTGAAGGCGTACCCCGGCGAGCAGTTCCCGGGCGTCGTCGACCTGATCAGCCCGGCGATGGACGAGTCCTCGCGAACGGTGAAGGTGCGGGTCGCGGTCGCGAACCCCGATCGCCGGCTGCTGGCCGGGATGTTCGCCTCGGTCGAGGTTTTCCTGCCGGGCTCGCAGGAGGTGCTCGCCGTCCCGCGGGAGGCGCTGCTCGAGGACGAGGGGCGGTCGTTCGTCTTCGTCCACCATCACGACGACTACTTCGTGCGCCGCCCGGTCGAGGCGGGACGCACCTGGGACCGGTGGATCGAGGTGACTTCGGGGCTCGAGGCGGGCCAGACCGTGGTCGCCGAGGGCGCCTTTCTCCTGAAGTCGGACGTGCTGCGCTCGAAGATGGGCGCCGGGTGCGCGGACTGAAAGGGGAGGACGCCATGAAGCTCGCGACCTTCCTGCTCGGCAACCGCTTTCTCGTGCTGCTCGCCTCGGCGATGCTGATCGCGGGCGGCGTCGTCGCGTGGCTGCACCTGCCGATCGACGCCTTCCCCGATGTGACCAACACCCAGGTCATGATCCTCTCGACCGCGCCCGGCCTCGCCGCCGTCGACGTCGAGCAGCGGGTGAGCTACCCGATCGAGCAGGTGATGCGCGGCCTGCCCCGGGTGACGGAGGTGCGCTCACTGTCGAGGGCCGGCCTGTCCCAGGTCGTCATCGTCTTCGAGGACGGCGCCGACACCTACTGGACGCGGCAGGTGGTGTTCGAGCGCCTCGCCATGGCCCGGGAGCAGCTCCCGCCCGGCGTCGAGCCCGAGCTCGGCCCGATCTCGACCGGCCTCGGGGAGATCTTCCAGTACACCCTGGAAGGGGACGGCGCGAGCGCGATGGAGCTGCGGACCATCCAGGACTGGCTCGTCGCCCCGCTGCTCGAGCCGATCCCGGGGGTCAACGAGGTCAACAGCTTCGGCGGCGAGGTCAAGCAGTACCAGGTGCTGGTGTCACCGGAGAAGCTCGTCAAGTACGGCCTCAACGTCAACGACGTCGTCGAGGCGGTCGAGCAGGGCAACGCCAACGCCGGGGGTGGCGTGGTGGTGCGCGGATGGGAGCAGCTCTACCTGCGCGGCGTCGGCCTGCTCGAGGACATCCCGGACATCGAGCGCATCGTGCTCCGGGCCGAGGACGGCGCGCCGATCTACCTGCGCGACGTCGCCGAGGTCGTCATCGGCGCCGAGCCGCGCCAGGGCGCGGTGAGCCGCGACGGCAGCGGCGAGGTCGTGGCCGGCATGATCATCATGCTCAAGGGCGAAAACTCGAAGGAGGTGGTCAGCCGGGTCAAGGAGGCGATCGAGAGGATCCGCTCGATCCTCCCGGAGGGGGTCCGGATCAACGTCTTCTACGACCGCACCTCGCTGATCGAGGCCTGCATCTCAACCGTGGTCAACGCCCTGCTCGAGGGCGGGATCTTCGTCATCCTGGTGCTGTTCCTGTTCGTCGCCGAGCTGCGGACCTCGCTGATCGTGGTCTTCTCGCTGCCGTTCACCTTCCTGGTCAGCTTCATCGTCATGGGCGCGACGGGGTTGACGTCGAACCTGATGAGCGTCGGCGGCCTCGCGTTCTCGGTCGGCATGGTGGTCGACGCGTCGATCGTGGTGGTCGAGAACATCCGGCGCCACCTCGCGCAGCGGCCCGCGGGCGAGCACCGGCGCCGCATCGTGGCCGACGCCCTGGCCGAGGTGGCGAGGCCGGTCGGCTTCTCGGTGGTCATCATCGCCATCATCCTGGTGCCGCTGTTCACGCTGCAGGGGATCGAGGGCAAGATGTTCGCGCCGCTCGCCGCGACCATGCTGATCGCGCTCCTGGTCTCGCTGGTCGTGGCGCTGACCGTCGTGCCGGTGCTGTCGGAGATGTTCCTGAAGGAGGGCCCCGAGAAGGAGTTCTCCTTCATCCGGCGCTTCCACCGCGGCTACCTGCGGCTCCTCGACCGCGCCGTCCGCCGGCCGGGCGTGACCCTCGGCCTCTCGGGCGCCGTGCTGGTGGCGTCGCTGGCGCTGCTGCCCCTGGTCGGCACCGAGTTCATGCCGCCGCTCGACGAGGGCTCGATCGCGATCAACGTCGTACGCCTGCCCAACGCCTCCCTCGACGGCTCGGTGAAGGTCGCGACGTTCATCGAGGAGCGCCTGCGCGCGTTCCCGGAGGTCGGGACCGTGGTCAGCAAGACCGGCCGCGCCGAGATCTCCGAGGACCCGATGGGCCCCGAGCAGACCGACGTCTTCATCATGCTCAAGCCGCGCAAGGAGTGGGAAACCGGCCGGACCAAGGCCGAGCTGGTGGCCGCCATCGAGAACGACCTCTCCGAGATCCCCGGCCTGCGCTACTCGTTCTCGCAGCCGATCGCGCTGCGCGTCAACGAGCTCATCTCGGGGGTGAAGAGCGACCTCGCGATCAAGGCCTTCGGCCCGGACCTCGAGGTGCTGAAGGAGTTCGCGGACTCCGCCGCTGCCGCCATGATGGGCGTCGCCGGGGCGCAGGACGTCAGGGTCGAGCAGGTGTCCGGCATGGCGCAGCTCGACGTGGTCGTCGACCGCGAGGCGCTGGCCCGCCACGGCATCAGGATCGCCGACGTCAATGCCACCATCGAGACCGCCGTCGCCGGCACGCGGGCGACGACGCTGATCGAGGAGCAGCGGCGCTTTGCCGTGGTCGTGCGCTTCCCGGAGCCGGCCCGCAGTGACATCCCGGCGATCGAGAGGCTGCTCGTCCCGGCGCCGGGGGGCGAGCGGGTGCCGCTCGCCCAGCTCGCGGACTTCCGGGTCGTCGAGGCGCCCGCGCAGGTCAGCCGCGAGAACGGCATGCGGCGCGTCGTGGCCGAGGCCAACGTGCGCGGCCGCGACCTCGGCGGCTTCGTCCGCGAGGTCCAGCAGCGGGTTGTACCGCTCGTGGAGGGGCTGCCGCCCGGCTACTTCGTCGAGTACGGCGGGCAGTTCGAGAACCAGCAGCGCGCCATGCGCCAGCTCGCGGTCGTGGTGCCGGTGGCGCTCGTGCTGATCGTGGTGCTCCTCTACCTCGCTCTCGGCTCGATCTGGAGCTCGCTGCTGGTCGTGCTCAACCTGCCGTTCGCCCTGGTCGGCGGTGTCATCGCGGTGGTCGCCTTCCGGATGCCGGTCTCGGTCTCGGCGGCGGTCGCCTTCATCGTGCTGCTCGGCATCGCGGTGCAGAACGGGGTCGTGCTGGTGGCCTTCTTCCGGCAGCTCGGCGAGCGCGGGGAGTCGGTGGCCGACACTGTCCGGAAGGGCTGCGACCTGCGCTTCCGGCCGCTGCTGATGACGGCGCTGACGAGCTTCATCGGGCACCTGCCGATGCTCTACGCGACCGGCTCCGGGGCGGACATCCAGAAGCCGCTGGCGGTCGTTGTGATGGGCGGGCTCGTCACCAGCACCCTGCTCACGCTGATCGTGCTGCCGACGATCTACGCCGTGCTCGCAACGCGCTTCGCCCCCGCCACGGCGGCGGTCGAGCGATAGGACGACGGCGCCGGGGCCGAGCCGTGGACAGGCGCGCGCCTGATGTCGGTTGGGGGGGCTGCGTCGGCTGGTGGCAGCCGTGGCCCCGGTCGGACCGCCGGAGCTGCGCGGGCGCGCGATGCTCTGGCCGGCCATGCCGCTCGCACTGCCGCTGCCGTGGGGCGGCTTCTTCGGGCTGAGCGCCCGCTGGCCGGCTGCAGCGCCCGCCCGCGGTGATCACAGCAGGCGCGCGATGCCTGTCAGGTAGCTCGCGGCGACGGACAGGATCACCGCCACCAGGATCCACTTGATGACGCGGGCCGGGAGGTGCTTCTGCAGCCGTGCTCCGCAGTACATGCCGGCGGCGCCGCCGAGCCCGAACAGCAGGCCGAGCGGCCAGTCCGGCGCCACCGTGAGGCCGGGGTAGAGCGGGGCCATGGCCTGGTAGAACGAGACGCCCGCCACCGAGGTGATGAAGGTCCCCGCCAGGGCGGCGCCGGCGACCGTGTAGACCGGCAGCCCGAAGAAGGCGACGAGGAACGGGGCGATGATGGCGCCGCCGCCGATGCCGTAGATGCCGCCGACGATGCCGATCACGAAGGCGAGCGCGAAGATCCCCGGCGTGGCGATGTCGAAGACCTCACCGTGGAACTGGTAGGTGATCTTCGTCAGGCTGAAGCGGCTGACGGCGACCGCTCCCGGTGCCTGCTCGCCGTCGGCCTCGGGTTGCTCCCGGTTGCGGCGCACCGTCTGCTGGAAGCGCTGCTCGGCCGCCTGCGCGCTCGCGTGTCGGCTGCCGCCGTGGATCAGGTCGCGGGCGAAGCGGGCGCCGATGTAGAGCAGCACGGCGCCGGCGAAGACCTTGAAGGCCGCCGGGTCAGGGAGCCAGCGCACCCGGATCAGCGCGCCGATCAGCACCCCGGGCAGGGTGCCGGCGACCACCACCCAGGTCAATGGCCACACCATCCGTCCCTCGCGGACGTAGCGGGCGACGCCCGATGGGATCGCGACGATGTTGAAGAGCTGGTTGGTCGCGCTCACAGCCGGGCTGGTGAAGCCCAGCACGCTGACCTGGAACGGCAGCAGGAGGATGGCGCCCGACACGCCGCCGGCCGACGTGAACGACGAGATCGCGAACGCCACCAGCGGTGGGACGAACGGTGAAACCTCGACGCCGGAGATCGGGAAGTGCATGGCACGCGACCCTGCCGGCTCATAGGGTACGCTGTCGGCCGGAATGACGATCGTTTTTTGAGGTCGTTTGAAGGAGCGCGTCATGACGCCGACCCATCCACCTGTCGCCGCCGGCGACCGCGAGCGCGCGATCCGCGCCATCAAGATCCTGCTCTTCAGCGCCTCCGTCGTGCCGTCGGTGGTCGGCGGCGCGATCGCCCACGCGGCCGGCTCCTTCGCCTGGACGCCGTTCCTGCTGGCGGCGGCCGGCCTCTTGATCGGCCAGGCCGGCGGCGACTACCTCTACTACTACCTCACACACTTCCACACCGACGCCCGTGACGCGCACACCAAGATCTTCGCCGGCTGGCGGCCGCTGTTCACCGGGACGCTGTTCGCGCCGGAGAAGACGGTGTGGGCCGGCGCCGCCTGCCTGCTGATCGACCTCGCCGTCGCGATCTACTTCTTCGAGCTGCGCGGCGCCGCGATCCTGTGGTTCGCGCTCGCCGGCGGTCTCATCGCCGTCTTCTTCACGCCGCTGATGCTGCGCGGGCTCAAGGAGCCGGTGATCTTCGTGACCTTCGGCCCGCTCTGCGTCACCGGGGTCGTGTTCGCTTTGACCGGGACCATCAGCGAAGGTGCGATCGTGGCGTCGGTGCCGGTGGGGTTGTTCGTGACGGTCGTGGCCTACCTCAAGAGCGCCCGCTTCGACGTCGTCGACAGCGGTGGCGAGCAGGTCGTCCTCAAGCTGTCGCGAACCGTCATCCTCGCGCTGCTGGCGCTCGGCTACGCGAGCCTCGCGGCCGGAGTCGCGCTGGGCCGGCTGCCGGCCTGGTCGCTGACCGGGTTGCTGTCACTGCCGCTGGCGTGGAGCGTGGCGTCGATCGTGCGGCAGTCGAGCAGCAGGGTGTCGGAGTACCTGTGGGCGACGGTGCGCTCGATCGTCATCCTGGTGATCGTCGGGGCCGGCCTGGCCGTGGGGTTCATGGTGTCATGAAGGAAGCCCTGATCGTCTGGTTCAAGGCGGCCCGCGCGCCGTTCCTCGTCGTCAGCCTCATCCCCGCGGTCCTCGGCGGGCTCATCGCCTGGTACCGCGGGAACTTCGACGGCCTGCTTTTCGGCGTGGTGACGCTCGGCGTCGTCATGGCCCACTCGGCGGCCGACTTCATCGACGACTACTTCGACTTCAGGAAGGGCAACCTCGGCAACAAGGAGAAGCAGTTCCACGACAGCCCGCTCATCGACGGCAGGGTGACGCCCGGTCAGGTGATGCTCGCCGCGGTGCTCTGTCTGGCGGTTGCCGCCGCCGCCGGCGTCTACGCCGTGCTCGCCGCCGGCATGCCGGTGCTCTGGCTGACGGCAGCGGGCGGGTTCATCGTCTTCTTCTACACGTCGCCGCCGTTCAAGCTCAACTACCGGGGGTTGGGGGAAACCGCGCTCTTCCTCGGCTTCGGGCCGCTGATCGTGCTCGGCGTCTACCTCGTGCTGCGGCCGGTATTCCTGTGGGAGCCGGTCCTGCTCGGGTCGGTCCTCGGCATCTTCACGATGAACATCGGCCTCGTCAGCAACACCTTCGACCACGACGACGACGTCAGGTCGGGAAAGCGGACCCTGGCCCTGCGCCTCGGCCAGGCGAACGCCGTGCGCTTCCTGGCGGCGGGGTCGGTCGCCGCCCACGGCCTGCTGGTCGCCGCGGTCGCCGGCGGCCTCGCCACCCCGTGGGCTCTGCTGGCGCTGCTGGCCGCTCCGCTCGCGGTGCAGACGGTCCGCAAGACCGCTCTGTTCGCCGACACCGCCAACTACACCGCGGCAATGACCAGCGCGATCGCGCTATCGTCGGTGAGCGGGGTCCTGATGTGCATTGGCTACGGCCTCGCCATCGCCCTGCCGTAGCACCCGCCGCGGGGCGTCGGCCGGCTGGCTCGGTGCGGCGCATCCACTCAGATCAGGAAGAGGGTCGAGCGCAGGGTCTCGTAGACCCCGACGCCGATGAACACGGCGGCGGTCGCGACCCGGGCCCAGCGCTCGATGGACTGCACCCTCGCCAGCGCCGTTTCGAGCCAGCTGGCGCCGGCGGCGGCGAGGATCGCAAACGCGACGACCGGCAAGGACGTGCCGATACCGTAAAACGCGGGCAACACCAGCGACGAGCCATGGTCGACCGCGAGCGGAATCAGGCCGCCGAAGAAGAGCCCGGCCGACACCGGGCAGAACGCCAGTGCGAACACGATTCCGAGCAGGCCGGCGCCCCACAGCCCGGCACGGTCGACAATCTGCTGGAGCCGGCCGCCCAGGCCGATCCCCGGCAGGCTCAGCCTGACGACGCCGAGCAGAAGGAGGCCGAGGGCGATCAGCATCGGTCCCAGCAGGCGGTGAAACGTGCCCTGGAGGAAGCCCGAGACCGCGACCATCGACATCAGCGACCACACGGCCGCGGCGCCGAGCGCGGTGTAGGCGATGGTGCGGCCGGCGGTGTAGAGAGCTCCCGAGACCAGGATTGCCCGAGCGCTGCCGACCTGCCGCCCCACGTAGGAAACGGCCGCGATGTTGGTCGCCAGCGGACAGGGGCTGATCGAGGTCAGGATACCCAGCCAGAGGGCCGATCCGACGGCGAGCCAGAGCGGCGCCATCAGCCCTCGTTGAGGAAGGCGCGGGTGGACTCGCGCACGTACTGCGAGAAGAGCTCCTCGTCGCGCACCAGCTGCCAGACCTTGTCGAGGTTCTGCCACCGGACCACGGCGCCGTCCCGGTAGGAGACCAGCACCAGCGACCGCGTCACAAGCTTGAAGTCCTCGACGAAGTGCTCGTTGCCGGGCTGCTCGATGTTGAGCGCACGCCAGGTGAGCCGGCCCGACGCGAGCTCGTCCGCGAAGTCGGCGGTGATCGTCTCGTGCGCCTGGCGCTCGATCGCGAGGCAGGTCCGGCAGCGGAAGTCGCCGTGGAAGTAGTAGGCGACCACGCCGGTCGAGGGAGTCGGCGCGGCGGCCGCGCCGGCGCCCGCGGGGTCCTCGGCCCGCCCGCCGGGCGAGAGCGCGATGAGGGCCGCGAGAACGCCGCTGGCAACGAGCAGGGTCGGGGGCGCGTTGCGTCGTTTCATCTCCGCCTCCTAGGCCAGCATCGCCTTGACTTCGTCGAGGGAAGGGACCTTGCCCTGGACCTTGAGGACGCCGTCCACCACCAGGCCCGGCGTCAACATCAGCCCGTACTTCTGGAACTCCCGGAAGTCGCTCAGCTTCTCGAGGTGGTACTTGATGCCGAGCTCCTCCGCCGCACGGCCGGCGAGCTGGGTGAGCTTTTCGCAGCGCGGGCACCCGGGGCCGAGGACGATGATCTTCTTCTCCGTCATGGCAGACCTCCTACGCGATGAATGTTCCATAGATCATGCCGGTGATGGTGGCCATCACCACCACCAGGCCGACGTAGACCGATGTCTTCTTCCAGCCGATGACGCTGGCAATGACGATCATGCTCGGCAGGGACAGCGCGGGCCCGGCCAGCAGCAGGGCCAGTGCCGGTCCGGGGCCCATCCCGGAGCCGATCAGCCCCTGCACGATCGGCACCTCGGTGAGCGTCGCGAAGTACATGAACGCGCCGGCGACCGCCGCGAACAGCGTGGCGCCCAGGCCGTTGCCGCCGAGCGCGGCCGCCACCCAGGCGGATGGAATCACACCCTCGTGGTCGGGGCGTCCGAGCAGGAAGCCGGCGACCATCACACCGCCGAGCAGCAGGGGCAGGATCTGCTTGGCATAGCCCCAGCTCGAGGCGAACCACTCGCCGAGCTCGCCCTCAGACCGCGCCGTCACGAGCGCGAGCCCCAGCACTCCGGCGACGAACGCGAGCTCGGGGCGCTGAGGCACCGCCAAGCCGAGACCGGCGACGGGAACGGCGGTCGCCACCGCCTTCCACGGGGCGAGGCTGAACCAGCGCACCAGGATGATGCCGAGGGCGGCGGCGCCGGCGGCGGTCAGCCACCACTTGGCCCGCCAGATCGCGAACCAGAGCCCCGTGGGGTCCTCGGGCCTGGCCCAGTTCGCGAACACCAGGACCGCCACCTGGGCGGCGAAAAAGGCCGCGGTCTGAGCCAGCGGGCGCACAGCGTCAGGCTCCGGGAGCGCCATCGTTGCCTGGACGCGGTTCTCCTCGGACCGCCTGAAGATGACGGCCATCAGGGCGCCGACGACGACCGCGAACAGCACCGCGCCGATCGCGCGGGCGGCGCCGAGCTTGGCGCCGAGCACGCTCGCCGTGAGCACGATCGCGAGCACGTTGATCGCCGGGCCGGAGTAGAGGAAGGCGGTCGCCGGCCCGAGCCCGGCGCCCATCCGGTGGATTCCCGCAAACAGCGGCAGCACCGTGCAAGAGCACACCGCCAGGATGGTGCCGCTCACCGAGGCGACGCCGTAGGCGATCAGCTTCGGCGCCCGCGGGCCGAGGTACTTCATCACCGCCGCCTGCGACACGAAGGAGGCGATGGCGCCGGCGATGAAGAAGGCGGGAACGAGGCACAGCAGCACGTGCTCGCGCGCGTACCACCTGGTCAGAGCCAGCGCTTCAGTGACCGCGCCGTCGAAGCGCGGGAATCCCACCGGCAGCCAATAGAAGACGGCAAAGCCGGCGGCCATTGCCAGGAGGACCTTCCATTCGCGCTTCCAGTCCATCACGTTCGACCTCAATGTGAGTTATTGGCGACCTCGCCAAGTGAATGTCACAAGAACACCGGTCATCCGACGAGTGCTGCCTGCCCTCGCGCCTTCTCCTCGATCACCGCCTCGACGCAGCCGAAGAAGTTGAGGATGCAGGGGACCCTGAGCCTGTAGAAGACCTGCTGGCCGCGGCGGTCGTCCAGCACCAGGCCCGCTTCCTTCAGCACCGTCAGGTGTTTCGAGACCGTCGACACGTCGGCACCGACCATCTCGGCCAGCTCGCAGACACAGCGCTCGCCCCGCGACAGCTCGTCGACGATGAACAGGCGGCTCGGGTGGGCGAGGGCCTTCATGACCGTCGCCCGGGCCTCCGTGTGGGCCCTGACCGAACCCTCGAGCCGACGCCGTGTCGCCATCATTTGGCAATATAGCCAAATATCAGCTGCTGTCAAGCCGGCGGTCGTCGAACGGTGGAATCGTCATCGCGGCACCTCAGGCGGCCCGGCGCGGGTCACGCCGCGCGGAGCATCCCCGCGAGCGGTTCCGAATGCACGTCGAGGTCGAGTTTGCTGGCGGTGTCAGCCGGGCGTCGGCCGTGCGCTCGCTCCGCCTCTCCCCGACCGCCAGCTCAGGGAACAGTGGCCGACCAAGCGCTCACGTCCCCGGACTCGAAGCCGTCGGAGAACACGATGGGGCTGTACGCCTCGAGGTTGTCGATGACGTACGCGGTGTTCGCACTGTCGTCGAGGATCATGTACGCAGCGACAGGGGCTCCGAGATCGATGACAACCCGCTCCGGACTGGTGCTCGTGTAGGAATACAGCAGCTGTCCGCTGGCATCGAAGACCTCGACCACGAGGTAGTCCACCTCAGTGTCGATCGGGTTGTCGAGCTCGATGTGCGAAACCGGCAGGTAGACGCTGGGGTTGAGCGGGTCGACGAACTGCACCTGCATGGCGGAGTACCAGTCGTAGCTGCGCAGGACCTTCCCGTACGATCCGGTGCCGTAGTCCTCGATCCGTGGTGGAGACTGCCCGGGAGGATAGCCCGAGAAAAGCACGCCGTAGGGCAGGTACTGGTCGGTGATCTGGGTGCCCGACGGATAGCCCTCGAAGTCGATGACGTAGGCGGATGCATCTCCGGTTCCACCCGCGAGGATCGCGACGACGATGAGGGCTGCGAGAGATCGCATCAGTCACCTCCGTCTCTTTGTGACGACTGCGACATGAGTATAGCAACCGAGCTTCCTTTGCTGCACGGTTCTCGCCGTCGGCAGAGGGTCGAGGTGGAGGGCGAGTCCGAGCGGCGAAACGAGGCTCAGCCGCGACGCTGAGCGAGGGATATGGCGATTTCGCGTCGCCTTCGCCTCCGCCACGCCCGCCGACAGTCGATCAGCGCACGCGGCGAGAGTCGTCGATCCTGCTACCATGCCAAAGTGGTGATTGCCGGGGTGCGCCGTGGAGGCCCCGGCACGAACAACGCGCGGCCGAGTCCGCGCCCCGGCGGGAGCGGCCCGTCATCCACAGCGGGCCAAGGCGTTACCCAAGCGGCCCCTCGCCGGTGAACCCGCCACCAATGGGAGGTGCGCATGTCCCCGAACAGTGCAGTGGAGCCGGGCGCGAGTGCCGTCATCGTGATCGACTTCGTCAACGACTTCGTGTACCCCGGCGGCGTCATCGCCGACGCCGGGGGTGCCGACTACCAGGCGCGCGTGCAGGCGATGCTGCCGACCCTCGCAAAGCTGCTCGACGCGGCCCGCGAAGCCGGCGTGACCGTCATCCATGCTCCGGACGCCCACACGCCGGAGGACGTCGAGCTCCGGAAGTGGCCGGCGCACGCGATGAAGGGCACCGAGAAGGCCGCGATCGTGGCGGCGATCGCTCCGAAGCCGGGCGACCTGGTCATCGAGAAGTCCACCTACAGCCCGTTCGTGAGCACCGACATCGACGCACAGCTCAAGCAGCGCGGCATCTCGCGGCTCTACATCGCCGGCCTGCACACCGACTGCTGCGCGCGCCACACCTCGGGCGACGCCTTCCAGCGCGGCTACGAGCTGGTCTGGATCAGCGACGCGCTGCAGGCGTTCACCGTCGAGGCGCACCTGCAGGGGCTCGAGTACTTCAAGACCTGGTACGCGAGCGACGCGGCGGCCCAGATCAGGACGGCGGAGGAGGTCATCGCCGACTGGCGCGGGGCGGCGCGGCACGAATAGTCAGCAATCGCCGGCCGGGCCCGCCGAGCTGGAATAACGGCCGCCGCCGCCGCGTCTTCTTCTCAAAACACCCCAGGCGCCAGCCGGAGGGCCCGGCGCCGGCTCGAGAAGGAGGAGCATCGGCAATGACATCGGCGAACGTCGTGGACTTCCTGCACCTTCTGGTGACGGCAGTGTGGATCGGCGGCATGCTGTTCATGAAGCTGGTGCTGATGCCGGGACTGCAGGCGATCGATCCGGCTCAGCGGGGGCGGCTGATGGGAGCGATCGCCAGGCGCTTCACGATCGTCGCGTGGAGCAGCGTGGTGGTGCTGCTCGTCACCGGCATCCTCAAGACCCAAAGCGGCTTCCTTTTCAGCACCGAATCCGGCTACGGCCAGCTGCTGCTCGCCAAGCACCTCCTGTTCGCGGGCATGATCGTGATCGGCCTGGTGATCACGTTCGCGGTGGCGCCGCGGCTGAAGGCCCTCGCCCCGGCAGCCGGGTCGCCGCCGCCGGCAGCTCTGCTCGCGGCCGAGAAGCGCCTCGAGGTCCTGTCGGCGGTGAACACGGTGCTGGGGCTCGCGGTCCTGCTCGTGGTCGCCGTGCTGTAGTCGGCCCTACTCTGCCTCCCGCCGCTCCCCGGGCGACGCCAGGGGAGATGCGGCGGCCGGGCCGAGCTCCACCACCTGCGTGGCCGCCTCGAGGATTCGGCGGACGCGGTCGAGCCACAGGCGGCGGAACACGGCGCCGGCCTCGGGGTCGCCGGCGAGGGCGGCTGACATTGCGGGCCGCATGCCAGGGTCAAGCGGCACACGCTCCGGTAGGTAGGTCGCCCGGACTGCCGCGTGAGTATCGGTCCGCTCCAGCTCGAACGTCGCGAGCGCCGGCGTCTCGGGGCGGAAGGTGAGCAGCCCGGCGCGGCAGAAGCGGCCGCCGAGGCCGCGGAAGCCGGTCTCGCCGGCGGCCCCGGTCAGGTGGCCGATCACCTGCGCCATCGGCCCGTAGCCGAACTGGTCGGGGGCGCCCATCGCGCGCACCGCGATCTCGCCGCGGACCGGCAGCTCACCACCGGCGTAGAGCGCGGCCAGGGCGGCAGCGGTCACCAGCCAGCCACCAGCGACGGTCGGGCAGACGTGCCCCGCGGCCTTGACTGCGTCCACGAAGCCGTACTCGATGGGGCATCCCTGCGGGACCGCTCCCAGAAGCTCGGCGAGGGGATCGTGCAGGTGGAGCGGCGGCACGTCGCTGAAGAAGGCCGGAAAGTCGTCAGGAGACATGGCGAGCGAGCTCCTTCCGCAGCGCTTCGAGGTCGACTCCGTTGTGCGTGGCGGCGTTGACGACGCTCTCGGCGCCGCCGCAGCAGGAGTCCATGCCGAGGCGCGCGAAGACGGCCAGGGTGCTGGGGTTGCGGCGCACCCAGTCGCTGACGCTGGCGTCGAGATCGAGCTCCGCGGGCGGCGCCGGCACGGGTTCCGGCGTGGGCGCTGGGGTGGTGGCCACCGGCAGCGGTGCGATCCTGCCGAGCAGCACCCGTGCGAGCTCGAGGCCCCACACCGCCAGCCCGCTCAGCTCGAGCAGGCCGGAGGCCCCGGCGATCGGGAACGCCGCCGGGGAGAGGTCGGTGGCCACCTGGCCGGCGACGCGCAGGGCGCAGCCGGCGTTGACGAGCAGGAACGGCGCCCAGAGACGGCTCAGCTGGCTCGGGTGCACTCCGGCCATCGCCGGCACCACCCGCGCCGCCACGCCCATGATCGTCATCGAGATGAAACCGACCGTGATGGCGTGGCGCATCGCGCCGTACCAGGCATGCGAGAAGGGCGTGCCGACAAGCTGGAACCAGAGCGGGGAGCCGACCAGCATCGCCATCGCGATCATCAACCAGACGTGGGAGGCGCGCAGCAGCTTGAGCGAGCGGTCGTCCGACCCGGAGCTCTGGAAGAGCCTCAGGTTGAGGGCGAAGGCGACCGTCGCTCCGGCCAGCACCACTATGGCAGTGCCGGCGAGGACCGCGAATCCGCCGGCCTTCGTGCTCATGAAGCCGACGAAAGCCGCGACTTCGGCGGCGATCGCCAGGTTGAGCGGCAGCCAGAGCCGGCGCGCGAGCCGGTCGCTCGGCGGCCTGCCGCCGACGATGTTCGGGAACACGCGCAGGCTGACGCCGAAGATCATCATCATCGCGACGCCGTGGATCTGCAGATCGCGCAGTGCGAGCTGGAAGGTGGCGATCTGGCCGAGCAGGGCTTCGCGGTCGGGGGCGGCGAGCAGCCGGGCGAGATGGAAGAGGTCGACGCCCCCCGCCACCACGAACCACGCCGCGGCGGCCAGGATGTAGCGGTCGAAGGTGCGCGGCTCGCGGCCGGCGCTCCTGAAGGTGGCGCCGACCACCGCCGCGAACATCAGCACCGCGGCGAGCTCGAGGCCGGCGCCGGCGATGGCGAGCCAGGCCCACGGCGAGGGCGCGAGAGGCTCGGTGAGGGACCGCAGCACGACCCCGCCGAGCATGGCGACGAAGGACAGCCGCGCGATCGGCGCCAGCGCCAGCCGGGTCTCCGCGAAGCGCGGGAATGCCTGGTAGGCGAAGCCGAGGATGAAGAGCCCGACCCAGCCGTAGATCTGGGCCTGGCCGTGGGCGTTGACGGCGAACACCGAGGGCGTCGTGAACGAGCCGGAAGACGCGATCCGGAGCAGCAGCCAGACGCCCCAGCCGGCCCCGAAGGTGAGCGCGACGACGATGCCGGCGAGGAAGAAGCGCCGGTGGATCGTGCCGCGGGCCGCTCCGTCAGGGGCATGCGCGTCGAGGACCGGCAGACCGCCGCCGCTCATAGGGCGGCCCGCCTGGTTCGCGGCCAAGGGCTCGGCGATCGAATTCTGTGGGGCCGTTGGTTGCATCATCGCGTGTCTCCATTCTCCTTGTACCGGAGACGCGATCGCAGTTCCTTGCGTCGGATCAATGACGCGAACCGCGGCGCGCGGCGGCGCAGGTCGAGGAAGCCTTCGCCGGGGGCGGACAGGACCGCCCCGACCCCTCGGGTTCCACCTCGAGGCCTCGCGAGGAGCAGAGCTGGACGAACGGGCGCTTGACCGTGCGGCTGCTGTCGCCCGGGTACTGGCGCAACCCGCCCGGCAGAGGCCGGGGCGTCGTCACCGCCGCGGCAGGCGCAGCCGGGTCGACCGCGAGGCCCACGACCGCACTCTGGCGTCGACCGACCATGGCCCCGCGCCCACCCAGAGCAGGAACACGGCACCGAGGAGCATCGCCCAGTCGGTGCGCGCCTCGTGGGCCATCGCCCAGAAACCGTAGGACGGCAGCTGGCGCAACGAGAACCCCCAGAAGCCAGTCCCGACCAGAATCGGCAGCTTGGTCGAGATGATGGCGACCACCATGGTCGCGATCAGCGGGAGTGCGGCGAGCCGGGTCAGCAGCCCCACCAGCACGAGGGCTCCGCAGACGACCTCGATGCCGCCGACCGCCGGTCCCATGACCTCGGGCCACGGGATGCCGATCTTCGCGAACCGCCCGGCGCCGAGCGCCGCGGGATCCAGGAACTTCTGGATGCCCTCCGACACGAACACCCCGCCGACCATCACCCGAATCAGGATGACGGCCGGCGGAGCGTGGGATGCGAGCAGTCGATCCAGGGCCTTCGTCATGTTCGCCTCGCGGTGCGCCTGTGGGGTTTGTGATACGACGTCGGGGAACCAGGCGTAGTTTCCTCGATTCGCAGTGCATGGAGTGTGCCACGAACGGGAGCCTCCGGACAGCTCGGCGGTCGGTCTTCAGGTGGTTGACGCTGATCCGGTACATGTTTATAGTTCGCGATACGACGAAATGGACTCCGCGCTGCTCGACTCCGCCGTCGCCACCGCCCGGGCCCTGGGGCACCCCGCCCGGCTGCGGGCGGTCGCCATGCTGCGCTCCGGCGAGCTGTGCGTCTGCCAGGTCACCGCGGTGCTCGGCCTGGCGCCTTCGACCGTGTCGCTCCACCTGAGGGAGCTCAAGCGGTGCGGCCTGGTCAGCGAGCGCAAGCAGGGCCGCTGGGTGTTCGTGGCCGTCGCCGACGACCCTGCGGCGGTGGTCTGGATCGACGCCGCGCTCGCGGTGGCCGCCCGCGATCCGCAGCTCGCGGGCGATGCGCGGCTGGTCGCGGAGCTGCGCCGGGTGCCGGTGGAGGAGCTGTGCCGGCTCGGCGCGGACGGGGTGACGAGGCGGGCGCGCGGAAAGCGTGCAGCGACGCGCCGGAAGGGCCGCGGTTGAAAGGGCTGTGATGACACACCACGAGGGAGTTGCCCGCAAGCTGTCGGTGCTCGACCGCTACCTGACGCTGTGGATCTTCGCCGCAATCGGGGCCGGCATCGGAGTCGGCTTCCTGTGGCCCGGCATCGCAGATCTGTGGAATCGCTTCTCGGTCGGCACCACCAACATCCCGATCGCGGTCGGGCTCATCCTCATGATGTTCCCGCCGCTCGCGAAGGTTCGCTACGAGGAGATGGGCACGGTCTTTCAGAACAAGCGGCTGCTCGGGCTGTCGCTGCTGATGAACTGGGTGATCGGACCGATCGTGATGACGGCGCTCGCGATCCTCTTCCTGCGCAGCCACCCCGAGTACATGATCGGCGTCATCCTGGTCGGGCTCGCCCGCTGCATCGCCATGGTCATCGTCTGGAACGAGCTCGCCGGCGGCGACCGCGAGCTGGCGGTTGGCCTGGTCGCCTTCAACGCGCTCTTCCAGGTTCTGTTCTACGCGGTCTACATCTACCTCTTCGTCACGGTGCTGCTGAACCGGCTCGGGTTGGTCGAGGGCCTCGACGTCCAGGTGTCGATCGGCGAGGCGGCGAAGACCGTGTTCGTGTATCTGGGCATTCCGTTCCTCGCGGGGCTGGCCACGCGGCTGGTGCTGCTGCGGGCCAAGGGCCGCGACTGGTACGAGCGGGAGTTCGTCCCGCGGATCAGCCCGATCACCCTGGTGGCGCTGTTGTTCACGATCATCGTGATGTTCTCGCTCAAGGGCAGGGTCATCGTCATGCTGCCGCTCGACGTGGTGCGGGTGGCGATCCCGCTCGCCATCTACTTCGTGATCATGTGGTTTGCGGCGTTCTGGCTGGCCCGAAGGGCGGGAGGGAACTACCCGCAGACCGCCGCGGTGTCGTTCACGGCTGCGTCCAACGACTTCGAGCTCGCGATCGCCGTGGCGGTGTCGATCTTCGGGATCAGCTCGAACCAGGCCTTCGCGACCGTGATCGGACCTCTGCTCGAGGTCCCGATACTGATCGCCCTGGTGAACGTCGCGCTCGCGTTCAAGAGGCGGTACTGGGGGGGCGCGGGTGGGTCGGCTGGCGCGCGACCGGCGTGACGAACCACAGGCGTGGCGGCATGGCGCGGGCCAAGGGGAGGCCACCATGCGGGGTCGAGTTGGTCTGCTATACCCGGAGCTCGAGGCATACGTCGACGGCGTCGTGCGCGAGGTCGGCCAGATTCCGGCCGGGCGGCGGGAAACCCTCGCCAGGCTCGCCGATTTCGTCGCCGGGCGGGCCGCTACCGGGCGGCCGGCCGAGCTCACCTTCATCTGCACACACAACTCGCGGCGCAGCCAGCTCGCTCAGGTCTGGGCGAAGACCGCCGCCGAGTACTTCGGGGTGCCGGCGGTCGAGACCTACTCCGGGGGGACCGAGGCCACCGCCTTCGACCCGCGAGCCGTTGCCGCGATGTGGCGCGCGGGCTTCCGGATCGACGACCCGGACGGGGGAGACAACCCGGTCTACCGGGTGCGCTTCGCCGAGGGCGGGAAGCCGATGGAGTGCTTCTCGAAGGTCTACGACCAGCCGCCGAACCCGAGGGACGGGTTCGCAGCGGTGATGACCTGCTCCGTAGCCGACGTGGCCTGCCCGGTCGTCCTCGGTGCCGCCGAGAGGATCTCCCTCCCCTACGACGACCCGAAGGACTTCGACGGAACCGACCAGGAGGAGGCGGCGTACGACGAGCGCTGCCGTCAGATCGCCCGCGAGATGCTGGCCGTCTTCTCCAGGTTCAAGGGCTGATCCTGCCAGCCGCCGGCGGCAGCCTCCCGCCGCTGCTCCTGACGACGGACCGGGCATGCGAGCCCGGCCGCGCCCCTCACTCCCGCATCAGGGCGAACGCCTCGCGGACGTGGTCCACGTGCTGCCCGACCCAGGCCTCGAGGCGCTTGAGGTCGTCACCGGACACCTGCATGGTGCGGGCAACCTCGTTCACCATCGACGCCTCGACGGACTGGAAGGAGGTGTCGGAGTAGGCGAAGCCGAGGAGCTCGAGCAGAGCCACGACCTTCGATCGCCGATCGGTGAAGCTGGCGGCGAGCGTGGCGACGTCGGCGCCGGTGTCCAGGCCGCCGAGGTCGAGGTTCATCTCCCCGGCAAGCGCGCGCAGCTTCGCGGCCTCGCGGCCGACCACGGCGCCGTCGGCCGCCGTCAGCTTCAGCGCCAGCGCCGCGAAGGCCCGCTTCTGGTCGTCGCTGAGCATGTGCAGGAACATCGGAGGCCGACCTCCCTCTTGTTCTCAGAATACACCACTCGCTGAGCGGGCGTCGGGCCCGGCCGGCCCGCGATCGCCCGACCCGTTCGCGGGCGGCGGCTGGAGGATGGACCGGCGGCCCTCCAGGGGCTACAATCATTGATCCGGCAGGCTTCGAGCGGGGGCGGGCATTCGCGATGAGCGACGAGTCGAGTCGCCGCGAGTTCGACGTGGGCGCGATGGTCGTTCGCTTCGAGCGGACGATTCCGGGCACCGTGGACTCCATCCCGCGTGTCGTGGATGAGATCATGAACGAGGTCCGCACGATGGACTGCGCGGCCGGCTCCGAGTTCGAGATCGAGGTGGCGGTGAGCGAGGCCCTGGCCAATGCCGTAGTCCACGGGTGCCGCCACGACGCGGCGAAGGAGATCACGATCACGGTCGAGTGTGACCCGGAGCAGGGAATTCTGATCATCGTCCGCGACCCCGGAGAGGGCTTCGACCCTGCGTGCATCCCGAACCCGGTGGATGGTGAGCAGGTCTTCGCGAGCCATGGCCGTGGCGTGTTCCTCATCAACCAGCTGATGGACGAGGTCCATCACGCGAGGGGCGGCACCGAGATCTGGATGCGGAAGAGACGCTAGTGCCGCCCTGCCCCGAGGACGGCGAGGCACTGCGGAAAGGCGGTGGATGGCCCCCAGCTGGCGCTTCGAGTCGGGCCGGGTGCGGGCCACCGCACGGATCGGCTTCGACTACCTGAGGTCGTGGGTGCAGCCGGTCAGGCCCGGACAGCGGAGCGGCAGCCCGGCCGCGGTCGCGGTCGACCTCGGCGCCGGGCTTCCCTCGCGGTTGCCGGGGACGCTGCGGCTGCTGTCGTGGAACATCCACCGCGGGTACGACGCTCGGCGCCTCGTCGAGAGCCTGCGCGCCATGATGGCGGAGCGCGACCCGAACCTGCTGCTGCTGCAGGAGGTGCCCGTGTACCCGCATGGGCCCTGGTGGATGGAGCCGGGCGTGCGCGAGCTCCTCGGGGAGATGCACCTGGTGTTCGCGCCGATGCACCTGGTGGCCCGAACCACCTCCTACTACCCGTTTCGGCAGTCGGGGCTGCTGGTCGGGGTGCGGTCGCTGACGGATGGGCACCGCACGGTGCGGCTGCCGGCCGCGAGCCACCCCAAGCTCGGCCCGAGCCACCGGATCGAGCGGGTCGCACTCGAAGTCCGGTGCCGGGCGGGGGCCCGCGCGCTGGAGGTCTGGAACGTCCACCTCGAGAACACGGCCCGCCCATCGGGTCGGACGCGCCAGGCAAGGGCGCTCGCCGGCGAGCTGGGCGAGGGTCCGGCGATCGTCGGCGGCGACTTCAACACCATCTTCGGTCCTCTCGAGGGGGTGACGGCAGCGCTCGAGGCTGCGGGCCTGGCGCGGGTGGTGCCGCCGCGGGCGCGGCGGATGTCGCCGGCGATCGATCACATTTTCGTTCGCGGTGCGGGCAGCGCGCGGAGCGAGGTGCTGCGCGTGACCGGGTCCGACCACCTCCCGATCTGCGCCGAGATCGAGCTCGAGGGTGGGCCGCCCGGCACGTGAGGCCGCCCCCTCGGCGGGCGCCGTCGTCAGGCTCGGACGCCGGACGGCGCCCGCGCCTCCCCGCGTCCGAGATCCTCAGTCCAGGTAGCCGAGCGTGCGCAGCTGCTCGACGGTCTCGTGATCGAGCTTGCCGGTCGACAGCCGGTCGAGGCTGCCGAGGCCGTCGCTGATCTCGCCGATGCAGCGGACCAGCTCCGGGCCGGGCGTCGAGCCCGGATCGGCGAGGTTGTGCAGCTCCCCGGGGTCGGCGTCGAGGTCGAAGAGCCTCCGCTCGTTGCCCGGGATGCGAAGCACCTCCTTGCGGTCGCCGTTGATCGTCCCGACCTCGAGCAGGCCCTTGGAGCGGGCCCGGTCGGACTCGCTGTCGCCCTTCACCGCGCCGCGGTGCGCCTGATAGCAGGCGGCGGTCGCGGCCGGGCGGCCCCGCCCTCGCAGGCTCGCCGCCAGGCTGACTCCCCGGAACGACGGCGGGGACGGGAGGCCGATCAGGTCGAGAACGGTCACTGGGATATCGACGATCTGCGCCGGCGCGTCCACCACGCGCTGCTCGACGGTGCCGACCCACGTGAAGCTCAGCGGGATGCGCAGGCCCGGCTCGTAGAGGTTGCGGCCGTGGCCCCAGTCGCCGTGCTCGCCCAGGCTCTCGCCGTGGTCGCTGGCGAACACGACGAGCACGCGGTCGGCCTCGATCCGGCGCTCGACCCAGTCGAGGAGGCGGCCGATCTCGAAGTCGACGGCAGCGACCTCGGTGTCGTAGCGATCGCTGCGCGGCGGATCTTCACCCTCGATGCCGAGCCGCTCGGCGAACTCTTCGTGGAATCGGTACGGGGCGTGCGGCTCCACGTAGTGCACCCAGAGCAGCACCGGCGGCTGCTCCGGATCGCCGAGACGCCCCTCCAGCCAGTCGATCGCCTCGTCGGTGACGTCCTCGGCCGTCGCCTCGGCGTTGATGACCCCGAACCAACGGCGGCGGGTGAACACCTCGATGTAGTCGGCGAAGTGCTCGGCGAGGCCCGAGATGCTGTCCTTCAGGGTCCAGTTGCTGACGATCGCGGCGGTCTTCCAGCCGTTGCGCGCGAGGACCTTGGGCAGCGAGTCGAGCCCCTCCTGGATGCGGAGGCCGTTGCGCGATGCGGCGTGCTCGTGGGGCAGCATGCCGGTCACCATCGTCGACAGCGCCGGGTTGGTCAGCGGCTCGATCGTGCGCGCCTGGGCGAACCTCGTACCGCGCGAGAACAGCTCGTCGATGCACGGCGATGTGGGGCGGCCGTAGCCGTACCCGGACATCCGGTCGGGCCGCAGAGTGTCGACCGTGACCAGCAGCACCGACGGAGGATGGCCCGCCGCGCGGGCCACGCCGGCCGTGGCGCCCACGGCGATCCCGACCGCCAGCGCGGCGGCCACCGAGATCGGCACCCGTGCCCCTTCGTGCATCGTCGACCCGCCCCCCTGCTGATGCCCGCGGACGCGTGAATTGTACCCGCGATCGGCGCGGCGCGTGGCGATTCGGTCGCGGACGCAGTCGCCCCCGAGGCCGCCACGGCCCCGGTTTCGGCGGTACCGGCGAGCACGACCCCGGCGGCTCGGCCGGCCCGGTGCGACATTGCGGGACGCCGTGGCCCGTTGCGGCACACCGGCTCCGCCGCCGCGGCGGGCGAGATGATGGCATCGGTCTTGCTGAGGTCGAGGATGGAGGCAAAGGTGCGGCCAGCCGCCGCTGCGCTCGGGATCCGCGGCCTGCCGCTGCCGTCACCACCCGGTCTCATGAGGTTACTGCTCGTTGACCCGGATCGCTCGACCAGGGAGGCCGTCGCAGCGTGGAGCAGCGACCACCCGTGGATCGACGTCGACGTCTTCGCCTCGGCACAGGAGGCGCTGACCCGGAGCACCGGCGTGTGCTACGACCTGTGCCTGCTCGACTATGCTCTCGACGGCGTCGATGGGGTGATGCTGGGCGCGATGATCCGCACCCTCAATCCGGCGGCGCAGCTGGTTCTGATGTGCGAGGCGGTCAGCGGGCCACTCGAGCACAGCGCCGTCGAGCACGGCTTCCAGGCGGTGCTGGCGAAGCCGCTTGGGCCGCCGGAGCTCGACCGCGTGCTCGGCCGCCTCACGCGATGACGTCCCTGCTGCCGCGATTCATCGTTCACGCTACACTGAGGATGCCTTGAGCACGTTCGACCGCAACTGGCGCGAGCTCCAGCTCGAGACGCTGGTCGACATGTCGCTCACCATCGGCGGCGTTCGCCCCGAGGAGGAGCTGGTCGAGGAGCTGCTGCAGCGCGCAGTCGGCACCCTCGACGCCGGATCGGGCTTCGTGGCGACCCAGCATCCCGGTGGTCACGAGGCGGTGGTGCGATCGATTCGGCTGCCGTCGAGCCTGGCCGCGGTGCGGGCCCTGTTCGGGCCGGATCTCCTCGAGGAGCTGGCGGCGGGCCGGGTGGCGCGAGCCGTCCGGGACGGGCCGGAGCCACCCCACGAGCTGCTCGCGGCGCCCCTGCGGGCCGGCCAGGAGACCCTCGGCGTGGTGGTGATCGGCGACAAGGAGGCGCGCGTCGGGAGGGCGCCGTTCTCCGACAGCGACGCCCGCTTCCTGCTGTCGCTGGCGACCATGGTGGCGCCGGCCGTGAGGACCTGGCGACAGATGACCGCGATCGAGCGCGACCGGCAGCGACTGTGCGAGGAGAACCTCGCGCTGCGCGGAGTGGCCCGGCGCGAGGGCTTCATCGGCGAGTCGGAGCAGATCCGCGAGGTGCTCGAGCTGGTGCGGCGAGTCGCCCCGACGGGCGCCAACGTGATGCTGCGCGGCGAGTCGGGAGTCGGCAAGGAGCGAATCGCGCGGCTGCTCCACGGCTCCTCCCAGAGGGCCACAGGGCCTTTCGTGCCGCTCAACTGCGCCGCGCTCCCGGAGGGCCTGCTCGAGGCTGAGCTGTTCGGCATCGAGGAGGGCGTGGCCACCGGCGTGCACCGCCGGATGGGCAAGATCGAGCTCGCGAACGGTGGCACGCTGTTCCTCGATGAGGTGGGCGACCTCTCGCTCGCCCTCCAGGCCAAGCTGCTGCGCGTCGTCCAGGAGCGCGAGCTGGAGCGGCTGGGCGGCCGCGAGCGGGTGCCGGTCGACCTCTATCTGGTGACCGCGACCAACCGGGACCTCGAGGCGATGGTGGAACACGGCGACTTCCGCCGCGACCTCTACTATCGGCTGCGGGTGGTCGTCGTGAACATTCCGCCGCTGCGCGAGCGCCGTGGTGACATTCCGCTGCTCGCACGTCACTTCCTGGAGAAGTACGGCGAGCGCTTCGGGCGACCCGGGATGAGCCTCGACCGGACGGCGCTGGCGGCACTGATGGTCCACCCGTTTCCGGGCAACGTCCGCGAGCTCGAGAACATCATCCAGGCGGCAATCGCCCTCGCCCCCGGGGACAGCATCACCGAGCAGGACCTGCGGCTGGAGACCGGCGCGCCCGAAGCAGAGCGGGCGCCGGAGCAGCTCGCCCTGAGCGACGTCGAGCAGCGCCACATCGAGCGCGTGCTGCGCGCCGTGGGTGGCAACCGCCAGGAGGCGGCCCGCATCCTGGGGATCGATCGAAGCACGCTCTATCGCAAGTTGCAGCGATTTGCAACTTCTGCTGCAGATCGCACCAACAACGCAAAGTAAAGATAAGAATAGACTTATTTGATTCTGAGAATCGGACGAGCGCCCGGTGTCCATCCGAGCGCTGCATTGTGCATCAATCCTGCCTCGGCAGATCGTAGCTGGCGCTGGCACGGAACTTGCCAATCCGCAGGGTGGAGGTTGTCGATGAGGTCACTGGCGCTCCTCCGCCTGTCCGCTGCGGCGTGTGGACTTGCGGCCCTCTTCGCTGCTGCGGCGCAGGTGGCCAGCCTCTCCCTCCCGATCCCCGAACACCAGCTGCGGCTCGCCTGGACCCTGGCCCGAGTTCTGCTACAGTTGTAGGCTCACCATGGAGGTCGTGCTGCACCTTCCGGTGGTGCCGAACGTGGAGCTCGTGGCCGCCAAGGCGGTCGAGGCCGTCGGCGGAGCCCTCGGGATGCCCCAGACGCGCGTCGAAGCCGCCTGCGTGGCCGTTGTGGAGGCATGCCTGAATGCGATGGAGCACGGTGGCGGCGAGGTCGTGGTCCGCCTGTCCGGGGAGAACCAGGGTGCCCGCCCGCAGCTCGTGATCGAGGTCGAGGACCATGGGGTCGGGTTCGATCCAAACAAGCCCCCGCGCAAGACCGTCGCGGATGTGCTCGGTTGCGCCTCGAAGCGGGGCTGGGGTCTGACGCTGATTCGCGAGCTCATGGACGAGGTGCAGATCCGTTCGCGGCCGGGGAAGACGCTGGTGCGCATGTCCAAGTACGTGGAGGGTGGGCCATGAACGAGGAACAGATCCACCTCACTGCCGACATTCTCTCGAACGGGGTCGGTCTGATCACGGCCGCGGGGTACATCAACAACGAGGGCGGCCAGGCGATCGCCGACGCCGCCGGAGATCTGATGGGTCGGGGGTGCGGAACCCTGCTGATCGACCTTGAAGGGACCCGGATCATCAACTCGATCGGCGTCTCGATCCTGCTCGAGATCATGGAGCGGCTGCTCGAGGAAAAGGGACGGCTCGCGTTCTGCAGCCTCACTCCGACGATCGCCAAGACCTTCGAGATCATGGGCCTGGTCCAGTACGCAACCATCTACCCCGACCAGCGGGCGGCGCGCGCCGACCTCGAGGGCCATGCCTCCGGCTGATCTCCTCCGTCTCGCCGAGCTCGCACTCTCCGGCCACGTCAGCCCGCAGCTCGCGGAGGAGATCCTGCGGGCGGTGGTCGAGGAAAGCAACTCGCGCGCGGGGGTGCTGCGGCGGGGCGAGGAGGTGCGGGCGAGCTGGCCGCGGAGCGTGTCACGGCAGGTCGAGGATGCGACCGGCGGCTGGACCGAGATCCCGTTCGGCGATGAACAGTCGCCGTGGCGGCTGCGCCTGCTCGCGCCGGAACGCCTCGACCCGTCGGTGGTCGCCGCAGCCCGCATCTCCCTGCGTGCAATCGACCTGCGGGACGAGCTCAAGCGCACCCGGTTCGACGAGCGCTTCCGGCTCTGGGAGCTGGAGACGATCCGGTCGATCGCCAATGACATCGGCGGCATTCTCGAGGTGGACCGGCTGGCGCGCGAGCTGATCAACCACCTGGTCGCCCTGCTCGGCGTCCGCTCCGCCGCGGTCTACCTCGGAGCCGACCCGTCGTCGGCGGAGGTCGTCAGCAGCTTCGGCCCGCTGACCCTTGCCGCCGACCAGCTGGTGCGGGCCTGGGAGCAGGGGATCTACACCGACGAGGTGCTGGCGCTGCCTCTGCAGTCGACGAGCGGGACTCTGGGCGTGCTGCTGGCCGCCAACAAGGAGGCCCGCGCCGGGACCGAGCCGTTCGCCGGCAACGATGTCCGCGTCATGGAGCTGTTCGCGGTCCAGGTGACGATGGCGATGGAGTTCGCGCGCCTGACCCGGGCGTCGCTGGAACGAGAGCGTCTGAAGCGGGAGCTCGCGGTAGCGGCCGAGATCCAGTCCCACCTCCACCCGCTGGCGTACCCCGAATTCCCGGGCTACCGGCTGGCCGCGCGGTCTTCGCCAAGCCGGCAGGTGGCGGGGGACACCTACGACGTGCTGGTCAACGATCACCGGCTGATCGCCATCGTCGCCGACGTCTCCGGCAAGGGGGTCGGCGCCGGGCTGCTGGCGGCCGGCATCCACGCCTCGGTGAGGCTGCTGTCCGAGACCGAGGAGTCGCTTGCCGGTGTCGCCACGCGGATCAACCGGTACCTGGCGGGCGCGACCGAGGACAACCGCTTCGTCACCTTCGCCATGGTCAGGCTCGAGGCCGACGGCGGGCTCACGGCGGTCAACGCCGGGCACTGCCCGATCCTGGTCCGCCGTGGCGATGGACGTGTCGAGCAGATCCCCTCGAGCGGGCTCCCGCTCGGGATCCTCGCCGCAGCGGGCTACCGGGAGTCGACCCTTCGGTTGGAGCCGGGGGACCTGCTGCTGCTCTACACCGACGGCCTGACCGAGGCCGAGAACCCCAGCGAGGAGGAGTTCGGCACCCATCGCGTCGAGAGCGCGGTGGCCGGGCTTCGCGACCCGTCGGCGGAGTCGGCGTGCCGAGACCTGTTGCAGGCAGTCGACCTGCACGCGGGCGGCAGGCCGCTCCAGGACGACGCCACCCTGCTGGTCGTGGAACGGCTGGCTGTCGCTCCGTAGCCAACCGCGCCCGCTTCCGGATGGCGAGGCGAGCACGAGGCGAGGGCGTCCTGCGGGCGTGCCATCTTTGGCGATTTCAGGAAGACATTTCTCCCCAAGTGAGGCTCGCGACCTGAAATCGCCAAAGGTGGCAACCTGCCGACGGCAGCGGTTGTGGCCGTGGCCGCAGTGGCTTGCGGCCTACGGCCACCCGCTGGTGACGGCTGGTCACCGCGGCCGCCGGCCGCGAGTAACCTCGGGGAGCGCCTCGAGAGAATCGGCGCGAAGCGCTCTCGAGGGCGAAGCGAGCAAGCGGGCACGGAGACTTGTTCGGGGCCGAGTGGGCCTGCCCAAATGCGCGCTGCCCCCTGTCGCACCTCCCAGGCTGAGGCTTGACGGGAACGGGAACGGGAGCGGGCGTTATGCGCGGCCCTCCACCATCCCGGTCGCCAGCAGGCTCATGAGGGGCTCGTGAAAGCGCGTCAGGTCGCCTGGCGCGCCGGCCAGCAGCCAGCTGTTGACGATCTCGTCGACCGCGCCGAACACGATGTTGGTGGCGAAGCCGGGGCTCACGTCGCGGCGGATCTCGCCGTGCTGCTGGCCCTCGGCGATCAGAGACCGCAGCAGCTCGAAGTACTCGCCCAGCCGGCCCCGAGTGAGCAGGTTCATGAAGCGCTGCGAGTGGCGGGTCTCGATCTGCATCACCTGGGCGAGGGCACGGTCGCCGGCCAGCGTCTCGAGGTGGAGGCGGATCACGATCCGCAGCCTCTCGAGCGGGCTGGCGACCCCCGCGATCTCGACGCGTGCCCGGTCGATGGCCCGGCTGAGCACGTCGTCGAAGACGCTCACCAGGAGGTGCTCCTTGCCCTCGAAGTACAGGTAGAGGGTGCCGTCGGCCACCGACGCCGCCTTGGCGACGTCGGACATGCGGGCGGAGAAGTAGCCCTTGCGCGCGAACTCGTCGATGGCGGCCCTCAGGATTCGCCGCCGCTTCTCCTCGCGGTGGTTGTTCGGCTGCGGCTCTGCGCTGTCCTGCATGGTGCGTCCCTCACTGAATGAGCGCTCATTCAAGGTTCGACCCTGCGTCCTGCGGTGTCAAGAGGCATCGCCGGCTGCCGATGTGCGGTGGCGCCCCGACCGCGCAGGCCGGTGGCCGCAGGTTTCCCAGCGGTTCTCCTTGTGGCTTCTCGGCCCTCCAAGTACCATTGCTCGCACCAAGCGGGAGGTGGCCATGACCGCAGGCGATGCTCGGGCGCAGGAGGAGCGGATCCGGGTCTTCAACAGCTACCGGGAGCTGTTCGCCGACGCACCCATCCGGCTGATGAGCCGGACCGTCAGCACGATGCGGCACCTGGGCTACGGCGACCTCGCCTCCGCCATCGGCGACCTCGACTGGCGGACGGTGCCGGCGGACGATCCCGAGGACCCGACGCTGCGGGAGCAGTGGGGTGGTCTCCTCGACTCCGCCTTCCACCACATCGGCGGCTGGATCGCCCAGCTGTCCAGCCAGCCCTTCAACTACAACCTGGACTCGCTGGGCTATCCGGCGGTCACCCGCGCCTGGTCGGGGATGTGGTCCACCCAGCTCGGCGTCAAGTTCGAGAACGCCCCCGGGGCGCCGCCGCAGGTGTTCATCCTGCACGGCGGGAACCAGGCGGTGCAGGCGGCGCTGCTGGCGATCGCCGAGGCCCATCGCGAGCGCACCGGGCAGGCGACGCCGCCGACCATCCTGGTGCCGGTCCCGACCTTCTCCTGCCCGCTCGACCAGATCGCCCTGCAGGGGATGCGGGCCGTGCTGCTGCCGCCCGGCGACCCCGGCATGGACCCGCACCCCGATGACCTCGAGCAGGTGCCCGATGGCGTCGAGATCGACGGCGTCTACATGATGCCGGTGAACAACCCCACCGGCCGCACGGTGCCGGCCGACCAGCTGCGCCGGTTCGTCGCCGGGGTGCTCGATCGCTGGCCGCACGCCGGGATCATCCTGGACTCGGTCTACCTGAGGATGCACCCGAGCGGGCGCGAGCTCATCGCCTGGTACGACGACGATCCGCGCTTCGCAGACTCTCTGCTCATCGTCGACTCGCTCTCCAAGACACACGGCGTGACCGGCCTGCGGGCGGGCGCGATCCTCACCCGCTCCGCCCGCCTGCGCGGCGGCGTCACCCGCTATGTGCAGAACATCCTGGCCGGGCCGTCATGCGCCGTCCAGGCGGTGATGCTCGCGCTGCTGGCGCCGTTCGCGACCGGCGATGCGGAGCTGGCCGCCAATCGCATCCAGCTCGAGCTCCGCATCGGGCGCCACCTCCAGCGGCGGCGGCGGCTGCTGCTCGAGCGCGCGTTCGACGCCCATCGCGACCTGCTCCACGAGGAGCAGCCGCTGCTGCCCGATCCGGTCGGGTTCGACTGGGAGGGCTCGATGTACGCCGTCCTCCAGCTCTCGCAGCGGTGCCTGGACCTCGCGGCCGAGCGCAAGGTGTCCCCGACGGTGGCCTTCTACCTGGCGACCGGCATCGGCGGCGTGCCGCTCGACGGCTTCTGCAGGAACCGGAACCTGGAGCGGTACGGGCTGGTAGTCAACGCGGGCGCGCCGGAGCTCAAGGCGATGCAGGAGCGCGCCACCCGGTTCGTGAGGCTGAGCTTCGGGATGACCCCGCCGCCCAAGTGACCGGGAGGCCGGGCGCCGGAGCTCGCCGGCTGCGGACGCGGCCCCGGTGGGGCGTCTCGCCCCGGCGCCGCTCTGGCGGTCCCGCCGCCGTCCTCTGCTAGACTCCTGAGACTCGGGGGAGGGACCATGCAGCGCCGTTTCTGGCTGGTCTTCGTCGTCGGGCTGACGATCGCGGCCGCCGCCGTGGCGGAAGATGCGCCCCGGCCCTTCCACGTCATGGTCACCAACGACGACGGCGTCGACGCGCCCGGCCTCGAGGCGCTGGTGCGGGCGCTGGCCGCCGACGGCGGCTACCGGGTCACGGTGGTGGCCCCGGCTGAGAACCAGAGCGTGGCCAGCAACTCCCACGTCACCCGGCGCGACGTCGCGCTGCGCCCGCACGCGCCGATCGCAGGAGCGGCGGCGTGGTCGGTCGATGCGACGCCCGCCTCGGTCGCCCGCCTCGGCCTGACGGCGGTGGTCGCCGACGACCCGCCGGACCTGGTGGTGGCGGGCATCAACGCGGGCGAGAACGACGGCCTCGGCGCGTGGACGTCGGGCACCGTGGCGGCGGCGCGGGAGGCGGTTGCCTCGGGAATCCCGGGTGTCGCCTTCTCGCTGGAGCTGGACTGGGACGACCCGCGGCCCGACTTCGACGGGGCGGCGAGCTGGTGCAAGCCGGTGATCGACGCGGTCCGCGACCGCGGCCTCCCGCCGGGGGTCTACCTCAACGTCAACGTTCCCCGCGACATCGTCGCGATCCGCGGCTACCGGCTCGCGCGCATGAGCGTCGCGCCGCCGGCAGTGGCCCGGTTCGAGCAGGTCCGCGAGGAGCCGGGGGTGCGCTGGTTCCGCAGCCGGTGGCGCCCCCCGGCGGATGCCGAGCCAGGCAGCGACAGCGCCGCCCTGCACGCAGGCTGGGTCGCGATCGCCGCGCTCGGGATGGACCAGACGGGCTACCAGGCGATCCCCGTCCTGCTCGCGCTCGACCCGGTCGAGCCGCAGCCGCCGGCGGTGGAGCTGGTGGCGGTCGGGGCGCACTGACGTGGAGCTCGGCTCGTGGCTGCCGCTGTTCGGCGTGGCGGGCCTGGTGGTCGCCGCCGTGGCGCTGGTGGCGGTGGTGCTGCTGGGCCGCGCCAGCCGTGCCGCGGCCGAACGCGGCGCCGCACGGATGGCGGCCGACCAGGCCGAGACCCTGCGCTGGGTGAGCGGCCAGCTGACCCAGTCGCTGGACCGCTTCCACACCCAGCTCGGTGAGTTCGGCCAGCGCCTGGCGGACGCGCAGGCCAGCTCGTCCGAGGTCGTGCGGCGGGGGGTCGCCGAGCACCTGCAGGCCCTCGGCACCACGGTCAGCACCCAGCTCGAGCGCTCCCACAAGACCCTCGGCGAGAACCTGGCGGGGGCGACCGAGGTGTTCGGCCAGCTGCACCGCAGGCTCGGCGAGGTGGCGGAGATCGCGGTCCGGCTCGAGCAGGTGGCCGGCAGCGTCGACGAGCTCGGCAAGATCCTGCGGGTGCCGAAGCTGCGCGGCCTGATGGGTGAGCAGACCCTCGAGGTGATGCTGCGCCAGGTCCTGCCCGAGCGTTTCTGGCAGATGCAGTACCGGTTCGAGGACGGGCGGACGGTCGACGCCGTGGTCCGCCTGGGCGACCGCCTGATCCCGATCGACGCCAAGTTCCCGCTCGAGTCCTACCAGCGGATCGTGGCCGCCGACAGCGAGGAGGCGCGGCGGACAGGGCGGCGCGACTTCGAGCGATCGGTCAAGACTCGCGTCGACGAGATCGCCGGGCGCTACATCCGCCCCGGCGAGGGCACGGTCGAGTTCGCGCTGATGTTCGTGCCCGCCGAAGGCGTGTTCGGGGAGGTGGTCGGCGGCGGCGACGACCCGGCCGCCGCGAGCCTGCTCGACTACGCGCTCGAGCGGCGCGTGATGCCGGTCTCGCCGGCGACGATCTTCGCCTACCTGAGCGTCATCGCGTCCGGCCTGCGCGGGTTCGCCGTGGAGCGGCGCGCGGGCGAGATCGTGCAGGGGCTCGCGGCCGCCGAGCAGGAGGTCGCGCGGCTGCGCGAGGAGCTGGGCGTGCTCGGCAAGCACCTCGTCAACGCGACCCAGCGCTACGGCGAGGTCGAGCGGAGGCTGGCCCGGGTCGAGGAGAAGCTCGGGCGGGTGGCCCACGTCGGCGAGGAAGCCCTGTCCGAGTGATGACGGCGCAGCGGAGCTCCCTCGCCGGCGCGGGGGGGCCACGGGGTGGTCGTGATGCGCTGGTTCGGGTGGATCACCGCGACGGCGGGCCGCGAGGCGTCGGTTGCGGGCGCGCTCGCGCTCGCGCTGTTTCTCGCCGGAACGGCCGACGTCCCGATCCTCGGGCGCGACGAGGCGCGCTTCGCCCAGGCGGCGCGCGAGATGCTCGACCGCGGCGACCTCGTGGTGCCGACCTTCGCCGGCCAGGACCGCTACCACAAGCCGATCCTCCACTACTGGTGCACGATGGCGAGCTTCCGGCTGCTCGGCGCCACCGAGCGCGCGGCCCGGCTGCCCTCCAACCTCGCCGGCGCGCTGGTGGTCGCGCTGCTGGCGATGACCGCGCGGCGCCGCTTCGATGCCGGATCGGGCCTGCTGGCCGGCCTGCTGCTGGCGGTGACGCCGGTGATGTGGATCGAGGCCAAGGCGTGCACCGCGGACATGGTCCTCCTGCTGCCGACCCTCGCGGCCATGCTCGCGTTCGAGCGGCTGCTGGCGGGAGACGGCGGGCGCCGCGCTGCGCTGGTGTTCTGGTCCGCGATGGCGGTGGCGATCCTCGCCAAGGGCCCGGTCGCGCCGGCCTGGGTGGCCTGCACCGGCCTCGCGCTGTGGGCGATGGGGCGGCGGTGGCGCGGCTTCGAGATCGCGCTTGGCGCTGTGCTGCTCGGCCTCGGTTGGTGGCGCCTCGGCCCCGTCGTGCTGGTGGTGCCGGCGGTTGGTGCCGGCTTCGAGCTGCTGCGCTCGCCGGACGGGAGGCGGGCGGTGGCGAGGCTGCACCTGGGGTGGGGGGTGCCGCTGATGCTCGCCATCACCCTGCCGTGGGCGGTGGCCGCCACCGTCGCCACCGACGGCGCGTTCCTGCGGGAGGCGGTCGGCAGACACGTCGTGGCGCGCGGGCTTGACGCCTTCGAAGGCCACGGGTTCTTCCCCGGCTTCTACGCGGTGACCGCGGTGGTTGCCGCCTCTCCCTGGCTCGGCCTGCTGGCCGGCGCCGGGTCGCCGCGCCAGGAATGCGACCGCCGCTGGCGCTACCTGGTCGCCTGGCTGGTTGGGCCGCTGGTCCTGCTCGAGCTCTACCAGACCAAGCTCGTCCACTACTGGCTGCCGTCCTACCCGGCCGGCGTGCTGCTGGTGGTGGGATGGCTGTTCGCCGCCGTGCCGCCACGCCGGACCGGTCTCGGAGGGCGGTCGCTGCACGTCCTCGGCGGCACGCTCGCAGCGCTGGCGTTGCTGGCCCTGCCGGCGATGATCCCGCTGCGCTCCCTGCTCCCGGCGGCGGCCGTGGCGGCGGGCCTGCTGCTGGCAGCGACCGTCGCCGCGGTGGCGCTGCTCGGGCGGCGGCCGATCGCCGGCGCCGTGGTCGGGGGGATCGGGTCGGCGCTCGCCCTGGCGGTGGTCGCCGTGCTCTACCTGCCCGAGCTGGGGCGGCATGCGCTGGGTCCGCTCGCGGCGAGACGGGCGATCGAGCTCAAGGCTCCCGGCGAGGAGATCGTGGTCTTCAAGCCGCGAGTCGAGGAGGTCTTCTTCTACCTGCCCCGGGGGGTCGTCACCTGCCGGGACGCCGGCTGCGTGGCATCGCTCGTCGGCGAGGGAACGGCGGTTCTGGGCGTCGGCAGGCGGGACGACGTCGAGCTCCTGGCCGAGGAGTGGCGGGGGGCGCGGGTGGTCGAGGTGGACCGGGTCGTCGGCGTCGACGTCGGCCGCGCCGGTCTCGGCGAGCAGGTGCTGTTCCGGGTCGACCCGCTCCGCCCGCGGCCGCGTGCCGCCGCCGGCGCCAGCGTTGACAGCCGCCGGGCGGGCCCCTAAAGTTGGGGTTCGCGCGGCGCCCGGTCCGGTGCAAGGAGGAGCTCCATGGGTCGTCGGATCACCCGCAAGCAGCTGAAGCAGGACGAGTTCATCTCGACTGGCGACAGCGTCATGAGGTGGATCATCGCCAACTGGCGGCCGTTCGTGTTCGGCCTCGTGGCGCTGTGCCTGGTGATCCTGGCGTGGTGGGCGGGGACCCGGTGGACCGGCTCGCGGGCCGAGCGCGCCTCCTACCTGCTCCACCAGGCCACGACTGCGGTCGACGCGGCGCTCCAGGGCGGCGATGTGGCGGCCGCCGAGGGCAAGCTGCAGGAGGTGATCAACCGCCACGGCCGCTCCGAGCAGGCGGACATGGCGAGGGTCCTCAAGGCTCGCCTGATGATCGATCGGAATGACCTCGACGGCGCGCGCGCGCTCCTCGTCGAGGTGTCCGGCCGGCGCGGAGGCGATGCGGTCGGCCGGGTGGCGACGCTCGACCTCGTGCACCTCCAGATCGCGACCGGGCAGGCCGCGGAAGTGGTCCCGCAGCTCGAGGCGATGGTGTCGGGGGTGGACGTGCGGCTGCCGCGAGACGCTGCTCTCTACGAGCTCGGCGAGCTGTTCATTGCGACCCAGGACCCGGGTCGCGCCCGCTCGTACTACCAGCGGCTGGTCGACGACTTCCCCGAGTCTCCGTACCGCGCCCAGGCCAGCCAGCGGCTGGCCGAGCTCGGCTAGGAGTTCGTACCGCATTGGCCTTTTCGGCGGGCGTGGTTGACTGAGTTGTTGTCGGACGGCCACTGCGGCACGAACTCCTTCTGGTAGTCTGATTATTGAGTTGCGTCGAGCAGGGGAGTGGCGCGTTACCGGTGTGGCGGTGGTGGCTGTTCGGTGCTCTATGCGGGCTCAGGCTCGGTCTGCAGGGAAACACTCCCGCGGATGCGCGCAGCGCATCCCGAGGAGCCTGTGGGCAGAGGCCAACAACACGGTCCACATCAGAAGCGCACACAGGGGCCTATGCCCTGCAGGCTCCTAGGCGAGTGCTGGCGCCCGAGAGGGCGCTGGGGTGGTCCGCAACGGGATGAACTTCGTCGAGGCGATCATCCGTAAGCGGGACGGCGGCCGCCTGACCCGCGACCAGCTCGAGCGCTTCGCCCTCGGCGCCGGCTCGGGTGAGCTGCCGCCCGAGCAGCTGGCCGCGATGCTGATGGCGATCTGCATCCGCGGCATGGATGGGGACGAGACGCGGTGGCTGACCGAGGCGATGATCCGGTCCGGCGAGAGCTGGCGGCTCGGAGCCCAGCGGCCTGATGTCGTCGACAAGCACTCCACCGGCGGCGTTGGCGACACGGTGTCGCTGGTGATCGCGCCGCTGCTCGCGGCGGTCGGCGTCCCGGTGGCGATGATGGCCGGGCGGGGGCTCGGCCACTCGCAGGGCACCGTCGACAAGCTCGCGGCGGTGCCCGGCTTCCGGACCGACTGGTCTCGCGACGAGGCGCTCGGCCTGATCGACCGGGCGGGCGTGGCGATGCTCGCCCAGACCGAGAGCATTGCGCCGGCCGACCGGGTGCTCTACGCGCTGCGCGACGTCACCGGCACCGTGGAGTCGCTGCCGCTGATCGTGGCCTCGATCCTGTCGAAGAAGCTCGCGATGGGCGCGGCCACCCTGGTGCTCGACGTCAAGTGCGGCCGCGGGGCGTTCCGGCGCACGCCGGCCGAGGCGCTCGAGCTCGCCCGCGCCCTGGTCGAGCTCGCCCGCGGCATGGGCGTCGGCTGCGAGGCGATCCTGACCGACATGAACCAGCCGCTGGGCCCGGCCCTGGGCACGGCCTGCGAGGTCCGGGCGGCCCTCGACGTGCTCGGCGGCGGCGGGAGCGCTCCGCTTCGGGAGGTCACGATCGCCCTCGCGCGCGTCGCCTTCGAGCTCGCCGGCCGGGACGGCGCCACCGCCGACCGAGCCCTCGCCAAGGCGCTCGACGATGGCAGTGCGCTGTCCGCGTGGGGCCGCATGGTGGAGGCGCACGGCGGGGACCCGGACCCGGCACGGCTGGCGCGCCCGCATCAGCGGCTCGACGTCGCCGCCCCACGCGCCGGCTTCGTCACCGGGATCGCGGCCGCCGAACTCGGCTGGGTCGCGGTCGATCTCGGGGCCGGGCGCCGGTCCCGCGACGAGGAGCTCGACCACGGCGCGGGCCTGCTGGTCCACGTCCGGATCGGCGACCGCGTCGAGGCGAAGCAGCCGGTGGCGTCGCTGCTCCTCGGAACGCGCGCAGTCGACGTGCCCGCGCTCGAGGCGCGGGTCCGCGGCGCCTTCGAGATCGGCGAGGAGCCCGTCGCGGCGCCGCCGCTCATCCTCGGCAACGCCGACACCCTTCTCCCCTAAATCCTAGACCCCAGATCCTAGATCCTCTTCTTCCTCCGTGCTACCGTGACCCGGCGGAGGCGACAGCATGGACACGCGATGCGCGCTGGTCACCGGCGGAGCTGGATTCCTGGGCTCCCATCTCTGCGAGCGGCTCCTGGATGAGGGCCTCCATGTCGTGTGCATGGACAACCTGATCACAGGTAGCCTGGCCAACATCGAGCACCTGATCGGCCGCGCCGGCTTCACCTTCATCCACCACGACGTCACCAACTTCATCCATGTGCCGGGCCGGCTCGACTACATCCTGCACTTCGCGTCGCCGGCATCGCCGATCGACTACCTCAACCTGCCGATCCAGACCCTCAAGGTTGGCTCCCTGGGGACCCACAAGGCGCTCGGGCTGGCCAAGTCGAAGGGGGCGCGGTTCCTGCTCGCCTCCACCTCCGAGGTCTACGGGGACCCGCTCATCCACCCCCAGCCCGAGAGCTACTGGGGCAACGTCAACCCGGTCGGGCCGCGCGGCGTGTACGACGAGGCCAAGCGCTTCGCCGAGGCGCTGACCATGGCCTACCAGCGCCATCACGGCGTCGACACGCGGATCGTCCGCATCTTCAACACCTACGGCCCGAGGATGCGCGCCGACGACGGCCGGGTGGTGCCCGCGTTCATCTGCCAGGCGCTCGCGGGCGAGCCCCTGACCACCTTCGGCGACGGGTCACAGACCCGTTCGTTCTGCTTCGTCGACGATCTCATCGAGGGCATCTGGAGGCTGCTTCTCAGCGACTACGCCGAGCCGATGAACATCGGCAACCCGGCCGAGATGACGGTCCTGGAGTTCGCCCGGCAGATCATCCGGCTCACCGGCTCGCGGTCCGAGATCGTGTTCCGGCCGCTCCCGGTCGACGATCCCAAGGTGCGCCAGCCCGATATCGCCCTGGCGCGGCGGGTGCTCGGCTGGGAGCCGAAGGTGCCGCTCGAGCGCGGGCTGGCCGCCGCGATCGAGTACTTCCGCACGCACCCCAGGGTCGTCGGCTCCTGACGACCTGCAGGCGCTCGGCCGCTTCGAAACGGTGGCTCAAGCGGTGCCGGTGTCGCCGCCGGAGCGCTGCACGAGGAGCCGCTTCAGCTCGTCCATGAACTGGTTGACGTCCTCGAAACGGCGGTACACGCTGGCGAACCGGACGTAGGCGACCTGGTCGAGACGGCGCAGCTGCTCGATGACGCTGTTGCCGATCTCCTGGCTGGAGATCTCCCGCACCTCGCGCGCCGACAGGCTCGCCTCGACCGCGTCGACGATCGCCACCAGGTCGGCGCGCGCGACCGGCCGCTTCTCGCACGCCCTGAGCAGGCCGTTGAGGAGCTTCTCGCGGTCGAAGGTCTCGCGGCGCCCGTCGCGCTTGACCACGGTCGCCGGCAGCTCGTCCACGCGCTCGTAGGTGGTGAAGCGTCGCCCGCAGCCGTCACACTCGCGCCGGCGGCGGGTCTCGGCGCCGTCGCGCACCTCGCGCGAGTCGACGACGTGGTTGTCCGAAACGCCGCAGAACGGGCAGATCACGGCTTGCGCCCCTCCTCGGCGGCCGCGGCATCGACGTCGCGCAGCCGCAACCCCACCAGCGGCAGGCAGAGCAGCCCGATGACGGTGATCGGGACGAAGCAGATCGCGTGGTAGACGATGGCGGCGGCGGTCGCGGTGTTGAGCTCGACCGCGAAGAACGCGGTCAGCCCGAGCTGGATCGCCTTGTGCATCCCGCCGATGCCGCCGGGGGTCGGGATGGCGAGCCCGATGACCGAGAGGGTGACCAGGAAGTACGCGGCGCGCAGCGGCAGGTCGATGCCGAAGGCGAGCAGCGCGACCCGGACCTGCCAGTAGATCACGTACCAGATCACCAGCGACGCGGCCATCGTGACCAGCAGGCCGCGCGGGCGCTGGAGGATGCGCAGCCCGTCCAGGAAGTGGTTGAGGAAGTTGGCCAGCGGCCCTCGCCAGCTGGCCCGGAGGCGGCCGATCGGTCGGGTGACGACATCCACGAACTGGTCCTGGAAGCGGAACAGGCCGAGGATCACGAGGGTGCCAACCACCAGGCCGGCCCCGAACAGGTAGCCCGAGAGGCTGAGGACCCTGAGGTTGCGGGTGGCTTCGGCGTCGAGCTGGGCCATCGTGGGCGGAAACAGGACGAAGACCAGGAAGTAGAAGATCACCGTCCAGAGGTCGAAGAGACGCTCGGTGAAGATCGAGGCGAGGGTGCCGGAGATCGGCAGGTGCTCCCGCTTGGCGAGGACGATCGGCCGGATCAGGTCCCCGATCCTGGCCGGCAGGAGGGTGATCGCCGCGTAGCCGACCGCGACCGCGACGAGCGCGCCCGAGTGGCGCACCCGGCCGACCGGGCGCAGGATCAGCTGCCAGCGTATGGTGCGCAGGTAGTAGTTGAGCAGCGCGATGGCGGCGGCGGCCACGATCAGGCCCGGCCGCGCCGATCGCATCGCCTCGCCCACGAGCTCGAAGTCGACGTTCCACAGGAAGTAGGCGATCAGCACCGCCATCAGGAGGAGCGAGGCGCCGATCCGGAGCGCGTGTCGGTTCACCCGACCAGGGTAGTATGATGCCGCGGTGTCGACAACCGAGACCGACGGGGAAGCCGGCGCGGCCGAGGCGCGGCTCGAGGTCCGGTCGCACCCGCTCTGCCTCGACCACCGGCCGCATCTCGGCCATCCCGAGCTGCCGGGCCGGGTCACCGCGGTGCTCGAGGCGCTGGCGCCGCCCGCCGACGCGCGCTGGCGCCTGATCCCCGACAGCCCCCTGCCGCCCGAGGGCGACGTTCTCGGCGTCCTCGAGTGGGTGCACGACGGGGCCTACATCGAGCGCGTGCGCTCCGCCGCCGCCTCGGCCAAGGGATGGCTCGACTCCGAGGATTGCGCGGTCTCGGCCGGCACCTTCGCGTCCGCGACGGCGGCGGCGGGCCTCGCCCTGCAGGCGGGCCTCGACCTGGTCAACCACCGGGTCGACCGCGTGTTCGTGGCCGCCCGCCCGCCGGGGCACCACGCCGAGCGGGACCGCGCCCGCGGCTACTGCTTCTTCAACGCGGCCGCGCTGGCGGCAGAGGTCGTCGTGCGCAGCTGGAACCGCCCGGTGCTGATCGTGGATTTCGACGCCCTCCATGGCAACGGCACCCAGCAGCACTTCTGGGCGCGCGGGGATGTCGGCTACCTCTCGGTGCACCGCTACCCCTGGTTCCCGGGAACCGGGACCGCGGACGAGGTCGGCACCGGGGACGGGCTCGGCGCGACCCGCAACTTCCCGATTGTCGAGGGCGCTGACGACGAGATCTTCTGCACCGCCCTCGAGCGCGGGCTTGAGGAGCTCGCGGGGCGGCTGCGGCCGGCGGCGCTGGTCCTGTCGGCCGGCTTCAACGGCCACCATGCCGACCCGACCGGCGGCCTGCGGCTGACCGTGGCCGGCTACCGCCGCCTGACCCGGGCCGTGATGACCGCGGCCCGGGCGTTCGCCGGCGGCCGCGTGCTGTCGATCCTGGAGGGCGGATTTGCGCCGGTCGCCCTGGCCGAGGGAGCCCGCGCCCACGTCGAGGAGCTGGCCGAGCCGGACCGTTCGGGTTCAAAGGCGGGAATGGCAGTCAATTAGTGGCGGAATCTGATCCGGAAAATACTGCCGCAATGCGCCGGATTTGTGATCACATTTCGAACAGTTGAGCCCCGTCACATTTCGCCCCAAGTCGTTGCAGGACCTGAGAAATTCGCCTGTATGGCGTGTTTGACCGAAGACTTTGCTGTGGTATATCATGATCTCGAACGGAATCGTTTGCTCTGAACCACTGTCCCTTGGAGGATGAGCAATGCGACAGAATATGATCGGCGGGGCACTCGTTGCGGCGGCCCTCATGTTCACCGTGAGCGCGTCGGCCGACGTGATGTTCTGGCTCGACACCCCGCAGCCGGATGCCACGGTGTTCGGTCTCCAGGAGGTCTCGGGGTACATCCTGGGTGACGTGTCGGGGTGCGGCGCTCCGTGGCAATGGCCGCAGTGCGACTGGGGAGACGCCGCAGTCTTGGGTGTCGACCTCTACATCGACGGCGGGTACGTCGCCTCGGCCGATCTCTATCAGCCGCGGTACGACATCCTCCTGGCCTATCCCTGGTACGCCGGGACGCCGTTCGAAAGGCCGGGCTTCGCGACCTCGTTCGACTCCAGGAACTTCGCCAACGGCGAGCACACGCTGTTCGTCCGGGTCGCGTTCGCGGACGGCACGGAGCAGGACTACGGGCAGCGCACGGTGATCGTCAACAACCTGCTCAACCAGGCGCCGTTCGGTGAGCTCGAGCTGCCGGGCCCGAATCAGCCGATGAACGGGGTCTTTCCGGTGACCGGCTGGGCGCTCGACGACGGTGAGGTGGCCCTGGTCGAGGTGCTGGTGGACGGGATGGCGATCGGCCAGGCGCTCACCGGCATGCACCGGCCGGACATCGGCCACCGCTTCCCGAGCCACCCCGATGCCGAGTACGCCGGCTTCGTCCGGATGCTCAACACCACGGTGCTCACCAACGGAATCCACTCGGTGTCGATCCGCGTCACCGACGACGACGGCGCCTCGCTGGTCATCGGCCGCCGGTTCGTGCAGACCTTCAACACCGGCTACAACCTGCCGCCGTTCGGCCAGATCGACGAGCCGATCCCGAACCACATCATGTTCGCCAAGGGCTGCGCGGACCCGGGCGGCTGGTCGACGCCACCCTTCGACGATCCCCAGGTCACCGAGCTGATCACCGGGTGGGCGCTCGACGTCGGGTCGCGGACCGACCTCGGCGGCGTCGCCTACGTGCAGCTGCTGCTCGACGGGGTGATCCTGGAGGACACTTACCTGGGCAGCGACTACTGGCCGTGGCTGCGGCTCGATGTCAACTACTACGGCCACCCCCGGATGGACATCCTGCGCATGTTCCCCGATGTGCCCAACGCCAAGGACTCGGGGTTCGCGTTCCGCATGGACGTCTCCGATCTGATCAACCGCCAGGGCTATCGGCAGGGGCTCCACTACCTCAAGATCCGCGCCGGCGACCTCGAAAGCAATGTCGCCGACATCGACCAGATCCCGGTCATCTTCGACTGCGATGACGATCCGGACCGGCCGTCGTTCGGTGACATCTACACCCCGCTGAACATGGAGCTGGTATCCGGCGACGTCGAGGTCACGGGCTACGCCGTCGATTACGACGATCCGCAGTTCGTCGAGATCTGGATCGACGGGACGTTCATCGCCGTGGCCGACGAGTTCGGGTTGCCGACCCCGGAGGTCGAGGACCGGTACCCGTGGCTGCCGTTGTTCATGACTCGAGACGCCGGCTTCCGCCACATCCTCGACACCACCCAGTTCACCGACGGCGAGCACCTGCTGGTGGTGTGGACCGAGGACTACTTCGGCGGGCGGAACATGATCGGCGAGCGGCGGTTCGTGGTCGACAACTGACGCTGCCGTCCCACATCCGACTCCGACGCCCCGCTTCGGCGGGGCGTTTTTTCATTGCACCGGGCGCGCTTCGCCCATTTTGCTAAGATCATCGCCGCCGCCGGCTCGGCACGCCGTCGTCGACAGGCGTGCCACCCCGAACTCGGTCGATGGGAGGCTCGTGACAGCAGTGACGACAGCGGCGACGGAGCGGAGCGGTCCCCGGATCCTCACGCGCGCCGAGCACCCGATCTCACGCCGCGATATCGCCCGGGAGGCGCTCAAGGTCCTCTATCGCCTGCAGGGGGCCGGGTATCAGGCGTACCTGGTCGGAGGGAGCGTCAGGGACCTGATGCTCGGGCGCACGCCCAAGGACTTCGACCTGGCGACCAACGCGCGCCCGCGGGAGATCCGCAACCTGTTCCGCAACTCGCGCACGATCGGGCGCCGGTTCCGGCTGGTGCACGTCTTCTTCCGCGACACGATCGTCGAGGTCGCCACCTTCCGCGCCAGCCCGGAGCCGCCGGAGGGGCCCGACGAGTGGGAGGAGGCCGAGCACGAGGCCATGGAGGCCGACGCCGAAGAGGCCGGCCGGGCGCCGCTGCCGGAGGAGCCCGCGGTCTGGGGCACGCCGGAGGAGGACGCGCTCCGGCGGGACTTCACGGTGAACGGGCTGTTCTACGACATCGCCGACTTCTCGGTCATCGACCATGTCGGCGGCATCGAGGACCTGCAGGCCGGCGTCATCCGCACCATCGGCAATCCCGACCTCCGCTTCCAGGAGGATCCGGTCCGGATGATGCGGGCGCTCGAGTACGCGGTGCGGCTGGGCTTCGCGTTGGAGGCGGACACCGCGGGCGCGATCGCACGCAACCGCGACGCCATCCGCACGGTCTCCGGGGCGCGGCTCAACTACGAGCTCTTCGAGGGGCTGCGGTCGGGCGCGGCGGCCGGGATCTTCGCCGCGTGGGACCGCGCGGGGCTGTTCGACCTCGCGTTTCCCGACCTTCACTGCAACGGGTCGGACACTGCACGGCTGCTCCAGGCGGTGGACCGGGACGTCGCGGCCGGTGTCACGTACGCCGATGCCGGCCTGGTGGGCGCGTTCTTCCTGCCGCGCTTCCTCGAGGTGGTGCGGGAGATGACGACCGACGGCCAGCGCCTCGACAACGTCGGCCTGCTGCAGCGGCTGCGCGACCTGCTCGAGCCGACCGCGGCCGGGCTGCACCTCTCCAACCACACCGTCCACCTGCTCCACCACGGCCTGTTCACGCTGACCAAGATGGCGCGAGCGCCGGAGCGCGGCCGCCAGGTGGTCAAGCTGAGCCGGCAGGACTACTTCCCGGTCGCCTGGCAGCTCCAGGGTCTGGCCGCGTCGGCCGGCCTGATCCAGCCCGAGGTGCACGGAGCGTGGGCGCGCGCCCTCGAGCGGGTCCGCCAGGGCACGCCGGACGACCAGGTGCTGGCGGGCGCCGAGGCCGCACCGGCGAGGCGCCGCCGCCGCCGCTCACGGCGCGGGCGGGGACGGCGATGAGCGCGGGGCGCGACCCGGCAGCCCGGATCGAAGAGCTGCGGCGGCTGATCCGGCACCACGATCGCCTGTACTACACCGAGGCCGCGCCGCAGATTTCGGACTTCGAGTACGACCGGCTGTTCGCCGAGCTGCGCCGGCTCGAGGAGGAGCACCCCGAGCTGGCGTCGGAGACGTCGCCGACGCGGCGGGTCGGCGGCGAGCCCCTGGAGGGGCTCCAGCAGGTCGCCCATCGCACGCCGATGCTGTCGCTGGACAACAGCTACTCCGAGGACGACCTGCGCGCCTGGTACCGGAGGATGTGCCGCGAGCTCGGCGAGGCGCCGGACGGGCTCGCCGCCGAGCTCAAGATCGACGGGGTGTCGATCTCGCTCGTCTACCAGCGCGGCCGCCTGGCGCGGGCGGTCACCCGGGGCGACGGGCTGGTCGGGGACGACGTCACCGCCAACGTCCGCACCATCCGCCGGCTGCCGCTGGAGGTCGACGGCGCGCCGGACCTGCTCGAGGTCCGGGGCGAGGTCTTCATGCCCCGCAGCGTCTTCGAGCAGCTGAACCGGCGGCGGCGCGAGTCCGGGGAGACCGAGTTCGCGAACCCGCGCAACGCGACCGCCGGCGCCATCAGGCTGCTCGACTCCCGCGAGACCGCGCGGCGTCGGCTGGACGCGTGGTGCTACCAGGTGGAGCAGGCCGGCGGATGGCGGCTGGACAGCCACGTCGCCTCGCTCGAGCGGCTGCGCGGCGCCGGCTTCCCGGTGAGCCCGGCGGTCGAGAGGTGCGACAACCTCGACGACGTGGAAGCCTACATCCGGAAGTGGCGGCAGGGCCGGGCCGAGCTCGACTTCGACACCGACGGGATCGTCGTCAAGCTCGACAGCGCCGGGCAGCGGCAGGCGATCGGGACGACCACTCGCGCCGTGCGGTGGGCGGTGGCCTACAAGTTCCCGCCCGCGGGCGTGACGACGCGCTTGACCGACATCGTGGTCCAGGTCGGGCGGACCGGCGTCCTGACCCCGGTCGCCGTTCTCGAGCCGGTCGTCGTCGCGGGCTCCACGGTGGCACGGGCGACGCTGCACAACTTCGACGAGGTGGCCAGGCTCGACGTCCGCATCGGCGACACGGTGTGGGTCGCCAAGGGCGGCGACGTCATCCCGAAGGTCGCGGGGGTGGTCCTCGCGGATCGCCCCGGGGACGCGCAGGCCTACCCGATTCCGGACCGCTGCCCGGCCTGCTCGAGCCCGGTCGAGCGCAGGGCGGGCGAGGTGGCGGTGCGCTGCCCGAACCCGGCGTGCCCGGCGGTCGTGGCGTCGAGGCTGCGCCACTTCGTGTCGCGCGGGGCGATGGAGATCGAGGGGCTCGGAGGCGAGCGGCTCGACCAGCTGGCCAGGGAAGGGCTGGTGACCGATGCGGCCTCGCTGTGGGACCTCGAGACCGGGCAGCTCGAGCAGCTGCCGGGCTGGGGCGAGGTCTCCGCCGCAAAGCTGGTGTCCGAGCTCGACGCGGCGCGGTCGCGGCCGCTCGAGCGGCTGCTGTTCGGCCTCGGCATCCCGCTGGTCGGAGAGCGCGCGGCCCGGGCGCTGGCGCGGTCCTTCGGGAGCATGGCCCGGATCGCCGCGGCCACCGCCGGCGAGCTCGAGCAGGTCGAGGGGATCGGCCCGGTGATGGCCGCGTCCCTGCTCCGCTGGCTTTCCGATCCCGGCAACGCGGCGCTGATCGGCCGCCTTCGCGAGCGAGGGGTCGATCCCTCCCAGGAGGTCGCCGCCGCGGCCGACGCGCAGGGGGCGGGCCGGCCGTTGGCCGGCCTGACCTTCGTGCTCACGGGAACGTTGAGCCGGCCGCGGCCCGAGCTTCGCGACCGGCTGGAGCAGCTCGGGGCCACGGTGGCCGGGTCGGTGTCCGGCCGCACCTCGTACCTGGTGGCGGGCGCCGACGCCGGGAGCAAGCTCGGAAAGGCGCGAGAGCTCGGCGTCGAGGTCCTCGACGAGGAGGGGCTCGAGCGGCTGGTCGAAGAGCGGACCGGGAGGGCGCTGTGGCAGCGGTGATCTTCGTGGTGGATGACGACGACGGGTCGCGCGAGGCGATGGCGAGGGCGCTGGCTCGGGTCGGCCACGAGGTGCGTCAGTTCGCGTCGGCAGAGGAGGCCCTGGCGAGGGTGCGCACGGGGGACGCGGTGGATGCCGTGGTGTCCGACGTCAAGATGCCCGGCATGGACGGCTTCGCGCTGCTGCGCGAGGTCCGCTCGCTGCGCCCCGACCTCGCGTTCCTGCTGGTGACCGCCTACGGCGAGGTCGAGGGTGCGGTGGCCGCCCTGACCGAGGACGGCGCCGACGACTACCTGACCAAGCCGGTCGAGATGCAGGAGCTGCGCAAGCGGGTCCAGCTCCACCTCGAGCGGCGCGTCCTGCAGCGCGAGAACGTCGACCTCAGACAGCGGGTCGACAAGCTCTACGGCTTCGAGAACATCATCGGCCACTCGGCGGCCATGGAGTCGCTGATCGAGCGGCTGCGGCTGGTCGCGCCGGCGCCGTCGACGGTGTTGATCGTGGGTGAGTCCGGCACCGGCAAGGAGCTGATCGCCAACGCCATTCACCAGAACTCGCCGCGCGCCGAGGGGCCGTTCGTGCCGGTCAACTGCGGCGCCATCCCGGGCGAGATCCTGGAGTCCGAGCTGTTCGGCCACGAGCGGGGCGCCTTCACCGGGGCCCACCAGCGGCGGATCGGGCTCATCGAGTCGGCACACCGGGGGACCCTGTTCCTCGACGAGATCTCCGAGTTGTCGCCGGACCTCCAGGTGAAGCTGCTGCGGGTCCTCGAGGAGCGCCGGATCACCCGGGTCGGCGGCAACGAGTCGATCGCCGTTGACTTCCGCCTGGTGGCCGCCACCAACCGCCGGCTCGAGCAGTGGGTCGCCGACGGGAGGTTCCGCGAGGACCTCTACTACCGGCTCAAGGTGGTGACCGTCCACTGCCCAGCGCTGCGCGAGCGGGCCGAGGACATCCCCTTGCTGGTGCAGCACTTCATCGCCGTGTTCAACGAGCAGCTGGGGCGCGACGTGAGGGGGGTCCACCCGTGGGTGCTGGCCGCCCTGAAGCGCCAGCCCTGGCCCGGGAACGTGCGCGAGCTTCGCAACGTGATCGAGTCGCTGGTGCTGTTCGCGAAGGGCGGCGAGATCTCGCTCGACGAGCTTCCCGCGGAGTACCGCGCTCCGGCGCAGCCGCCACCCGCCGCCGCCACCGGCGTCTGGCAGCCGCGGCCGATGGCCGACATCGAGAAGGACGCCATCCTGCGCGCCCTCGAGTACACCAACGGGCACCGCGCGCGGGCCGCCAAGATCCTGGACATCGGCCTGCGGACGCTGCAGCGCAAGCTCAAGGAGTACGGCGAGGTCGCCCCGGGCGATGACGACGAGGGGGAGGAGGGCTGACCCACCGGGCGCGGACACGGGGACGGGTGGGGGCCCTATCCCCCAGATCCTAGATCCTGGGCGGGTGGTGGATGCGGGAACGGGAACGGGGACGGCAACCGGAACGACATCGGACGCAGATCCGGCTTCAGGCTTCGTGCTCCGCACTTCGCCCTGACGAGTCGCCTCCGGTTGCGCCGTGACGGGAGCGGGAGCGGGCGGGGACCACTAACCCCTCATCCCTGACCCCTAACCCCCAACCCCTCTCGCCCCCCACGTATCACCTGTCACTCTCCGGGGTACGGGAGCGGGAACGGGAACGGGGACGGGAAGTAGACTGGTACTTGAAAGGAGAGCGCATGGAGATCCCGGGCAACGTCTCGCTGTACTGCCCGATCGTCGATGCCAAGGGCACCGCGGCGACCCTGGTGGCGGTGGCTCCGCAGGGCTACTACCAGCTCGAGGTGGCCATCAAGGGTAAGCGGCACACGATGTTCGTGCCGATCGCTCAGGCCGCGCTCTGCTTCACCGAGCCGGAGCCCGAACGGGAGGACGCCTTCGAGCTCGAGCGCTGACGGCGATCGCGGCCCTGCGGCGGGCCGGCGCGCGGACGAGCGGCGAATATTGGGGGTCGGTCTCGCTGTTACCCGTGGCGTGACCCGACCGTGCGATCTCGATGACGTGCTGGGCGACGTCTGGCCGACGGTGCTGGAGCAGGTCTCCGAGGCCGTCCTGGTCCTGGACCGCCAGCGCAATCTCCACTTCGTCAACGCGCAGGCTCGCCGGCTCCTCGGCTGCGAAGACGGGCTGGCGCTGGGGAGCCGGTGCCGCCTCACGACCCACGGCGTCGACTGCGAGCACGCCTGCCCGCTGACCTTCGCGCTGGAGAGCCGCCTCGACCGGGTGGAGGACTTCGCGACCGTGTACACCGCCCGGGACGGGAGGGCTCTCCCGCTCAAGGTGACCGTGATTCCGATGCGGTCGCCGGACGGCGGCTTCCGCGGGGCGATCGAGATCCTCAGGCCGCGCGATCCCGACCCCGGCTTCCTGCTCGCCGGCCGCGGCGAGCTTGTGGCGGCGCTTCGCCGTCGGGTCGCCGAGGCCGCCAGGTCGCGGGTCCACCTGGTGCTGGTCGGCGACGCCGCGTCGTGCTCGGACGTCGCCCGGGCCGTGCACCGGCTGTCGGGGGTCGCCGACTCGCTGTTCCACACCTGGGGAGGGTCCTGGCAGGGTGTCGGGTCATGGCCGCCCGGGACCATGTTCGCCACCGGGGGCGAGGCGGCGTCGATTCTGATGGAGCAGCCGCCGGCCGGCTGGCGGGTGATCGTCGGAACGCCCGGCGCCGTGCCCGTCGCGGCCGGCGCCGCGCTTGCCTACGAGCGGATCGAGATCCCGCGGGCGGACGAGATCGCGGAAGACCTGCCGCTGATCGTCGCCGCGTGGATCCGCCAGCTCGCGCCGGACCTCGCGGTCCGGCCGCAGGCCCTGGAGCGGCTGTCGCGGATGGCGCGCGAGCTCGGCTTCGAGCGGCTGCGGGGGGTGCTGCACGGCGCCATCGCGGCAGCGGGCGATCAGCTCGACGAGAGCCACCTGCCCGGAGACGGCTATGGCACGGCCTGGGTCGACGAGCTGCTTCGGGAGCCCGATCCATTGACCGCGATCGAGCGCCACCTGCTGTGCGAGGTGCTGCAGCGATGCGGGTGGCGAATGCAGGAAGCGGCCGACCGGCTCGGCATCTCGCGGGTGACCCTGTGGCGGAAGCTCAAGGACCACGGCATCGAGCGGCCTGGGAACGACGGGGAGAGGTAGGAACCGAGAACCGGGATCTAGGATCTGGGATCTAGGATCTGGGGGATAGGGAATAGGGGATAGGGGAACCCCCCCTGCCCGCTTCCGTGCCCGCTCGTGTCACGGCGTAGTCCGACGGACGGGGCCGGATCCGCTTCCGCGCCCGGGGGTGAGCCGAGCCGGAAGAGCGGGCGTTCTGCGTGCGTGCCGTCTTTGGCGATTTCGGGATGACGTTCCTCCTCAAGAGGTGTTCGAGACCTGAAATCGCCAAAGGTGGCTCCCTCCGGGAGCGCATCCGGAGAATCGGTGCGAAGCGCTTTCCAAGATAGGCAACGTGTGCGGGAACGGGAACGGGAGCGGGGACGGGAAGGAAGTCGAAAGTGGGCGCGGCGCCCTCGGCCTGGAGTTGATGCGGTGCGGACCTGAAGCCGGAAGCGGGCGCGGAAGCGGAAGCGGGCGCGGGGTAAACGAATCGCTGCCCGCTGCTCAGTCCTCCGGCAAGGCGGTGAAGCGGTAGCCGACACCGCGGACGGTGTGGAAGTGGCGCGGGTGCCGGGGATCGGGCTCGAAGAGCTTGCGCAGCCGGTGGACGAAGGTGTCGAGGGTGCGGGTGGAGGTGTCGAAGGTGTAACCCCAGACCCGCTCCAGCAGCTCGCCCCGGGTCAGCACCCGGCCGTCGTTCTCGGCGAAGAAGCGGACCAGCATCACCTCGCGCTCGGTGAGCGACGCCGGTCCGGCGCTGGTGTCGGCGCGCATCGTGGTGATGTCGACCGCGAGGTCGCCGACGCGCACCAGGGGCCCGGTGCGAGCCGGGGTCCGCGCCCACTCGGAGCGACGGAGGATGCCGCGCACGCGCAGGATCAGCTCCTCGACGACGAACGGCTTCGGAAGGTAGTCGTCGGCGCCGAGCCGCAGGCCGAGGATGCGGTCGGCGTCGCTGCCACGGGCGGTCAGGAAGAGGATCGGAACGGTGCTCCCCTGCGAACGCAGGCGGCGGCACACCTCCAGCCCGTCGATTCCGGGCAGCATGATGTCGAGGATCACGAGGTCGTAGCCGGGGTCCGGCCCCGAAAACTCGGCGAGCCCCGCCTCTCCGCTGTGGACAGCGGTCGGGTGGAACCCCTCCATCTCGAGGTTGCGGCAGAGCCCCTGAGCGAGGCGAACGTCGTCCTCGACCACCAGGAGGCGGCCGCCCGCGATCTCGAGCTCGGGCTCGTCGTGCGCCAAACCGGTGACACTCCCTGCTTCCATTGTAGGCGCGAACGGAGACCCTTCGGTTCGCCGCGCCGGAGCCCGCGTTGTGGGGTAGCCATCCTGGCTGCCCGTGAAAGCGGATCCGGCTTCGCCTTAGGCTTCGCCGGGACAGGAGCGAGAGGGAGGTCCACTGCCCCACAGCCTCAATGCCCCAACGCCGAGCGCCCGCGGGTGGTCGGGAACGGGAACGGGGACGGGAACGGGCAGGAAGTGGGCGTCAACCCCAACCCCTGTCCCGTAACCCCTGGTCGGGTGGGGGTCGGGCGTGGGTATACTCGCGGCGCGGATGCAGGAGACCCCGGCAGCTCACGGTGCTCTCACGCTTCGGGTGCTGGTCGCGCTGGTGTCGCTCGCGGCGCCTGCGGCGGCGGGACCGGGGGTGGTCGAGGTCGCGCGGCACGAGGTCCCCGGGGAGCTGGAGGCCGGCGTCCGCGTCACGGTCCCAGTCGAGCTCCTGAACCACGGTGGCCAGGCGTGGGATCCGGACAGCGGCTACGCGCTGTCCTACCACTGGCTCGACGGCGCCGGCGCCGTCATCGTGTGGGACGGGGCGCGGACCGCGCTGCCGCAGCCACTGGCGCCCGGCGACAGCCTGCGGCTCGACGCCGTCCTCGAGGTGCCGCTTCGCGAGGGGCGTCATCTGCTGCAGTGGGACATGGTCCAGGACGGGGTGCGGTGGCTCGCCGAGATCGACCCGTCACCGCCGCTCCCGATTCCGGTGACCATCCGCGCCGGGTACGCCTTCTCGGTGGTTCGAGGGCGAGCTCCGCGGTGGCTGCGGGCCGGCTGCGAGGCGACGCGCCGGCTGCGTGTCCGCAACGAGGGGTCGGTGAGCTGGCCGGCCGGCGACCGCTTCGCCGTCAGCTTTCACTGGCTCGACGCCAGTGGCGATCCGGTGGTCTGGGACGGCGCGCGGACGCCGCTGCCGCAGGCCGTCGAGCCCGGCGGGGAGCTGCCGCTGGAGGTTCGACTGCGCGCGCCGCAGCGGCTCGGCAGCTACCGCCTCCAGTGGGACATGGTGCACGAGGGTGTCGCCTGGTTCAGCGAGCGCGACCCGTCGCCTGAACCTCTCCACACGGTCATGGTGGTCACGTCCCCCTTCTCGAGCCCGCCGCTCTGGGCGGCGGCGAGCCTGGCGGCCGCGCTGCTCGTGGTGGTGATCGTGCGGCGAGGCGGCGGCGGCTGGCCGCTGGGGCTGGCCGGAGTCGCTGACGTCGTCTGGTGCGGCGGCGCGCTGCTCGTCAAGCAGCAGGTCGTGCTCGACCGGGCCGGACAGCCGGGGGACGGGAGGACGCTGCTGCTGGCGGCGGCGGGCGCGGCGGTCGTGCTGCTGCCGCTCCTGCTGCTGCAGCGCCGGCTTCGGGCGTGGTGCTGCGTCGCGCTCGCCGGCATCGCGACCGCGCTGCTGTACGCCGACCTCCTTTACCAGCGCTTCTTCGGCGACCTGCTGTCGCTGGCGCTCGCTGGCGCCGCCCATCAAGTGGGCGACGTGCGGGCGAGCGTCGCCAGCCTGTTCGAGCCGGGCGACATCTGGTTCTGGATCGACCTCCTGGCCGGCGCCGCCATCGCGGCGGCGCTGCCCCGGCTCCCCGGTCGGACCGGGCGCGCGGCCACTGCCGCGGTCGCCGCGGGACTGGCGGCGGCGCTGGTCGCCGGTGGGGTGGCGGCGGCCGCGCTGGTTCGCGGCGGCGGCGCGCGATTCGACCAGGTGTTCCAGAATCTGGCGCTGGCCCGCGAGGTCGGCGTCGTCAACTTCCACGCCGTGGACGGCGCCAGGAGCCTGGCGAGGCGGCTGTGGCGGCCGGCGCTCGAGCCGGCCGATCTCGACCGTGCGGTCGCCTGGTTTGCGGAGCGCGCGCCCCGCCGCGCGGGCGTCGGTCCCTGGTTCGGCGCCGCGACGGGCGCCAACCTGCTGATGGTCCAGGCGGAGTCCCTGCAGGGTTTCGTGCTCGGCCTCGAGGTGGACGGCCAGGAGGTGACGCCGTTCCTCAACCGCTGGGCCGAGGGCGCGCTGCTGTTCGGCAACGCCACCGACCAGACCGCGCAAGGCCGGTCGTCCGACGCCGAGCTCCTCACCCAGGTCTCGCTGCTGCCGCCGCCCGCGGGCGCGGCGGCCTTCCGCTTCGCCGGCAACCACTTCACCGGCCTCGCCTCGGCGCTCGCGGACCGCGGCCACGACACCGTGTCGGCGGTGGCCTTCGACGGCGCGTTCTGGAACCGTCGGCTGACGCTCCGGGCGTACGGCTTCGCCGAGAACCTGTTCGAGGACGCCTTTGTCGAGGGCGAGGTCCTCGGCTGGGGCCTCAACGACCGCGACTTCTTCCGGCAGATGGCGGGAAGGCTCGCCGCCGGGCCGCAGCCGTCCTGCGCCCTGTTGCTGACGCTCGGGCTGCACCACCCCTTCGAGGGCTTCCCGGAGCGGCTCGAGGAGCTCTCGCTCGGCGAGCTCGAGGGCAGCCCGATCGGCAATTACCTGCACACCATGCGCTTCTTCGACCGCGCGTTCGCCGCGCTGATCGGCGAGCTCGAGGCGTCCGGTCTCGCCGAGCGGACGGTGGTGGTGGTGTGGGGCGACCACGACGCCGGTCTCGAGTGGACGCCCCGCCTCGCGGCCATGGCGGGCCAGCGCCACGACGCCGCCGGCTGGTACTCAAGCCAGCGCGTGCCGCTGCTGATCCGCGCTCCCGGCGTCGCCGGCCTGGCCGGGGTGCTCGACCTGCCGGCCGGCCACCAGGACGTGGCGCCAACCGTGCTCGCCCTGCTCGGGGTCGATCCGGCGCCCTACCCGTTCATCGGCCGCAACCTGCTCGGCAGCCCGGGCAACGACCCGGTGGTCGGCGAGTACGGGTGCTGGCAGGACGGCAGCCGCCTCTACCTGCAGGGGGGCGGCCGCCTCGAGGACGGCGACTGCTTCGAGCTGCCCGGCCTGCGCGAGCTCGAGCCGGCCGCCTGCGCCGCCGGCTTTGCGGAGGCCCGGCGCCAGGCCGAGGTGTCCGCGCTCGTCCTCGAGCACGACCTCCAGCAGGAGATCCGGGAGCGGCTGCTCGGAGCAGCCGGGAGCGGGTGGTGAGCGCAGCCCGGCGCGGCGCGCTCGACGGCCTGCTGCTGTTCCGGCTCGACAGCCGCGTCCTGGACGCCCTGCTCACCGCGGCGGTGGCCGCGTTCCTGCTGTGGAGCCGGTTCGGCCTGCTCGCCGACGGGCCGTGGGAGTGGGACGAAGTGCTGTTCGCGCGGGGCCTGCTCGACTTCTCTCTCGCCGCCCACTTCCCGCACCCGCCGGGCTTCCCGGGCTGGCTCGCGATCGGCCACCTGCTGCTGCCGCTCGCCGGCGAGCCGCTGCGCGCCTTGCAGTGGGGCTCGTCGGCGCTGTCGGTGCTGGCGCTGTGGCCGCTGGCCGCGCTCGGCCGCCGAGTGGCATCGCCGGCCGTGGCGGCGGCGGCCGCGGTGCTGGTGATGGTCGCGCCCGGTCCTTGGCTGTACGCAGTGCGTGGCTTCTCGTCGACGCCAGCGGCGGCGTTCGCGCTCGCCGCGGCCGCGCTCGCCGCCGGTGGCCTGGTCGGCCGCCGCGCGACCGCGTTCACGGTTCTGGTGGCGGCCGCCTTCCTGGTGCGGCCGATCCTGCTGCCCGGCCTCGCCGTACTCTGGCTGGTCGGCGCCTCGGCGGTCCGCCCGCGCCGCCGCCTGCTGGCGGGAGTGGTCGCGGCGGCAGCAATGGTGGTCGTCTCGGTGCTGGCGATGGCCCGTGCCGAGGGTGGCTGGCAGGCCTTCCTGCAGCCGTTCGTCACGCACACGGAGAAGCACTTCTCGCGGCTCGACCAGAACCTCGGCGGCGTCCTCGACCTCGGGCTGGTCAAGGGCCTTGGTGGCGCGGTCCCGGCGTCGCTGATGGCTGCGGCGGCCCTGGTCGGGCTGGCCGTCTGGGCGCACCGGCGGGGCCGCCGGGCCGCGCTCGCGTGGCTGCTGGTGCTCGGGGTGACGGTGGCACAGCTCGTCGGTGTCCAGAACCGCAGCTACGCCCGGTACGCGGTGCCGGTCCACCTCGCAATGGCGCCGCTGGTCGCGGCGGCGGCCTCGCTCGCGCCGCCGGCGCTGGCCGCGGGTGGCCTCGCGGCTGCGGCGGTCGGCCTCGGCGTCGCCGCCCATCCGCTGCTCGAGGAGCAGCACACCACCACGCTGCCCGGGTGGCGCTCGGTGCTGGTCGCGTCAGAGGAGGCGATGGAGCGGGGGATGGCGGTGGTGGTCGAGCCCGAGCTCCACCCGTTCGCGTCCTACCGCTGGCACCTGCTGGAGCGGGATGGCCGGCAGCCGCCGCCGCTGGTGCTGTCGCCGTGGGCGCCGGAGCCGTGGGCCGGCGTCGACCGCCCGTACCTGGTCGCGACCGTGCACCGCCACCTCTACGGCGAGCCGCTGGCCGGCGGCGAGCTCGAGTGGGGCGGTGTCTCCCGGCGCCTGGAGTCGCTCACCCAGCAGCGCTTTCTCCAGGCCTGGGTGCTCGGCGCGCCGGCGCTGCCCCTCGGCGAGTGGTGGCCGGTGGAGCAGTCCCCGGACGGCGGCTCGTTCCAGTGGGGGGGCGCGCACTGCGAGGCCGTGCTGCCGCCCCTGCCGACCGGCACCGCGGTCAGCGCGACCTTCCGGCCGGCGCCGGGCCCGAGCCCGCTCACCGTGTCGTGGAACGGCACCGAGGCCGCGCCCGCAGAGCTCGACGGGGGCCGGCTGGCGGTCCGCATCGATCCCATGCTGGTGCGCGCCGACGCCGCCAACCGCCTCGCCTTTGCCCGCGAGCGCGGCTACCCGCCCGGCCCCGAGGACCGCCGGCCGCTCGCGGTGCAGCTGCTCTCGCTCGCGGTGCAGGGCCCGGCGCTGCCGTGGTCGGGGCCGGTGGCGGCGCCCGTGGACCGGGATCGGCTCGGGGTGCGGATCGACGGCCACTACCAGCCCGAGACGTTCGGCGACGCCGGCCTCGGCGTGTGGCTCGGGCCGACGGCTCGTCTCGAGCTGCCGGCCGGTCCGGGGCGCATCGGGCTGACCCTGCTCGCGCCACGGCCGACCTCGCCGCGCACCGTTGCTCGCGTCGCCGGCCATGCCTCCGCCGGACCATTCGATCCCGGGTCGCGACCGACCGACGTGTGGCTGGTGGTCAGCGACCGCGATGTCGTGGCGGGAACGGTCGTCGTCGAGCTGCTCAGCGAGGGCTACCGCCCGTCCGACCATGGCGGCCATGACGACCGCGAGCTCGGCGTGGTGCTGACCCGCGTCCGCTTCGAGCCGTCCGCCGCTCCCGAGTGGACCGAGCCCCTGTCCACCTCGCCACCAGGGACGAGGGAGTAGGAGTCACAGTCCACCCGAACCCGGAGCTCACGACCTGAGATCGTGTGGGGCACTCGCGAAGCGTCGCCTCATCAGATGGACTTCTTGGCGTACATCGCGTCTTTGCGGTTCAAAATGCTCAGAGGGTCCTCCCCGCGGTCTCCGCGCGCTCCGCGGTTCCGGACGCATGGGAGCATGACATCGGGCGCGGAAGGGGATGCGGGCGCGGATACGGGTTGAACCACTGCGCCACCGCCGCACTGCCTCAATGGCGCACTGCCGCCTTGCCGCTCCGCCCCGCTGCGCTCCTTGTTGGTCTGCGGCGGCCCTTGACGGCTGCGGAGGCCCTGCCTACGATGAACCGGTCCCGCCACGGGCCCGCATGGGAGCACGCATGAGCAGCAAGGCTGACAAGCTGAAAGCGCTGGAGACCGCGATCGGCCAGATCGAGCGCCAGTTCGGCAAGGGCGCGGTGATGCGGATGGGCGATCGGCCGCGAGTCCCGATCGGCGCCATTCCCTCGGGATCGATCGCGCTCGACGCCGCGCTCGGCATCGGCGGCGTCCCGCGCGGCCGCATCGTCGAGATCTACGGCCCCGAGGCGTCCGGGAAGACCAGCCTGGCGCTGCACGTGATCGCCAACGCGCAGCGGACCGGGGGTCTGGCGGCGTTCATCGACGCCGAGCACGCGCTCGACCCGGAGTACGCCGGCAAGCTCGGGGTCAACCTCGATGAGCTGCTGATCTCGCAGCCGGACTTCGGCGAGCAGGCGCTGGAGATCGCGGAGACGCTGATCCGGTCGGGCTCGGTCGACGTGATCGTGGTCGACTCGGTGGCCGCCCTGGTGCCGCGGGCCGAGCTCGAGGGCGACATGGGCGACGCTCAGATGGGCCTCCAGGCCCGGCTGATGTCGCAGGCCCTGCGCAAGCTCGCGGGCATCGTGTCCAAGTCGAAGACCTGCCTGGTCTTCATCAACCAGGTCCGGGAGAAGATCGGGGTCATCTTCGGCAACCCGGAGACCACCACCGGCGGCCGCGCCCTCAAGTTCTACGCCTCGGTGCGCATCGACATCCGCCGCACCAGCTCGATCAAGCAGGGCGACGAGGTGATCGGCAGCCGGACCAAGGCCAAGGTGGCGAAGAACAAGGTCGCGGTGCCGTTCAAGGTGGCCGAGTTCGACATCCTGTACGGCGAGGGGATCTCGCGCACCGGCGAGCTCCTCGACCTCGGCGTCGAGCACCACATCGTGCAGAAGTCGGGGTCGTGGTACGCGCTGGGCGAGACCCGGATCGGACAGGGCCGAGAGGCGGCGCGCACCCACCTCGTCGAGCACCCGGACGTCGCCGACGAGATCGAGTACAAGGTGCGGGAGAAGCTGGGGCTGATCCCGACCAAGGAGACGCAGCCGTCCGAGCCGGCCGACTGAGGCAGCGGAATATCCGAGACCCGGGACGGCTTGTGCCTGGCGCGATCGGTGGCACCCCCGCCAGCTGCGGACACGGGTAGAATTCCGTCTGGAGAACGACGCATGATGCACAGGTACCTGTGGGTGCTGGTCGGCGCGCTGGTCGCCGCGGCCGCTGGGCTCGCGGCCGATGCGCCGCCGCCTGTCCAGGATCCGGCGTTCCTGCGCTACATCGAGCGGGCGATCGCCTACTACCCGGACTCGACCTTCCGCATCACTTCCAACGAGCGCGGCCGCACCGCCTCGGGTGCCTACCGGCTGGTCGAGGTGGAGCGCGTCTGCGCCAGCGACCAGCTGACCGGATCGACGACCGTGGTCGTCGACGACGTCGCCGACATGGCCTGGTTCGGGAGCGCCGCCAAGATGCCGGCGCTCGACGGCGCGCTCGACCCCGCCGCGCTGCGCACCTACGTCGAGCAGTTCCTCCCGGACGCCATTCGGGGCAGCCTGCGACTGAACGTCGCCGTGGACTGGAGCGATCCCCCGTGCCGCGCCGGCGCCCTGCTGCCGTTCTGGCTGAAGATCGACAGCGGCTACGGCGAGTACCGGAGGGCCGCCGCGGTGACGGCGGACGGCGCCTACGCGGTGATGGGGCCGGTCTATCCGAGCGACGTCGACCTGGTCCGCTTCCGCCAGGAGCTGCTCGGCTCGAGCGATCTCGTGGTCTGGGACCGGGTCGAGGACGAGGGCGCGCCGGTCTCCATCGTCGAGTTCTCCGACCTCGAGTGCCCGGCGTGCCGCCTCACCTGGCCGACCGTCAAGCAGGCCATCGATGGGAATGGGGGCCGGGCCAAGCATGGCATGGTGAGCTTCCCGCTGACGACCATCCACCCGTGGGCCTTCCGCTCGGCCTCCGCCTCGTGGTGCATCAGCGCGCAGCGCCCGAGCCTTCTCCTGCCGTTCAAGGAGCTGTTCTACGAGCTCCAGACCGAGATGGAGATCTCGCAGGTGACGCCGACTGCGCGCGACTTCGTTGCCGCCAACGGGCTCGACGAGGTCGCGTTCAACGACTGCTACCTGAAGCAGCCCTCGCTCGACGCCGTCCACCGGCAGCTCACCCTCGGCCAGGCGATGGGGGTGAACGCGACGCCGACCTACTTCGTCAACGGCTGGATGGTGATGGGGCTGGGCTCCGATCCGGCGTGGTTTTCGGCCATGATCGAGCGCCTCGCGGCCGGTGAGGAGCCGTAAGCGGCCCGGCCAGGGGCGAGCGCGCCGCCATCGGAACGGCCGGCGCTCCCGAGCCGCGCCCCGACGGTGCGCCGGCGGGGGCGGCGGGCCGCGCTCCGCATCCGGTGCTTCGCGACCGCGCCGACGAAGGCCGGGCAGCCGGGGCAGCGCCCTCGTTCCCCAGGGGTGCACCGCGTCGATGCCGAGCCGCGCCCGCGCGTCGCCGGCGGGATCCCCAGCTCGCGGCCCACGTATGCTGGCGCGCGTGCGGATGCCATCTTTCGCCGGCGGCGACCCGGGTATGATTGGCATGGGACAGGAGTGATGACCATTCTCACCTACCTGGTGTGCTACTGCGGGATCGCCGCCTTCGTGGCGGCGGTGGCGATCCGGGTCCTCACCTGGTCGCGGATGCCGATGCACCTGCGCTGGGAGCTGTACCCGGTGGCGCACGAGGGCGCCCGGGCGTCGTACGGCGGCTCGTACCTGGAGCAGAGCGAGTGGTGGACCGAGCGGCGCCACGTCTCACGATGGGGCGAGCTGCGCGCGCTGGTGCCCGAGATCCTGCTCCTGGCCGCGCTCAGGGAGCACAACCCGAAGCTGTGGTCGCGGTCGTTTCCGTTCCACTTCGGGCTCTACCTGGTGGCGGGCTGCACGACCCTGATGGCCGTTGCCGGCGGCCTCGGCGCGTGGCTGCCCGGCCTGATGGCCGGCGAGGCCGGCACGGTAATTCGCGTCCTGGTCCCGGTCATGGGCCATGCCGGCCTGGTGCTCGGCCTGGTGGGCGCGCTGGGGCTGCTGCAGCGGCGGCGCCGGCGGCCGCTGCGCGACTACTCGGCCCCGATGGACATCGTCAATCTGGTGTTCTTCGTGGCTGCCTTCGCGCTCGCGCTGGTGACGGCGGTGACTGTGGACCGGCGATTCGCGACGGTATCGGAGCTGGTCGGGAACCTGGTCACCTTCAACCTGGCGCCGCTGGCCGGGACCGGCGCAGAGGTCGTGCTGCCCTCTGTCGCGGCGATCGTGCTGGCCGCGCTGGTGGCGTACGTGCCGCTCACGCACATGTCCCACTTCGTCGGCAAGTACTTCGCCTACCATGCGATCCGTTGGGCAGACGAGCCGAACCTGCCGGGCGGCGCGCACGAGAAGGCGATCAGGGCCCTCCTCGACCGGCGGCTGAGCTGGTCGGCACCGCACATTCGCGGCGACGGCAAGAAGAGCTGGCGCGACGCGACGACGGAGGACCCGAGGCAATGAAGCAGCCAGGCAGCCTCAAGGACATCGCGCTGCGGCCCGGCCAGCCGCTGGCGCAGGTCACCGCGGCCGACCAGATCCCCCTGCCGCCGCCGTTCGATCGCATCGACGACGAGCAGCCGATTCGCCGGCTGTCCGATGCCGCCCGCGCGAAGCACGTGGCGCTCGACGACACGATCGCGGTCGGGATCGAGCGGCCGAAGACCGAGGCCGAGGAGCGGGCGATGGTGGACGCCTTCCTCTGCGGCCTCGAGAAGCTGTTCAGCGTCGCGGACAACTGGACCTTCCTGCAGCCGCTCGAGATGTCGATGGAGCACTGTGCGCGGTGCCAGACCTGCTCCGAGGCCTGCCACATCTTCGAGGAGTCGGGGGGCAACGAGCTCTACCGGCCGACCTACCGGTCCGAGATCCTGCGCCGGATCTACTTCAAGTACGTCAGGAAGGCGTCGCCGCTGGTCCACGGCGACATCGACCTCAACTGGGAGACGGTGGCGCGGCTGATCGAGCTTGCCTACCGGTGCAACCTGTGCCGCCGCTGCGCTCAAGCCTGCCCGATCGGCGCCGACAACGCGCTCCTGTCGCGCGAGATCCGCAAGATCGCGTCGCAGGAGATGGGGATCGCGCCGCGCGAGCTGCACAAGGACGGCTCGGTGCTGCAGCTCGCGGTCGGCTCCTCCACCGGCATGACCCCGCTGGTGGTCAAGGACAACATCGAGTTCATCGACGAGGACACGGCGGAGCGCACGGGGATCTCGGTCAAGACGCCCTGGGACGTGGCGGGCGCCGACATCCTGCTGATCCACAACGCCGGCGAGATCATGTCGTGGCCGGAGAACCCGGGCGCCTTCGCCACCCTCTTCGAGGCGGCGGGCCTGAGCTGGACGATGTCGTCGGAGATCGCGGCCTACGACGCGATCAACTACGGGGTCTGGTACGACGACATCCAGTTTGCCCGCGTCGCGGTCCACCACGCGGCCGCGGCGAAGAAGCTCGGGGTGAAGAAGATCGTGCTCGGTGAGTGCGGGCACGCCCACAAGGCGCTCACCGTGGTCGCCGACAGGGTGCTGACCGGTGACCTCAACATCCCGCGCGAGAGCGCGATGGTCGTGCTGCGTGACATCGTCCGCGCCGGGAAGGTCTCCTTCGACCGGAGCCGAAACGACTTCCCGGTGACGCTCCACGACCCCTGCAACATGGTCCGCTTGATGGGCATCGTGTCACCGCAGCGCGAGATCATTGCCGCGGTGGTGCCCAGCGGCCGGTTCCGGGAGATGGCCCCGCACGGGGTGGAGAACTACTGCTGCGGCGGCGGTTCGGGCTTCGCGATCATGTCCGGCCACAACTTCGCCGACTGGCGCCACCACGTGAGCGGCCGCCGCAAGTTCCGGCAGATCCTGGACGCTTTCGAAGGCGAGCCGATGACCCGGCAGCAGCCGAAGTACGTGTGCGCGCCGTGCTCCAACTGCAAGGGGCAGATCCGCGACATCATCAGCTACTACGACGCCTGGGAGCGAGCCGGCATCTACTACGGGGGCCTGGTCGAGCTGATGGTCAACGCCATGGTCGACGCCAAGCCCGGCTTCATCGACTGGGAGTGGCATTAGGGGAAGGGGATAGGGGATAGGATCTAGGGGATAGGGCCCCACCCGCGCCCGCTTCCGCTTCCGCGCCCGCTTCCGCGCCCGCTTCCGCTTCCGCGCCCGCTTCCGCGCCCGCGCCCGGGTCCGTTCCCGTTCCCGTTTCCGTTCCCGTTCCCGAGCCGCGCCCGCTCTCGTCACGGCGGAGCTGGAGGCAAAGCCGGATCCGCGCCCGCGCCCGCATCCGCGCCCGGGTCCGTTCCCGTTCCCGTTCCCGAGCCGCGCCCGCTCTCGTCACGGCGGAGCTGGAGGCAAAGCCGCATCCGCGCCCGCGCCCGCATCCGCGCCCGGGTCCGTTCCCGTTCCCGTTCCCGGACGAAGGACACAGCTCGGTTGCTGAAGACACGACGGCCGCCCGCGGCTGCGGGCGGCCGCTGTGATCCTTGCGGACGGGCTACTTCCTGGCGCCGGCAATCGCCTTGTAGACGATGGCGCCGAGGATCGCACCGACGATCGGTGCGACCCAGAACAGCCACAGCTGGCCGAGCGCCCAGTCGCCGACGAACAGTGCCTGGCTCGTGCTGCGGGCCGGGTTCACCGAGGTGTTGGTGACCGGGATGCTGATCAGGTGGATCAAGGTCAGGGCGAGGCCGATGGCGATCGGCGCGAAGCCCTGGGGCGCCCTGGCATCGGTGGCGCCCATGATGACCACCAGGAAGGCGGCGGTCATCACGATCTCGCAGACCAGGGCCGCCGCGAGCGAGTAGCCGCCGGGCGAGTGCGCGCCGTAGCCGTTGGCGGCGAACCCGCCGGCGAGGTCGAAGCCCGCCTTGCCGCTCGCGATCAGGTAGAGCACCGCGGCCGCAGCCACCCCGCCGAGCACCTGCGCGACGATGTATGGGACGAGGTCCCTGGCCGGGAACCGTCCGCCCGCCCAGAGCCCGATCGAGACGGCGGGGTTGAAGTGGGCGCCCGAGATGTGGCCGACCGCGAACGCCATCGTGAGCACCGTCAAGCCGAACGCGAGCGCGACCCCGTGGAACCCGATGCCGAGGCCTGGCACGGCCGCGGCGAGCACCGCGCTCCCGCAGCCGCCGAGCACCAGCCAGAATGTGCCGAAGAACTCCGCGCCCGCCCTCCTGGACATGTCCATTGGCTCTCCTCCTGTCCCTCGTGGGTTGTCGAGAACATTTCGCAAAGTGGTGGAAGGATAGCTCAGATTCGGGCATTTTGAAAGGGGGCTGGCGGAGATCGCGTGGGGGGACAGGGACCCATTTCGTCCCCGTTCCCGTCCCCGGTTCAGCGCCCGTTCCTGTCCCGGCGACTCGTCACGCCGTCGTCCGCAGGACGAAGCCGGAAGCCAACGGCGAAGCCGGATGAGTGCTCGCTGGCGAGCCCGTCGCGGTTCGAGCCGCGATCGCGCCGGCGCCGGCGACACCTGGAGTCACCGCAACGTGACGGCGGCGCAACCGTCGCTCTTGTCAGCAACCACCATCCTCGAATTCCGTCGGTTCCGTATCGTAAATTATCGTATCAAAAAGCTTAACAGACGCGTTACAGAACGGTAACGGGCCCGGGTCAATGCCGGTTCTTGATCGGCAGGCATCGATGGAAGTCGAACTGCGACAGTGACTTGAGCATCCGGCCCCCGGCCGCCTCCGTGGCACACCGGTTGCACTCCCCGCAGCGGTTCCGGTGCGCATGGCCGGGGGAGGACGCATGGACCGCGCCATCAGCAAGCTGTGGACGACCGAGGACTACTGGGCGGTCTGGCTCGGTCTCGGGGTGGTCCTGCTCGCACTCGCCGCCTACTGGGCCGGAGGCTCCATCAGGGGATGGGCGGTGACCCCCGGCAGCTGGTCCGCGGTGTCGCAGCTGGGCGGCGACCTCGCCCGGCACTGGGGCGGCTACCTGGCGGTGTTCGCGCTCTTCGGCATCGTCTTCGCGGTGTCGATGGCGATCATGGGCCGCAGCGTCGGCGAGTTCGTGCGGGGCTTCGTGCTGCTGTTCGCCGGCTCGCTCGCGGTGTCCTACCTCGCCGGGTGGTCGGTCATGAAGAAGGCCGACCTCGGCGCGCCGCTGCTCGCGCTCCTCATCGGGCTCCTGATCGGCAACCTGGTGCGTTTGCCGGCCTGGTTCGAGACCTGCCTGCGCACCGAGTACTACATCAAGACCGGCATCGTTCTGCTCGGCGCCACCCTGCCCCTGACCCTGATCTTCACCGCCGGCCCGATCGCCTTCCTCCAGGCGACGATCGTGTCGGTCTGCACCTGGCTGACCATCTACCTGGCCGCGACGAGGTTCTTCGGCCTGGAGCCGCAGTTCGGGGCGGTGCTCGGCGCCGGCGGCGCCGTGTGCGGAGTCTCGGCCTCGATCGCCGTCGGCGGTGCGGTCAAGGCGAAGAAGGACCACATCGCCATCGGCATCGCGGTGGTCTCGGTGTGGGCGATCGTCATGATCCTGGTGCTGAGCGTCGTGGTCAAGCTGATGGTCCCCGCGCCGATCTCGCCGGGCGAGGCCGGGGCCTGGGTCGGGACATCGGAGTTCGCCGACGCGGCCGGCTTCGCGGTGGTGGCCGAGCTGTCGGCGGTGATCGAGTCCGGGAGCCTCGGCGCAGCCGACGGCACGCCGCTCGACGCGGATGATCCGATCAACACCTTCACCCTGATGAAGGTAATCGGGCGCGACATGTGGATCGGCATCTGGTGCCTGATCCTGTCCGTGGTGTCGGTGATGTTCTGGGAGAAGGGGGAGGGCGCCGGGCGCGCGGTCGGTGTCGGTGTCGTCTGGGAGCGCTTCCCCAAGTTCGTGCTCGGCTTCTTCGCGGCCTCGATCCTGATGACCGCGGTCTCCGCGAGAGTCCCCGCCGATCACGTCGGCCGGGCCCAGTTCGCCGGGACCTTCAGGAGCGGGGCCGAGAAGATCGTCTACGACGCCGACTTCACCGGCTACCTGGTGCCGCCGGCGCTGGCCGCCAAGGTTTCGGTCGACGCCGCGGCCCGGGAGCTCCGGTTCGAGGGGGGCGGCGCGCCGATGACGCTGCGCGAGTACGAGCTGCTGCGGGACGCGATTGCCGCCGGCGACCCGGACCGCAGGGACAAGATCGGCGCCCTCAAGGAGCTGCGCCGCCGGTCGGACTGGTTCGAGGGGGTGCTCGGACCGCGGGTGATCGATCCGATCAAGACCCTGCGGTCGTGGGCCTTCGTGCTGTGCTTCCTGTGCATCGGCCTGTCCACCCGGTTCCGCGACCTGCTCACCTTCGGCCTCGCGCCGTTCTGGGCCTTCACCATCGGGGTGGCGGTCAACGTGCCGCTCGGCTACTTTCTGTCGACCGTCGTGTTCTCGAGGTACTGGAGCAACATCGGCGACATGATGTGAGGCGCGCTCGACGGAGCGACGGGCAGGCGGACACGCCGCGACCACCGGCGCCCGCGATCCCTGGAAAGGAGTGGCCATGACGCAGGACAGGAAGACGCCGCTGCTCGACGAGCTCGAAGAGGGGCCGTGGCCGAGCTTCGTCAGGGAGATCAGGAAGGAGGCCGGCCGGCCGATGGCCAACGATCTCCTCGGCGTGCTCGAGCGCTCCTACCAGGAGCGGGTCAGCCACTGGAAGCACGGCGGCCTGGTCGGCGTGATGGGCTACGGCGGCGGCGTCATCGGGCGCTACAACGATCTGCCCGAGGAGTTCCCCGCCGTCAAGGAGTTCCACACGCTGCGCATCAACCAGCCCTCGGCCTGGTTCTACACCTCCGGGGCCCTGCGCACGCTGTGCGACATCTGTGAGAAGCACGGCTCCGGCCTCACCAACATGCACGGCTCGACCGGCGACATCATCTTCCTCGGCGCGAGCTCGGCGGCGCTCGAGCCCTGCTTCGCCGAGCTCAGCCACCATGGCTGGGACCTCGGCGGCTCGGGGTCCAACATGCGCACCCCGAGCTGCTGCGTCGGCCCGGCGCGCTGCGAGTGGGCGTGCTACGACACCCTGGCAGCCTGCTACGACATCACCCAGACCTTCCAGGACGAGCTGCACCGCCCCTTCTTCCCGTACAAGTACAAGTTCAAGTTCGCCGGCTGCCCCAACGACTGCGTGGCATCGATCGCGCGCGCCGACTGCTCGATCATCGGCACCTGGAAGGACGACATCCAGGTCGACCAGGCGAAGGTCCGCGACTACGCGGCGAGCGGCACCGACATCGGGCGCGAGGTCTGCGAGCTCTGCCCGACCAGCTGCATGAGCTGGGACGGCAGCTCACTCGCCATCGACAATTCGAACTGCGTCCGCTGCATGCACTGCATCAATGTGCTTCCGAAGGCGCTCAAGCCGGGCAAGGAGCGCGGCGCCACGATCCTGATCGGGTCCAAGGCGCCGATCATCGGCGGCGCGCTGCTGAGCTCCGTGTTCGTGCCGTTCCTCGAGATGAAGCCTCCCTACGACGACCTCAAGGAGCTCACCGAGGCGATCTGGGAGCTGTGGGGCGAGCACGGCAAGAACCGCGAGCGGGTCGGCGAGTTCATCCAGCGGGTCGGCCTCGGCAACTTCCTGGACGAGATCGGCCTGCCCCCGGTGCCCGAGATGGTGATGCATCCGCGGACCAACCCCTACATCTTCTTCGAGGAGGAACTCGGAGAGGGTGAGGAAGAGTGAGAGGGAGGCCCAGATGACCGATTTCGAGCGCAAGACCGACATCGGGCCGCCGCACTACGAGCAGTTCCTGCCGCCGGTCATCAAGAAGAACTACGGCAGGTGGGATCACCACGAGATCCTGAGGCCGGGCGTCATGGTGCACGTGGCGGAGTCGGGCGACCGTCTCTACACGGTGCGCGTCGGCACGCCTCGCTTGCTCGCGATCACCACCATCCGCCAGTTCGCCGACCTCGCCGACGCCTACTGCGACGGCTACCTGCGGTGGACCAGCCGCAACAACGTCGAGTTCCTGCTCACCGATCCGGGCAAGATCGACGCCCTGATCGAGGATGTGCAGGCGCTGGGCTACCCGGTCGGCGGCACCGGCAACCAGATCTCGAGCATCGTCCACACCCAGGGCTGGGTCCACTGCCACTCCTCCGCGTCCGACGCCTCCGGCGTCGTCAAGTCGGTGATGGACCGACTGTACCCCTACTTCACCGGGGAGAAGAGCCTGCCGGCGAAGCTGCGGGTGGCCTACGCCTGCTGCCTCAACATGTGCGGCGCCGTCCACTGCTCCGACATCGCGATCCTCGGCGTCCACACCAGGGCGCCGGTGATCAACCACGCCGACCTGCCCAGGATCTGCGAGATCCCGACCCTGATCGCCTCCTGCCCGACCGGCGCGATCCGGCCGGCCACGTTCGACGGCAGGCCGTCGGTCGAGATCGAGGCGGCGCAGTGCATGTACTGCGGAAACTGCTACACGGTGTGCCCCGCCTGCAAGATCAACAACCCCGAGACCGACGGCGTCTCGATCTGGGTCGGCGGCAAGGTCTCGAACGCGCGCACCACGCCGCAGTTCTCGAAGCTGGTGGTGCCCTTCCTGCCCAACAACCCGCCGCGCTGGCCCGAGGTCGTGGATGCGGTCGAGCGCCTCGTCACGCTGTACGCCGGCAACGCGCGCAAGCACGAGCGGATGGGCGAGTGGATCAACCGGATCGGCTGGCCCCGCTTCTTCAAGCTGACCGGCTTTCCGTTCACCAAGTACCACATCGACGACTTCCGGCACGCGGGCGAGACCTACTCCCGCTCCGCGCAGCTGCGCCACGAGAGGGGGACGTGATGGCCGTCGACATCGAGGAGCTGAAGGCGGCGATCTGCGAGCTGGTGCGGTCGATGCACGGCAAGAAGAACCTGAAGCCGATGGACGTCACCAGGGACATGATCGCGAGGTTCGGCGAGGACGAGTGCGGCAAGAGCGACGTCAAGCGGGCCCTCCGGGAGCTCATGGACTCCGGCACCTTGACCTACATGTACGCCGGCGGCAGCTACGTCGCGCTGCCCGAGCAGTGAGCGAGGACACCGCTGACCGGGGGGGGCGGAGGGGGCCGGCTGCTCCGGTCGCCTCTCCCGGCCAGCCACGGGAGCAGACGATGAGCAAGGCGGAGGAACGAACCCGGGAAGCCGTCGATTTGCTGCGGTCGTGGCAGGGCCTCGAGCGCGAGGCGATCGCGACCGCGGCCGAGATCATGGACGCGACCGAGAACCCGCTGATCCGCCAGATCATGGAGATCATCCGCAACGACTCGGTCCAGCACCACCGGGTCCAGCAGTTCATCATCGACCTGATGACCCGCGAGCCGGCGCGGATGAGCCCCGACGACATGGCCGAGGTCTGGAGCAGGCTCGAGCAGCACGACGAGCTCGAGCGGCGGACCATCGAGATGGCACGGCAGCTCAAGGAGAGGACCACCGACGTGGTCGTCAGGCTGCTGCTCGAGTACCTGATTCTGGACGAGCAGAAGCACGACACCCTTCTCGGCCAGCTCGAGGCCGTGAAGCGCCATCTCTCCAAGCTGGCGTGACGGCGGCGGCGAGGCGGCGGCGGGACGAGGATTCGAGGCATGGGCCTGCTGAAGGAGAAGAAGAGATCGAAGCGGCTGGCCGCCCGGCTGTCGGGGGCTGGCGGATCGGGGAGCCAGATCTCGCCGCTGCGGCCGCGCTACCTGGAGCAGCCGCCGCCATGCACCGGGGGCTGCCCGTCCGGCAACGACGTGCGCGGCTTCCTCACGGCGATCGGGCTGCGGGAGAAGCTCGGCGCGGGTCTCGACGACGCGTGCGAGAGTGCGTGGCGGGTCTGCATGGAGACCAACCCCTTCCCGTCAGTGATGGGGCGCATCTGCCCCCATCCCTGCGAGGACCACTGCAACCGCACGGAGAAGGACGGCGCCGTCGGCATCAGCTCCGTGGAGCGGTTCATCGGCGACCTCGCTCTCGAGCGCGGCCTCGCGCCGGCCCCGATCGCGGGCGAGGGGCCGAAGCGGGAGAGGGTCGCCGTCGTCGGTGCCGGCCCGTCGGGCATGTCGTGCGCCTACCAGCTGGCGCGCCGGGGCTACCGGACGACGGTCTTCGAGGCGCTGCCGAGGCCGGGCGGCATGCTGCGCTACGGCATTCCGAGCTACCGCCTGCCGCGCGAGGTCCTCGACGCCGAGATCCGGCGCATCGTCGGCCTCGGGGTCGAGCTCGCGTGCGGAACCAGGATCGGCAGGGACCTGCCCTTCGAGGACCTGCGCAGCGGCTTCGACGCCGTCTACGTGGCGATCGGCGCCCATCAGGGCAAGAGCCTGGGCATCCCGGGTGAGGACGGGCCCGGCGTCTGGACCGGCACCGACTTCCTCAACCACGTCGCCTCCGGCAAGCAGGTCGAGGTCGGCGGCAGGCTGGTGGTGGTCGGCGGCGGCGACACCGCGATCGACGCGGCGCGGGTCTCCATGCGCGTGATGCTGGACTCGGCGGCGGTCTCGAGAAGGCTGGGTGCCGACGTCACCATCCTCTGCCTCGAGACCCGCGCCGAGATGCCGGCGATCGAGCGCGAGGTCGAGGAGGCGCTCGAGGAGGGGATCAGGATCGAGCACGCGTCGGCGGCGGTCGAGATCCTGCGCGACGAACGGGGCGTGGTGCGGGCCGTGGTCGTGCAGAGGATCCGGCCGGGCGGGATGGACGACTGGCTGCGCGGGCGGCGGGACTCGATCGTGGGCGAGGCCTACCAGCTGCCCGCCGACACCGTGATCACGGCCGTCAGCCAGCAGCCGCGGCTCGCCGAGCTCGCCGCCGGCGGGCTCGGCGACGGCTGGCTGAGCGCCGACGCCTGGGGTCGCACCGGGGTAGCCGGCGTCTGGACCGGCGGCGACAGCACCGGTCTCGGCATCGCGACCAGGTCGATCGGCCAGGCCCGCAGGGCCGCCGAGTGCATCCACGCCGCCCTGCGCGGCGGCCTGCCGGCGGAGGTCGACCCGGACAAGCCGGTGCTCCGCGACCGGATGAAGCTCGACTGGTACGAGCCCAGGGCCCGGGCCTCGCGGCGGGTGATGGCGCCGGAGGAGCGGCTCGCCAGGCCGGAGCAGGAGGTCGATGCCGGGCTGACCCGCGACGACGCGCTTGCCGAGGCGGCGCGCTGCATGTCGTGCGGCAAGTGCTTCGGCTGCGAGGCCTGCTGGATGTACTGCCAGAACAACTGCTTCGTGAAGGTCCAGCAGCCGCTGCACGGGTCCTTCTACACGGTCAAGCTCGAGGTCTGCGACGGCTGCAAGAAGTGCTGGGAGGAGTGCCCGTGCGGCTTCATCGTCGGCGAATAGGCGGCCGGCCGTGACGGTCACGCGCCTGAGCTCGCCCCGCTTGGTGGTGGCCGGCCTTGCCGGCGACAGCGGCAAGACGCTGCTCGCGCTGGGGCTCGCGCGGAGCCTTCGCGATCGCGGCCTCGACGTCCGAACCGCCAAGAAGGGGCCCGACTACATCGATGCCGCCTGGTTGGCCGCGGCCAGCGGAACGGCCTGCGTGAACCTCGACACCTTCATGATGTCGCGCCCAGGGATCGGCGCCGGGGCGCGGTCGCTGGAGGGCGCGGACGTCGTGCTGGTGGAGGGCAACCGCGGGCTCTACGACGGTGTCGACGAGGACGGCAGCCACTCCACCGGCGAGCTCGCCAAGCTGCTGGGCGCGCCGGTCCTGCTGATCGTCGACGTGACCAAGGCGACCCGGACCGTGGCGGCCCAGGTGCTCGGGTGCCGGGCGCTCGACCCGCAGCTCGGGCTGGGTGGCGTGGTCCTGAACCGGGTCGGGACCGCCCGCCAGGAGGCGCTGGTGCGGGCCGCGGTGGAAGGCGCGGCCGGGCTGCCGGTCGTCGGGGCGGTGCCGCGCCTCGGCGGCGACGATCCGCTGCCGGGCCGGCACCTCGGCCTGGTGACCGCCGCCGAGCATCCGGACCGCGAGCGGGCGATCTCCCGCGCCGCCGATGCCGTGGCGCAGTGCGTCGACCTCGAGCGCGTCGTGAGCCTGGCGCGCAGCGCCCCGGCGGTGGAGCTGCCGGCGCTGGAGCCCGACAGCGCGTCGAGGAGCTGCCGCGTCGGCTACCTCGCCGACCCGGCGTTCTCCTTCTACTACCCCGAGAACCTCGAGGCGCTGCGCCGGGGCGGGGCCGAGCTCGTCGCGGTGGGCCTCGGGTCGGAAGCGGCGCTGCCCGGGCTCGACGGGCTCTACATCGGCGGCGGCTTCCCCGAGGTCCACGCCGAGCGGCTGGCGAACGACCGGTCGCTGTCGGGCGAGCTGCGCGCGCGCGCCGAGGCGGGGCTGCCGATCTACGCCGAGTGCGGCGGCCTGATGTACCTGGCGCGGGAGCTGGTGGTGGACGGCTCGAGCTACCCGATGGCAGGGGTCCTCGACCTCGTGGTCGAGCAGACTCCGCGGCCGCAGGGGCACGGCTACGAGGTGGCAAGGGTGGATCGCGACAACCCGTTCTTCGCGGCCGGCACGAGCCTGGTCGGCCACGAGTTCCACTACTCGCGGGTGGTCGCTGGAGAGGACGCATCGGCGACGGTGCTGACGGTCGAGCGCGGGCGAGGGGTCGGGAGCGGACGCGACGGGATCGTGAAGCGAGGGGTGTGGGCGTCCTACCTCCACCTCCACGCGCTCGCCGCTCCCGGGTGGGCGGACGGGTTCCTCGGCCTGGCGTCGCGTTTCGCCGCCGGCCGGGCCGGAACGACGGTGGCATGATCGAGAGGGAGCCATTGACGAAGGTGCTGCATGCCGCAGGCTGAAAGCCGCACCGAGCGGCTCGAGCGCTGTCTCGAGGCGGTCGAGCGGAGCCCGGGCTCTGCCGTGGCCCGCTACAACCTCGGGCTCGCCTGGCAGAAGTTGGGCCGGTTCGGGGAAGCGGAGCAGGCCTACCGGAAAGCCGTCGAGCTCGACCCGACGCTGGCGGAGGCGTGGGTCAACCTGGGAGGCGTCCGTCTTCACGGCTGGGACTTCGAGGGCTGCCTGGAGGCCTCGCTCAAGGCGGTCGAGCTGCGGGACGACCTGGTGGTGGCCCACCACAACCTGGGCCAGGCCTACCTGTACATGAATGACCCCGAGAACCTCGTGCGCTGCGCGAGGCGGGTGCTCGAGCTGGATGCTGACCATCCGCCGTCCCACTACTACGCGGCGGTCGGCCTGCTCGCGCTCGGTGAGCTGGGCGCGGCCGAGCGCCATCTCGGGCGGGCGATGGAGCTCGGGCACCGCCCCACGGCGGAGTTCCTGCGGGCCCTCGAGCGGGCCCAGCGGTCCAAGGCCGAGGGTCGAATCGACATGGTCGAGATCGGCGGGGGAGAGATCCCCGGGAGAGCGAAGGAGGACTGAGATGCCGACGTTCGAGTTTGCGGGTCTTGCGCTGGAGGTCGACGAGGACGGGTTCATGCAGGACCCGAACCAGTGGAACCAGGATGTGGCGGCGGCACTGGCGACCACCGAGGGCGTCTCCGGCCTGACCGACAGCCACTGGAAGGTCGTCAACTACCTGCGCGAGTACTACCTCCAGTTCGGGGTCGCGCCGATGATCCGGAAGCTGTGCAAGCAGACCGGGTTCAGCCTGAAGGAGATCTACGAGATGTTCCCCTCGGGCCCGGCGAAGGGCGCCTGCAAGGTGGCCGGCCTTCCCAAGCCGACCGGCTGCGTGTAGCCCGCGGCATGACGAGCCCACGGCGATCGCTCGACGAGCTGGTGGCCGACAACCGGCCGGCGGTGCTGGCCGGCTGGATGGAGCGGATCCTCGCGGCCTGCCCGCCCGAGACCGCCCGCTTCCTCCGCGACACCTCCGACCGCTTCGGCAACCCGGTCGGCGCCGCGCTGCGCGAGGAGCTCCCGGCGCTGCTCGACGGCGTGCTCGGCAGGGTCGATGACGAGCGCCTGCGCGCCTCCCTCGACCGGATCGTCCGCGTCCGGGCGGTGCAGGGGCTGGCGCCGTCGGCCGCAGTGTCCTTCCTGTTCGACCTCAAGCCGATCCTCGAGCAGCTCCTCGAGAGCGCCGGCGGCGCTGCGCGCGACGAGCTGGCGCTGCTCGACCGGCGGGTGGACCGGGTGGCTCTGGTGGCCTTCGACGTCTACTCGATCTGCCGGGAGCAGGTGTGCGAGATCCGGGTCCGGTCGATCCGGGAGCTCTCGATGAAGCACCTCGAGCGGCTCGGCGAGTGGCAGGCGCGGCGCGACGGCCGCCCCGCGACTGCGGACGCGGAGGAGGCGATGCCTCCGGAGAGGAGCGACGAATGGGCGCCGTGATCTCGCTGGTCGCGGTGGCCGGGCTGTCCCTGACGGCTCTGGTCGCGGCCGAGGTCGGCGGGCAGCGCTTCCTGATCGGGGTCATCGTTCCCGGGCTCGCCTTCGCGGGGTTCCTGGTGGGGATCGTGTACCGGGTCGCACGCTGGGCGAGGTCCGCGGTGCCGTTCCGGATCCCCACCACCTGCGGTCAGCAGAGCTCGCTCCCCTGGATCAGGAGCGACCACCTCGACAACCCGAGCGGGACCTGGGGGGTGCTCGGCCGGATGGCGCTCGAGGTGCTGTTCTTCCGGTCGCTGTTTCGAAACCACGTCGTCGAGATCGACCGCGGCCGGGAGAAGGTCTTCTACATCGGCAGCAAGTACCTGTGGGCGGCAGCGATGGTCTTCCACTGGTCGATGCTGCTGGTCGTGCTGCGGCACTTCCGGCTCTTCGTCGACCCGGTGCCCGGGTGGGTCGAGCTCCTCCAGCGCTGGGACGGCTTCTTCCAGGTCGGGGTGCCGGTCCTCTACCTGACGACGGTGGCGTTCGTCGCCGCCCTCGCCTGGCTGCTGGTGCGCCGGCTGGCGGACGCGAAGGTCCGCTGCATCTCGCTGCCGTCGGACTACTTCGCGCTCTACCTGCTGCTGGGGATCGCTGCCTCGGGCATCTTGATGCGCCACGTCGAGAAGGTCGACATCGTCCAGGTCAAGGGGGCGGTCGCCGGATGGGCCTCGCTGCACGCGGTGGCGCCGGTTGGGGTGGGGGCGTGGTACTTCGTGCACGTGTTCCTGGTCAGCGTGCTGCTCGTCTACTTCCCGTTCTCGAAGCTGCTGCACATGCCGGGCGTCTTCCTGAGCCCGACCCGGAACCTCGCCAACAGCAACCGCCGGCTTCGCCACGTCAACCCCTGGAACCCCCCGATCGTCGGTCACACCTACGCCGAGTGGGAGGAGGAGTTCCACGACCGGCTGGTGGCGGCAGGGCTTCCGCTGGAGAGGGAGTGAGCGATGGCGGACCACGACCAGCGGCCGCCGCACGAGCTGATCCCGGTCGACCTCCGCCCGCCGAAGGGCGACTGGCGCGACCCGGCGGTCGACTTCAAGGCGCGGCGCGGCACCTGGTCCTACCCGGGCGCCGCCAAGAACCTGGTCTACATGGGCTTCCCGAACCCGCGCGCGTGGTCGCCCACCGACCAGGACTGGCAGCTGCCCGCGGACTGGAAGCGGGTCGTGCTGGAGGGCATCCGGGAACGGCTGCTCAAGTACCGCTCGTTCCACGTCTTCATGGACATTTGCGTGCGCTGCGGAGCGTGCGCCGACAAGTGCCACTTCTTCATCGGGTCCGGCGACCCCAAGAACATGCCGGTGCTGCGCGCCGAGCTGCTGCGCTCGGTCTACCGGCGCGAGTTCACCACCGCCGGCAGGATCTTCGCCGAGCTCGCCGGCGGCCGGGAGCTGACCGAGGCGGTGATGAAGGAGTGGTACTACTACTTCTACCAGTGCACCGAGTGCCGGCGCTGCTCGGTCTACTGCCCGTACGGGATCGACACCGCCGAGATCACCATGATGGCCCGCGAGCTGATGATGCTTGTCGGCCTCAACATCAACTGGGTCGTCGAGCCGGTGGCCAACTGCCATCGCACCGGCAACCACCTCGGGATCCAGCCCCACACCTTCAAGGACAGCGTGGAGTTCCTGCTCGACGAGCTTGCGGACGTCACCGGCGTCCGCATCGAGCCGCAGATCAACCGCAAGGGCGCCGAGGTCCTGTTCGTCGTGCCGTCCGCCGACTACTTCGCCGACCCCGGGACCTACACCTTCGTCGGCTACCTGCTGCTGTTCCAGCACATCGGCCTCGACTACACGATGTCGGCCTACGCATCCGAGGCCGGGAACTTCGGGCTGTTCACCTCCCACGACACGGTCAAGCGCCTGAACTGGAAGATCTACCACGAGGCCGAGCGGCTCGGCGTGAAGTGGATCCTGGGCGGCGAGTGCGGCCACATGTGGCGGGTGCTCCACCAGTACATGGACACGATGAACGGCCCGGCCGACTTTCTCGAGGTGCCGCGGTCGCCGGCCACCGGGACGGTGTTCGCCAACGCCGCGTCGACCAGGGCCGTCCACATCTGCGAGTTCACCGCGGACTTGATCCGCCACGGCAAGCTCAAGCTCGACAAGAGCCGCAACGACGCCTTCCGCGTGACCTTCCACGACTCCTGCAACCCGGCGCGCGCGATGGGCCTGCTCGAGGAGCCGCGCTACCTCATCAGGAGCGTCTGCAACCACTTTCACGAGATGCCCGAGAGCACGATCCGCGAGCACACCTTCTGCTGCGCCGGCGGTGCCGGCCTCGGCAACGACGAGAACATGGAGATGCGGCTGCGCGGCGGCCTGCCGCGCGGCAACGCGGTGCGCCACGTCCGCGACCTCTACGGCGTCAATCGGCTGGCCTGCATCTGCGCGATCGACCGGGCCACGCTGCCCCCGGTGTGCGACTACTGGGCGCCGGGAGTCGACGTCAGCGGCGTCCACGAGCTGGTCGGCAACGCGCTGGTCATGGACGGCGAGAACGAGCGCGCCACCGATCTGAGGGGCCAGTCACTCCAGCGGGACGCGGCGGCGCCGGGGCCAGCCGATGCCTGAGTCCGCCAAGATCGCCGGCGGCCTCGCCATCTTCGTGGTCGTGATGACGTCGCCGCTCTGGTACAACGCGCTCACCGCCGCGCCGGCCCAGGTGCCCGCGCTGGACCCGCCTCCGAACGGCTCCAGGGAGTGCGTCGAGGTCAGGTCCTACATGCGGGCCTCCCACATGCACCTGCTCAACGAGTGGCGGGACGGCGTCGTGCGCGACGGCCGGCGCAGCTACGTCAGCACCACCAACGGGCGCACCTTCGACATGAGCCTCTCGCAGACCTGCCTGGGCTGCCACTCCAACAAGGCCGGGTTCTGCGATCGATGCCACAGCTTCCTGGCGGTCGAGCCCGGTTGCTGGAGCTGCCATGTCGAGCCGACGGAGGGGACGTGATGGACCGGTCACGACGAGGGTTCCTCGAGATCGCCGGCCTGTCGCTGTTGGGGGCCGCCGGCGGCCCGGCCCTGGTGGCGTGCGGCGGGGGTGCCGGGGAAGACGCCAGGCGCCGCCCCCCCGGGCCGTCTCCCACCGGCGCCCGGCTCGCCATGGTGATCGACCTGAGGAAGTTCACCAGGGACGGCGATCTGCTCGAGCGCTGCATCCGGGCCTGCCACGACGCCCACAACGTCCCCGACTTCGGGGACGACCGCAAGAACGAGGTCAAGTGGATGTGGGCCGAGGCCTTCGAGTCGGCGTTCCACACCGAGGAGCTCCACTACCTGCGCAGCGACCTCGAGGGCAAGCCCACCCTGCTGCTGTGCAATCACTGCGACAACCCGCCCTGCACCCGGGTCTGCCCGACCAAGGCGACCTGGAAGCGCTCCTCCGACGGCATCGTGATGATGGACTGGCACCGCTGCATCGGCTGCCGCTACTGCATCGTGGCCTGCCCCTACGGGTCGCGGAGCTTCAACTGGACCGACCCGCGGCCCCACATCGAGAACGCGCACGCCGACTTCCCGACGCGGATGCGCGGGGTGGTCGAGAAGTGCAACTTCTGCGAGGAGCGGCTGGCTGGCGGCCGCGGGCCCGCGTGCGTCGAGGCCTGCACCGACGACGAGATCGTGTTCGGCGACCTCGACGATCCTGCCTCGAAGGTGCGCCGGCTGCTCGCCGAGCACCTCGCCATCCGCCGCAAGCCCGGTCTCGGCACGCGGCCCGAGGTCTACTACATCGTCGAGGACCCGCGGACCCTGGGGGCAGCGCGGGCGGCAGCCGCGGCGCCGAGCGGCGCGGGGGCCGACCATGCTTGAGAAGGCGCTGGCCGGAGGCCGAGGGTACTGGACGTGGGTCTTCGCGCTGCTCGCCGTGATCGGCGTCGGCGCCGCGTGCTGGCACCGGCAGCTCACCGAGGGCCTGACCATCACCGGCTTGAGCCGGGATGTGGTGTGGGGCCTCTATATCGCGCAGTTCACGTTTCTCGTCGGGGTGGCGGCATCGGCGGTGATGGTCGTGCTGCCCTACTACATGCATGACTACCGGGCGTTCGGCAGGATCACGATCCTCGGCGAGCTGCTGGCGGTCGCCGCGGTGATCATGTGCATGCTGTTCATCTTCGTGGACATGGGGATGCCGACCCGGATCCTCAACGTCTTCCTCTACCCGAGCCCTCGGTCGATGATCTTCTGGGACGTGGTCGCGCTCGGCGGCTACCTGGTGCTGAACACCATCATCAGCCGCGTGACGCTCGGTGCCGAGCGCCGCGGGGATCCGCCGCCGGCCTGGCTCAAGCCGATCATCATCCTGTCCATCCCGTGGGCGGTCAGCATCCACACCGTGACTGCCTTTCTCTACTCGGGCCTCGCCGCGCGGCCGTTCTGGCTGACCGCGATCCTGGCGCCGCGCTTTCTCGCCTCCGCCTTCGCGTCCGGCCCGGCGCTGCTGATCCTGCTCGCCTTCGTGGTGCGCAGGGTGTCGAGCTTCGACCCGGGACGGGAGGCGATCCGCGCCCTGGGCACGATCGTCACCTACGCGATGATCGCGAACGTCTTCTTCATTGCGGTGGAGCTGTTCACCGCGCTCTACAGCGGCGTCCCGGAGCAGGTCAGCCACTTCGCCTTCCTGTTCATGGGGGTTGCCGGCGAGGCCGCGCTGGCGCCGTGGATGTGGGCCTCGGCCGTGCTCGCGGTGGTGTCGCTGGTGCTGCTCCTCAGCCCGAGCCTGCGCGGCGACCAGACGGCGCTCGGCGTCGCCTGCGCCGCGATCTTCGCGTCGGTCTGGATCGACAAGGGCCTCGGCATGGTGATCGCCGGCTTCGTGCCGTCGCCGCTCGGCGCCGTGGCGCACTACTCGCCGACCGCCCCGGAGCTGATGATCGGACTCGCGATCTGGGCGGCCGGCCTGCTGATCCTGACCGCCCTCGTCAGGATCGTGCTCGTGGTCCGCGGCCACCTCCGCCTGAACTGAGCGGGTTCTTCCGATCTCTCGTTCCTTGCCGCGGCGTGTGCCGCGGCTTTTTCGATTCGCGCAGCGAATCGAGATGGTAGACTGCACGTTACGTTTGCGTGACGCGGAGGGGAGGCGACCGCGTGTACCCGGTGATGCTCGAGCTCGAGGGACAGCGCTGCCTGGTGGTCGGCGGCGGCGGCGTGGCCCTGCGCAAGGTGCAGGGCCTCATCGAGGCCGGCGCCCGGGTGACGGTGGTGGCGCCGGTGGCGGCCGCGCCGCTCGAGGCCTTGGCCGCGGCCGGCCGGATCCAGTGGGAGCAGCGGCCGTACCGCCCCGGTGAGGCCGGCGGATACGCGCTGGTGCTCTCGGCCGCCGACGACCGCGAGGTCAACGCGCAGGTGTCCGCCGATGCCCGAGCCGCCGGCATCTGGGTCAACGTGGCCGACGACCCGGAGCTGTGCTCCTTCCAGCTGCCGGCGCGCCTGCGCCGGGGAGCCCTCCAGCTCGCCATCGGCTCGGCGGGCGAGGCGCCGTTCGCGGTGCGGCGCCTGCGCGGCCTGCTCGAGCGGCGGTTCGGCCCGGAGTGGGGCGAGTGGCTGGCGGCGGCGGCCCGCTTCCGCGAGCGGGTCCGGCGGGCCGGTCTACCGGCCACCGAGCAGGAGGCCCGGTTCGAGCGGTTCTTCGAGGCGACCGTCGACGGGGATCGCCTGACCGCGCGCGTGCCCGGCGAGGCCGAGCTGCGGCAGTGGCTCGATGCCGAGGCCGAGCCGCAACCGGCGAAGCTCGGCGACCCGGCGGCTGCCGGCGGTGACCGGACCGGCGGCCAGGGGCTGGTGTCGCTGGTGGGCGCCGGTCCCGGCTGCCCGGGGCTGATCACGGTCCGCGGACGGCGGCGCCTCGCCGAGGCCGACGCGGTGGTCTACGACCGGCTCGCGGCGCCGGCGCTGCCCTGCGACCTGGCGCCGACGGTGGAGCTGCACCCGGTCGGCAAGGCGGCCGGCCGCCACCCGATCCCGCAGGAGGAGATCAACGCGCTGCTGGTGCTCCTCGCGCGTGCCGGCAAGCGGGTGGTCCGGCTCAAGGGCGGGGATCCGTACGTCTTCGGCCGCGGCGGCGAGGAGGCCGAGGCGCTCGCGGCCGCGGGCATCCGGTTCGAGGTGGTGCCGGGCGTGACCTCGGGACTTGCCGCCCTGGCGTGGGCCGGGATCCCGGCGACCCACCGCCGCGAGGCGGTGCGGTTGTCGCTGGTCACGGCGCACGAGTCCGGCAAGGGCGAGGACCCGCTCGCCCGCTGGGACCTGCTGGCTGGCGACGATCACGCCACCCTGGTCTCCTACATGAGCGTGGGCGCCCTGGCCGACGTGGTGCGGCGGCTGCTCGACGCCGGCATGGACCCGATGGTGCCGGCGGCGGTGATCGAGCGCGGCACGACCTCGGCTCAGCGGCGGGTGGTGTCGACGCTCGGCGAGCTCCCCGGCGCGTCGGCCCGGGCTGGGATCGAGCCGCCGGCGCTGCTCGCGATCGGGCCGACGGTGCGCCACGCCGATCGCCTCGACTGGCACTCGAGGCTGCCGCTGGCCGGCCAACGGCTGCTGATGGCGGCGGCCGGCGCGGAGCTCTCGGCCTGCCTCGAGGATGCGGGCGCCGAGGTGGTCGCGGTGCCGCTGCCGGTGACGCCTGCGGCCCGGGTGGTGATGGCGGCGCTGCCGCTGACCCATTGCCTGGTGCGGCAGCCGGCCGAGGTGGACAGCCTCGATGACGAGCGCGGCGGTCCGGGCTGGGGGCCGGAGGTGGTGACCCTGTGCGTCGGGGAGGAGACCGCGAGCCGGGCCAGGGGCTGCGGCTGGCAGCGGGTGGCGGTGATCGAGGAGGACCTGGGCTGTGCGGAGCTGGTGGCGCGAATCGCGGCCGCTGTCGCGGCCGGCTAGCGGGCGATGATCAGGCTCGGGCTGCGCTCCCGCTTCTTCCTCTACTCGAACACGGTGATCGCCGTGACGATGGTGCTCGTCACCTTCCTCTGGATGGTCCACGCGCGGCGGTCGCTGCACGAGGCGTTCATCGCCCGCGGCCGCAGCATCGTCGATGCCATGGCGTCGCCGATGACGGTGGCGCTGGAGGGCTCGTCGGCGGCGGTCGGCGGCGGCGCGCCCGAAACGGCCTCCACCTACATCGCCGAGGTCCTCAGCAGGAACCCCGACTTCGTCCGCTACGTGATCGTCAGCGACGTCAACGGCCACGTCACCCATGCGAGCTCTCCCGACCTGGTGGGGCAGCACTTCGATCGGCCGCTGGGCCCGGGCTCGATCGGGGCGCCGCCCGAGGTGGCGATCCGCGAGGACCGCTCCGGGGAGCGGTTGCTCGAGGTGCGGACGGCGCTCGACGGGACGAGCTCGTTTCTCGGCTCGCTGGCGGTCGGCTTCTCGCTCGACCCGATCGAGCTCAGGGTGGCGGCGGTGATCCGCTATGCCGCGCTGGTGGGCGTGGTGCTCATGCTCTTCAACTCGGCCATGACCGCGCTCTACGTGGAGACGCTGATCAGGCCCATCCTGACCCTGAACGAGACCATGAAGCGGGCCGGCCTCGGCGACCTCGGCGTGCGGGCGGCGGCGGGCGGCGGCGACGAGGTCGGCGAGCTGTCAGGGGCCTTCAACCGGATGATGGACGAGCTGCAGGCAGCGCGCGAGCGGGAGAAGGCGCAGCGGACGCAGCTCGCCCAGGCCGACAAGATGGCCGCGGTCGGCACCCTCGCGGCGGGCGTCGCCCACGAGGTAAACAACCCGCTGGCCGGGGTCACTGCCTGTCTCGAGAACCTGCGCGCCAACCCCGACGACGACGAGATGCGGAGCCGCTATCTCGACCTGATCGGCGACGGCCTGGCACGGATCGAGCGCACGATCACCAACCTGCTCAACTTCTCCCGCCAGCGCGAGGTCAAGCTGGAGCCGACCTCGCTCAACCACAGCCTGCGGCACGTCGTTGAGCTGGTGGGCTACCAGCTGCGCCAGGCCGGTGTGCAGGTTGCCTTCGACCTCGATGCCGATCAGGCGATGGTCATGGCCGACCACTTCCAGATGGAGCAGCTGTTCTTGAACCTGGTGCTCAATGCGATCGGCGCGATGCCCGAGGGAGGCGCCTTGACGCTGAAGACCCGGGTGGGCCGAGGCGAGGTGACGGTCGACGTGAAGGACACCGGGACCGGGATCCCGGAGGAGATCCGCGGCCGGGTGTTCGATCCGTTCTTCACGACCCGGGAGGCGGGCGAGGGCACCGGTCTGGGGCTCGCGGTGAGCCACAGCATCGTGGCGGCCCACGGCGGCACGATCGAGGTGGAGTCGGTGCCCGGCGCGGGCACCACCTTCCGCGTCCACTTCGCGGCGATGGCCGGCGGCGCCGCGGCCAGGGGCGGACGATGACGGTCCTCGGCCGGCGACTGCTGATCGTCGAGGACGAGCCGCTGCTGCGGATCACCATCTCCGACGCGTTGCGCAAGGAGGGCTGGGCGGTCGATGTCGCCGAGGACGGCGTCAAGGGCGTCGCGCTGTTCGAGCAGCACCTGCACGAGCTGGTGCTCGCGGATCTGGTGATGCCGCGGCTCGGCGGCATGGACCTCCTCAGGCGCATCAAGGCCCTGCAGCCGGAGACCACGGTGGTGATCATCACCGCCCACGGCACCGTCGACCGCGCGGTCGAGGCGATGCGCGAGGGCGCCGCGGACTTCATCTCCAAGCCGTTCTCGGTGGCCCAGCTGATCCTGCGCCTCAACAGTGTCTGCTCGGCGCGCCTGCTGCTCGAGCAGAACGTGAGGCTCCAGGAGCAGCTCGAGCAGCGCCACTCCTTCGCCAGCATCATCGGCAAGTCCAAGCCGATGCAGGAGGTGTTCGAACTGATCCAGCTGGTCGCGGACTCCGACGCCTCGGTGCTGGTGCACGGCGAGAGCGGAACCGGCAAGGAGATGGTCGCCGCCGCCGTCCACTTCAACTCACGCCGGCGCGCCAAGCCGTACGTGCGGGTCAGCTGCGCCTCGCTGCCGGAGTCGCTGATCGAGTCGGAGCTCTTCGGCTACGAGCGGGGCGCCTTCACCGGGGCGAGCGAGCGCCGGATCGGGCGCTTCGAGGCGGCGAGCGGCGGCACGCTGTTCCTGGACGAGATCGGCGAGCTGCCCCTGGCCTTCCAGGTCAAGCTGCTGCGCGCCCTCCAGGAGCGCATGATCGAGCGCATCGGCTCGAACCGTCCGATCGACGTCGATGTCCGCATCGTGTCCGCCTCGCAGCGCCCGCTCGAGGACGAGATCCGCGGCGGCCGCTTCCGGGAGGACCTCTTCTTCCGCATCCAGACGGTGGTCATCCACCTGCCGCCGCTGCGCGACCGCACGGAGGACATCCCGCTGCTCGTCCAGTCCTTCCTGCGCGAGTTCGCTGACGCGCGCCAGCGCCAGATCGAGGGCGCCACCGACGAGGTCATGGAGCTGTTCGAGGACCATCCCTGGCCGGGGAACGTGCGCGAGCTGCGCAACGTGATCGAGCGGGCGGTGCTGTTCTGCAAGGGCGACCGGATCACGGTCGACCATCTGCCGGCCGCCCTGCGAGGCGGCGATCGCGATCGCGCGCCGCGGCCGTCGGTGCCGGTGCAGCCGCTCCACCAGGCGGTGGAGACGGCCGAGGCGGAGGCCATCCGCGCCGCCCTCGCCGCCACCCAGGGCCGCCGCGCCGAGGCCGCCGAGCTGCTCGGAATCAGCCGCAAGACGCTGTGGGAGAAGATCCGGCTCTACGGCCTCGGCGCCGAGTGACGCTCGCTCTCAACGAGCCCGTCTCCGTGCCCGGCTCCGTGCCCGTGCCCGAGTGACGGCTGACCAGCTGTCAGGTCCGTTCGGAGACGGAGGCGGAAACGGGCACGAGGCGAAGGTCGACCTGAACCGGTTGGATCGCCGCGGTCAGCTCCCGCCGAGGCCGAGACGGTGGCCGTCGTAGCGGTCGCGGGTAACCTCGTCGCACCAGTCGCGGTGCTCGAGGTACCAGGCCACGGTGTCGCGCAGGCCCTGCTCGAAGGAGTGAGCGGGCCGCCAGGCCAACTCCTCCACGATCCGCCGGGAGTCGATGGCGTAGCGCCGGTCGTGTCCCGGCCGGTCGGTCACGAAGGTCACCAGGTCGCGGCGGCTGCTCCCGTCGGGCCGCGGCTGCAGCTCGTCGACGATGTCGCACAGCAGGTGGACGACCTCGAGGTTGGTGCGCTCGGTGCGGCCGCCGACGTTGTAGGTGCGGCCGGTGCGGCCATGGCGGACGACCCGCTCGATCGCCGCGCAGTGGTCGGCCACGTACAGCCAGTCCCGCACGTTGCCGCCGTCGCCGTAGACCGGCAGCGGCTTGCCGGCCACGGCGTTGCCGATCATCAGCGGGATCAGCTTCTCGGGGAACTGGAAGGGGCCGTAGTTGTTCGAGCAGTTGGAGAGCGTCACCGGCAGGCCGTAGGTGCGGTGCCAGGCGCGCGCCAGGTGGTCAGCCGCCGCCTTGGAGGCCGAGTACGGGCTCGACGGGTCGTAGGGCGTGTCCTCGCTGAACAGCCCGTCCGGCCCGAGCGAGCCGAAGACCTCGTCGGTCGAAACGTGGTGGAAGCGGACGTCGTCGCGCCCGATCCAGGCGGCGCGGGCCGCCTCGAGCAGCACCGCGGTGCCGCGGACGTTGGTGTCGATGAAGTCGAGCGGCGCGTCGATCGAGCGGTCGACGTGGCTCTCGGCGGCGAAGTGGACCACGGTGTCGATGGCGTGCTCGGCGAACAGCCGCCGCACCGTCGGCGCGTCCCGGATGTCGCCGTGCACGAAGGCGTAGCGGCCGCTCCAGCGCTCGGCCACGCCGCGCAGGCTCGCCGGATGGCCGGCGTAGGTCAGGGCATCGAGGTTGACGACTCGTAGAACGCTGTCACTCGCCAGGAGGTGGCGCACGAAGTTGCAGCCGATGAAGCCGGCGCCGCCGGTGACCAGCACCGACCGCGGAGTGTGGGCCGCAGCGCTCATGGCGTGAAGCGGGGGAGGTCGGCGTCGTTCATCCGGTCCAGCGTACTCCAGCCGAGATCGCGGCCGGACAGGATCGGCTCGATCCCGGCGAGCGGCCAGGAAATGGCGATCGCCGGATCGTTCCACGCGATCCCGCGCTCGTCGGTGGGATCGTAGAAGTCGCTGCACTTGTACTGGAACTCGGCGATGTCGCTCAGCACCAGGAAGCCGTGCGCGAACCCCTCCGGCGCGAACAGCATCCGCCGGTTGTCCTCGGTCAGCTCGGCGCCGGCCCAGCAGCCGAAGTGCGGGCTGCCGCGCCGGACGTCGACCGCGACGTCGAAGACGCGGCCGCGGGTCACCCGCACCAGCTTGGCCTGGGGCTGCCGGAGCTGGTAGTGGAGGCCGCGCAGCACGCCGCGCAGCGACCGCGAGTGGTTGTCCTGGACGAAGCGGTGGCGGATGCCGAGCCCCTCGAAGGCGCGCTGGTTGTAGGACTCCATGAAGAAGCCGCGGTGGTCCTCGTGGACTCGCGGCTCGAGGATCACGACGCCCGGCAGCGAGGTGTCAGTCCGACGCACCGCCCGCCCCGTCGTCGCGCAGGATGTCGGACAGGTAGCCGCCGTAGCTCGAGCCTCCGGCCTGATCGGCCGCGGCCCGGACCGCGTCGGTGGTGATCCAGCCGCTGCGCCACGCGATCTCCTCCAGGCAGCCGATCTTCAGCCCCTGCCGCTCCTCGATCGCCTGGATGAAGTTCGAGGCCTCGATCAGGCTGCGGTGGGTGCCGGCGTCCAGCCACGCGAAGCCCCGGCCGAGCAGCTCGACCCGCAGGCTGCCGCGCTCGAGATAGACCCGGTTGAGGTCGGTGATCTCGAGCTCGCCGCGGGCGCTCGGGCGCAGCCCGGCGGCGACCTCGCAGACGTCCGGGCCGTAGAAGTAGAGCCCGGGTACCGCGTAGTGGCTCTTTGGCCGCTGCGGCTTTTCCTCGAGGCTCAGCGCGCGGCCGTTCGGCCCCAGCTCGACGACCCCGTAGCGCTGGGGGTCGCGCACCCAGTAGCCGAACACCAGGGCGCCCTGCTCGAGCCCGGCGCACCTGCGCAGCAGCCCGGACAGCCCGTGGCCGTGAAGGATGTTGTCGCCAAGCACCAAGCACGCCGGCGAGCCGCCGAGGAACTCGCGGCCGAGCACGAACGCCTGCGCGAGGCCCTCGGGACGCGGCTGGACGCAGTAGTCGAAGCGCATCCCGATCGGCCCGCCGTCGCCCAGGAGCTCGCGGTAGGCGGGCAGGTCGCGGGGCGTGGAGATGATTAGTGCCTCGCGGATGCCCGCCAGCATGAGCAGGCTGAGCGGGTAGTAGATCATCGGCTTGTCGTAGACCGGCAGGAGCTGCTTGCTGACCACCCTGGTGACGGGGTGCAGCCGGGTGCCCGCTCCGCCCGCGAGGACGATGCCCTTCATCGGCCTGCCCCCTCCTGGGCACGGCCCGCCGGTGTGATCCGGGGGCCGGCATCGGAGTCTAACATGCTCGGAGAGCGAGGGCAGAGGCGACTGATCACGCTCCCGATACCGTTCCGCGCCGCTTGCCGCTGCCCTCACGCTCCGAGATAGATGCGCTTCGCGCATCCCGTTGAAGGCGTGAAGAGAAGAACCGTTTCTTGGTCGGCGTTCACACGCTTGCGATTCGACGCCTCCGATTCCCGGACCGGCGTCCGCTTCCGCGTCCGCTCGTCACGGCGCAGCTGAAAGCGAAGTCGGAAACCGGATCTCCGTGCCCGTGCCTGCTTGTCACGGCGCAGTCCGGAGGACGAAGCCGGATTCCCGTCCCCGTGTCGTGACACCCGCGCTGAGTCGACCTTCCTTCATCTGAACCGCAGAGGGCGCAGAGAACGCGGAGCATCGTCAGTGAATCCTCCCGGCGATGACCTCTGCGGTCTCCGTGGCCTCCGCGGTTCGATGAGCGATGCATCAAAAGGTCTCGCGCGTGGTACCCATGTCGGTCAGCCGGCGCGCGCCGACGGCCCGGTTGGCCGGAGGAGTGGGAGGGGGGAATCGGAAGCGATGTCGGACAACAACGGCACCGTGCTCGCGGTGGACGATGACCCGGGCGCACTCGAGGCGCTCGCGGAGGCGCTGAGCACGCTCCAGTTCCGGGTCTGGGGAGCGACCGACGGCGGCTCGGCGCTCGCCCTCGCGCAGCGCCACCAGCCGGACGTCATCCTGCTCGACGTGATGATGCCGGGGATGGACGGCTACGAGATCTGCGCGCGCCTCAAGCAGGACCCGGAGACGCGCCTGATACCGGTCGTCTTTCTGACCGGGCACGGCACGCGCGAGGCCCGCCTGCACGGCCTCGAGGCCGGGGCCACCGACTTCCTGAGCAAGCCCTGCGACCTGGTCGAGCTCGAGGTCCGGGTCCGCAATCTGGTCGAGTTCCGGCGGCTGACCCTCGAGCTCGACTCGGCCGAGCAGATGGTGTTCTCGATCGCCCGCACGGTCGAGGCGCGCGACCCCGACACCTCGGACCACTGCGAGCGCCTGGCCGGGCTTGGCGTCCGCCTCGGCCAGAAGCTCGGGCTCGGCGAGGGCGAGCTGAAGGCGTTGCGGCGGGGCGGCTACCTCCACGACCTCGGCAAGGTCGGCATCCCGGACGCGGTGCTGCTCAAGCCCGGCCCGCTCGACGCCGGGGAGTGGGACATCATGAGGCGCCACGTCGAGATCGGGGTCGAGATCTGCTCGCCGCTGCGGTCGCTGCGGCCGGTGCTGCCGCTGATCCGCCACCACCACGAGCGCTTCGACGGCTCCGGCTACCCGGATGGCCTGACCGGCGGCGAGATTCCGCTGCTCGCCCGGATCTTCCAGGTGGTCGACGTCTACGATGCGCTCACCAACGATCGGTGCTATCGCAAGGCGCTCGACCGCCACACCGCGCTCGGGGTCATGACCGACGAGACCAACCGCGGCTTCTGGGATCCGGAGATCTTCGAGACCTTCGTCCTGATGGAAGAAGGCGCGCGCAGCGACCGCATGGCCGGCGCCGCCTGCGGCTAGGAATTCGTGCCGCATTGGCCTAGTCGGCGGGCGTGGAAGACCGAACCGTTGTCAGACGGCCACTGCGGCACGAACTCCTCAGGATGCGCTGCGCGCGTCGTGCCTCAAACCCTTGGGCCCTTGGCCCCTCGACCGTGGCTGCCGCCGATGGCATCCGCCGGCCGCGGCCTGGTCATCGCCTCCGGCGACAGCAGCCGGTCGAGCTCGGCGTCGTCGAGGTCGCCCGCGGCGCGCACGATCTCGCGCACCCCACGGCCGCTCGCCAGCGCCTCCTTGGCGATCGCCGACGCGCGCTCGTAGCCGAGCACCGGAACCAGCGCGGTGACCAGTCCGATCGAGCCCTCGACCATGGCGTTCATCCGCTCGCGGTTGGCGGCGATGCCGGCGATGCAGCGCTCGCTCAGCGTGCGGACGCCGGCGGCGAGCATGTCGAGCGACTCGAAGAGCGCGAAGGTGATCACCGGCTCCATCACGTTGAGCTGGAGCTGGCCGGCCTCGGCGGCGAGCGTGATCGTGAGGTCGTTGCCGATCACCTGGAAGGCGATCTGGTTGACCACCTCGGGGATCACCGGGTTGACCTTGCCGGGCATGATCGAGGAGCCGGGCTGCATCGCCGGCAGGTTGATCTCGCCGAGCCCGCAGCGCGGCCCTGACGACAGCAGGCGGAGGTCGTTGCACATCTTGGAGAGCTTGACCGCGACCCGCTTCAGCACGCCGGAGAACATCACGAACGCGCCGGTGTCGGGCGTCGCCTCGACCAAGTTGGGAGCGGCCACCAGGGAGAGCCCGGAGATCCGGGCGAGCTCGGCGATCGCGAGCGCCGGGTAGCGCGGGTCGGCGTTGATCCCGGTGCCGATCGCGGTGCCGCCGAGGTTGATCTCGAGGAACAGCCGCGCGGTCTCCTCGAGGCGCGCGATGTCCTCGGCGGTGGTCACGGCGTAGGCCTCGAACTCCTGGCCGAGGGTCATCGGCACCGCGTCCTGGAGCTGGGTGCGGCCCATCTTGAGGGCGTCGCTGAACTCGGCGGCCTTGAAACGAAGCGCCCGTTCGAGCTCCCGCAGCGCCCCGAGGAGCTCGGCCATGCGCAGGATCAGGGCGACCCGGACCGCGGTCGGATAGACGTCGTTGGTGGACTGGGAGAGGTTGAGGTGGTTGTTGGGGTGGCAGTGCTCGTAGTCGCCGAGCGGACGGCCCATCAGCTCCAGGGCGCGGTTGGCGATGACCTCGTTGGCGTTCATGTTGGTCGAGGTGCCGGCGCCGCCCTGGATGACGTCGACCACGAAGTGGCCGTGCCAGTGGCCGTCGATCACCTCCTGGCAGGCACGGTCGATGGCGGCGGCGAGATTGTCGGGCAGCAGGCCGAGGGTGTGGTTGGCGCGCGCCGCCGCCTGCTTGACCATGGCGAGCGCCCGCACCAGGTGCGGGAAGTGGGCGAGCCGGATGCCGGTGATGGGGAAGTTCTCGACCGCGCGCAGGGTCTGGATGCCGTAGCGCGCGTCGGCCGGCACCTTGCGCTCGCCGAGCAGGTCGTGCTCGGTGCGGGTGGCCCCGGCGCGGTAGACCAGGTCCCAGCCGGCGCGGCGGGCGACGGTGTACTGGAGGCGGCGCACGATCACCCGGGCGATCCGGGCGAACAGCCGCATGGCGGTCGGGGCGTCGCCCGAGAGGCTCGCCCGGACCGCCTCGGCATCGAGCTCGAGGACCTCCAGCTCGTCGCTGGCCCGTGCCGTTGCCGCGTGGATGCCAGGCTCGAGCAGCGCTGCCTCGCCCGCGACCTCGCCGGGCCCGAGCGCCACCACCGCGCGGCTCGCGTCACCATCATCGGTGCGGAGCTCGAGGTGGCCGCCGACGATCAGGTAGCAGGCGCTACGAGGCTGCCCGGCGCGGAACAGCTCGGCGCCGGCCGGCAGGCGCCGGCGCACCGCGAGCGTCGCCAGCCGGTCGAGGGCCTCCGGCGGCTGGTCGTCAAAGATCTCGTAGCGGCGCAGCGTCTCGGCGGTGGCGTTCATGGCTCCCTCCGGTCGCCCACGCTATGCGATCCGCTGCGTCGACCGCAAGCGCAAACCGCCGGCACCTGCGGTAACCTTGTCGCCATGCTGAAGTTCCTGCTGTGGCTCATCCTGCTCGTGCTGTGCTGGCCGCTGGCCCTGCTCGCGCTGCTCCTCTATCCGCTGGTGTGGCTGCTGCTGCTGCCCTTCCGGCTGATCGGGATCACGGTGGATGCAGTGTTCAAGCTGCTGTCCGCAATCCTGCACCTGCCGGCGCGGCTGCTGCGCGGTCCCTCATCGGTGACGAGCGCGGACGCGGAGCGGGCGGCGGCGCGCTGATCACGAGCATCGCGCACCGTCCGGCGCCGTGGGGCGAGAGTCCGCCCACGGCTGCTCCCCAGATCTCGGCGTCCCCCGCCGGGCGGCACTTCGGAAGCGGGCGCGGGTGCGGAAGCGGTCGTGTGGCGGTGCCAGGTGCCGCGGTTGCGCCCGTGACCAGGGCGAGCCGGCTGAAGCTCGCGGCAAACCGGGAACGGGAACGGGGACGGGAACGGGAGACGTCCCAGAAGCGGGCGCGGCGTCGGCCTCAGCTCTCGACCAAGTGGTCGACCTTGGCGGCGCAGATGAAGTCGTTCTCCGACAGGCCGCCGATCGAGTGGGTCGCGTAGCGGACGATGCAGGTCGAGTAGCCGACCGTCAGCTCCGGGTGGTGGTCCTCGCGGTGCGAGATCCAGGCCACGGCGTTGACGAAGGCCATGACCTGGTAGTGATCCTCGAACTGGAACGTCTTGGTCAGCTGGCCGGAGGCAATCGTCCAGCCCTCGGCATGGCCGAGCAGGTGCTCGAGGTCATGGCCGGAAAGCGGCGGGGTGCCGGCCGGGAGAGGCCGACAGGCCTTCATGACAAGCTCGTTGTCGCACATGGCGTCCTCCAGGGCCGGCATCATAGCCCAAGCCTGTCCCGCCATCTGCGGCGGCCTGCCTCAACGCTTCCGCGCCCGCTTCCGAGTCGGACTGAACGCCGAAGCCGAGAGTGAGGGATTGGCGTCGAGAAACTCCACCGGCCCGATCGCGCCCGATCCTTGACTGCGGTATTTTTTAGGCTATCCTAAATCTCGATGAGTGGTGAGCGATCAACTCTCGGACTGACCGCGCCCCAGGAGGACTACCTCAAGCAGATCTTTCTGCTCGGCGAGCGGGGCGACAGCGTCGGCACTCAGACTCTCGCGGTGCGGCTGGGGGTCCGGCCGGCATCGGTGACGGGCATGGTGCAGCGGTTGGCCGAGCTCGGGCTGGTCGATCACCGCCGGTACCGCGGCGTCAGCCTGACCGAGTCCGGGCGCCGGGTCGCGCTCGAGATGCTGCGCCACCACCGGCTGCTCGAGACCTACCTCGCCGAGACCCTCGGCTACGGGTGGGGCGAAATCCACGACGAGGCCGAGCGCCTCGAGCACGTGATCTCCGAGCGCTTCGAGGAGCGGATCGCCGAGGCCCTCGGCCACCCCACCCGCGACCCCCACGGCGACCCGATCCCGGACGCCCGGCTCTGCCTGCCCGAGGACGGCGCCGGCCGCTGCCTCGGGGAGGGCCGCGCAGTCGGCGCCGTGGTCGTGCTGAGGGTCGGCTCGCAGGACCCGGACAGCCTGGCAGCGCTGGAGCGCCTGGGGCTGGTGCCGGGCGCCCGGCTCGAGGTGCTCGAGCACTCGCCGGCCGGGGTCCGGGTCGCCGCCGGCGAAGCGCGCTTCCTGGTGCCCTGCGACCTCGCGGCCCAGGTCTGGCTGGAGGGCGGCGACCGATGACGCGCCTGCCGGCTCTGGCGATGGTGGCGGTCGCGGCCGTCGGTGCCGGGTGCGGCGCCGGCAGGGCGGTGCCCGAGTCGGGGCCGATCAAGGTGGTGGCGACCACGACCATCGTGGCCGACCTGGTTGCGCGGATCGGTGGCGAGGACGTCGCCCTGCAGGCGCTGATGGGGCCCGGGGTCGATCCCCACCTCTACAAGCCGAGCGCCGGCGACGTCTGGCGTCTGTCGTCGGCGCGGGCGGTCTTCTCCAGCGGGCTCCACCTCGAGGGCAAGATGGGCGAAGTGTTCGCCGAGATGAGCCGGCGGGGCGTGACCACGGTGGCGGTCGCCGACTGCATTCCCGAGTCGAGGTTGATCAGGTCCGAGGGGTTTGCCGGGGTGCACGACCCCCACGTGTGGTTCGATGTCTCGCTGTGGAGCCACGCCGCGGAGTGCGTGCGGGACGCGCTCGCCGGCCTCGACCCGGAGCACGCCGACGCCTACCGGGGCCGGGCGGAGGACTACCTCGGGGAGCTGGCGGCGCTCGACCGCTGGGTGCGGGAGCAGGCCGCGGCGGTGCCGGAGGAGCGGCGGGTGCTGGTGACGGCGCACGACGCCTTCTCCTACTTCGCTCGCGCTTACGGCTTCGAGGTGCGGGGCCTGATGGGCGTGAGCACTGCCGCCGAGGCGGCGGCCGCCGACGTCCAGCAGCTCGCCGAGCTGATCGCCGAGCGGCAGATTCCGGCGGTCTTCGTCGAGTCCTCGGTGCCGCCGCGCTTCATCAAGGCGCTGTGCGAGGCGGTGGCCGCCCGCGGCTTCGAGGTGGCGATCGGCGGCAGCCTCTACTCCGACGCCCTCGGCGACGCCGGCGGCCCGGCCGCGACCTACCCCGGCATGGTGCGGTCCAACGTCGCGACCATCACCGGCGCCCTGGCCGGGAAGAAGGGAGGCTGACCCGTGCGATCGAACGCTGCCCAGGCCCGATCGGCCGTGCCGGCGAACGCGATCGAGGTCGAGGACCTCACCGTCGCCTACGCCGACCAGCCGGTGCTGTGGGACGTCGACCTCGCGGTGCCGGCCGGCGTCAAGCTGGCCATCGTCGGCCCCAACGGCGCCGGCAAGAGCACCCTGGTCAAGGCCGCGATGGGGCTGGTGACGCCGGTCGCCGGCTCGATCCGGATCTTCGGCCGGCCGCGGCAGCGGGTCCGCGGCGAGATCGCCTACGTTCCGCAGCGGACGAGCCTCGAGTGGGACTTCCCAACCGACGTCCTGGACGTGGTTACGATGGGCACCTACGGCCGCCTCGGCTGGCTGCGCCGGGTCGGGGAGCGGCAGCGCGAGGAGGCCCGCGAGGCGCTGCGCACGGTCGGCATGGAGGCGTACGAGCGGCGGCCGATCGCGCAGCTGTCGGGCGGCCAGCAGCAGCGGGTGCTGCTCGCGCGGGCGCTGGTCCAGCGGGCGGAGATCTACATGCTCGACGAGCCCTTCCAGGGGGTCGACGCTCCGACCGAGCGCACGATCGCCGCGGTGCTCGACTCCCTCGCCGAGGCCGGCAAGACGATCATGGTCGTGCACCACGACCTGCAGACGGTCGCCCGGTACTTCGACCAGGTGCTGCTGCTCAATGTGCGCGCGATCGCCGCCGGCCCGGTGGCCGAGGTCTTCACCGAGGACAACCTGAGGATGACCTTCGGCGGGCGGGTCGGCGTGCTGGTCCGCGGTGAAGCCGCCGGAGGCTGACGTGGAGCTGATCGGCGACCACACGCTGCGCATCGTCGCCCTCGGCTCCTCCATCCTGGGCGCGACCTCGGGTGGCCTCGGCTCGTTCGCGGTGCTCCGGCGCCAGAGCCTGCTCGGGGACGCGGTCAGCCACGCCGCCCTGCCGGGAATCGCTGCTGCGTTCCTGCTCACCGGCAGCAAGATCCCGGTCGTCATCATGGCCGGCGCGGCGCTCGCGGGCTGGCTGGCGACGCTCGCGGTGCGCCAGGTCACGGCCCGCAGCCGGGTTCCCTTCGACAGTGCGCTCGGCATGACGCTCGCGGTGTTCTTCGGCTTCGGCCTAGTGCTGCTGACCTACATCCAGCGGCTGCCGAACGCCGCCCAGGCGGGCCTCGAGACCTTCCTGTTCGGCCAGGCCGCGGCGCTCCTGCTCGAGGACGTGGTGACGATGGCGGCCGTGGGAGCGGTCGCGTTGGTGGCGCTGGCGCTGCTCTGGAAGGAGCTCAAGCTGCTCGCCTTCGACCGCGGCTTCGGCAGCGGGCTCGGGCTGCCGATGGCCCGCCTCGACGCCCTGCTGACCGCGCTGCTGGTGGCGGCGATCGTGATCGGGCTGCAGACCGTGGGCGTCGTGCTGATGAGCGCGATGATCGTCGCGCCCGCAGCGGCCGCCCGCCAGTGGAGCCGGCGGCTGGGGCCGATGGTCGCCCTGGCCGCGGCGATCGGCGCGCTGTGCGGAGCGGCCGGTGCGGTGGCGAGCTCGCTCATTCCGCGGCTGCCCACCGGCCCGACCATCGTGCTCCTGCTGTCCGGCGTGGTGGCGGTGTCGCTGCTGCTCGCCCCCGAGCGCGGGCTGGTGTGGCGGTGGCTGCGGCTCGGCCGGCTGCGCCGGTCGCCGCAGCTCGACCCGGTCCTGATCCACCTCTATGCGCTGTCCCTGCAGCACGCCGAGGACCCGGACCACGGCCACTCGGTCGCGGTGCTGCGCACGATGAGCCCGCTGGATGCGGACATCGTCGGTGCCCTCGCGGGCCTCGAGACCCGCGGGCTCGCGCAGCGGACGACCGGCGGGCTGTGGGCGCCCACCGAGCTCGGCCGGCGCGAGGCGAAACGGGCCCTCGAGCGCGAGGGCGAGGGGGCGGCGTGAACGCCGGGCTCGAGATCCTGCTGATTGCGGTGGTGACCGCGGTGGCGGCGGCCCTGCCCGGGACCTTCCTGGTGCTGCGCCGGCTCGCCATGGTGAGCGATGCAATCTCGCACGCGATCCTGCCCGGCATCGTCGTCGCCTTCTTCGCAACCGGGGACCTCGGCTCGCCGCTGCTGGTGGCCGGCGCCGCGGCGACCGGGGTGCTCACCGTCGCGCTGATCGAGGCGGTCAACCGGTCGCGCCTGCTGCCGGAGGACGCGGCCATCGGGCTGGTGTTCCCCGCGCTGTTCGCGCTTGGCGTGGTGCTGGTCTCGCGCTACGCGGGCGACGTCCACCTCGACATCGACGTGGTGCTGCTCGGCGAGCTCGCGTTCGCGCCCTTCGACCGACTCGTCGTCAGCGGCCGCGACCTCGGCCCTGCCGCGCTGTGGGTCATGGGCGGCATCCTGCTGCTCAACCTCGCCTTCATCGCGGTTGTCTTCAAGGAGCTCAAGCTGGCCACCGTGGACGCGGGGCTCGCGGCGGCGCTCGGGCTGCGGCCGGCGCTGCTGCACTACGGGCTGATGACCGTGGTCTCGATCACCGCGGTCGGGGCGTTCGACGCGGTCGGCTCGATCCTGGTGGTGGCGCTGATGATCGCGCCTCCCGCCACCGCGTACCTTCTGGCCGAGAGGTTCGGGCCGATGCTGGCGCTCAGCGCGCTCACCGCGGCGCTGGCCGCGGCCGCAGGGTGCGGTATCGCGTTCCTGCTCGACGTGTCGATCGCCGGGGCGATGGCGACGACCTGCGGGGGCCTCTTCGCGGCCGCGTTCCTGCTCGCGCCGCGGCGGGGTCTGCTCGTCCAGCTGCGGCGTCGCGCCGTGCAGCGGCTGGAGTTCGGGGTCACCATGTTGCTGGTCCACCTGCTCCACCACGAGCACGCCCCCGACGCCGTCGAGGAGTGCCGCCGCGCCACCCTCCACCGCCACCTGCGTTGGAGCGAAGGCTTCACCCGACAGGTGGCGCGCGAGGCCGAGCAGCGGGACCTGGCGGTCGGCGCCGGGGAGCTGGTCGAGCTCACCGAGGCCGGGCGCGAGCGGGCGCAGCATGCAGTTGCGGGGAGGATCTAGGATCTGGGGGCTAGGATTTAGGATCTAGGATCTAGGTGTAGCGTCTCACAAGGTTGTTCAGTAAAGGGAGTGGTCCATCCGGGCCTCTTCCGGCATGCTGTGGGTGGTGAAACCTACGATGCGGAGGAGGGGGATGGACCTACACAAGAATGC